>JAABUP010000018.1_pt1 | contig 369232 bp, 351 predicted proteins | sample 5559201 | NCBI WGS metagenome assembly JAABUP01 (sample SAMN10711887, study PRJNA513373) | rock metagenome | isolation source: Antarctica rocks | place: Antarctica
TCTAATATAATATAATTAATACTCTAGTATATTATTATATTACTAGGGATATATAATATTATCTTAGTATTAATACTAGTAATATCTTTATTAGTAATAGTAAAAATAGCCTATTTTAATAGATAAACCCTTTAAGAGATATTTATCTTAATATTAGTATAGATATTCTTAATTAAATTATTAATAGTATTTTTAGGGGTATAACTATATTTCTAATATAATATATCTTTATTAGTAGTAGGGCTTTTCTAGATATTAATACTATTATTAATAGTAAGGAGATTACTTATAAATAGTCCTATTTTATAATATATAATATCTATTAAGTTAGGATTATTAAATTACTTATTAATAGTAAGATTTAAATATATAACCTTATTTTAGAAATAGGCCTTTTAATAATATCCTTTAATAACTTAGCTACTAGATCCTCCTAGAATAACTAGGAGTATTTATTAGAAGTTATTATAAAAGTAGACTACCTTACCCTTAAAATAAGCCTAGTTATTATTATAAATATTTTAAAGGTTATAATTAATAGCTTCTATATTATATTAGCTTTATATAAGAGACTTATCTTAAAAGATAATATAAGCTTACTTAATTAACTTAATAAGATTAGTCCCCTTCTTAATCTTATATAAGGAGGTAGTATTAGAGTCTAGGGGTATCTTAAATTATAAGTAAGTAGTCTAACCTCCTTATAATAGTATTAATATAATACTAGAAGATACTATTAATAGAGTAACCTTTTACTAGGAATATAGCCTTTTTATAATAGTATTTTATACTATTATCTTACTAGTCCCCCTAGTACTATTAAGAAAGAATAGTATATCTAGAGTACTAAATTTATTATTAATATTAGTATTAATAGTAGTAATAATCTAATTAGTAGTATAGTATTAGTTAGTATTTAGCCTATTTTATAAGACCTTAGCCTTATTAGGGGTAATTTAATAAAATATTTCTTCCTATAAAAGTCTATTTAAAATATTATTAAAATTATTAAATAGAATAGTTAGAATAGGTAGGTTATATTAGGCTAGATCCTTAGTATATTTAAGGGTTAATTAATATTCTAATTAGCTATTAATTAAGTAAAGGGTATACTATTTAGTAAATAACTATTACTTATAATAATTATCTAGAATCTAAAGTATTAAAAAATCCTATTATAGGAGGTATAAGTAGTTATTTAAGATATACTCCTTATACTTATTTTATAAGGTAAGAATATTAGTAGGTTAAAGTTTAATTAATACTAATATAAAAAGACTACGTAGCTTATAACCTCCCTAAAAATCCTTTCCTTTATTAAGGATCTTATTAGTATATCTATTATTTTTAGTTAACTTAAGCTTTATATAAGCCTCCTTCTATCCTATTAGCTAGCCGTCTACTATCTAGAAGTTATTAAATAATATAGCTATTAGGAACTAGACTAGAAGGCTAGTTCCTAAGGGCTAGAATAGATAGTATAAACTACTAGTAAGTAGGTAGTATTATAAAGGTAGACTTAATACTCTAGTAACTTTATAGTTATAAAAGAACTAATCTCTACCTTCTAAGGAGGTAGAGGGAGGACTATTTAAATACCCCTTAAGGAAGCTACCTAGCCTCTTAGATATCTAGATAAAAGGATATCTATTAGAATAATAAGAAGCTAAACTAATACTACTAGGATATTACTAGTAGGCTATATTATACTAGCTAGATATATTAAGATATCCTAATAATTACCTCCCCTTTAAGGGTATTTATCCCTAAATACTAACTATTACTATCTATAATAGGACTTATTAAAAACCTTTAAAACCCTAGTAAAGAAAGTAAGGGAAAGAGTTTTAAAGATAGTAATAATATAGTAATAGTAATATACTACTAATATTATATATTACTAATATATAAAAGCCTTTATAGTTATAATTTATATTAATAGTAGGATATAATTATTAATTAAGTTTACTATTATCTTCTTACTATAATAGAATATCTGTGATTTTAAACTCTAAAGATCTCCTAGAGCTCTTATCTAATAGATCTATCGCTTTATACCCCTATTTAACCGCTTTTAGTTTAGCTTACTTTTATAAAGAATATTAAAGTCGTAATATTCTTTATATTCTAGCTAACTATATACCTACCCTTTTTATAATTTTTAAATTAATTAAAGTTTTTCAGCCTCTTCTAAGGAACTTAATACTATTAGAATTATATTAATTGGATTAGTAGTTAAGAAGATATATCTAAATAAATAGATTTTCCTACTAAGAATACTATTTCTTAGTATATTTTCTCTGCCCCTACTTTATTAATAATTATTTTCCTACTATTTATATTATCCTCTTTCTTTAACCTACTACTATATAGACTTTATTATACCCCCTTCTTTATCTTTACTATTTATACTACCTATCCCTTACCTTCTACTACCCTAGTATCGCCCTAACTATACTAATATAGGATTATTAGCCTCTACCCTACCCTTAATTAACTAACGCCCCCTTTCTAATATTAATCCTAATATTATAGGTAATAAACGCTAGTAAGTATATAGGAGTAAGGGTATAAGCTATATTAGGTAGTTAAGGAACTCTTTAATACTAGTTATAACTAATATTATTTATACTCTATTTTTTTTTTTAACTTAATATTAATAAATTTCTTTATAGAACTTCCTACCTCCCCCTCTATTCTAACGCCCCCCTACTATTTAGTAACCTATCCTACCTTCTTATTCTACTATTTAAGTAGTTATTCCCCCTAGGAACTTATAATAACCTGCTCCCCCGACCTATAAAGAGGCCCCCTAAGAAATTACTCCTCTGCTAGCTCCTTAATATTATCTAGATATATATCGCTAGTACGCCTAGTAGTAGGCTAATAAAGATAATAATACTAAGTACTAACCCCCTATTTAATAAGGCTTATACTAGCGGTAGAATAATATATATTAGGGGTAGATGCTAGGCTAGGGATATTAAGTATATAGGGATCCTTATATAATAAGATATATAGAGCTTTACTAGGTTAATAAATTATTTAATATTACTAGTAATATATATATATATTATAATATACTATCCTAGAAAAGTAAATATAGTAGCTTAGGGGGTAGTTAATAGCTATATTATAATAGTAGGAAGAATAACTAGCTATCCCCTAACTAGTTATATAAGCTAGCTAATATTAACTTATTACTTAAAGGGCTAGGAAAGGAGGTAGAGCTTAGGGTATAATTAATTAATAGCTTACTTAGTAATATTAATAATATTATTATTAATAGATAGTTTATATAAAGGAGGACTATATATAGTAAAGAATTTTTAGATAATATTATTAGCTATAATAATTATCTCTCCTTTACTAGTAAGGGTATAACTAATATTAACACCTATATTAATTAAACTACCTTCTAGATCTAGGGGTCTATTTATTATCTAATAGGTCCTCTTATTATTAATAATAGCCTTAAGCTAAAATTCGCCTAGATTTATATACTAGATAGTATATAAGAGTAACTAGATATTTACTATTAATATTTTAATAATTTAAATTAAGATACCCTTACTTCTACTTAATATACCCTTTAATTTATTAACTTATATATCTAGGGGTTTTAATCCTATTATAACTACCTTAAGGAGGATAAATTATAATATCCTATTAATATTATAAGTATTTATATCTAATAGTTAAATCCTAAATAATAGGATAAGGGTACTTATAATTAGCCTATCTTTATAGAAGTTACTTATATTATAATAAATCCTAATAACGTTATAAGAGGCCGGATTAAGCGAGATATTTATATTAAAACTATTAAGGGGGGCCTTATATTAATCCCTAATTAGTATCCTTCTTATATAGCCCTCTAATATCTACTCCTATTTTTATTTAATAAATAGTTATAATATAACTACCTCCTATTAGCTAGCTATTAGCTTCTAGGCGACTATCTACTATATATATCGCGACGGAATTATATTACTAGTATACTTACCTAGTATACCTTAATTAATAGTAATAATAAACTAGAGTAGAAAGAGGGTAGTAACCTTAAGTAGGAACTAGACTAATATATTACTAGCGAGTATATACCTTAGGGTTATAGTAGGTCTTAGTAAGTAATAAAATAATAATTTTATATAAAATAGATATAAGTAAGACTATTTAATATAATTCCTACTTATTTTCTAGACCTAAATCCGCTTAATTATAAATAGTTTTAAATAATTTAGATATTAATTAGGGGATAGTTAATATAATTTAAATAATTAGCTAATTAATATCTAGATCTAGCCTAATTTCTTTAATTATACTATTAATAGTAGATGGCTATTTAGCTATTAGGCTACTAATATCTAGATATTAATAGAGCTTAATAACTTAAATTAATATTATTAGAATTAATAGACTATTTACGCGGACTACTACTCTAGCCTAATAGATAGGTTTAGTATTAATCTAGATATCTTATTTAAAGATATTAATAGTAAGGTAACTATCCTCCTATTAATAATACTAGGAAGCTTATATATTATAAAAGTAAGAATATAGGATATTATAATAATAGTTTAAAAAAGGGGTAAACCTAATTTTTTTATTACCTTTATATATAATCTTAAGTAGCCTAATATTTAGAGCTTACTAGAACCTAGTTAGATATTAGAGTACTATTATAATCTAATTACTTATATCTTTAATTAGAAGCTCTAGGAGCTAATAAAGGACCTCCTTAAGTAGTATATCCTTAGTATTTATATAGGCTACTATTATATTATTAAGTTTTAGAAGTAAGGTCTCTTATATACTTATATTCTCCTTATTATATAGGAAGAGGATTAGATCTAGATAGTTAGTAATATTAATAGCCTTATTTAAATATTTATCCCCCCTTTATAATAGGGTAATATATTATATAAGTTAGTCTTATAATATATAGTTTATAATTACTATACTAGGGTCCCTAGTAATAGATATTTTAATTAGGAGAAGAATTATTATAATAAGGCTTTTCTAAAGGATTTTTACTAAGAGATATTTTTTATACTTAATAGGAGTTATCCTTTTTATAAATATCTAGTTAGCCCCCTTAAACTTAATTCCTCTATTAATAATAGATAGGTTATCCCTTATAACTTATACCTATTAAAGAAATATAGTACCTATATTAATATTAAGATCTACGGCTCTATTAAGTCTATTTTCTATTTATATAAATATATTTATAAGGGACCTAATTAAGTTAATATCTCCCTTACTAGGAATTATATATGTAATAATAATAACCCTGCTCCTAATAGCTAGTTATAATAATAAGGGGAGTTAGTAGATAAGATTATAAAGTTCTAGTCTACTTACTAGATTAAGTCTATTAAGGCTATTTGGAAGATACTCTTATTTAATATAAGTATTATAAAGCCTTATATAGAGTACAGTTAAACCGGTTTATAACGATATTAGGTATAATAATATCCGCTTAGTAACGATATTTTTCCGTGCATTTAATTATTTTTGGTGACGAATAATAATATTCGCGATATAACGATTATTATTAGTTTTATAGATATCCTTAGTACATATCGTTATAGCATTTTACGGGGTACGCTAATATTCTGCGGTAGACTAGCCTTCGGAGGCCTGAGAGCCGCTATTTTACTTGCCGGTAGGCTAGCTACTAAGCTATTTCAGGTTAGCGTTACTAATTACTAAGTGCGCGGGAGTACTCCGTAATACTAGGCATTATAATATCCCCTTCGTAACGATATCCCCTAATGGAAATTACATATCGTTATAGACCGGTTTAACTGTATTTATAAATCTACCTCCTAGACTAATAGTATACCCTTTTTAAGCTAGCTAATAACTAGGCTATTAATAAAGCTACTAAATAAAAGCTAATAGATAGTAATAAGCTTTATAAGACTATATTAATAGAGTTTTTTAATATAAACCGTCTTATTAAGGAAGCTTATAATAATACTTAGCTATTACCTTTTATAAAATAGAATAGGAAATATCCTACTATTATATAAAGGGATCTACTTAACTATTTATACGCGGATTTTCTTAAGGTCTTTATATAAAATAAAAGAAATAAATGTTAGAAAATATATAAAAGGGGGGAGACTCTTAGGCGTATTAATTTTATTAGTCCTAAAACTAAGAATCTCTACTATTACTAACTACTCCTCTATTATATTAAGGGGGCTATATTATTTAATAACCTCTAGATAATAGATAGCTAGCTAATAGGATAGAAGGAGGCCTACGTAGAGCTTAGCTTAACTAAAAATAATAGATATACTAATAAGATCCTTAATAAGGGAAAGGATTTTTAGGGAGGTTATAAGCTATATAGTCTTTTTATATTAGTATTAATTAAGCTCTAACTTATTAATACCCTTATATTATAGAATAAGTATAAGGAGTATATCTTAAATAACTACTTATACCTCCTATAATAAGATTTTTTAATACTTTAAATACTAGATAATTATTATAAGTAATAGTTATTTATTAAATAGTACGCCTTTTACCTTATTAATAGCTAATTAGAATATTAATTAACCCTTAAATATACTAAGGATCTAGCCTAATATAACCTACCTATTCTAATTATCCTATTTAATAATTTTAATAATATTCTAAATAGACTTTTACGGGAAGAAATATCTTACTAAATTACCCCTAATAAGGCTAAGGTCTTATAAAATAGGCTAAATACTAACTAATACTACGCTACTAATTAGATTATTACTACTATTAACGCTAATACTAATAATAAATTTAGGGCTCTAGGTATACTATTCTTCCTTAATAGTACTAGGGGGATTAGTAAGATAATAATTTAAAATATTATTATAAAAAGGCTATATTCCTAGTAAAAGGTTATTCTAATAGTAGCGTCTTCTAGTATTATATTAATACTATTATAAGGAGGTTAGATAGCTTACTTATAGTTTAAGATACCTCTAGACTCTAATACTACCTCCTTATATAGGATTAAAAAGGGGACTAATCTTATTAAGCTAATTAAGTAAGCTTATATTATCTTTTAAGATAAGTCTCTTATATAGAGTTAATATAATATAGAAGCTATTAATTATAGCCTTTAAGATATTTATAGTAATAACTAGGCTTATTTTAGGGGTAAGGTAGTCTACTTTTATAGGGACTTCTAATAAATACTCCTAGTTATTCTAGGAGGATCTAGTAGCTAGGTTATTAAGGCGTATCTTTAAAAGGCCTATTTCTAGAATAAGGTTATATATTTAAATCTTACTATTAATAAGTAACCTAATAATCCTAACCTAATAGATACTATATATTATAAAATAGGACTATTTATAAGTAATCTCCTTATTATTAATAATAGTATTAATATCTAGAAAAGCCCTACTACTAATAAAGATATATTATATTAGAAATATAGTTATACCCCTAGAAATACTATTAATAATTTAGTTAAGAATATTTATATTAATATTAGGATAAATATCTCTTAAAGGGTTTATCTATTAAAACGGGCTATTCTTACTATTATTAATAAAGATATTACTAGTATTAATATTAAGATAATATCGCGTATCCCTAGTAATATAATAATATACTAGAGTATTAATTATACTATATTAAAAGAAGATAATAAACTCTTCCCCCTTAAGTACTTTTATAGGTTTTATAAACCCTCCCTACTATCTTATAAGCTATATATTAAGCTAGGCGTACTAGTTATACTATTAAGGAACCTTAATCTATTATATTTATATAATAGGACCTAATTATAAGTAATAAGATATAGTAAATATATCTTTAAGGGGGAGATTATAAGTAGTACTTATAATTATAAGAAGATAATACTATTTAAGACGCTATTATAATCTAAAGAAAATAATAGGTAGATTCTTAACCCCTTTATTTATAAGTAGTACCCTATCTAACTAGTATTTATAAATAATTATTAATAAATTATAAGGCTAATTAATAAAGTATATAAGTATTAACTTATAGATTAGGCCTACTTTTAATTATAATTAGCTATATATAACTCTATTATAGGTAATAAGATAGGGAAACCTTTATATTATTAGGCCTAAAATTCCTAAATATATATCTAATTAAATAATAAGAAATATTATATATAAGTAGATACTATTAAATAATAGGTAGACTACCTCTAATATATTAATTATAACTTATTATTAACACCTAGATCCTATTAATAACTACTTAGTAGCTTATAAGAATACTAATTATAATATTAAAAGTATAAAAATAGCTTAATATTATACTTAGTTATATAGTTATATCTTTATATTAGACTATAATATTAGACTTTTTAATAGTAAAAATAAGCTATTCTATTATTTAATTTATTAAATACTACTAGTTAAACTTTAAAGGGCTAGATAAATACTAGGCTATATAAACTCTTATATCTAATAGATTCTTTTATATTAATATAATAAATCTAGTATAACTATTAATAGTTATTATAAGAGTATAAAAGATATATTATAATATAAGGGGTATAATAATTTAAGAATTATATTAAATAGTCTAGTAGTATAGAAGTTATTAGTTAAATAGAATATTATTATACTAGATATCTTATAATTAATTAAGTACTTAGTAGATAGTATTAGTCTTTTAATACTTCTATCTCAATAATAATAATATCTTTTCCTAATAATAATTAATATAATAAGTTATCTAATAATAATATACTTAGTTATACCCTATTAATCTTAAATAGTAATATTATAATAGAGTTATAATATAAGTAGGCCTAATAACTATTTATAAATACTCTAGTACTAGGTAACTATTCTAAATAATTCCTTAATCTAAAATTAATATCTTTACTAATATTTATACTTTAACCCTTATAATACTTAAGGAGGGTCTTAGTATTTATAATAGTTTATATATATATTTATTATATTTAGATTTAAATTTACCTTATAACTATTATTACTTACTAATAAATAAAAGAATTATACTTTTAAGTATACTTTTTCTAAGTAAAAATCTTGAATTTTTACAGGTATTTTTTAGTATTACTTTGTAAATATATAATATAAATAATAATATAAAAGTTAGGTAATAATATTATACTATTAAATTATATCCTTAATATATATAATATAATATATAATAAAGTTATATTTAATTTATTTTTAACTTCTTTTATAACTACTACCTTTAATATTAACCTATTATAAATTACTTTAAGCTATATCTTAATATATTAATAATAGAAGCTAATATATTTAATATTAATATTATTAATACTTTATAAGATAACTACTATTAAAGTATAAATATAATATAAAGGATTAATTACTAATATCATATTATATATTAAATAGTTAATAATTATAATAATAATTAAAGTAAGTCTCTATTAATTACTCTTTATTATTCTATATATACTATTACCTTATAATAGACTTTAATTATCTTTAAGTATATTATAAGTATATTACTTATAAATTACCTTTTTATATAAGGTTTATTATATTAATTATTTAAGGACCTTATTAATATCCTATTATATTATATTTCTTTTAAATTATTCGTATACTCTTTATACTTAAAGGTATTTTTATTAGCTAACTTTTATAATAGATAGTTAAACCCTCTTATTATATTATACTACCCTATTATATTACTAAAGTAGTAGCCCTCTTATAATCCTATTATCTTTAATATATTAAGTATCTAAGTTTAAGTCTTAAGTTATTATATAATTATAAGATTAATAGGGCTTATAAGAGGTACTACTACCTTTATAAGCCTTATAAATTAATTTATAATAATAGGATTTTAATATACTTTACTTATAATATATTAATAGGTTATAAGTCCCTCTTACTTTTTATATTTATTTATCTAGCCTCTTTACTTATAATCCTATTATTACCCTTTAAGGTAGAAAGTTACCCTATTATATTACCTTTATAATATAAGTTACTACCTTTAAAATTAAGGTAGAGGTAGTAATTTATTTAAGGGAGTATAATAAAATACTTTTATATAAGTTATAAACCTTTAAGGAATTATTATACCTTAATATAAAGATAGGTAGTTTAGTAGCTATTACTTTAAAGGGTATTTTAAATATAATAAGGTAGTAAGGTAAGTCCTTTTAATATATACTTTTTTATAATATATATTAATATTTTTATAAGAAGGGTTAATTACCCTTATTATAATAGAGGTTAATAAGGAGTTAAAGGAGGTAAGTATATTATTAAAATATTCTATTATCTTTATATAAGTTAATTATATATTAGGAGGAGGATAATAATAATTTTAATAAGGGGGAGATAAAGGAGATAAAGGAGGATATAAAAGAGGAGGAAGAGGCTATTATACCTCTTATTATTATATTACCTACCCTTACTCTTATTAGCCCTAGCTACTCTTCTTATAATAGTAGTTCTATTAGTATTACCCCTTTTATTTATAAGATTTATACCCCTTACGCGCCTTACGCCCCTTATACTCCTCCTACTCCTATTACTCCTACTCTTATACCTACTCTACCTACCCCTATTAGGGATACTACCTTATCTTTTAACTTATTTATTATAAGCCTTACTTTATCTTTTATAAGCCCTAGCTTACTTTAATATACTCCCTTTATAAGACCTTAATATTATACCTTTAAATAAGGATTCTTTTTTTAGGTTATAAGGATTCTCCCCTTAATTAATTCTTTTCTTATATATCTCTTTATTAAAATCTCTATTATATAAATACAACTTATAGCTTACCTTATATAACTTAATTAAATAATTAAATAATTTTATTATAATAATTATATACTAGTATTTTACTTATAATATTTCTTTATTATATATATATTATTATATTCCCTTTATAAATCTTTTATATTTATATCCTTAATAGATATCTATTAATTATATTTTATTTTATAATTAGACTATTTAATTAAATAGTATTAAATACCTTTTTTTTAAGATTTATTCTACCTTATAATATTCTTTATTATTAATAAGTTTTAAAGGAGGTATAAATAATTACTTACCTTTATTAAGATAACTCTAATATAATTTTAATAAAGAAATATAAAATATAAGATAGATTCTTTATATAATTAAGAGACTTAAGTAGTATACCTAATATTTAATTATATCTACTACCTTAAAGGGATTAATATACTTATATAGTAGCTTTTAATTTAGCCTTTTCTACTTTAAGTTCTTTATAATTAATATTACTAGTTCTCCTATTATATAAGACTTTAAGATATAAAGTTTATTATAAAACTTTATAACTTATACTTAAATAATCTACTATTAATTTATTAGTATAACTCTTATTTTTAAAAGGTTTTTTATATAATCTTTAATTATAAATACTCCTCCTTTTAAAAAGTTATCCTTAACTTTATCTTTTATATATAAATTATATCTATATATTATATAAAATAGTAAATAACCTAGTATAATATAAATACTATTATAATACGCGAATTTAGCTATTAAGAGTAATATAACTTAATTATCTTATTTTTTATTTAAAAATACTTCAAGGTAATATTTTAATATTTAATTTTAATATTTAATCTACCTATCTATTTATAAATAGAAGGTAGTATTTAGTTATCTCTTTATCTTTATATAATAGTAGACTTCTAATTAATAGGTACTTATAAATAAGGATCCTTAATTTAATATAATACTTATTAATAAATTATATTATAATATTATATTCACGAATAAGATCTTAATTAATCTAATAGTAGTATAAGTACTCTTAGTTAGAAGGTATTAAACTATTTTTATATATTTATTAATAATTATAAGAATAAAATTATATATAAAATTTCTATATTTATTAAGTAGTAAGCTTATAATAAATTTTATAGAAAGTTCTTTCTAAGGCCCTTTAAATTATAATAAGGATATTATATTATTATAAGGTTTATATCTAGGAGCTTTTATCCTTTAATATATTTTATAAGTTTAGGTATATAACTTAGTATCTATTAATATTCTACTTTAATAATACTTATATTAAAGTAACTCTAAGGGTTTTTATAACTTAAAATAACCTATTAAAGTATTATTATAATACCTTATAATAATTTCTATATATAATACTAAATTATCTAGTATATATAATATTCCTTTAAATCTTAGTAATCCTATTAAATTAACCTTCTAAGGCTATTTAATACTATTTTACTTAAAAGTTATATACTTTACCTTATCTTTTTACTTAATAATAAATAGATTATTACTTTATAATAAAAGGATAATGTTTTTTAGGGATTTTAATCTAGTTTTATAAGCTATTTTAAGTCTAGTAACTACTCTTATTAGTACTTATAAGATATATTATTTATAACTAATAACCTTAATAATAAGATTAAGTAGTAGTACTATTATATTATATTAATACTAGGAAGGTAGCTTTATATCTCTTTTATCTAAGTTTTTAAGCTTAATTAAGGGTTTCCTAAGCCCTTTTAAGCTAGATAAGTTTATATACTTAATTATTTCTTCTAGCTACCTTTAATTAGAGATAATACTTCCTAAGTTTACTAGCTTATTTTATAAGGTAGATAGAAGCTAGTTAAATAATATCTTAATATTATTATAATTAGGTTTATATAATAAAGTACTTATAAGATTCTTTTTACTAAGTTAATATTTAATATTAAAGTTATATATAATTAAATAAATAGCTTATTAAACTTAATAACTATTTAACTACTTTATTTATATAAATCCCCTAAGATTATTATAGTTTATAAGTACTTTAATAGTATAATAACTACCTTTTATATAATATTACTATTACTTAAAGGCTTTAATAATTATTAATAGCTCTTAATTATATATCTTATACCTAGTCTTAATAGGTATTAATTTATAAGACTAGAAAGCTACTAGATACTAAGCCCTATTATTATCCTATTAAGATAAGATAGTAGTTATAATAAAATTAGATATATCTATTTTAATCTAAATTTTCTTATTAGGATTAAAATATATTAAAATAGGTATAATTATAAAAGTATAATATAAGTTATAAAATACCTTCTCTTTACTAGTACCTTATATAAATAGTCCTAACTTCTTCCTATCCTTACTACCTTTTAAATGGCTAGTTAAGGGGGATACTATTTATAAATAGTAGTATATAAAACGCTAGTAGAAGTTTATAAATCCTAAGAATACTTAGACTTCTTAATATATAATTAGTACTAGCTAGTCTTAGATAGTAAATACCTTATAACTATTTATTAATATACTATTAGTACTTATAATAAATCTAAGGAATTCTATTAAATTAATATAGAATTTATATTTCTTTTAATTAGTATAAAGCTAAAACTTTTATAATTACTTAAGTACCTAATAGATATATTACTTATAACTTAAGATATCTTTTAAATAAATTAAAATATTATTAAGGTATATTATATAAGTAATATCTACTAGGCCTATTAAAGCTCTATTAATATAGGCTTAAAATATAGCTAGGGTATTTACTAATCTAAATAGTATAATTATATATTTAAAATAGTTATATTATATATAAAATACTATCTTCTACTTATTACCCTTATAAATATAAATCCTATAATAGGTATCCTTAAGGTTTAACTTAATAAATATCTTTATACTTTATAAATAATTAAATATTTTACTAATTAAAGGGAGAGGATAATAGTTCTTTATTATTACTTTATTTAACTTATAATAGTTAATATATAAATATAAGCTACTATCCTTCTTTAATATTAATAAAATAGGAGCCCTAATAGGGCTAGTAGACTCTTATATCTAACCCTTTAACTTAATATTATCTAGGTAGATATATAGAGTTTCTAACTCCCTTTATAATAAATTATAAATAGGCTTATAAAGAGGCTTATAACTATTAATATTAATAGTATAATCCCTAGGCTTAAATAGGGGTAGTTATCCTACCTCTTTATTTAAAAAGATATCTAAAAAGTTATAAAGACTTTTAAGTAGCTCTAATACTTTATTATTAAAGCTCTAAGTTTCCGCCTAGGATAACCTAGTATAAATAATAATAATATAAATTATTAATTTACTTTTAAGGGTATTTATAAATACTTATAACTCTAGGATAGATATACTAATAGAGTCTGATAGAAATTACTACTTTTAACTCCTTAAATCTACTTATACCCTAGCTTCTAATAAGGTAGGTATATTAAGAATAATAAATAACCCCTTCTTCTTAATTATATAAAATACGCTAGTATACTAACTTAGCTATCCCTAGTTATTAATAAGGTAGTACTCTACCTAATATATATTATAATAATAGACTAATTAACTATTTATCTATTTAAGAATTAGTAGTTAATAGCCCTCTAGAGGGTTTAAGTTATATTACTTAATAAAGCTTTAAGAGATAATATTAATCTCTACTCTAATATTTATTAGAAAGTCTATATAATCTTATATACCTTATATATTAATAGAACTATTAATATTAATACTATAAATTAATAATAAATCCCTTTTAATAAGTAAGTACCTTAATATTAAGGTTTAGATAGAGGCGCGCTTCCTTTTTTTAATTTAGTAGTCCCTTTTCTAATAGTATTAATAAGTATTATATTTAAGTTCCTAGGTATCCTAAGCCTATAAATAGTCCTTATTATAATACCCCTTCTTTTTATAATTAAAATATATTAACCCTTCCTTAATATCTAATAACTTATTATAACTACTAGTAGGTTAAATACTTCTAGCTTTTATAAAAGGATTAATACTTTTATCTTAACTTCCTTCCCTCTTTTAACCTTTATTCTACCTATTAGAGGAATCCTCTTTTTTAGTAATATAACTATTACCCGCTATTATTCTAGTATAATACTACTAGTTATTCTCTAACTAAGTAGTAAGGGTAAAGAGGCTTTCTTTAATTATAAGGAGGTCTTAATAGTTTATAAAGGCCTTTTAAAGATTTAAGTATAACTTTATAAAGAAGTTAATCTATTAATATTCCTTTAAAAAAGAAGGGATTTATAATTTAATCCTATTTAAATATATTAAAGCTTTATATTAACTAGTTAAGGTTCTATTATATATCTAAGTATAATTATATATTATAAAGCTAGTAGTTTACTAGGTCCTTAATAAGGTTTAATAAGTATTAAGTAAAATACTCCTAAGTAACTACTCTCCCTAATAATAACTTTTTATAATAATCTTATAACTTAGTAGGTTTAACTTCTAAAAACTATATAATCTAAGTAACCTTTATAAACTTAATTAAATATTTATTAAATATTAGTTTAAATGTAATATTTATAATATAATACTATTTCTTATACTTATATATATTCTTCCCCTTATAAAAGAGTAAGTCCTTAAGCTTTAAGTAGCTTTTAAGGTATTAATTATTAGGTTCTTTTAACTAGCCTCTAATAGACTAACTTAAGATAAAACTATTAAAGATAGATCCTACCCTAGGGTCTAATATACCTTATATATTAGTACCCTAATTTAAAGGGTAGTCCTTTATTAAGCCTAGTCTTAAACCTTATTATATCCCTTCTAATAATCTACTAGTAATCTAATATAAATCTAGTATAATTATATCTACTTTTATTTATAATTAGGCTACTATTTTTTAGATACCTTAAAGCTTTCTTTCCTTTATTAACTACTCTTCTTTAACTTTAGTAGTAGTAATAAGTTTATTAAGTATAATTATACTAGTAAGGGGTTTATTAGAAATTCTATTATTAGGTATATTATTTATTACTTTAATATCTCTTATATTAGACTCTAGTATTATCTTAATTTTATTATAATAGACTTCTAATATATTTTTATCTTACTTAATATTAGATATCTTTATATTATTATACTATTATAATCTAGACTATCCTCCTTTAAAGGTAGAGAGATTAAAACTATTAAGAACTAAACTAGAAGGCTAATTCCTAAGGGCTAGAATAGATAGTATAAACTACTAGTAAATAGATAGTATTATGAAGGTAGACTTAATACTCTAATAGCTTTATAATTATAAAAGAACTAATCTCTACCTTTTAAAAAGGTAGGGGGAGGACCATTTAAATACCCCTTAAAGAAGCTACCTAGCCTCTTAATTATCTAGATAAAAGAATATCTATTAGAATAATAAGAAGCTAAACTAATACTACTAGGACGTTACTAGTAGGCTATATTATACTAGCTAGATATATTAAGATATCCTAATAATAGCCCCCTTAATATAATAGAGGAGTATTTAGTAATAGTAGAGATCCTTAGTTTTAAGACTAATGAAATTAATACGCCTAAGAGTCTCCCCCCTTTTATATATTTTCTAATATTTATTTCTTTTATTCTATATAAGGACCTTAAGAAAATCCGCGTATAGATAGTTAAGTAGATCCCTTATAATAGTAGGACGTTTACTATTCTATTTTATAAAAGGTAATAGCTAACTATTATTATAAGCTTCCTTAGTAAGATAGTTTATATTAAAAAAATCTATTAATATAGTCTTATAAAGCTTATTACTATCTATTAGCTTTTATTTAGCGGCCTTATTAGTAGCCTAGTTATTAGCCGGCTTAAAAAGGGTATACTATTAGTCTAGGAGGTAGATTTATAGATACTTTATATAAGGCTTTATAATATCTATACTTAATAAGAGTATCTTCTAGATAGCCTTAATAGACCTAATCTAGTAAGTAGACTAGAACTTAGTAATCTTATCTACTAACTCCCCTTACTATTACGGCTAGTTATTAAGAGCGGGATTATTATTATTATAAGTATAATTCCTAGTAAGGGAGATATTAGCTTAATTAGATCCCTTATAAATATATTTATATAGATAGAAAATAGACTTAATAGAGTTATAGATCTTAATATTAATATAAGTATTATATTTCTTTAATAGGTATAAGTTATAAGGGATAACCTACCTATTATTAATAGAGGAATTAGGTTTAGGGGGGCTAATTAAATACTTATAGAAAGGATAACTTCTATTAGATATAAAAGATATCTCTTAGTAAAAATCCTTTAGAAAAGCCTTACTATAATAATTTTTCTCTTAATTAAAATATCTATTACTAGGGATACTAGTATAGTAATTATAAATTATATATTATAAGATTAACTTATATAGTATATTATTATCCTATTAAGGGGGAATAAATACTTTAATAATACTATTAATATTACTAACTATCTAGATCTAATCCTCTTCCTATATAATAAGGAGAATATAAGTATATAAGAGACCTTACTTTTAAAACTTAATAATATAATAGTAGCTTATATAAATATTAAGGATATATTCTTAAAGGAGGTCTTTTATTAGCTCCTAGAGCTTCTAATTTAAGATATAGGTAATTAGGTTATAATAGTACTCTAATATCTAACTAGATACTAGTAAGCTCTAAATATTAGACTACTTAGGATTATATATAAAGGTAATAAAAAATTTAGGTTTACCCCTTTTTAGACTATTATTATAATATCTTATATTCTCGCTTTTATAATACGTAGGCTTCCTAGTATTATTAATAGGAGGATAGTTACCTTACTACTAATATCTTTAAGCGAGATATCTAGATTAATACTAAGCCTATCTATTAGGCTAGAGTAGTAATCTACTTAAATACTCTATTAATTTTAATAATACTAATTTAGATTATTAAGCTCTATTAATATCTAGATATTAGTAGCCTAATAACTAAATAGATATCTACTATTAATAGTATAGTTAAAGAAATTAGGCTAGATCTAAATATTAATTATCCCCTAGCTATTATCTAAATTATTTAAAAATATCTATAACTAAGTAGATTTAGATCTAGAAAATAAGTAGGAAGATATATTAAATAGTCTTACTTATATCTATTTTATATAAAATTAATATCTTATTACTTATTAAGACCTATTATAATTTCAAGGTAATTACTTACTAGTAATATACTAGTCTAGCTCCTACTTAGGGTTACTACCCTCTTCCTACTCTAGTTTATTATTACTACTAATTAAGGTATACTAGGTAAGCGTACTAATAATATAGATCCGTCGTAATATATATAATAGATAGTCGCCTAGAAGCTAATAGCTAGCTAATAAAAGGTAGTTATATTATAACTATTTATTAAATAGAAATAGGAGCGGATATTAAAGGGCTATATAAGAAGGATATTAATTAGAGATTAATATAAGGCCCCCCTTAATAATTTTAAGATAGATATCCTACTTAATCTAGCCTCTTATAATATTATTAGGAGTTATTATAATACGGGTAACTTCTATAAAGGTAGAGTAATTATAAGTACCCTTATCCTATTATTTAGGATTTAACTATTAGATATAAATACTTATAATATTAATAGGATATTATAATTTATCCTCCTTAAGGTAGTTATAATAGGATTAAAACCCCTAGATATATAAGTTAATAAATTAAAGGGTATATTAAGTAGAAGTAAGGGTATCTTAATTTAGATTATTAAAATATTAATAGTAAATATCTAGTTACTCTTATATACTATCTAGTATATAAATCTAGGCGAATTTTAGCTTAAGTCTATTATTAGTAATAAGAGGACCTATTAGATAATAAATAGACCCTTAGATCTAGAAGATAAGTTAATTAATATAAGTATTAATATTAGTTATACCCTTACTAATAAAGGATAGATAATTATTATAGCTAATAATATTATATAAAAATTCTATACTAAATATAGTCCTCCTTTATATAAACTATCTATTACTAAGTAAATTATTTATATTACTAAGTAAATTATTAATAAATTATATCCTAAGCTTAGCCTCCTTTTATAGCCCTTTAAGTAATAAGTTTATATTAGCTAGCTTATATAACTAGTTAGGGGATAGCTAATTATTCTTCTTACTATTATAATATAGCTATTAATTATACCCTAAATTACTATATTAATTTTTATATAATAGTATATTATAATAGGGGTATTTATTACTAGGGATATTAAATAATTTATTAACCTTATAAAGCTCTATATCTCTTATTATATAGGAATTACTATATACTTAATATCCCTAGCCTAGTGTCTACCCCTAATATATATTATTCTACTACTAGTATAAGCCTTATTAAATAGGGGGTTAGTACTTAGTATTATTATCTTTATTAGCCTATTAGTAAGTATACTAGTAACATGTCTCTAGATAATATTTAGGAGCTAGTAGAGGAGTAATTTCTTAAGGCGTCTCTTTAAAGATAGAGGGGGTAGGTTATTAAGGGTTCCTAGGCGGAATAACTACTTAAATAGTTATATTAGCGAGGGTTATATACTACTAGGGGGTAATACCCTTATTAAGGTAGTTATAAGGGTAAGTACCTAATAGTATTTCTCTAGAGCGAGGTTTTATTAACGTAATATCTCTAGGGTTTACTAGTAAGTTACTAGATCTAACTTAAGTACCTAAATTAGTCTTCTTTAAGTATCTAGTATACCTTATATTATTAGTCTTATAAGATCTAACCCTCTTATTAATAGTATTAGGGTGTAGGTTAGAAAGAGCTAGGCGCTTAGAAGGTATTAGTAGGGAGCTAGAGGAGCTAAATTTAGTATAAGAAGGGTAATATTATATTATTTAAAAGTAGCTAGTATAATTTATATATTATAGATTATAAGGATAGGTATTAATATCTATATAAAAGTATTAAAAATATTAAAAAGGTAGGAAGAAAAATTTATTAATATAGTAGGGAGTCGCTAAGATATAAGATAGTTAGACTAGATTAGTAGGTAAATCTATAGATTTAAATATATCTTCTTAATTAATAAACGTAGACTAACCGCGTTAAGTTAGTACTTTAAACTCGAGTCGGGTACCCGACTTAAGTCTTAGCGATTCGATACTAAAATCTAGTACTAAGTACCTTAAGTCGGTACTAAGGTAGGTACTAAGTACCTTAAGTTAGTACCTAGGTAGGTACTAAGTATTAGTACCGAAGTATTAACTCGAATTACTAAGACATTTTTTCTAGTAATATTTTCTATTTTTAGTAGTATTTCTTACTATATTTTCTATTTTTTTTCTAATTATTATTATTATTATTACCTAGGGAATTCTTAATAGTAAATATAATAATGTAAAAAGGTAATATATATCCCTAGGAAAACTATAACTATAATATTACTAATATTTTCTTCTTATAATAATATTTACTATTATATAAAGGATTTATTACTATATTACTAAGTATTATTATTATTATTACCTAGGTAACTCTTAATAGTAAATAAGGTACTAAGAAAGATAATAGCTATTCCTATAGAAATAATAATTATAATATTAATAATATTTTCTATTTATAGTAGTATTTACTATTATATCTATAGTTTACTATTATATTACTAAGTATTATTATTATTATTACCTAGGTAATTCTTAATAGTAAATAAGGTACTAAGAAAGATAATAGCTATTCCTATAGAAATAATAACTATAATATTAATAATATTTTCTATTTATAATAGTATTTACTATTATATCTATAATTTACTATTATATTATTAAGTATTATTATTATTATTACCTAGCCTAACCTCGGTAATTCTTTAAGGTAATATAAAAAGGTAATACATATTACTAGGGAACTAAAGGGGGTATTAAAATTCTAATTAAAAAAAATCTATTTTTAGTATAAGGGTAATTCTAGAAAAATTTCGGGGTTCCTTACTATTTTATTAGGGGCTTAGCGTCTTAGCGATACCTTAGCGATTTAAGTTAGGTTAACCTAATTTACTAAGGTATTAAGGCCTTAGCAAGTTAGTACTAATAGCTAGTACTAAGTATTTTAGTTAATATTAAGACCCTAACCTAAGTATTTAGTTAATATTAAGTACTAAATCTTAACTTAATAGTTAGTCTAAATAAATAGATTTTAATTATTTTTAAAGTATTAAGTATCTTAGAGTAAGCTAAGTAATATTATCTATATAAAAAATATTTTAGAGTATTAATATAAGTAGAGGTAGAATATAAAAAATTATTAGAGTTTTAATATTTACGCTAGTCCTAGAGGGGTAATTAGGGTACTTATTAACTAACTAATAAGTAGTAATAAGCTTAAGGTCTTAAATTAGGGATATTCTATTATAGTAAGAAGATTTATCCCTAGAGTAGACTAACTATTAAGTTAGGTTTTAGTACTATAAATTAGTATTAACTAGACTAACTATTAAATTAGGTTTTAATACTATAAATTAGTACTAACCTAAATACTTAATACCTACTTCTAGAAAAACTAAAAAGCCCTTAATACCTTAGTAAGTTAGGTTAGACTAACCCAATTTACTAAGGTATTACTAAGAAGCTAAACTACTAATAAATTAATAAAGGACTAATATAATTTCCTTATAAGATAAATTTAAATACTTTGATATTATTAGGATTTATCTTATATCTAATATTTATTACTTATTATTTTATATAATATAATAGTTTATATTACTATTATATATTACTCTTAATTCTCTTACTATTAGCGCCTAGAATATATTAGTCCCTTTAAGTTTTTTAAGAGTATTAAGTTTAATAGGCCTTAGTAATAAAGCTATTTAATTAGAATTTAATAATCTTAATATAAATAATTTTATATCTAGTAGTCTTTATCCTAGCTAATTTATAAGTTAGGTTAGATAGGGTATATTAGATAAATCCTTTTAAGAAAAGAAAGTACTTCTTTAAAATACTATTAAAACTATTAAGGAAGATTTCCTAGACTTAATTCTAATAAAGAATAGTAAATTTATTAAATAGAGTTAGTATACTAAAGTCTAGTTTAAAGTATAATAGTAGTAAACTACTATTAATTAAAGTATTAAAATAAAGTCTAGTACTAAAATTAAGGATCTACTCTAGATTAAAAAGACTATATTAGGTAAATAGGCTAATATCTAGGATAACTTTATCTAAATTACTTTAATAGTTAAGGGATTACTAAAGATTATTTATAAGAAGTATAATAAACTTCTAGACTACCTAATAACTACTAGTAATTCAAGTATATCTAATATAAGGAAATATCTTAAAATAAATAAATACTTTCTTTATAAATAGTTTAACCTATTATTATAAATAGAACTTTCTTTAAGTTAGGTATATTATTTATAATAATATAAATTAGTAATATAAAACTAATTATTTAGGGATAACTTTAGAAGAAAAGTAATACTAGGTTTTCTACTAACTTTTATTAAGAGAAGTAGAATAAATAGCTATATAAATACTTTTTTACCTTAAACTAGTCTTTCTAGACTATTAATTAATTAGAGTTTTAGTAATTACTATTAATAGCTTATCTAGATTTAATCCTAATCTATTATATTAAATTATAAAATATAATCTTTTTAGATTTTAAAGGAATATATATAAAAATTAAAGTAGATCTAGAATATCCTTAATATATTTCTCTTATATTAGATACCTAGTTTAGTCCCTAAAAGGTCGCCTACCTTAAAGTACTAGTCTACTAGATTAATACTAATTTTTAATATTAGGAATATCTTATTACTTTTATACTACTTAATATCTAGTATTATAGCGGAGAATAGCTTAAACGCGTAAGTATTAAGTAGTAAAGCATTTAAGAAACGCGTATAAGAGGGGAGTAGGGGAGTAGTAGGGCGCCCTAGCCCTAAATAAAGGACTACTAGGGGTAGAGGTAGTAGAGCTAGAGAGGGAGGAGAGTATAAAGAGTTATATTTTAAAGTAGGAATTATAAGGGCCTTTACTCTACTTATAAGCTTAGTAAATATAATAATACTTAGATTATAATATATATATATTATAAGAACTATAAATAAGCTAAATAGCTAAGCCGTTATAATAATAGTAGCCCTTAAGGCTATTAAGAATATATAATTTAAGGACTTAAACGCGTTTAAATAGAGGATTTTAATAATAGATATTAGCTTAGTATAAATATATATTAAAGAACTCTAATAAAAAGGGGAAGAATATAAGGAGAGAGTATAAGACCTTAATAGGCCTAGGATTATTAATTAGGCTAGTACCCTAATAAGATAAGGCTCCTTATGAGGCTAATAGAGCTAAGGGAACCCCTTTATAAGGAATATACTACCGCCCCCCTTATAAGGGCTATATATGTAGATATTAAAGGTAGCTAAGGCTAGGAGGATCTAATAAATACTAGTAGTACTAAGAGATAAAAAAGAAAGGGAAGTAGTAGTAGAAATAATAGGTAAGAGGCTAGTTATAATATTCTAAGCCTCTAGCTATAAATACGCGTTAGAAATTATAGTAGTAAATTAAATAAAGAGTAGGGATATACTATTATAAATTACCTTAATAAAGGTAAGGGAGGTATTAAAAAGGGAATAGTTATAAGTAAATATAATATACTACTTTATAATAGTAGTTAAGAAATTATTTAATATAATAATATATAAGGTATAAGTATCTATCTTTAATATAAAAAACTAGTAGATAATTAAAAAAAAGATTTAATAAGAAAATAGGGCCCTCTACCCTTATTTAAATATAATAGAAGGGAGGTAGCTAATAAGTATATGTATACTTATAAAAGCCTACTCCTCCTTTATAATAAGCGTTATATTATTAATAATAGTAGATAATTTAATTAAAAAGGGTTTAATAGAAGTAGGAGAAATAAAACTTATAAAGTAGTATAAATAAAGGGCTAGATTAATATAATACTTTAAATACTAGTTATATAAATATATATATTATAACTACCCTAATAATATATAATATATTAATTATAATTAGGGCTATAATATAATAGAGTATAAGGTAAAGGTTATAAATACCTTATAAAGGTACGCCGCGTATAAATAATAAGGCTACTCCTCTTAATTTAATAAATACTTAGTAAGGGCTAAGGAGAGATAACGCGTTAAATAATAAGTTATAAATAAGACCCTACTTTATAGGATTAGATAGGAGTATATAATAGTAGTAATAGATATTAAAGGATTTATAATTATAAGAGTAAAGAAAAAGAGGAAGGTTATAATTAATTAAGTAATATATGATATATTAGGTAGTAAAGAGTAGTTAAGATTATAAAGACTTAGATATAAGCTAGGGAGACTACCTACCTTTAAGAGGCTCCTAGTAAAGGAGCTAGGCTAGAAAATATTAGAGGTAATAATAAGTAGTAGTAGGGAGCTATTAAATAATATTAATAAGCTACTTATAAAAGTAGTAGTAGGTAGCCTTACCTACTTAGCTAAGGAAGGTAAGTAGGCTACCCTAGGAGAAATAGATATATAAGAGGAAGGTAGTAGTACCCTAGGCCTAGATATCTAGTATATTAACCCTAAAGATATTATAATATAATATTAGGGGTAAAATAGGTATAATAATAGCCCTATTAAAAGATAGGGTTATTTAAGATATAAATATCTTAATAATCTAGGAATTATATTATAATATTAGGAACTACTTATTATATAACCCTAGCTCTAGGGCGTTCTTTCTAGTATATAAAGTAGAATAAGGTATATAAGTATATTTCTATATTAATAAAAGACTCTAAATAGATAGCTAGGATATAAAGTTCTTTATAAAAGATATTAATACCCTTAAGCTCTAACTTTATACCTAGGAGGAGGGGGAATACCTAGTACGCCTCTAGATATATAATATATATAACCTAAGCCTATTATTAATAATAAGTAAAAACTTATTAAGCCTCTAAATAGTAGAGGAAAAGGTTAGCTACCCTAGGGAATATATTATTATAAGAGATTTTAACCTCTATTACCTTAATTAGAATAACTTAAGATAGTTTTTATACTACCTTAAAGTAGACTAGCTAGTAGGAATTATATTTAATAATAAGATAGACCTAGCTCTACTAGATAGGATAATTACTTAGAGGATAAAGGGGTTAAAAAGTATAATTAACCTAGTCTTTATTATACCTAGGCTCCTTAGCGTAGTATAAGCCTACTAGGTATACCTTAAGCTATAATTTAACTCTAACTACCTTTCTATATATATAAAGCTTAACCTAAGGGTAGAGGAATAGTAATATATACCTAAGAAATTATAGAAAATAATAGATCTAAGAGAGATTAAAAATAGGGCTTATATATTAAGCTAGAAGCTAGGCCTTAAGTTATTAGAGATTATAAATTAAATAGATAACTACCTCTTATAACTCTAATAAGGTTTAAAGGGGATAGTAGAGGAGATAGTCCTTTAAGTAAAGCCTAGGGGTAAAGGGAAAACCTTCTAGAACTTAAAGTACTAGCTTATTATAGAAACTATTATAAAAAGTATAAAGGTATTCTAATAGAGTAGAGATATTATTATAAAGGAAGCTAAAAATATAGCTATTAAGGAGAGAGATAGGATATTATAAATAGAGAAGGTAATTAACTTTAAAAGGAAGGTTTATAATACTACTAAATTATAAAAGGATATATAAGGCCTTATTAAATAAGTAAGAAATAATAGCTTATTATTATAACCCCTCCCTAAGTTTCCCCCTCTAAGAAGGGATAATAAGGACGGGGTAGCTAAGACTTTTAAAGAGAAAGTAGAGGTCTTATAAATAATATTCTTCCTACCCTCTTTATAAGCTAATCTAGATAATATTAAGAGGATAAAGTACCTACTATTATTAGTAGACCCTAATAACGGGGTAATATATAAGGAGGTCTAGTAGGCTATTTATAAATTAAAGTAGGATAAAGCCTTAAGGATTAATAGGATCCTAAATTAATTTCTTAAATTAATAATAGATAAGCTCCTTAAGGAGCTTACCTACTTATTTAATATATACTTCTCCCTTAGCTATTACTTAAGGGAGTTTAAGAAGGCTAATATAATTATCTTAAAAAAATTAAAGAAGGAAGATTATATAATACCTAAGGTATATTATCTAATAATACTATTAAGTACCCTTAGGAAGGCCTTAAAATTAATAATTATAAAGTAAGTTAATAATTATATTAAGAGTTAAAACCTCCTCCCCTAAAAATAGATAGGGGTATAAAGGAAGAGGTTAATAGAGATAGTATTAAAGACTATTATAAAGGTAGTATATATAATATAAGATTATAATAGGGCTAATATAACTAGCCTTCTCTTATTAGATATTATAAGAGCTTTTAATAATATCTCCTATTAAAGACTTATTTATAACCTTAAGGGAAAGGGGATCCCCTATTATATTATAAGCTAGATAGAAAGCTTCCTAGAGGGAAGGTCCTTATCTATTATTATTAGAAAGATAATAAGTAGAATAAAGCTAATAAAGATAGGGATTCCCTAGGGGTTATTAATCTCCCCTATCCTCTTTTTATTCTTTAATATACTACTTATTAAGGAGTATATAACTACTAAGTTATAATTATAAGTTAAAGGGTTTATAAATAATATCTATCTACTAATATATAAAAAAATTATAAAAGGAAATTATAAAACCTTAGAACTAGTATATAAGATCTACCTTAAATAGGCTTTAATATATAGGGTAAGCTTTACCCCCTAGAAGTATAAGTTAATTTACCTTACCTACTACCCCTACTACTTTAATATAAGCGTAGTAGTTAGTCTAAGGTATATAATAATAAAACCCTAGGTAGAGATCTAAGTCCTAGGATTATATATTAATAGTAAATTATAATAGGGCTTATACTTAAAGAGGGTATAAGTAAAGCTTACTACTTAGAGCCTAGCCCTTTTTATAATATTAATATTAATATAAAGAGCTACCCTTAATAAGGCTAAGAGGGTATATAATATAATAATAAGGCTAGTAATAACCTATATATCTATTATATAATATATATTATAAGGCCTAAGGGAAATAAAAAAGGTATATATAAGGAAGCTTAAAGTTATCTAGAATAGCTACTTAAGATATATATTAAGGGTATATAAAGCTACCTTAACACGAGTACTAGAGGTAGAGGTAGAGATAACCCTTATATAATTAATATTAGACTACTTAATTCTCTACTAGTAAATATTAAAAGGAATTTACCTAGTAATAGTAATAGGGAATAAATATATCTAGAGGAAGCTTAAGGTTAAAAGGGGGAAGAGGAGAAGGGTAGTAGAGTCCCTTATAAAGAAGAAGAATAAATAGGCTTTATACTCCCTATACTTAGATAACTAGAATATAATTATAGCTAGAGAGGTAGCCTAATACCCCTAGGGAATTAAGAAGAAGATATACTATTAATAGAAGTCCTCCTAGGAGGTAATATAAAGAGAATACTAGATAGGATTAAGGGCTAAGGATTATCCCTCTACCTAGCTTAGAGGCTTATAAACTAATAGGAGGGCCCTTTATAAGGGCCTTTGAAAGGCGGAGAGCTCCGCCCTTATATAAATAAGAATAGGGAAGATAGGGCTAGCTACCTTTTTATATTAATATAAAGTCCCTAACTTTATATTTATAAGCTATAAGTATAGCTAGTATAAGTAGGATATAAGATATATCTTTATTAACTACCCTAGGTTTTATAACTACTACTAGGAGTTAAGGGATACCTTAAAGATATTAGATACTTATAAAATACTTATAAATATAAAAGGGGTAAAGTAGGTAGTAAAATAGATAATTTAAACTAGGATATTAAGCTAGTTCTTACTTATAATAATATAATTATATTAAAATTAAGCTAAGGTATAAGTCCTTATTATTAGAATAATACCCGCCGCTATAATATATAATCTAGCCCTAGGGAGCTAGGATAATAAGGTAATAAATATAAGTACTAAGTATAAAGAACTAAATATAATATAAAGAGAAATAAACTAGAAGTTATAAAGAGATAGGAATAATAAGTGTTTTTACCTAGGCTTTTATAAGGTATAAGTATATAGTTTCCCTTATAAGTGAGCTATTATAGTAGTAACTATAATATACTTATAAGCCCCTATAATTATCTTTTAATAGTTTAAATAGATATAAGTATAACTTATTAATTAATTAATCTAGTATTCGAGGTATTTACTTATAATTACGGGCCGGAAAGATATGGGATTTCCTACGGGATATCCCACGTGGGATGATATGGGACCGTGGGATAGGATGGGTAAATTAGGTCCTGATCCCATATCTTTATAACGGTATGGGATAGGGATAGGATAGGATTTTTTAGTGGGATAGGTTATTCGTAGGACCACTTTATAGGATAGGATATTTTTAGGATATCCCATGATTAGTAAGCATATAACGTACTATTTTTAAAAAAAATATTTTAAAAATCTTCTCTATCTAGAAAGCTATAACTAGAAAGCTGACTAGAAAGGTAAATATTAGCTTTCTAGTCAGCTTTCTAGTTATAGCATTCTAGATAGTTATAATTCTAGAATATTTTTTAGGAAATCCTACTATTAGTAAGTATATAATATAATATTTTTTAGGAAATCCTACTATTAGTAAGTATATAATATAATATTTTCCTAAAAAATATTCTAGAATTATTACTATCTAGAATACTATGTCTAGAAAGCTGACTAGAAAGGTAAATATTAGCTTTCTAGTTATCTTTCTAGTTATAACTTTCTAGATAGAGAAGATTTTTTTTATTTTTTTTTAAAAAAAAACTACGTTATATACTTACTAATTATAGGATATCCTAAAAATATCCTATCCTATAAAGTAGTCCTACGAAAATCCTATCCTGTGGGATTATCCCACGAAAACCTATACTATCCTAGAACGGGATGGGACTAAAATCGCTAATCCTATACTATACTACAGGATAGCTGGCTAGACTAATATCCTATACCATCCCATATCTTTCCGGCTAGTACTTATAATAGAAATAATAAAGATATTAATCCTTTATAAAATTAAAGATAAGCTTTTAAGGTTATTACTAATAGTACTAGTAATAATAGAACTTTAAAAGATAAACTAGAGAAATCTCTAGTTTAATAAGATATTTAATAGGATAAATTATAAAACTCTATTCTATATATAACTTATATCTTTAACCTTATAATATAAGACTTTATTAAAGCCTTAGACTTAAAAGCTTTAAATAATATTATAATATTATTAGAGGATACTTATATTTATATTTATATTTATATTTTATACTCTACTATCTAGCTACTTAGAGTTAATAAGGGCGGTTTATATCTAATTTACTAGAGGAAACTATAATTTATAAAAGAAAACCTTATCCCTTACTCTACTTATTATTATACTTTTAAATCTTTAGATATTATATACTACCCTTTCTTATAGTTTTTATACTATCTTATTCTTTTCTTTTATTAGGGTTACCTACCCTTTTACTTTTTAATTAGAGCCTATCTATTTTTATACTACTTTAAAGAGTTATTCCCTTATTAATATAAACTAGCTAAGTATACCTTATTAAATTACCTACTTAATTACTACCTTTAACCCTTTTAAGGTTAATACTATTTAATAGAAGTTACTTAACCCTACTTTTTAAAGTATCTACCTCCTCCCCTTTATATAATTAGGGTAGAATATAAGTATATACTTAATATCTTAATATCTCTATTTATATTTATAACTAGTATTATTAACTTTAAGTACCCTTTTCTTATATAAGAAGGCGCGTAGTCCTATCTTCTCTATATATAACTAAATACTTATAAAGCTCTTAGCCTTAAAAAGCCTTATATAAAGGTTAACTCTTATCTTTTAAACTTCCCCTTTTTATACTACTATCTTTATATAGCTAGGGATACCTTTTTAATATCCTAGCGACCTCTCTTTCTACTTCTCCTTTATCTACTTTTTAATCTTTTTAAGGGTAGGGTTATCCCTCTTTATTATTTCCCTACCTCTAAGGCTTTAATCTACTATTCTAGTATCCCCTCCCCTTATTACTACTTAGAGGGCTCCCTTTACTTAAGACTACTTCTCTTTTACTAGAGTCTTTATAACCTTCTTCTCTCTTCCCCTCTTTCCTTTTAACTTATAATAGATCCTTATATTCCCTTCTTTAATTAATAGATAGATCCCTTATATTACTAGTACTTATAAAATTAATTAATTAAAGCTTATCTTTATTAATAAGACCCTTAACTCTACCTCTAATATTTATATATTAATTACCTTAAAGGCCTTAAGTACTATCCTTAAATACCTATTTTATATAGTTTCTAGTATTATAATATTTACCTTCTTTACCTTTAATATCCCTTTTAAGCTATATTATATCTCTATTATATAGGTTATTACTAGCTAGATTATAATATTATATACCTATTTTACCTTATTAAATATAACGCCTTATATTAAGCTAGTAATAATTAATAAGGCTAGCTTTTATATCTTTATCTTTAACCTTATCTTATTAATATATAGGCCCTACTTTAATTTATTATTAATATAAAGCTTAAGGACTTATATTAATACTTTAAAGTATACTATTACTACTTTAAGGTCTATTATTACCTTTATATTAAACCTCTTTAAGCTCCTTAATAAATAGACTAGCTTATATTTATAAGGGGTAAAGGTTACTTTATATATATTTACCTAATAAAGATATATCTTATATACCTTTATTAAGATCTTATAATTCTCTTTAATACTTTTATTATATATTATTAAGTAAATATTATTAATAAAGCCCCTAATTTATACTTAGATTTTATTCTTATATACTCTTTTATAAGTAGGGAGTTAAAAAATAAAAATAAAAATTAATATAAAAATATTAAAGATCCTTAAAGAATCCTAGTCTTTACTATTTCTATCCTACTTATCTCCTAGCCTAATATAATTATTATAGCCCTTTTTATTAAAAAGCTTTATATCTACCTTATAATAAGGGTTAAGACCCCTTTCTTCTTTAAGTTATAAAGTAACCTTTTATAAGAGATATTATTAAAGGCCCTTATAATATCTAGTAATAATATACTTATTATATTAGATTTATTATAATTTTATATTATATATACTACCTCTACTATTATTTTAAAGGATATTATTATTAACCTTCCCTTTCTTACCCTTATTTATTATAAAGGTAGTAGCTTATATTCCTTTATAAGGTTACCTAGTATTACGACCCGTTATCTTCTAACTAGAAGGCTCCGGAGTCTAGGTAGATCTCGTAGAGAGGAGTGTCAAGGACTAAGGTAAATAGGCTTCGTACTAAACTAGTCTAATACAGGTGGAGTATTATATTTAGTGTCTAGGAGATATCTAGGTTAATAATATAAGTTGAGTACGAAGCTCCTATCTAAGGGGAAGATTACGCTTTCTATATAGATATAGGAAAGTCTATACTCGCGCTAGTCGCTAGCGATCGACCTACGTTAACTAGAGCGATTAGGTCGAGCGATCGCTTAACCCGTTATACTAAGGCATGTTCGACTTTAGTAAGCGCCTATAACGTCCGCCAAGGCTCTACTACTAAGGTTATAACATTACCCCTTATCCCCTAAACCTTTATCCTAAAGGTTAGATGAATATTTATATCGTCTCGTCTATAGTAACGCCGCATTAAGCTATCGGATCGAGTGGCTTATAAGGGAGTGATTATAATAGTATCGTGTCTGCGATACGTAAGATCTTAAAAGGAGTATTAGGTATCTTCTCTTTCTTAAAGGTACGCGGAATATATTCGGCTTAGAAAATAATGCGAACCGGCCGTACCTATTATCTATTTCTCTAGTATTAATAAAGCTATAAAGAAGCTCGAACGCGAAGAGATGGAGATAGAGGTAGCGTAGGAAGTTACTAATAAGGCTGCTCGCTAGAGTAACGAAATCGCTTATTAAAAATAGACGAAGCTGAAACGCCTTCGTTAATAGAAGCGTTTCCTAAAAGAGCGGGAATAACGGATATTTAATAAGGGTCTTAACGATATTAAGGAGTTAGAACGTTTAAAAGAGCTTAAAAAGGCTAGTAAAGCCGAACGGGTACTTGTAGAGTATCCTACCTTTTTAGAGTTCGAGGGTTCCGGAACTCTTTCACCTGGGGCTCTCGAGTGGATCGCTCAGGGTGTGTCTAGGTTTGGTGATACTACTAGAGGAGCTCTTAACAGCTCGTAAGATTCGTAACTAGTTCCTAGGTATTTTCTAAGTCCTCGTATCCTTTCTATTTCACTAGGTAGCTCTGACCTCGTTATAATAGAATCTTTTCGGCCTCGAATTCATTCTCTTCTTCTATCTAGAAGTAGAAGGTTTCTTATAAAGGTGTGTTAGGGTCTACTAGTTCTAATATCGAGATATAGAATACTAGGTGGATTTTAGCGTCGGGTGGAAGCTGTAATTTATAGTTGACAGGCCCTTTATTTCTAATAACTAAAAATGGTCCGACTTTAATATAGTCCAGTTTCCTACTTAGTCTCGTACTTTTTAAATATTTTGTGAGGAGATATGCTTTATCCCCCTTCTTTAGCTAAGGACCTAATTTTCTTTTCTTATTTACTAACTTCTTTATAGTAGCGTTAGCCTCGCTAATTATATACTACATGTCTTTATATAGGCTTTTTATATCAGAGGTTAATACCAAGGCTTTTTCGGTATCTAGTCCTCTTCGAGGATCTAGGAACAAGTTTACGTGTCGACCGTAGTTTAAAAAGAACGGTAACAGCCTTATTATATCTAACCTCTTGTTATTATATACTAACTATACTATTAGGAGTAACGTAACCTAATTATTTTACCTTTTATTAACGTAGTATCTAAGGTATACTTCTATTATCTAATTGGTACGTTTAGTCTATCTATCCGTTTAAGGGTAGTAGGCTATTAATATTCGTAGTTTAGTTCTAATCGATGCGACTAAAGTTTTCTAATAGTTCGATATAAAGAGTTTATCTCTATCCGAAGTTATTAATTCCGGTATGCTATAATCTCTAATTAGCCTGTCTAATAAAATGAATCCAAGCTAACTAGTATTATAGGATTCCTTATATAGGATTATAATGGCGTACTTAGTAAGTTTATCTACGATAACTATTATTAAATCGTACTTATCGTTAGTTACTAGGTTAACTAACTAAGGTAACTTAATAATAAAGTCTATCGTAACGTCTTTCTATAGTATGTCTAGAACTTCTGTAAACTAAATCTGTCTATACTTAGTATATCTTGCAGATTTATTCTGCTAGTAGTATATACATTCCTTAATATATTACTCGACCGACGCTCGCAAGTTTAGTGCGGCGTATACTCTTTAAATGAGTTCTAACGTTTTAGATACTCCTAGATGTCCTAGTAGAGGATTATTATAGTAATCCCTAATTACTCCTTCTATTACCTTTATTAGTAAGTATAGCTTCTACTTATATAGTAACAGGTCCCGGTTAGGCTATTCTTTCCTAAGTTGTCCGGCTAGTTTATTATTCTTATATACTTCCTTTAAATCGGGAATTATATATGTCGTAACTCGTATAGTCGTGGCCAGATTCCTTACTAGTACTAACGATCTATTATTTTCTTGTTTTAAGATGGGCTGAGTCGTAATATCTTTTTTTTATATATAGTTAGATCGTCTACTTAAAGCGTCTGCTCGTCTATTATCTTTTCCTAGGGTGTACTAAATTTTAAACTTATATTACCTAAGGAGTTTAGACTATTAAACTTATCGTCGATTCAACTCTTTTATAGTTATAAAACCTACTAGGTTTTTGTGATCGGTGAAGATAGTAAGCTCTAAATAACTTTCAGCATATACTCTCTAATACTATAGAGAATAGACGACTACTAAAAGCTCTTTGTCGTGTATATTATAGTTCTATTCTACTGGAGATATCTTACGTAAGTAGTATACTACTAGATACTACTTGCCGTCTTTCTACTAATAGAGGCATGCTCCGATTATAAGATCCGAAGCATCTGTCTTAATGCGTACTAGTTCTCCGTTATGAAATATATAGAGTACCGGAGGATCTATATAAGCTTGCTTTAGTTCTTTAAATACTCTCTTCTAGTTAGTATCCCATCGAAATCCCGTGTCCTTTTTGGTGATTTCCGTTAGTAGCAAGGCCTTCTTAGAGTAGCCTTCTATGAAACGTCTATTAAAGTTAGTAAATCCTAAGAATCCTTATACTAATTTAATATCGTGTAGTATAAGCCATTCTTATATAGCCTGAATCTTCTTAGGGCTTATATAAACGCCTTTAGTTATTACTATAAACCCTAAGAACTTAACTAAGGTCTTATAAAACTCGCATTTCTCTAGTTTTAAGAGGAGTCCCGCTTGTAATAGACATGTTAATATATCCTATACATAAGAGATATATTCCCTAAGAGTCTTAGAGTAGATTAATATATTATCGAGGTATACGATTATTATAAGATCTAAATAAGCTCGTATAATATTATTAACTAATGCCTAGCAGGTTACTAGTACGTTAGTGAGACTAAACGGCATGACTAGGTACTTATAATATCTATATCGAGTCCTAAATACTATTTTCCATTCGTTACCTTCTTTTATTCGAATTAAGTTATACGCTCCTCGAAGATCCAACTTTATAAAGATCTTTACTTTAGCTAGCCGGTCCTACAGCTCGCTAATATTTAGTAGCGGGTAACGATTCTTAATTATTATATCATTTAACTTTTGATAGTCTACGTATAGTCGTAGTGACCCGTCTTTCTTCTTTACGAAGAGTATTAGATATCCTGCTAGTAATTTAGATTCTTGAATAAATCCCTTTTTTAGGTTCTTATCAAGGTACCCGCGTAGTACTATAAGTTCCTTTTTAGATAACGTATAGATAGGTCTAAACGTTAGTTCCTTCCCTAGTTCAAGTTCAATCTTATAATCCTAAGGTTAGTGTTTAGGTAGAGCTTTTACTATTATCTCTTTTATAAAGAGGCGTTTCCATCTTTAATACTCTTATAGGATATTAGGAGTACTATTAGTTACTCTAAGAACTCTAACTTATTAACCCGGCGGACCGTTACCAGTATCTATTAAGTCGGATCCTTATATTTCAAGGTCATCCTTATTCGAAATTAAGGTAATATATGCCTTAACCGTTCTTCGGTTTAATTTCTTATCTACCGTCGTCTACTATCGACGTGTAGGTTAGAATCTAGTGATATCGCTAGTTCGCTTAAACTTAAGTACTTTTCTTCTCCAGTTAATTACTAGGTTATGCTTTTCTAACTAAGGCATGCCTAATATAATGTAATAGGTGGCTATCCCTATAATATTAAAGGACATTTCCTTATAGTATCGTTGAATTACAAATGGTAGCGAGGTTATCTCCTCGTCTACGCTTCCTTTTAATAGCGTTAACCCGTCGGCTATTCGTAAGTTATATAGATCCTTCTTTTTCCGCGTTAGTAGGCCTACTAACCGTACTAGTGCCTCGGAGATAAAGTTTCTAGATACCCCGGAATCTATTATTACTATAGTTCGCTGACTATCTATTTTAACCGGTACGTTTATATATATTACGTAGTTCGTTAAATATAGCTAATATATTTTTAAGGTAAGGATATTAATCTCCTTATACTTCCCCTTAGTATAAGGGATTACTCTTTTCCCGAAAAGGATAGGAATCCGGTAGTTCTTTTTATATACATGTGCTTCCTATAGTTGTCGTAGAAACAGGTATACTAATCATCTAAGTAGTACTCTGACGTGTACTTATTATGCTTGAGGTACTTATAAAGACTGCTATACTATCTTTAGTTATAGTTCGGAAACTACTTCCTTAATCTTTTAGTTACTAAGTGCTAATAATAACTTATATTATTATAACTTGACTAAATCTTTCTATACGTTTAGATCCTAATAGATTTTCCTAAGTTTATCTTCGCTTAGTAGTAAACTATATATGTTTTATCGGCGCAGGCTAACTAGTATATTACTCCGTACTATAGATGTACTAAGTCGTTCCTAAACTCCTTCTATAGAAATCCTCCTGCTATTTTTTCTTAGTAGAACTCTACCCGTTCCTTGAGTTTTATCTGTGGATCTTTTAATATAGAAGCTCGAGATGCTACTCTATTACCTTCTCTCTTAGAAGTCTGGCTGAGGTTTTTCCAGTTGGAATCATCCTCGCTTTCTCGGCTTTATTCGGGTTTTCCCTTCCGAATATAACTACTATTATATCCGTTATTAGAGTCTAATTCCTTGAGTTATTCGTAAATATCCACTAGCCTTTATTTAATCTTTACGATATTTCTCTATTTCTTAGCTATTTCTTCGCGTAATTCTTCTTCTCTAGATTATAATTCTCTATTAATAGGTGGATCGACGAGGGCTAGTAAATCATCTATAATTATATCTAGCTCGGTGTCGTCGTACTCCGTTTCTTGTTAATCCCTTGGAGGTTTAGTCTTCCTAACTGGAACTCTTTCTAATATATTCAACTGAGGTCGTTTTACTATGTTTTTTAACCTGTAGTCTTTAGCGATATGGCCCGGTTTACTACAGCTATAGCAATTTATTGCTTTCTTACCCCCTTGCTGTTTCTTACCTCTAAACGGTTTCTTTTTCTCGGTGAAGTCTAACTCTATTAGCATCGGACCGTAAGGATCGCGTGAGAATCGTTTCTTCCTATAACTTCCTCCGGAATAGAGTCCTATGTAACCGAGTCTAGAAACTCCACTATTATAACGTAGTTCTATTACTAACTCGTAGATCTAGTTATCGACTCGTGTTAAGGCTCTTATTAATGAATCTAAGTTATTATAAACGGCTCCGTCTCGTATAAGTTCCTTCTTTACCTGAGGTTTTAATCCTCTCCGATATATTACTATCAGCGCGTTATCATCCTAGTCGGTTCTTATAAAGTACTGTTAAAACTGTGTCGTATACTTAGATGCCGATTTCTTTTATATTAGGTGCTGGATGACTCTCGTTACTACGCTAGCTTTATTAGAAGGTCCGAATATCCGTCTTATCTCCTAGCGAAAGAGCGTTAAGCTCTCTATCTATAACTTAATAGAGATATTATCGTCGTCGTCGGGATCTTCTATATATCATTTAAGAAATGGGGCGGACTATCTCTAGGCCCGTCCTCTTATATAAGTTATTATAAATAGTAGTTATTTCTTTAGCCTAATAGCGTCTTTATTAAAAGAGAAGTATAGCTATATCTATACTAACCACTCTTCAAGTTTATCTTAATCGCTATAGTATAAATCTGGTTTAGTAACCTTGATACCTTCTTTAACTTCTGCTGTTGCTGACTATCGTGGACCGCGTTCACTTGGGGTGAGGTCCCTTTATCCTGAGGTACTTATCTTGAGGGTGCTTAAAGTGTTACGACCCGTCGTCTTCTAACTAGAAGGCTCCGGAGTCTAGGTGGATCTCGTAGAGAGGAGTGTTAAGGACTAAGGTAAACAGGCTTCGTACTAAACTAGTCTGATATAGATAGAGTATTATATTTAGTATCTAGGAGATATCTAGGTTAATAACATAAGTTGAGCACGAAGCTCCTATCTAAGGGAAAGATCACGCTCTCTATATAGACATAGGAAAGTCCATGCTCGCGCTAGTCGCTAGCGATCGACCTGCGTTAACTAGAGCGATTAGGTCGAGCGATCGCTCGAGTCGCTATACCAAGGCATATTCGACTTTAGTAAGCGCTTATAACGTCCGCCAAGGCTCTAGTACCACGGTTGTAACACTTTAGAGTAATAGGTAGTAAACCCGACCCCTCTACTACCTCCCTAGTAGTAGGCCTACTAGGGGGGGGAGGGAAAGAGTTATAAATGGTTAAGAGAACCGTAATTATTAGGTAGAGTTTTTATCCTTATAGTAGGGTTTCTCCCCGAATAATATATACGTAATACGTACCCCTAAATAGCCTACCCTTATTAGCTTTTTAGCTAGTATAGGAGTATAATTAATTAATTAATTAACTATTATAATTTAATAAAATTATAAACTCCTTAAGGCTTAGCTTAGAGAGCCTTATAATTAATTATATTATTATACTCTTATTAGAAGTATATTCTATTATTAAGGGAGTATCTTTTATAAATTATAACCTTTTATACTCTTAAAGCCTAAGAGCCTAGATAGGGAGATAATTATAAGGACTAGTTAAGAATATAATACTACTATTAATATAGTATTTATAATATATAGTAGTACTACGCTACCCCTTTACCTATAATATATAAAGGAGGGAATTCCCCTTAAAGGGAAGGGTAGTAATTAGTCTTACTATTAATAAGAATAGAGAGTTCTATATATATATATATACTATTTATAGTACTTAATAGCTATATTATTACGTAGTACCCTTATATATAAGGTTATTAGATAATTTTTAGCTTATTATAACTTTAATAAATTAATCCTATTATAAATTAGGTTAAGGGAAAGGTTAGTATACTTAATAATATTAGGGTATTAGATTAAATAGACTTTAATAATAAGGTAGAGGGAGAGACTATTTATACCTATTACTTTATAATTAAGGAAGCTAACTAATTAGCCCTAAAGGTCCTACTAATAAAGTACTTAGAATACTTAGATATTTTTAATAAGGATATAAGAAGTAAGTTACTACCCTATTATAATAAACTTAATTATACTATTAACTTTCAACTAGGAATTATACTACCTTTTAGCCTACTTTATAACCTATTAGAGACTAAGTTAGGTGTCTTAAAGGTATATATTAAATAAAATCTTAAATTAGACTTTATTAAATACTTAAAATTAATAGCTAGGGTACTAATCCTATCTATAAAGAAAAAGGATAGAGGCTTATACCTTTATATAAATTACTAAGGCCTTAATATAATAATAGTAAGAGATTAATATCTAATCCCTTTAATCTTAAATATTCTAGACTAATTAAGGAGAGCTAAAATATATATTAAAATTAACTTATAAGGGGCTTATAACCTAATTTAGGTAAAAGAAGGTAATAAATAGAAAATAGCTTTTTATACTTATTATAAGCTATTTAAATACTATATTATACCTTTTAAACTAGCTAATACCCCCTTAATATTCTAATTATATATTAATAAGGTACTATTATACCTTATAAATATTATAGTTATTATATACCTTAATAATATCCTTATCTACTCTAATAATCCTACTTATTATAACTATTATATTAAGGAGGTTTTAATAGTACTAAGGAAGTATAGTCTATTTACTAAGTTAGAAAAATATAAATTTAATATTAATATTATAGAATTCTTAGGGTTTATTATTAGCCCTAAGGGTATTATAATAGGCCTAATACGCGTCTTAACTATTATAAATTAGCCTACTCTTATAATTATAAAGTAAGTCTAATCCTTCTTAGGATCTTATTACTTCTATTATTAATTTATTAAGGAATATAACTAAATTATAAGGGAACTAATAGAGCTAATAAAGCTAATAGTTACTTTTTAGTAGTTATAATAAGCTAAATTAGTATTTAAAGAGCTTAAAGAGGTATTTACTAAGGTATTACTACTAATATATTATAATCTTAACCTGCCTTTATAACTAGAAATAGATATAAGTATATATATACTATTAGGGGTATATTCTTAAAGAAAGGATAATACTTATACCTATTTAATTATATTCTATAACTATAAATTTAACCTAGCTAAAATAAATTATAATACCTTAGATTAAGAATTATTAGCTATTATTATATCCTTTTAAGTATAATAGAAATACTTTAAAGGAGCCTAATATTATATTATAGTTATTATAAACTATTATAACCTTAAATTATTCCTTACTACTAAGACGCTAAGCTAATACTAGGCCTATTAGGCGGAGTTTCTTTTAGTATTTAACTTTAAAATCTAATACTAGTAGCTTAGAAAGAGGAACCCCGCTAATATACCCTCCTAGAAGGCTAATTATAATAAGCTTAATACTACTTATACTATAGTCCCTTTCTTTAAGTTAGCGCTTATAGTTATTAAAGAAGGGCGGGATACAGCCTACTAGGTAATAATAGACCTATAATTAATAGAATAAAAAGATAACTAGACTAAGAAGCTCTTATAGACTATCCTTAAAGAAATCTTAGAAAAACTTAAGACTAATAGTAGAGCTATTAGGGCTAAAGGACTAAGCTATAAATAGCTATCAGGCCTTTTATATTTTCAGGGTAATCGTTTCTAAAAGCTCGACAACGGGATAAATACGAACGGTAGGCGATTCGCACCTTATCTCCTCAGCCCCATTCCTCTGGTCCATTGGTCCGACCGTTTTACTCAACCTAACTTCAAATGGAATCGCAGTCGAAGAAATCTCCACCCTACCTCAATGAGAATAATCGACTTAAAATATCGAACCACTTGAAAGACCTCCCAATCTTTCACCGCAGTCGTAGCCCCCAAAGCAGCCTCCTCGCGACGCGCTACTTCCGTGGGCATAGCAAGCCGTCAATGCCCATCAGAGCATTATACACTTGCGCGTCGATTCAGGATCTGGAGTACATGGCATTCACAACTTGGAACGATATGGAAGGGAATAATGAGGAAGAAGGGAGGGATCTGACAGTGGCGGCAAAGGCAAATGATCGGATGGATCAATAGAGATGACCAGGGAGAAAGTCTGATTACTCCCTTCGAGGGTCCACCATCAAGAGCGATATGTCTGATCGCTCAATTTCTGATTGAGAAGAGGGATATGACCTCGGGGTTCCCAGGGCTGGAATTCCAGCGATGATCAATAATTAGCGTTCCGATGGTGTATGCAATAGTCGAGGACTTCCCTGTTTGGTGTCAAATTGTCATGTTTCATGTCCGCTATTGCCCTCCCTCCCTACTTCCGGACTAGAAAAACCATCTCATCTTATGAGATCTTAAGCAATGTAAACAAAACTCGCTTCTGAAGACTGAGATACGCTAACTTGATTCCTCCTATTCGTCTCCCTTAATAACAATCGATGATCTTTGTAAAAAGAAAATGAGAAACCTATGCATGCCCTAACCGCTTGATTTAGAAAGTGAGATATGCCGAGCGACTTTGTTGTGCGAGGAGCGAGTAGCGAAGACAAGTGATATTACCACCAATTGTATGCAACATGTACCCAACAAGTTGGCCGCCTTTCGCTAACAATATTGCGCAAGTATATCGATGTCGAGGTGCGAAGGATTTCGAAGTCGCCAGATCTTAGGTGGCGAGTTGTATTGCAGGGATCCGTAACCAGCCCGGTCCATGTGAGGTAGAGAATTAGTGAATCTGAGAGGCATTACGGACATTGACATTCGGTCATTATTGTGACGAGATAGAAAAGCTGGCTAGGATGCTGTTTTCAAGGAGCTTTGAAGCTCCCGAGCCGTGAGTAGATGGAGGCTCCTGTGGCCAATGCGAAGATGGTTTACTACTGCGACCAGCGAGCGAACGCTTGATCAGGTCCAGAACAGGCGATCTTCAGAAGAAGTGGGTGTTGACCTTGGACTCGGCGTGTACTTCCATTTCCTAGCGAGCCATTAGCGGAGATTTGAGGGTCACTACCATGGGCAAACCATACCATCTTGAAGGTATTTAGCTCCTCCTTGATTTGCTGGGCCAACATAGGTGTCAAACGGTTGCACGTAGCGATCTCTCCACGCCTGTCGTACTCTCCTGGGGGCCAAGTATCATGAAACTGTATGCGAGGACTGAAGCTGATGTTGCGGGCTGCAACTGCTGCAATACTTTTTGGCGTACCGGGCAAGCTTGTTGATTCTCCGCTTGCGAAATTTGTGATGGAGAGGAAGTAGTCATCCCCTTCAATGTTCACCGAGTCGGTTCGTGCATGTCCAGGTTTTGGGGCAGACTGATCGACTGGTGTTGCTGGAGCGCTGGAGTTTGGAGAGTCGTTGAAGGATGGGATCTGAGGTAGGTTGAAGTCGGTAGTTCTGGTATCAACAGGTCGTGCAATGGGGGAAGCGTTGCCAGAGTCGGTACCGGTACCTGTTTCAGTGAGTTTCGGTATATGATTGATCGGGACCAGCGACCTACGTTTCAGAATGCCCTTCTTGACAGCAGCGAGAACCTTGGCACGGTCGTCTTCCCCTCCGACTATGCTACGTCGCCCCCGAGGACTGTCGCGATCGCTGAACGCCGGGGCGAGCTCTGGAGCCACTGATCCAATCTCCATTGAGTTTCGCTCCAGCTTAGGGAATCCGGTACCGCCGCCAGGCTGATCATGCGGGTTTGGGTTGACGTTGACCTTCTCACGCTCGGCCTCGACTGTCACCATCGAGACTTGGGCCATGCTTGGCTCGGGTACCGCGGAGTCAGCCGGTGGCACACCCACGACCGATTTTGGTCTGAAGAGCCCAACCAATGAACGAGAACCTTTTTTTACTCCTTTGCCCATTTTCCTGATCATCACTGACGCCGAAGAAGCAGTCGACGAAATAGAAAGGTTGTCCGTTGATCCCGTAAAGAAATGGCCTTGCCCGGAATAGATTCCCTCCCCGAGGCCTGCAGCCTCCTGCTTCTGGATCTCAGCCGCTTGTTGGGCTTCTTGCTCGTCCGCATATCGGTCTTTGCGAAGTTTGGCCCGCTCATTGGTGGCAACGTTGGCATTGTTCTCCGCAGAAGCTTTGCGTAATTCGGCCGCACTACCAAAGGAAAAAGCTCGCCGTAATCTCGACGATTTACCCTCCTTCTTTCCCTCCTTTTTATTCAATGCGGCCAAGTGCTGAGCTGCAGGGCTCTCAGGTATACCCGCATTAATCGTGGGGGCATGATGGACAGCTGGTGCCGCAGCCTTTGGTTGTTCGACAACAGCAGTAAAGGAATCCTTGGTCTTGTTCATCTCAGGGCTCATAGCCATCGGCTTAGACAGCGGGGAGGGATTTGTCTGTCTCTTGTTGGCCTCAGAAGGGCCACGGGCAGGAATGTTAACAAGCTTTGCTTCATTTCTCGAAACTGGCGTGGCTTCTTGTGCCATGCTCTGTGTGGGAGTCGAGAATTGGAAGGACTTTGACTAAAGGAACAAATTAGCTTCGGAGTAGAAACGTGTGGCATGGTTGAATGGATCAGTGTTAACGATACGAGGGAGGTGTTGGAGGTAATGCCAAATATAGTAATGTAACGTACCGACGCTGCTTTTGGTGCAGAACGGCCCGAGTTTGTACTCTCGTTACTTCCATTACGCCCATGGGACGAGGTGGGCCGCTCGACTGCAGGGCTAGCCCGAACCTCTCTTCGCTCCTGGGATGTTGCCTGCAACGTAGGCGAGGGCCCAGCAAGCATTGCTGCATATGATTTTGGCTGAGCAGGCTGCTGCGGAGGAGCTTGTGACTCTGACATTGCGAAATCTTTAGCTTCTAAGCTGCTAATGCTCCTTCTCCGATATCTCTTTGCCAAATCTGATGAAGCCTGCCTCTCCCTTTGCAGATTCAGATCATCTTTGCTTGCAATCCTCGGCTGCGAGGCAGGACTGTAATCATTGACGGTCGATGATGGCGCTCCACGATATGTATTGAGAGAGGGGGAACTACTGCTTTGCGTTGGATGTGTATAGAGGTTTCCAACTGCCGCCATGCCAGACCCGGAAGGCATCGCCGAACCACCTTGAACTGAATTGCTCGTTGACAGAGCCCCCGATGTTTCGGCTCGACGATGGTTGCGTCTATATCGATCTGGAGATGATTTGGCAACCGTAGCGTAAGAGGCAGTTGGTAGGGTGGGCGGATTAAGATCGAGAGTGGAGAGAGGCCTTGAAATCGGTTGTTTGGTATTGGGATTTGTGGGTATGGAGACATCGTCTTTGGAGATCTGTTGTTGTGAAGGAAATGTATTTGGAGTGCTGAACGTCGGATTGGCGGGGATTGGTTGGGGGCGATTGGATGGGGTGAAATTCTGCTGTTGGGCTTGCAGCATGATGGGTATAGAGGGTGTATATGCAGTTTGGTTTTCCAGCCGTGGGTGCTGGGAAGCTGTAGGGTGCTGCCGTAGTGGATTGGGTCCATTGTGAAGTATTGGTGCGTTCTGAAAACCGTATGGTGATACCGGCGAGGTGGACGTCTGCCCTCTGTAATTTCCAGCCGCCATTCCTCCCACTGACGTATTGTAGATATTCCGAGGCATCTGAGCATTCCGTTGATGCTGTTGACCTTGTGACCCACTTTGATACGGGTCGGAAGGAGATGGCCGCGTCTGCAGCATTGTCATGGTCGATGTGAGAGGTGGAAAGGACTGGACCATAGCAGCCATAATGCCAACTTTTATATCACCAATGTTCGTTTACGGAGGGTTCTGATGGCTATACGATTCTGGAGAGTATTTGATGTGTGGCTTAGGTGGTTTGTAGGTAGGAGGCCTCCTTGTTCTGGTTGGCTAAGTCATCCAACAGTGTCAGCATGTATGGAACGTTCAAGTAGACCAACGGTGTCGTGAAGAGCATGAGCCAAGGCAAAGTCGCTCGAATTTGTGTTTGAATCTGAGTAGGTAAACCAAGGGGCTTAGAGCATTTTCTCCAGTCAGGCTGAACGTACGGGCTTGGTGGCAAGTGATCTCTGAAAGGGGGGTAATGGGTGATGGCGAATGAGTATCAAGATGATGATGGAAGCGAGCTCGGTATCGTTATTGATGGTGGATGAGGCCGTTGAATGAGAGCATGAATGAAAATGAGGAGACTGTACCGTGTTCCTCAGGCGAAATTAGGTTTGGATTGCAAGAGCCGCAAACAGGCAGCGGAGAGGCAGACACGAGTACTTCTTCAGCGAAGAAGACTCAATCATTCGGTCATCATGTCGACTACCGGTTGGGCAGGTGCAGAGAGGATGTGTTGGGTCGAGGGGTTGGCAGAGGTGGAGGTGGAGTTGAATTAAGTGGTACCCCTGGAGCGTACAGATTACGATACGAGTTACCCGTAGCAAGAGTCGGGCCGGGCAAGAATGCTGTACAGAAAACAATTGGAATGGAACAAGGTATAATTACAAGAGCGAGATGTGAAAGCAAGTGTCGCTGTCGACCAGAGACGACCGTCAGGCTGGATTGATCCTGGTGAAGTGATATTGGAAGGGGTCTTAACTTGACAGAGAAATGGAGAGCAGTTTGACAGAGCTACGAGTAAGCGTGTTGAGTGGGTAAGCGTTGCTGATTTGCGGAGAGAACTAGCGGGAATAGATTCGACAGGGATTACTTCAGTAAATGGTCTGCTAATCGTGCCAAGTACTGCTTCATCCAACGGAAAGAGTAAGACGCGTCTTTTAGTTTGGCGCACAACTGATCCGCTAAAGTATTCTATTTGCCAACTGCCAAATTGAACAACGCCTCTTCTACCCCTTCTGGTTCACTCGTTGTCCTCCTTGTCCTCCAGCATGTCTACTACTCATTGGCGTCAACATGATCCTAGCTCACCTACGTGTACTCAAGTTCATGGGATCAAAGGCTGTGTGCCCTTGAGAATCCTGGACACAGACTCAAGACCCAAGCAAGAACCCGTCGACCAACTTTGAGCGCCTGAGCCGCAGGGCCGAATCCTCTGATCGACCGCCCGACATGCTACTTCATGCAGCCACGGACCACCCCCACCTCTGGACACTTCGAAACATGCAATCTCGACTTGGAGAGCCCTTCACCTTCCATCAAATATCCTGTGGACTGCACCAAGCTAAGATCTCGACAACATGCTTTCTTTCCTAGCTTGCATATCTCTTGGCTCTCAGGGTCCAACAATGTACCTACCTCAAATACTGCTAGTTGTAGGTCCTTCGTCGTCATCATGTCTTGCGTCTTTGTCCCGTAAAGTAGTCGGTGAAAGGTCTAGGTCCCGACCTGAGATGCCTCCTCACTCGAAGAAAAAGGATGCTGCAGCTATGGTGGGGTAGCTACTGTTTGCTACTCAACGTTCCGTCCATTTGGCTTTGCTACCAATGTCTGAGCACTGCCATAAAGCGTCTCGAGCCCACAAAATCTGCACCAAGACATGACCACTGCTGTGGAGAAATGTCGACCATGAATTATCGCGGACTGGTCGGGCAATGTTTCTTATGCATACTCGTGCAGTGCCGAGCAAAGTTAACATTATGGTCCCCATGCTTTCTTATCAGGACATCCAGTGCTCGAGCCCGGAAATGATGGACTCGATAAGAAGGACGCTGCTCGCTCTCCATCTGGAACGCGTAATGATAGGCGGGTATCGCTCACTTGCGCAGATCGCGTCAAGGATTGCTTGAAGATATGCATTTTACGTCCCTGCTCATGTCATGTATTGACACTACCAACTTTATGTGCGAATTCTCTTCCAGTACGTACATGGAAGCTGGTAGAGGACCGTGATTCACCTGTTCTTTGGTGGTGGCTGCCCCGTATCAATTTAGGGTTTGCTCGGCGATCTGCACAAAATCTCCCCGCAAACTCTGGTTCGATCCATCTCATCCAACCAGCTTCCTCGCCTATCATCATGAAACGTTGCAGCTTTGATAACACAAAGCGTGATCGAGCCGTGGCCTCTACGCTCGGAGCAAGACCGGAAATAAAGAAGTGCATTCGGTGCTCTTCATTTCCCCGCAAAAGCAAACGTCGATCTTGCAGCACCATCACGAGAATCAACAAGAACACCGCCAATAAACGGTCTGCTGGGAACGATGCCGGTTGCCGGTCAACCGTTGCTCCCGATAAGTGGTTGCGAAACCTGCATCAAGCCGCCTGGTTGAATGGGTACCTACTCCTTTGCCCCTGATGCAAGAGCGGGCTACATACGACATGTGTGGATCAGCATGCGTGCTATTGGAGAAGACTGACTGTTGGGCTCGCTGGGCGTTTCTCCATACCAGAAATGGAAAATGTTGGCAGAGTGCAGACAGAGCCCCATAGCGTGAGTAGTCCGGCAGTCTCCACGGATTCATGCGCCACTGTTCTTGTCATTGCCGCGCGCCTCTTCATTCACCCACAGTCGAGTGTCAATAACGGTTCGATATCTTCGAATCCGGATCTACCATCAGAGCTCTCACACATCTCAGCTCCGGAGAACTTCAACTTACTCCATTCAGTCTATCAGTCATTATCGCGATTCTATCCGCCGTCTTCCCATGACACAGCCAAGGGGGTGGGAGGTCAGGAGGGGGGTTGGGGAGGGCATTAGGGGGTTGAAGAGTTGGATGGTGTTGTGATGCTAACTTAAAAAATTGATTTGGAGGCTTAACTCCTGATGAGTATATCGTGATACCCTTCCTTCCTCATTGCACTCTGGGAGCGATTTTCATCCAGGAGTTTGAGCTAGCGAGATGAATGAATTCGACTCTAAAATGACTCTTGTCAAGCTTCATTTCCAAGACATTGTAGTTCCCTACTCTCGATTGTAGAGCAGTCCCCATGTCCTCACTCCCAACCCCGTTCCCACCCTACCGCAAAACCGGCTCCCTCCCCTCCCGATTCCACCTCACCCTCGTCCTCACCCACTCCACCGCCTCCCTCACCCCTTCCCCCTTCAACGCACTAACAGGCAACACGCGACTATCCCTCGGCGCCTCCCCGGCCTCAAACACCCTTCTCACAATCCCCTCCTTAATCCACACCGTCTCCGCGCAATCCTCGCGGTCCTGTTTGTTCGCCAGCACCAACAGCGGCACGCCCTTTGTGCTGGGGTGGCTTAGGACTTGTTCGAGTGTTTGTCTGCATTCTTCGAGTCGGCCTGTGTGGGTGGTGGTGTTGTTGGTGTTTTGATCTTCTTCTTCATGGGAGAGGGAAGAGGTGGGGATGGGAAAGGGAGGACCGATATCGCATCCGTCCACGACGAAAATGATGGCGTGACAGACGCTGTAGTAGGATGTCCACATGCGGCGGAGGGCGTGTTGGCCGCCTACGTCCCAGATTCTGAGATACAGTTCTGGAAGGGAGATTGTGGCGACGTTTTGGCCGACGGTGGGGAGGGTGGGTTTTTGAGGGGCGGGGGTGGGGGAGGGGGCGTAGAGGGTTTTGATGGTGGTGAGGAGGGTGGTTTTGCCGGCGTTGTCGAGGCCGAGGAGGAGGATGGAGTATTCTGGGATTGGGAGAGGAGGGTTAGTGGGATTGTGAGGAGAGGGGGGGTTGAGATTGTGGGAGTGGTTGGCGAGGAAAGGGAGGGGAGGTGCTATACCTTCTTTGGAGGTCGCCCATAGGTAGAGGGATTTGGCTAGGTGGTACATTTTGGCGGGTTAGGGGGGCGGTAGGGCAGGTCTGCGCGAGGGCAGCTGCTTTGGTGCAGTGGGGTAGAATGGTAGCATCGCTCAACAGGTCACTTGGGCTGCTTGTTAGGCCGCATGTTGACAGGCAGATGTGATGCTCTTCGCGATCCTAGATCCTTTGATAATGCCAAGTCTGAATATCTGTAGGGCTGAGTAGCTGGCCTGGTTCATTCGCTACCTATTTATAGCACCCGAGGTCCTTGTACCAGATCAAGATCGGCTGAGTGATAATGGAGAAACCTGATCATAGATGATATTCATCACATGTCTCAGATCACAAAGAAGAGAATCGAGTGATCATGGTGTCTCGAAGTTGACTTTCATAGAAATGAAAAGGGCCAATACTCCATCCAAAGAACCCCCAACACTCCATCCCATCAACTAACATTCGCCTTAATCTTCACAACAACAGCCACGACGATCACAACCGAAACAAACACCGCAAAACACCACGCCACCGTCCTACCCCTCCCATTCCACCTATCCCCATATCTACCTCCCCAACCCCCATGCCTTCCCCTCTCCTCAATCAGTATTTCACTTTCATCAGCTAATGATTGATACTGATTCCGTGCTCTGGGCAGGTTCTGCTGTCTCCGTTCCGCATCAGTATCAAGCTCCGTCTCGACACCGACATTGAGTGGAGTGCGCGAAGGTGGACTATGTGTGGGCGGACACGGTGATGGGGAGCGTGAGCGATGAGGAGACTGTAAGAACTGTGGTGATTGAGATGTCGGAGAGCGAGCGTCGTAGAGATCCGGCTGAAGGGAAGGGCGGTGTCGGTATCTTTTGGGTGCAGGGTTGAGTTTCCCAGCTATGTATCCAGGCTGAGCGCGCGAGGTGGACCGGGGACGTCTGTTTTCGGTATCTGAAGTTGTCTGCGACGAGGGTGGAGGCTTGTGGGCTGAAGGTCTTGGGGAACTCGAAGGGAACCTGGCCCAGTGGCTGTTGGCGTCGTGACTGGGTCGACCGGACGGCGTGTATATGGGTGGTTGGGGGGAGGGCGAGTGTGAAGGTGGGAAATAGGCTGGTGGTGGTGCGTCTGAGGCTTTAGACTTGTAGCTGGGTGGAACGATGATGCCTTCAAGGGGAGCACTGGCGAGCCCGTGGGGTGAGGGAAAGTACACCATGGCGGGGGAGAGGGTGGAGATGCAGAGATTTGAAACAGTTGACCAAGACAAGCAAGATTGTTTGGTAGACCAGAGAGGAAAGAATTAGCTCACTTTGACACGGCTCTGCGAAGTAAATGAATGACAGCACACATCAACGAACAGAGATGGGATGCCTTAGCAAGAGCATTTGTATTTCACGAATTGCAGTGCTCGAACACCAGCCTCAGCACGGCTTACCCGCAGACAATTGTACGAGCTGACATCTGCAGTGTTTCGGCTGAGTAGCTGCGCCGGATCCTTTGAGCAGCCTTTGCAGATCCGTCGATCCTGAAACCGGGGTCTTTGCGCACCAAGGATCTATCCTCTAAGGTGAGGGATCTATTTATTCAACTAGGCCTCACGTTGCTTCCTTGGCCTCGCTTCGCCTGGGTGGCCAAGTCACTTCTGTCCATCCACCTTGCTAGCATACTTTGGGAACCATGAACACTTCGATCATCGCAACTTCGAGTCTCATACAAACAGTGTAAAGATTGTGCCAAAACTGATCTCAGCTCTTGAAAGTTTCCGCATTTGGGTGAATTGCGATCTGACGCGCCAACTGATTCAAGATCCCAAGATGTAGATGTTTTCAATGGTCTGTGCAAAGGAGGGAAATAGAAGCGTTCCGTCGCATTACTCCTGCCATGAAGAGCTTGAGCCGAGCAACATGTCATAGTGATCAGGTAAATTTTAAGGATACTGAGAGGCCACAAGGTTGGCTTTCGCCAGTTCAATTATGAACATTATTGGAATAATTCACCCTAAACGTCGTCTTGATGTCAGTATAAGCTGCTCACTATACCAATACGATGCATCATACTGGTGGCATGATGACCTAGACCACGGGAGGATACCCTAGGACTCCCACCATGAAGACAATTGAATGAAGAAGCACGTACCTCGCGATAACTTCAATAATGGTGACAACGATGAAAATTGTAACTAGCAAGAAGGCAAGGAATATACAACAAGACAGTCTCTTTCTAGTTCGCCTCCTCTCTGCTTGCTGCTGGATGGCTACACGAACTGGTACTGGAGGAGGTTGTTGGCCAGGCCAGTAGGCCGGTGGAGGTGGAGCGCTCCATTGCGTATTCTGAGACTCAAGGTCGGCGGCGGAGACTTGATTGTAGTTATACTGTGGCGGTTTGCTGGAACTGTCAATGTGTGCTGTTGTTGGGCAGGCGGGAGAAATGGTATTGAAGGAATCCATGACTGGGAATGATGACGAACAGGTCGAGCCCTAGGCTGTTCTGACTTCCCGAGCGATGTTTCTCAGTAAGTGACAAGGGAGCGTCGGATCGCCAATGGGTGCTAAGGTATCCGCATAGAAGTCTTCAATACTGTTGTAGGAAGTCGTCTAAAGGATTAAAAACGATACAGAGATTCTTATGCACCGCAGGGTAGGGATCGATCCTTCCACGCCCATGCTGATGAGGAATCGGCAGCCTGCGGCCGGCTGAAAGGAGGGTGTTGCTGCGCAGCAAGGCTTCGCAGTTGGCTGGTTACTGCGCCACGGCGCCAGGTTTTACAACGAACCTCAAAGAACTGAGATGAGGTCGATCTGCCCCGTACGGACTTCACCAATGGCGTCAATAGATGGGCAACGGCAGTTTGGGACCCATAACGGATCTATTGTCTCCAGGCCAGATCGTATGAGCGGCCTAATTCTTGTAGTCTTTGTTCACCCATGAATGACCATGTGCACAGTCCCAGCTTCTGACTCCGCTAGGACACCCATTCACGCTCTCACACCCACTGTGCCACACGTTAGTATGCTCGTACGCGGTATGCCAAGGCCGCCCTATAAGAAGTTTGTGGTCCTGATCGGCTTTTGCGCAAGCCAACCGAGAGTGAGTTCAAGAAGCGCACAGCGAGTGAGTGCAGGCGTGCCTCAGGAAGCTATGGTGTTCGTAGGATTGACTCTCGTGCCACCCATGCTCAATGATGCAAGCCCGGTCGCTGAAAATTTGGAGCTTTAGGGGTGTGAGGAACGGTGACAGCCGCCAGTTGAACCAAACCCTCAGACAGGCACGTCCGGGTACTTTGAAAGATCTTGCTCATCACCAGATAGCTCGACAGCTTATCCCATGGCTATCAGAGTGGCGGTAATGAGAGTGTACGGAATGAAGCTGACGTCTCTCGCCGACTTTGGTGTACGAATGCTACTGTCGTAGTAGAAGTCATGACATAAAGTAACATAGCATTGAATCGTCGCAGTAAACTCAGGTAGGGCGCACATAAGACTCAAGCTCATCGAGAGGTGTCGCAGCATGACTATATAATTTGTAGAATCCTAGACAAGCTCGAGCGTATTCTTATCTAATCTACACGTGACCTTGACTCGAACGCGCTAATCCTACCCACAACCCATCAATAGCACAATAATACAATCAAACTACACTCTAATGTCCTCTTCGCCTCCTCACAGCACACGCCCATTGGACGCGACACTAGAGCGAGCTCTACGATATGCCGTCCAAAGAGTCTACAAAAGCGGGAATCTGGAGGACCTCACTGTGAGACGAATACGGAAGTCTGTAGAAAGTGACCTGGAGCTGAAGGACAATTTCTTTAAACTGGATGACACGTGGACGAGCAAGAGCAAGCTGGTGATCCAAAGGGAGGTGGTGTGCACTATCCTATCGAAGCTATTAGGCCGCGTCTTTGGCTCATGATCATGTAGGACGCGCAAGCAGAGACTGGAGAAACGTCGTCTTTGCCGACCTTGAGTCAGCAGCCTAGCCCACCTCCCAAACCACAAGTACAACATAAAAAGCCTCGAGGAACGAAGCGCGCATCCACTGAAAAGGAAAAGCCCCAGAAGCGTCGAAGGAAAAATGATTCGGAGCGAGAAGATTCGGCGCCGGAAGAGGAAGCCCGTGAGGAGAAATCTACCACAAAGTCCAACGTGAAGCAGCAGAGGCGGAAAAGCGTCGACTCGTACGCAAAAGACCTAGCAAGCGAGGCAAAGGACAATAGCGCAGAGTCAGAATCCGGAGATAACGTGCATGGAGGAGAGATGACGTCTGCAAAGAGAAAAGGCAATGGTACAACAGAGTCGAACCCAGAGCGCGACAGCCCCGAAGTACATTCTGAAAACGATGAAGAAGAGGACGACGTCAAGCCCACCAAGTCAAGGAGAAATGACGCAAGAAGCCGCGAGAGACGAGAGATTAGCATCGGAAGGAGACTATCTTCAGAAGAAAAGGGCCCTAGGAAGCCTCCAGCAAAGGCTAAGGCCATGAAGCAAAACTCCTTCACAAGCGTCTCTCCCACACCTACGGAAGAGGAGGACACTACATCCATTGTAAAGGCTAGGGTTTCCCCTTCAGATGACCTTGAGGAGGATCCACAAACAGAGAGCGAACTCTCCGAGGTTATCGATAAACCGGCAAAGCTGAAACAAAGTCGAAAATCCAAAGCAGCGAAGCCGAAAGCGGAGAAGACCAAGCCCAAGTCAGCAAACCCAAAAGAGCCCTCAAATCAATCAGCAGATCCAGACCCTACCAAAGCCGAGCAGTCAGACAGCTCAATGTCAGTTCTAATTGACGAACCCCCCAAACCAAAACGAAACCGCAAACCCGACTCCGCACCCGCAAAAGCGCACTCCACAAAGTCCACCAAATCAAAGAAACCCACCGAGCCCCCTTCCGACCCCGACTCAGAAGAAATCAAGCGTCTCCAAAGCCAGCTCGTAAAATGCGGCATCCGCAAAATGTGGTTCAAAGAACTATCTCCCTTCCCCACCCCAAAGTCCAAAATCAAACACCTCAAACAGATGTTAGCGGACGCTGGTATGACAGGGCGGTTTTCAGAAGCGAAGGCTGAGCAGATTAGAGAGGAGAGGGAGTTGAGGGCGGATTTGGAGGCTGTACAGGAGGGAGAGAAGAAGTGGGGGAGGGTTGGGGAGGAGGATGGCGGTGGAGTTGGGAGGGGGAAGAGGGCTTTGGCGAAGGGTTTTGAGGGGTTGGGGTTTTTGAATGATGATGATGGGGAGGAGACGGATTGATGGTTTTTTTTTTGGAGGTTAACGTGTGGAAGGTCCTGATGGGTGGAGGGCATTTGATGTTCAAAGGGCATTGCGAGCTGGATGAATAGCTGGAGGACATACAGATACGGGGTCACGAATTACCATTTTCCATGTGCAATTCGCTAATGTGACTTTGACGCATATCTACAACATGTAATAGAATCCAGCTACGAGGAACAAGACTGCCAGCGAAAAAGAGAGAGCTGCTTGTCGTTCATGTAATTGTGTTACGTACACAGCAGCGAATCTGACCGTAAACCGTTAATCAAAGTCCCACGGATCGCTATCATAACTACCCTCTCTAATCCCCCCCAGATTCTTAAACGCCTCGCCCTCCGGATCATCATCATCATACGGTAAATTCCACCTCGTCCGAGGAGGAAACCATAGGACCCCAGAACATGGCCGATCCCCACGTCCAGAGTTGGGGAAAAAACATTCTTAGAATATCTGTTGAAGAGGCCATTTGCCCTAAGGACGTTCTGAAAGAAGATTATACTGGTAGTAGCAGCGAGCAGGAAGATTAACGATGGCATCTTGTACCGTCGGAGAGGAGACTGATAGATTGAAGATTTCGAGGAGCAGAAAGGAAGAATTTCGAGATATGTGAAGTGTCCACCATTATTTTGATGATAGGACGAAGCCGTGTAGGATATTTTGCACGAGGACGTGGACATTAGTGATGGTAGCTATTTCGTAGGAAGTTTCGGAGGAATCCTGTCAAACACCATGCATGCATTGGTCTTATTGTGAGCTAGACTCGCAATCAGCCATTCGACGATACATAGACAAAGCATGGGTCGGATGATTCCCGAGACTTCAACATATTCTAAGCGCAGCTGCTGTCCTCTTCCTGAGTAATAGTGTTCCCCACCCACTTACGTGCGTCGGACCGAGCCCTATGTACAACATAGCTACTGAGTAAGATCAGTCGCAAGCTACACCTAGAGTCCATCAACTTTATAGTTCGTGGGATCTTGATTGAAATGGAAGTATAGCAAGTAGCTTATGCGTGCTTTATAACTCTCTATATATTGGATTGCTCATCTAAAACAGTATTTGTGCTGCAGGAGCTGCCAAATTATCGGGTGGAAATACATTGCATGGGAAATCGAATAGAGAGTTGAACGTATGACGGTTGGGTGGTATCATTCAATTACCCAAGGCTGAGGTTCTTCCAGTTTTTCCAATTTCGGCTTTCGCCTGCGAAGCAGCCTAGCGAAGGTGCCTGATTCTGGCGCCTTGTCGTCATTGACATCTGTGCTGCTAGCCGCCGTTTCTTTCCCCCAGCTAAAGCCTAGCACGGCTGCAGGGTGGATCATGGCGTACAGTGGCACATACCACTCAGAAGGCTGGGTGTTCTCATACTTTGGACGAAATGCCTCAAAGCGTTGACCACGCATATTCCATAAATGCTTACGATCGCGCTTCATAGCGCGCACGACGTGCTTTTTCTTTGTGTTGTAGATTTCGCTTAGGACTTGTGCGAGAGTGTTGATATTGAACATGGTAAGGTAGGTTAGTAGAGCCACGATAATAACGACGTAGATCAGGACGGTCAAGGAGAAATGGTCGTTGACGCTCCATAATGACTGAGAGTGTCAGCAGACGACCAAGGCTTTCGACGAGGCTTACAGAGTGTGGCTGTCCGGAAACAAGGCCACCAATGGAAAATGTCAGTGGAGCGGGTGGAACGAATGAACGGGACTTACGGTAGTGAACGATAGCGGAAGGAAGAAGATGCTGACGAATGTCAGGAGTTTGACATTCTCACCTAATCTTGTACTAGCCCTACTCTCAATGACAGCGCTAGCATTGAACAGCTACGGAGGATCAGTGGGAGAATTCATGTTGTAGGCAAGGCTACATACAGCATCCCTCAGCGCCCTCGTCGACGCTAGCTTCTGCCTGAATGATTCCCGTTGGTTCTGCAAAACTCGATACTGTCTCTCTGCGAATAGCAATTGCCGATGATCAAGGTCAGGCAACCTAGTACTCGAAGACAGCCTTGCAGCCTTGAAGAGCTCCCACTGGACGATATTATCCGTAATGCTTAGTTCGAACTCTGTGAGACAATCGATTGCCCAGAAGTATTTCCTCGAGCGCCCGAATGCAGCGTCATCAAACAGAAGGTTATCATGCCCTGCCGGATCCATCAAAGAGTCACCACCATCCAGTATGTAGTCAAAGTACGACAAGAAGTCAGCCCAGCGTTGTGTGATCCGCTCCAGGCCTTGGCCAATTAGATGCAGCTCGGCGCCAATTTGAGTCAATTTTCCCAAGGTGTATCCCAAGGCTTCTGCTCTAGTGGGCGACGATGCAGTCATAGGAAACGAAGTATTCTTGTCATCAAAGAAGTAATCGGGTGCGAGAACCAGTAATGTCCAGTGTCGGTTTCTTTTGCAAGGGCCCGAAACCTCGATGGAATCCACTGATACCGGCGTATAGATGGTGTACGCACACTTCCGGAAATGCCAGCCAAGAGGATGGCCATACAAGGGCCCGTGTTTCCAAAGCTCCTTAACATTCCACTCAGTCGTTTCGCGTACTTCATAGAAATTGGTTTGAAAACCATTCCATTCGGTGAGATAGGGATTGGTGGTTGTTCCTCTACGCTTGCACTGTAAGTGGTAGTCCAAATGGTCCCAAAGACCATTGATCTTGTTTGCAGTGGTGAAGTACGGTATGGGCTCCCCGTGTCTGTCCCTACTCCTGGGTATACTGTCGCCGGTGGTTGCACCTTGATACAGGACGAGTCGGGACCATGGGGCGTTCTGTGTGCCTTGTGGCTCAACTTCCAACTCCGACCCCACCGCCTCCGTCCCCAACCTATACATTCTTGTATTGTCCAAAGTATCGAAGTCGATAACGACAAAGTCATTGCCTGGTTGTAGCCTCAGATCATTATCGAATTGACACAGCAATTCCAAGTCTCTTTCGATTGGTTGTCTAGCTGTAGGAAAGCTATCGACAGGTGTGCCCCATGGTGCGTTTGTCTTGAGCATGTTTGATTTGAAAAACTTCAACGGTAGTCGATCATCATCGGGAATATCCCAGCAGTCTCCCAGTTGCTGGCGGAGAGATGATGGAAGCGTGAGATTGAAGAACTTGTCGAGCTGGTTGATGCTCCATTGGCTGTATGGGATCTTCAATGCCGACTTACTGAGCTCATGCGACTCGTCGTTGGTTGGGGTACCTTTTCTGGAATGTTTCAATTCATCAAGGTCGATTTGCGGCGCCTCTGCCACGCGGCAAGTGGTCTCGGAAACAACCCTTGCATCGTGGCTCTGAGGCTCTTCCCTTTCCAGGCTCTGCTTATTCTGCTCTTCAAAGCTCTGAGATCCTCCTTCATGTCCGTCCAATCTGGCCTCGATTCGCTCCAGCACCTTCAAGATTTCGCATAAAACGTTGTCGGTTCTGGGAAGGTCGGCCATGATGGAAAGGGCGACCGAGGGCCAGCCGCTACATGGGTGACAGTAATTGGATGAAGATACCCGGCCAGGATCGAGGTTGGAACAATCCTGCGCTTCATGATGTTGATGGCACGATGGCTGCACTGGCAAGTACCTCTCCGGTCTCGCAATCGAAGGTGGCTGAGTACCTACTTACTTTAGGTAGATGTTTGCTTGGCAGCTCGCGGAGCGGGCGGGAGAGCGGGCCGAGAGCGGAACGCCACGGGTCCTCTCCTGCGAGAGCTCAGAGCTCACATACAGGCGGTGACAATAAAATCTCTTGATGTATCTACCATGGTTGTCAACGATGCTAGATTGCATGGAAAAGGCTTCAATCCATGTTCCTCAAGTCAATGTATTACGTTGCTGAGTGGTCTCTTCCAGGTACCAGCATCCTCCAAAGCCACACTTTACTTGTTCTATTATTATTAGTGGCTTGGCACTTCTGAGAAAAGGTCCATCAAGTATTCAGTATTCAGTTGTTGCAATTCGTCTTCCTACATAACAATGTCATTTAACAAGTCGATCAACATCATGATTCCAATACCTATTATTCTCTAGATGCGTTATCAAGCACGGTGGGAGCAAGGCGAAGGGCAACGGCGGTGCAAAGATGACGAAGGCTTTCAGACAGTAGGATTGGAAGGATTCGTCACATGACTCAAATTAAACAGTGAAAGCCTTCGCGAAAAGTCGCCGTCTCAGCTATCCATTGTTCCGCAATATCCAACCATGGGTGTCTGAACGGTGACGGTGTTCCATATATCAATTGGCGTTGGTATTCAGCATTTCAGTCAATCCTTATGCAATCGTTGCCGATCGGGAAATGGAAAAGCCAACAAGCAACAACAGCAACAACAAGTTGGAGAACAAGGATAAATCAGAGCTGCCGCCCCAGCCAAGCAGAGGAAATGTGACTGGCCTGCAAACTACATCTAGCTCATCACCGGACAGCTTCAACCCTGGATGGCGCTTCTATGCTGCGTTCACCAGTCTCTGCATTGTTACTCTCGCAGTGGCCTTGGATGCCACATCGCTTTCCGTCGCTCTTCCCGTAATGCTCCCTCTCGGCCATGCGTTATGATCACTACAGCTCTTCAGATATCTATCTGCTGATATAGAGAGGAGATATAAGCCACTGACGCCTGTATCCAGATCATCTCCCAATCACTCCATGGCAGCGCAATCGCCGCCTTCTGGTGCGGGACATCCTTCCTCCTATCCTCCACCGTCTTTCAACCAACCTTCGCTTCGCTCTCCCACCTCTTCGGCCGCAAACCCTTGCTCCTCCTCGCCCTCGTCTTCTTCACTGTCGGTGCGATAGTCTGCGCGCTCGCCCAAAATATCACCTCCCTCTTAATCGGTCGCAGCATCCAAGGTATCGGCGGCGGCGGCATCATCTCTCTGACCGAGATCCTCATCACCGACCTCGTCCCTTTGCGTGAGCGCGGCAAGTGGTTCGGTTTCCAAAGCCTGACGTGGGCACTCGGCTCTGTCACCGGTCCCTTGATCGGCGGCACTTTGGCCCAGAAAGCCAGTTGGCGTTGGATTTTCTGGATAAACCTGCCCTTCTGCGGCTTGGGCTTCCTTACGCTCCCTTTCTTTCTGCGACTGCAGCACCCTTCGGGTCGCCTGATGAGTAAACTCCAGAACTTTGACTGGGCCGGCGCGATCCTCCTGACCGCGTCCACTACTTCGCTTCTCATGCCAATCTCCTGGGGTGGCATCATGTTCGCCTGGTCCTCCTTCCGTACCCTGGTACCACTCATACTTGGACTATGTGGCCTCTTCATCTTCATCCTCTACGAGACCCGCTTCACAAAGACAAAGCCCCCCCTTATCCCCTTAAGCATCTTCTACAACCGTACCGCAGTCGTCAGTTACTTCGGCACGCTCATCCACGGCATGGTCCTCTGGTGCCTACTCTACTACCTCCCCCTCTACTACGAAGCCGTCAAAGCCTACACCCCCATCATCGCCGGCGTCGCCGTCTTCCCCGAAACCTTCACCGTCGCCCCTGCCTCAATCCTCGTCGGCATCGCCGTCAGCATCACGGGCCGTTTCCGCTGGGCCATCTGGTCCGGCTGGTCACTCACAGTACTGGGCCTAGGATTGCTATACCTCCTAAACCCGTCGACAAGCGTGCCAGCCTACATATTTTTAAATCTCGTCCCCGGCTTAGGAATGGGCCTACTCTTCGCCAGCATGAACCTAGCCTCGCAAGCAGCAGCGACAGAAACAAATGTCGGCTTCGCAGCCGCAATGTACATCTTCACACGCTCGCTAGGCCAGAGTATCGGCGTCGCCGTCGGCGGTGTCGTCTTTCAAAGCCGATTCGCGGTCGCACTTCGCTGCTATCCGGAACTAGCGCGTAATGCGGCCGCGCTGGCGCAGGATGCCAGTGGGCTGGTGCAGGTTATCAAAGGCTTACCGAAAGGTACGGCGGAGAGGACGGCGATTGTAAGTGCGTATGCGGATGCGTTGAAGGTTGTATGGGCGGTCATGGCTGGGTTGGCGTTTGTGGCTCTTGTGCTGAGTTTTGGGACGGAGGGGTTGAGTCTGGATGCGGAGATGGAGACGGAACAGGGGCTCAAGGACGGAGGGGGACGGCGGGATTTGGGGTAGATGACTCTCAAGAATGAAAACCCGCGAGCTATCGTCCAAGAATTGGAAATAGATGGGCTGCTTGAAGATGACTGGGAAACCTCAAAGATACACCATCAGGAAAGGCTGGGAACGGGGAAGACACCACTTGGCCACACCACAAGGCTGATCCGTCGTGCAGTGTATTAATACCGCACTACCTGTACCGTAGTAGTCCACATCTAGGCGAACCCACTCTACTACTTACCACCAGCCAGTGGCGCAAACACGACGTGGATACATGATATAGGTCGGAATACCAGAAGACGGACGCCTATCCGCCTAGTGTGATCCATAGATAGTAAGGTATTTCCCAACAGTTCCGTCTCCAATCTCACACGATATAAGAAGGAAGGGCGAGGGTACCGTGTCACTCCTCAAGTACCTATATACTACATGGAGTGTTAATATACCATGTTCTTCACCGCGTATGTGAGGTTTTGATTTTTATGCCCAGGTTTGGCAATGCAGTTTTCTAATATCTATAACAGCACTCATCCAAATTACAAATATCAAGGTATGATGAAGAAGGATTAAATCACCTGAGCTTTTCCTTTAGATACCTATCCTAATGAATCCATCCCCAAAGCGGCGAAATCGTACATAGATTTTCAGCTCCACATCGCATGCGTGTTCCTCAACCCCCAGCTCTAACCATCCGCCTCGGCTGCCTTCCAAACGGCAGATTGAAATTCCCATCACCAACCGCCTTCGTAGTCTGCGGTGGGATACTGCTCGTCGGTGTCTTGCAATCAGCCAGCTGCAACGTCAGCCTTGCAGCGACGCAGAATCCAGGTCCCGAATCGAAATAGCACGTCTCGCCTGTAACGCACGTGGCACCCCCCTTTTGACAAGCGCGCACGCAGGTTTTCTGCGTCTGTCTGGCACCTTGCACGCAGACGGGGACTGGGGCACAGATAAAGCCTGGTCGGCTGCCGCAGGCGGCGCAGTCATCGACATTGATTTGGCCATCGTTTAAGTGGTTGGAAAGGTGGTGCGAGGAGAGAGCATCGTGGAGGGTGGTGGGGGATGGGGTATCGCGTTTCCGGAGCTGAGATGGTTGGGGAAGTTGCGGGCCGGAGGAGAGGCCTGTGAGGATGATATTGGCGATGTTTTGGTCGTTGGCTGCGGTGATTTCTTTCTGGTTGTTGGCAGGGCCGGTGGTATTTGTGGGAAGGATTGTAGTGCCGTTCGCAGAACCGTCGATGCATAGGGATGGGTTTCGCCAGATGGCATCCACTACGTAGTTCCAAAGGTTGAGATAATTATAGACCGTACGTTGTGTGTAGAAAATTCGGCAGGTGGCGGCTTCGTAGGCGAACTGCAGTGGGAAGCTTTCGCCCGGACGGATGGCGTCTTTGATGTTGAACCCGACGAAGTTGATGTAGTTGCCAACATGACGGTCGGGTAGCACGTCGGTGACGCTGGAATTCAATATCTCGGCAACTGCAATATCTTGATCGAGAGCAACGGAGGTGTATGATTGAGCACCACGGGTGCCACCAACGGCTTGCATGGGACCATATTCTGGTCTACCACCAGCGACAACGGTACGGACGCCGGCTTGGTGATGCATCAATTCTACAAATGTAGCACAAGCTGAGGAGCAAAAGGCGTCAGTTAGAAGAACGATTTGGTGAGCAGGAAATGGTTGAGGAGATGTCGAGGTGCGGTTGGCATATCCGTAAACGACGATTCCATTAGATCGGTCGTTATCGCCAGTGGCATATACATCAAAGATGATGCTCGATAAGTTGTTGCGTTGTGGTGTCGTGAAAAAGTCTCCATTATCCGGATGAGGGCCAAAAAATTCTGGCCATGAAGTGAAATTTTGACCTGTCGCGGCATTGAGATAGACTGGCGCCACCCAAATATCGGCCGATAGCTCGTTGTAGAAATCACCGTCTATAGATTGGGTGTTGTAGTAGGTGGTGAAGGTGTTGCCAAGTGCGTCTGCCAATGGATGCGCGCGGAGGCGATCTTCATTGTTTGGGTCAATGGAAGGGAAGAACTGAAACCTGTGTCAATATCACTCGGTGCGTCGGATTGTAAACGTGGATAATTACCTGCTTGAATGCATCCGTCGCTAACAGATCGCTACCGCCATCGTTCCTCTGGAGATCGATTATGAACCTTGTGAGCCCAGCAGCCTTGCTCTTCTGCAGGAATTGGCCAATAGTAGAAGAGAATGATGCGACCGCCTCAGCAGTTACATCAAAACTTGGGATACTCAGTACGGCGGTTACTCCATCGTTTAAAAAGTACCCAGTCACTACACCCCCGTTGAGCAGCCCAAGATCTGGCTGGGAAACCACAGGATTGTCAGGATAGAAGGGAAAGTATTCCCAACTAGACGGCGTTGCCTCGGCAGATCCGGCAGTTGTGGGAGAGGCGCCCGCGACAGTCGATGTAGCTGCAAACGATGTTGAGGCCGCAACGGGTACTGAGGTCGACGTAGTAACTGTACTGTTGGACGGGGGGGGCAATCCCAGAACGAAATAGTTGTATAGGTCTTGTCCAGTGGAGAGAGAAGGTGGATTGTTAACGATATCGTTGCTGTACCAAGCAAGCCATGGCAGAATGCCGGTTGAACTTCCATTTTCGAAATTGAACGTGATGTTCTCTCCAGGGTAGAATTTGGAGTTTCCTTCGAAAGCGCTGAACATTCCTTGGACGTCCCCAGCGGCACTGGACATCAAGTCGTTCCAGTCCGCATGAGGTTCGACATTGCCTGGGGCGTTGAGTGCCGCAAATTGAGTCAGGAATGGTATGACATCTTCTCCATTGATAGTGCTGACCGCCGAAGGAGTCCAGTAACCCACATTTTGATCGATTGCTTCAATCAGGTCATCTGATATTCAATGGGTCAGTGTTCGGCGATACACAGAGGTCTACTCACCAGCGATATATATTTTGGGCAACGCAATCCCATCAGTCGATGCGGACACAATTCGGAGCGGACTTCCAAATGTGAAGGCACCGAGGATCCCTGTATCTAGCGTAACGTGATCATCATGTGTAGCATAGACAACCTCTTGCACAGCCGCTTCAAAAGCGTACTCGCTTTTGAACTCCCCAGCTCGGACACGCTGCGAAATATTGTTGAGAGACCCTATCACGTCTATCGCGGGTTGTTGGTAGCTTGAGGGCGGGTTCTTGAGGTACGCTAGTGTGCTCTGAAACTGAATGTTATCGTTATAATAGCTCAAAAAGTCCAAGGCAATGGTTGAGTTTATAGGCGCGCTGAGGAGGCAATTGTGGGCGATTATGGCGGGGAAAAGCTGGACTGTTGGAGAAGAAGTCAGCACCATGATCGCCGCTACCACGGAGAGGGGGCCTTACAGTCTGAATTGAAGATCTGAGAACAGGGCTCAACGGCATTCTGTCGGGGCAGCAGTCTCCCATCCAACCTCGGACGGGCCTCAACAGGTATAGCTAGATATGGAACGATTGTGAGTATTAGTGCAACGGAGGAAAAGACAGAATACATCATCGCGACGATGCAAAGAGAATGAAGAAAGGAGCCAGGAGTAAATCAAAGGTGGAAAGAGCGTTGACGACTGATTGACTAGTGGGAGAAGAAGCTGACTTAGAACTAATTAACGAGCCGCAGTCCCAGTCAGCTTAGAAGAGAAATTGGGGGCCATTTAGCAAGGCTGTCGTATCAGCTGAGGTCTGGCTGACATCGGAGGTCAAGAGTCAAGACTGATGGGCGTCGACAGGGTGCGCTGTAGTTCTAATGAAAGTGGGAGGCCTGAAGCTAAGACTGGCGGTACTGCCATGAGATAAAAAGGAGAGAGATCCAACCGCACTCTGGACCGAAAGCATGGTACTGGACAGTCGACCTCAGACTCCATGATGTGAATCCGACAAGACGTCAGCATCCGTATGCTAATATCAAGACAGCATATGATATGATGTGATACACGACAAGTGAGGAGGTGCATAAAATACCCAAGTACTTTACCCGACCTTTTGGTTGCGCAGATTGGCGTGATTGGATAAAGGTAAGTAAGGTATTCTAAGGTATTGGCGGGGAACCTCCGCCCTATGAGGCTTGGCATCAGGATGAGGCGCTCGCTGTTGCGTGGCGTGTGCCTTGCAACAGTGACTCCGATACTCCATTCCTCGACGCTCTGGCTATCGCGATTTTGGGGTCATGAATTCAGTCGATGAGGAGGGCCCGCCTGAAGGTCTCGCCATTAGATATCCAGGCTGAAAAGCCATGGTGCAGAGCATCATGCCCTCAGCTACACGATAAACATCCTAATAGCAGACAATAAATTCAGCTCGCCCTTTATGAACATCAAACACTTTATCACGGCGATGAATGAGCTCTCCGTGCTCACACTTCCATTTGAACAAAGTGTTCATTGCTGAATACTTGAGCGATCCTCTCTAGAAGCTGCTGTCTTCAAGATGGACCCTCTCAGCATCACATCATCAGCCATAACTGTAGCACTAGTGGTTCAAAAGATTTATGATATCGGTAAAGCTGCGTACAAATCCGAGCATGAGAAAGAGGAGTTCAATAATGTCATGAAAGACTTGTCCTCAAAAGTAAACTCGCTCAAGGTAGTAGCAGAACTGGCAGACAAGGCTTCAGGAGACCCTCGTTTTGATGGTTTTCGAGCAGTAATAGAACATTCCAGGCGCTTTGACAATGGTACAGGCGTCACAGCAGATCCGGACGGGAAAGAACCTGGGGTCCTGCAACGACTTGAAGTCTCAATGAACAACATGGCAGCCCAGCTTGTATCACGACATGGCGTCAAGGGCTATGCCCGACGGCTGCTGTGGACCAATGAGAAGAAAAAGTTAGAGTCCTTCGTTACCGAGATCAAGGAGTGGACGGATGTTGTATCTTCGGTGCTGGACTATGATCGCTTCTTGATCGATATAGAGACCAATGACCACGTGAGGGATACGAGTAGTCGCGTCAAGAATCTAGAAATCGAAGCGACCAAGGCCGCTGAAGACAGGAGGTTAGCGGCAGAAGATAGGAGGAGGGCTGCGGTGGCAGAAGAGAAGAAAGCAGCCGAAAAGGCAAGGAAAGCCAAAGAACAGCTACGCCTTGATATTGTCAGATGGATCTCGCAGCTTAGATTTCGCGAAAGACAATCTGCACTACTCAATCTGCCCCAGACAAGATTCTTAAAGCCAGAATTACTTGGCACTGAAGAGTTCAACCTGTGGATCAAGGGACGGCCTTGGATCTTGCACTGTGAAGGCAAGCCTGGAGCTGGTAAAGTATGTAGCCAGCATATCTAGGTGCTCAGGCTAGGATCTCCAAGTAGGGAAATAGAAGCTAACATTACTCCAGACTCTACTTTGTGCCTTCATCGGGAACCATGTAAAGACAGGGTTTGAAGCCGAAGGGAGAAATATTCCCATCCTGTACATGTTCCTAAATCACAAGGAGCGAGACAGCCAGACCCTTAGTAATCTATGGGCGAGTCTATTGAAGCAGTTGCTACAGTCCGAGGGTGCTACTTTCCAATCACTCGAAGCGCAAAGACTGTACCAGGGACCAGAGACCGAGTCACGCCCCGACTGGCAGCGTTTCTACGAGGCTTTCTGCGCAGAAGTAATTTATTATGAGAGGTGAGTATTCTCTAGTCCCCAGATGCTACGGGTGCCAAACTCAATCGCTGACTTCAATCCTAGAGTCGTGGTCATAGTTGACGCTTTGGACGAGGCGTCGCCAATAGATGTCGCACCTCAGCTACTCGATAGGCTTCATAAACTCCCCAAAGATAACACAAGTGTCTTCCTGACTTCTCAGCGCACTGAAGATGGTCCTCCTCCGATACTTCAGTATCAATGCGATCGTTGTGGAAAGAGGCGACTCAAGGCGTATTACCGGTGCCACATCTGCAACGATGGAAGATTCTACTTGTGCGAAGAATGCATAGCCAAGGGACTCTACTGTGAAGACCATTCTCACCAACTAATTCCACCGCGTGAGGTGATTATGAGCATCGAGCCATCAACTGCTGAAATCGCCCAATATGTTCAGGCGGAATTTCAGGCGGAGCTAGAGCTCGGGTTCGTCGATAATGAGGATTATCAGCCATCAACATTCGGCAGAACATCACTTGGCACTCTTATCCACGAGAAACCGTGGCTTAAAGATGAGATCTTGAACTCGATCATTGCAAAGGCTGATGGCATGTTTGCGTTGGCTCAGTTGTACCTGAATTCCTTCAAAAGCTTGGGATTGACGGAGGATGAGATTGAAGAAATGCTGGAGGATCCCCCGGAAGGATACACAGGCTTCTACAAACAGCACATGGAGCGGATCAGTGATGGTAGCCTCGGCAAAGTTGCGTCAGACCTTGGAATGAATGCGCTGTCATGGGTTGTTACTGCGAAGAGACCTATGAGATTTCTAGAACTTCAGCATGCCCTAGCAGTAAATCTCAATAGACAAGGTTCATTCAAACCGTCAGCAATGCGTACCAAAGCGGCCATAGTAAGAGCTACAGCTGGACTTATCACAATCGATCAAGACGAGTATGCTGCCGTACGACTCAATCACTCTACCGCTCAACAGTATTTCGATCGTAATAGAGACCGATTGTTTCCGAGCGCGCACGCACACATGACTCAAATATCTCTTCACTACTTGAGTCTTAAGGAGCTCTCATTACCCAGTGAGGGAGAGTGGGAAGACAAGGACTTCGAGATGCGGGCGCTCGACTTTCCTTTCCTCACTTATGCGTATCAGAACTGGGGTGATCACGCAAATAATGCAAGGTCCGATGCGGACACTCAGGCCGCGGTGTCGCACTTCGTGAAGGATGAAAGTAAAATTGCAGCAGCTATACAAGCTATGTGGTTGCTGAAGTCTGAAGCGGACGTTGACTGGGACGTACGCAAAGGGGCTAATGCTCTTCATGTGTGTGCTTGGTTTGGCCTAACGTATGCGGTATCTGCGTTGCTAGACCAGGGAATGGAGGTCAATTCCCGGGATCCAAAGAATGGATTGACGGCGTTGATGTATGCTTGCAGAAGAGGGAAGACCCGTGTTGTGGCTGTACTACTGGAGCGTGGTGCGCGCATCAATGCACTGAGCAAAAGAGGGGGCTTTGCACTGTATGAGGCTGTACTCGCCGGCTATCTTGACGTGGTAAAGACCCTCTTGGCTGAGCCGGAAGTTGATATCAATGCACAGCACTCAATGCGCTCTAAACAAACAGCGCTGATGATCGCTGCACAAGAAGGCAAAGTCGAAATCGCGAGCGCCCTATTGACCCATGGTCGTTTGAAGGTAAATCAAAAAGACGCCAACGACAACACTGCACTATCTTATGCTATCCGTTACCGGCAGACAGCCATTGCCATAGACATTATAGACCGCAGTATGGAGCCTCTTGATCTGGATTCGACGAACTGGAAAGGTAGCTCTGCCCTGATGTTAGCGGCAAGCGGTGGCCAAGTCGACATAGTCGAAAAGCTCTTAGGCAAAGGCGCAGACTCCTCGATTAAAGATAAAGAGGGCGGTGGGAGTGCTTTACTGCGAGCTATTGACGGAGGGCACCTTGAAGTTGTGCGAGTTATGATCAGACACAAGGAAGTCGATGTCCATTGTCTAGATGACGAGGGACGTGGACTTTTGCACGGCGCAGCTGTCGGAGGAAGAGCAAATATTCTATGTCTATTGTTAAAGCATACATTGGATGTAAATGCTGCAGACAAGAAAGGCAGGACCCCATTGCAGGACGCTTGTCGGGAAGGTAAGTTTGAAATCGCAAAGGCTCTGCTAGATGCTGGTGCAGATCCAACACTCAAAGATAAGGCCGGCAGAGAACCCTGGACCGTTGCATGGCAAAATGGGCACACTACCGTCATGGACCTCTTGGAAAGCCATGATCGCAATGTGGGTGGTGATCATCTAAACGTAGGCAACCTTCCAGTCTGGGCTCTCGCAAAGCGTGGCAATGTGGATCTCATCCAGGATGCCATTGCGACTAGGAATCCGGAGCTAAATCAGCGAGATCCTGATAGCAACAACACCGCCCTCCACTATGCTGTCCTTGCAAACGAGCTGGAGATAGTGGAGATACTGCTGAAAGCTGGCATGTCGACCGACGCGAAAGACGTCGCCCTGCGAACGCCGCTCCATCTAGCCGCCATGATTGGCAGTGTCCCCATCCTTACTCTCTTACTCGCCGAAGCTGAATGTCATGACGACACCAAAGCAGTCAATGGATTGGACAAATTTGGCACTTCTCCGCTGCTCCTTGCAAATGCATATGGTCATATGGAGTGCTGCCTGCTCCTTGTTGAAGCCGGAGCCACAACCCCACCGTCCAAAGCCAGTTTGAAGCAGTCGCTCTTCTTCCTAGCTATTGAATTCGGTAAGCTGGAAGCGGTCCAGAGATTAGTGCAGATGGGTGCGGATACCCAGATGAAGACTGTCTTAGGATTAACAGGGTTGCAACTGGCGAAAGAGAAAGGGAAGCCGGGAGTGGAAACGTTTCTAAGGCGAAGCAGAACCTTGAATACCGAGGTACTGGGTGTGGGTATGGAGGGGACTGTGGAAGAGCTGGAAGAGGGCGAGAACAATCAGGCGGTGGTGCAAGAATTGCCAAACAACGCACCAATTGATCTCGAATCAGCCAACATACCGGTCGCAGACCCTGTCCCTTCATTAGAGGAGCGTTTCAAGGCGCTAGAGGTCCCAGGTGATCGTGCCATTTCGAGGCGGTCACTCTCACGAGAAGTCGACGATCCTAAGAGTACAAGAAGACGTGTAAGAGTACCGCAGCTGGCTTAACGAATATATGAAAATGACAGGTATGTTGCTTTTCCCCTTTACTGACAGGATTGTGCTGATGCGAGGATAAGCCCTGTCTGTCTACCATATGGATAATGTTCTTGTATCTAAAGCTTTCTCCTTTGGCATTCTAAGTACTACCTTTTACACAGAACGGTGAATGGAAATAGCTGAAAGGCAAATCCGTCTCGGCGTGCTATCGGTGAAATTGTTTCAAGCTGCATGTAACGATAGCCTGGATGAACCAGTACGCATCTACTTTTCAACGAGAAAGGGCAAAGGAAAATATATTCGACTGAAATCGTAGTAATCGGGTTACTCTTCTAGTAGCGATGAATGCTTACTTACATATAACGATCAGGATCAACTCTGGATAGCGCCAAGGATTCCGGAGTGTTTTGCACACGCTAAAGTCAGTGCCAAGAGGTGCCTCGAATCTTTTGAACACTTACAACCTTACTTTACTGTAGCATAAACATTCAATTCATCAAATGAATAGATTCGCAATGTTTTCTACTTTGACTCACTGCCGAAGTCTAGAAATCTTCCTCAACCGCTTTGCTCGGTCTTCCCATATACGCCCCAATAAATGCTGTAAGCGAAGGGCATCCGGTTTGTTGATGCCTTTGAGGTCTTTGCGTCCTCGGCAGACTTTTCGTTCTCAGTCTACGAATCCCGTTGTACAACTTGGTGCGGCGAAAATGTTCGAGGAAAACCCCGAAAGGTATTGTCCAGGCGGTTACCATCCCGTGCATCTTGGGGACGTTTTTGATGACAAATATGTGATTATCCGAAAGCTTGGGTATGGGCAATACTCCACTGTATGGCTTGCACGTGATATGAGGTAAGGCTGTGATCTTCTCAATTCATGTTCCGCACGTATAGGTCTAAGTTTATCATCAAGACTGGACCGTCACGTTGCATTGAAGATCCTGACAGCCGACTCGTACGGAGGGCAGAAAGACATATTTGAATTGAGCATTTTGCGGCATATCAAGACTGCAAATCCAGATCATCCTGGATACGAACATGTGATTTCCCTACTTGACGATTTCCGACACGCAGGACCTCATGGTGACCATGTCTGCTTGGTTTTTGAGGTGATGGGCGAAGACCTCGTTGGGCTGGTACGCCAATATTGTGACGGCAAGTTACCACCTCACCTGGTGAAGCAAATTGCCAGACAGCTTTTGCTGGGGCTAGACTATCTACACCGTTCATGCAAGGTCGTGCATACAGGCCAGTGGATCCCCCTAACAATATCAGCTCGTTGACTAAATATCATGCTGTAGATATCCAACCACGGAACATAATGATCCAACTCGAAGATGCCGAATCTGTGGTACGAGACCACCTAGAGAGTCTTCCTTACCAGCCAAAGGGCCCAAACGACGACCAGGATACCACTGCTCATCATGCCAACTCCCATGCTATGACCACCGAAAACCCACATCCAACTTCTAACATTGATATCAAGATCGTTGACCTTGGCGTTGGTATGTCAGGGGCTGAGATGATAGTCCTTAAGATGAATGTAGTGGCTAATCTTGGATGGAACTTGAAGCGTCTTGGGTGGACAATCACTTGACTGAATTAATTCAGCCGCCATCGCTTCGGGCACCAGAAGTTATACTCGGTGCTAAATGGGGTACTAGTGCTGATATATGGAGCGCAGCATGCGTGGCTAGTACTTCAGCATCCAGCAGCGGCCTTTGATCTAATAATGACTTTATATGAACAGATATATGAGCTGTTGCAAGGTAGAGTATTATTCAAAGGCCGACCGGGCCCCGAAGGTGCATGGACAGCGGAAGAAGATCATCTGGCTCAGATGATAGAGCTCTTTGGTCCCCTCCCTGCTGAACTGTTAGCTGAGGGAAGTGCTTCGAAGTCGTATTTCGACCGAAAGGGTGGGCTAAGACTATCCCCTCATCCGTGATACGTCACGCTAACCCAGCCGCTATCGCGGTTTGTGCTACTTAGGTAATATGTTACATATCCATCAAATCTATCCCTGCTCCTTTGAGGATTTGATCAATTTCAAGAGGAACCCGTCAGTCACAGATGACGAAGTACCAGGACTAGAGTCTTTCCTTCGGTCTATGCTGCGGTATCAACCGGAGCATCGAATCAGTGCTGAAGCAGCAGCGACGGACCCGTGGCTTCAGGACTCTGAGTAAGCCAGCGCTCTTGTCCACGGCAATATCCCGGGCGTCGGTACTATTGTGATCCCAAGCACGGAATCGAATATGGTAGAGAATTATTGGACGGAAGATGAGCACTCATGCTTTGCAGCTTCTTCATATCGGCAAATGGCGCACTTTCTTGACAGTCGGACCAACCTCGAGAAGACGTCAGAAGCCTGCTCTTCGCGGACATCGCCTCTTAAGCCTTGCCCTGGCCCAATCGAGGCTTGGCAGACCTCTACGTTCCTCGAGTTATCGGCAGTGGTGCAATCTAGCCGAGTACTACTCTTCACGATATCCGTACAGGTGATATTTCGCTACTCAGCTCTGGCTTTCTTCACTCCAACCTCGAAGTCCATTCCCAACAGCACATCCAATCCGTTCATCGTACCAAGACGTACAGTGATCTTCGCGGAGGAAAACAAGTCTGGTGTCGCGGCATACAATGAACAAAGCTTTAGGCTATTGAATCCCAGGGACTGCTGTGAACCACTCAATCTAGAGAGCGCGACTGACACGATTCAATCTCGTGCGCACAGCTCAAAGTTCCGAGTATCATCAATCCCGAGAAGACAGAATATACTATTCGAACCCACACACATAATTTGAGAGTTATATAGGCTGTCGAGCGTATCTGGTGACGACCTAAATCTTTCTAAAGTGATCCATCGAATACTCGGAATCATTCTGGATCGAGACAGTGGATTGTTTCAGCGGCGTGTATTATCATACCAATCCGAAGACGAAACCAGGATCCGCTGTGTCCAGCAATGCCAAGCTACTCACAGCCTGACGAGGTAACGGGGCGAGACGGCATCATTGACAGAAGCCCCGCAATACGCATTCCTAGAGACCAGTTGTTTGTATGAGGAAGATTGTGGACTGGGGGATAACTGAAGATAGGGCTGCGAGAGATGAGTCACGACAGGCATCCTGATTATTTTAAATCAGATGTTAGAGGATTCCAGACTGTTCTGTTATTCGGAACAGAACAGTGAAACAGCTCCCTGAGCAGGAACAATGAATCAGGTACAGGACAGCTCAATAAGTTATTTAAAAGTGTTCTAGCCCATTGTTCCGCCCTCTTCCAAGGATCTTCCCGCCTGACTCGCGACTATCCTGTTATTTGGAACAGAACAGTCTGAACCCCCCTAGTGATTCGCAACGCTTGCCATGCTTTTCTTACGCCCCTCAGCGGCTGCAAACATCACACCTAACCCCCATCCTGATCCCGGCTCAAAGCTTCGCCCTTACCTGCGGAAAACCCCCTATAGACCGACTCAACTGCGCCTGCACACCTACATCACCACCCCTCACCCCCTCCGTAGCCGCCATAGCCTCAGCCGGAAGCTCATGCAAAGCATCCCCAACCAACACCGCCACATCCTCCGCACACCCAAACGACAGACTCCACCCCGCACCCCCCTGACCATAAGAATGCACAATCCGACTCGGCACCTCCCTCTCACACCCATCGACCACCACACGCTGCCGTCTCAACTCCCTCTCAACACGCACATTGCGTTCACGAGCCGGTCTCAGCCCCTGCGCGAGCGGATACTCCGGATCAACACGTGCGTTCTTCAAGCCTGGAAGAAAATTCTCGCATCGTGTGCGCATGCGCTGGATCTCTGGTGAGTCTAGCTTGAGATCTAATTTCCATTCGTGAGGCTGTGCGATGCCGCCGAGGAGGAGGATGTTGTCGTTTCGGGGGACGATGAAGACGATTTCGTTGTCGAGCGCGGCGTCGGCTGTGATGGCCAGGGAGGTGTCGACTTTTGGGAAATCGGTGCCGTCGTTTATGATTCTGATGAGGGCGCCGCGTAAAGGGAAACATGTTTTGTCGGCGGCTAGGGACAAGCTGGATAGACCTGTGGAGTTTACGATGACGTCGGCGTTGAAGCGGTGTCGGAGTTCGGATTCTTGGCTGAAGAGGTCGCCATGGATGGTTTCGGTGATGAATTTGGCGCCTTTGCTTTGGACCATGACCATTAGCCATTCCATCGCGCGGTCGGTGTCGATGATTGGAGCTAGATGCTCGTAAGCATCGACGGCACCGTAACGAGGGTCGATGCCGGCCTTGGTGATCAGATTGGGAGAGCGATTGAAGCCACGAATACCGCTGTTTTCTATCTCTCGCATCTTCAGTAGCTGTGCAGAATCTTCCTCGATGGGACGGGGAAAGAAGAAGTTTGAATGCTTCATCTGCACTCCGGAAATGGCAGCTCGGTTTGGGTCGGACGCAATCGCCTCCCAGATTTTATAAGCTACCATGCACCAGCGCTTTGATTTGTTCAGGGATATAGCGTCTGTATGCTGTCCGCATACTGCTGGAGGAAATTCGAATAGCGCTCCAGCGATTTGGGAGGTCAGACGTTGTTCGTCAGTAAAAGACGCCCATCGCTGCGCGACGACTGTGACATGATACCCTCGGTCAAGCAAGACCCATGCGTTGATGAGGCCTGTTACACCACCGCCTATGATCAAGATTGTTGGAGACGTGGCTGTTGGGTCTTGCTGCGGTAAGGGATCAAGAGAGAGGTTTTCGCCAAGAACGAGTGGATGGTCTAGTATTGAAGCCATCTGGACCAAGCATTGGAAACTTGATCCTGCACCTCTGCTGTGACTCAAAATTGGAGAAACACAGTTTGTGCTCGCACAACAGAGAGCACATGAACTTATAAGTGAGCCGTGAGAACGTCTTCCGGATGTGGAGACATTTGGCCTCTGCCTACCAACCCCAGCGACCCTTGTGTTTTGTTCGAGTCAGCCATGGCGTATTGATGATCTGTTGCTAAACACTCCTCAACCGAGGCGCTTTGATATTATGGATCTACTTATTGTCAGACCTCACGCTGAACCGTTAGCTTGAGAAAGCCGTCTCAGCTTGGCACGTAGCTTAATCTCACGCTGAATTCTTGAAGCTGAACTAATCGTGGAAAGGCTTTGGCTGCTATTGGGCAAATGAGAAGTCCGTTGTTATCATTTGTGCGCATCGAGACCATGAGGCTGACTAGTGGTCTTTTCCGTTGCGAGTTTTGGTCGCATATAGGCAAGTTCACTGTGTATGGGGCTTGGAACCTTTCCCATTCTTGACTTAGGGGGAGAGAAGCCATTGTATCCGGGAGAAAGCCGTCCCGAAATAGCGATAGATGCAAAGAAAGAACTACACATATGGCAACAAGATGAGGAGAGGCCGTGGGAGGATCCTTGCCTGATCTTGCACGTCCCTGGATCAGTACATCAGCTGAAAACAGACTGGCTTTCCTGCCGACCTATCAAATATCCTGAAGGCTGGAAAGTCCGAAGGACTACGACGTCTGGACCGGGAAAGTGAAATGGGGCCGAGAGATCGATACCCGGATTTGAGAAGTGGAGTAGAAGATTCCCATATCGTATGCCATCTATGAAGATCGGGATTGGGTATTTTCTTCATTCCTTGGGAAGGATTGTTGTAGAGCTTTGACGTCTGACCATTTGCGGGGAAGCGCTAATACCAAGATCTGCACCTCAAGCGTGCTGTCAACGCTAAGACGCTCAAGTTTTGACCAATCTGGAATCTGAAGGTACCTATTTCAGGGCTAGATCTTGCTAGATCTTGCTAGATCGCTGGATCTCGCTAGATATAATCCTCCGAGACTTCGACAGCTGCATGCGTGGCTTGTGGTGTAGCTGAATCGGCACGGGAGACAACTAGCGCACAAAATCTTTCACTTTGGCTTCATGTAGATCGCTGGGCTATGACCAAGGTTGAGTGAGGGCCGTTGCGCGAGAGGGCTTTCTTGTATCGTTTTCCGGAAGTAGGCTGCCTTAACCAAAAACACAAGAAATCTTGCTCCTTAAACCCTGCTCGATTTGTAGCAGCTTCCACCAATACCTCGGACCGTTGATAGACATGAGTTGAATAGTAGTACTTGCGTTGCCTCTGGGTTTGGCAGATCGCCGCCTTACGGCTTGGCTTGACAGCGCCGTTATTTGGCTAGGCTTGTAAAGGAAATCAATGCTTCGACTCGAGTCATACATCGACTTGAGATCGAGCGTCCATAGGGTGTCGTGTCTGGACCCACTACATTAGCGAACACACCTTCAGAAGCTTGTCCTGTGGCTTCTTAATCAGAAAGTCGTTGTACGCCTTCGAAGTCGTTGCGTGAAACACTATGAATGTTTGCTGCGTCTCGAAGAGTGCATTTGATGGATCGACTGATCTGAAGGGGTAGATATGCTGTTGAAATATTTTTCAAATGAAGCCGTGATCCCACTTGTTACTCGTGAGCTGTTGGGACGAATGGAAGAAGCAGCGTATCAGGGTCATGAGATGGGCTTGCCATTGAAGCCTGCAGATGTACCCTGAGAACTCCGCACTTGGGCCCGACGCCCAAACTACTTTTGAGCTTGGTGGGCATCTTGGCTGTTACTGCACCACTTCCTTGTCCATGTCTCTCGAAGATGGGCCCTTCGTGATCCCAAGCAAATTACAATTGCTTCTGTTGACATTGATTGGTCGCCAGCTCATGCCTAGCTTGCCGACGTCCCTCAACGCCTCTGGCGGCTGCTCATAAACTTAGCGAATTAGATCTTCCGTTTCGAGACATAGTCATCGATTTGACCTGTCGCTAGTGAGTCTTGAGAAGTACGCTGGTCGAAACTCAACATTTCAATCAAGCTGTAGAAACGCTGGATACTTCTTTTGCAACATACCGTAAGCCGAAGTCGAGAGGTCACAGGATATGGTACTTCGAGGACCTTGTGCTCGGTATCAGGCATGCTAAGATGTTTCCAACCACAGGATATTTCCGAAAGGAGCTCTCATAAGTCCTGTTGGGTTCTTTTGTGGATGAAAGCGTAAGTGCGCGAGCGTTTGCCCTCGCCGAAGGGCATGACTGAGCTGCCAAATTCGACACCTTCTCTCAATGAGACACTGATTGACCTCATATATGAAATCTGAAACTTGCATCCTGAGACATCTGATCTGGTATTCCTGTATCAAGATTGTACCTCTCTTGACCACAAGCTTTTTATGTTGGGGAGGTACATATGGTTGGCGCGTAGCATGAAAAGGTCGCTGGTTTGAAGAGACCAGCCATACTGCTTTATTTGAGGGTATTTTAAATCTGGATGGCGTTGTCAAAGATGGAAAAACCCATATGGAGGGAGATGGGAGTGGCTTAGACAACCAGTACTCTTTGACCACTAATCAAAGTAGGTGTAAGATATGTCGACGCTGGCTTTCCGCCATGGTGGCCGGCATGACTCTTAATCCTTTGCCGGTGAGTGTAACCTTCGAGATTTGCGTGTCCGAAAGCTCAGGCCCAAGACTCGCCCACAATGATACCCCACGTTCTGGGTGCTAGATTCTTGCTATTAATCTATGAAGACTACATGGCAGCGGCATTTCTGTTTGTTAAACGTTAGCTTGTTAAATCAGAAGACAACAGAATCCTCATCAATATATTACACTGGGTATACCATTGCTAAACCCTGGCTTTCTGTGAGTCCCGTCATCAGATCCTGAATGCAAGGCGAGAAGACCATCTCCTAGCCAAGATCCAGCATTTTCTGCAGAACAGCTAGATCCCTGGCATAGACGTCCTTCAGCATACCGGAGACGCATCGTCAAAGTCCCGGAGTCCTTCGTACATAGCCAGCTGGTCCAGAGGGTCCTGATGGTGGCCCTTTCCGCCCACAGCCCTACCGCACTCATCACTATCCCATAATTTGAGCTCGAAGTGTTTGTGGAACGCATAGGCTGCCTGCCATAATGCGGAGCTCCGGAGATCTTTCAGCTCTTCGTCCCCATCCCGATATTGTTGCTTACAAAGACGACCAGAACAGCGGCATATCTGATCAGGTCAGGCAAATAATTCCATATCGTAGAGGAAGACTCACGCAGCCGTTGCACCGAAGATCTCTGCCCTCCGTGCATTGGTGAGCAGGCCTACTACCACGGCGAATAAGCAGGTAAAAATGACAATCATCCCAACCCTCAAATGCATGCTTTGATTTGAAACCAACAGCAAGCATACTATAGCCCCAAGGAGCAGTACAGCACAGGAGATGATCGATATTACTGCGCCAGCAGTTTGAATCCGCCGTTGGGGGTAGTAAAAAAGCTCATTACCGCTTTCATTCGGCAGGTCTTTCTGTTTGTATCGAAAGAACCATCCGAAGTAATTCTGCAGGAGGATGTTGAGTCTGTCAGTGTCGACAGGTGCGAGGCCTACGAGGTCATTTTCATCATCGAAAAGGTGGCTGTCTCTGCCCCAGAGCACTGGGACAGATCTCAAGGTGAACCATTTTTTGAATGCTTTCAGTGTTCGACGGGATGGAGGGTTCAAAGCCAACATTTGGCTCTCAAGCAAAATCGCTTCCTCTGTGTGAATACAGTCAGTGGGAGCGTTCCCATCATTCTTCATACACGAGCTTTCTACGCACGGTATTCTTTGACCTTCGCTCTGATCTTCGCTTGCAACAACCTATGCTGACATGCTCTTTGATCATTTGGGTTGGCATAGTGGCCCCATTCTCGAGCAATCTTTTGGGCAGCTTCATTATTGATGTCTTTCGCGTCTTCTCGATCCAATTGCTGGATCTGTGCTTCTAATCCATTGAGTTCACTTTGTAGATACAAAAGATTTCTTGCGCTCAAATGTGCGTACTTTCGGTAGATTGCTGCGTCACTGTCTGTTGCGATAAAATGCGCAAATGAAGGATAGCCTTCTAGGTTTGCTGGACGTGAAGTCGACACCATCTCATTTCGTCATATTCATTATCATTACCCGTTGACATCTAGAGATTGATAGACTTGCGGTCGCGAAGGATACAACACTCCTTTGTTGTCTTTACTAGGTATGCTTTAGATGGAATGCAATGTTGTGAGGCGTACTACTAGACGCAATTTTCTGAAGCACTGCGCCACCTCTGCGTACTGCGCCTCCTCTCAGCCTCCCCCATCTATTCTACATCCAAATAGTCCCGTCTCGAACTTTGTACTCTACACCTTTTGTTGTTTCCTCTAAGCTCATGTGATCTTATCGCAAGCTTGTAGGATCATGTGCAACACGAGATTCTCCGTACACGCCATACTTCTGTAATGACGATGAACTTGTTACTCCTCCAAATCATTCTTCAGCGATAGCGCCAATGGCGCGTGTATCAACTGATACGCTGGGGGCTCTACCGTCACCGCCGATATCACCTCTCGATGAACACTTCTTAGCAATCGAAAGTGATTATCGGACGTCCTTCCGGCAATATAACGATTCCCCGCCGGCGTCTCTGAAAACTTTGACTCGCTGCTTGTCTGCGTTTCGGGGTTTGGAGGCAAGTAATCATGTGGAAGGTTATGATATGGTGCACTCGCAAGATGGGTATACCAGAAGCACGTCTCTGGGTCATAGCAGCGATCTTCTCTCGGGTATCGACCAGCGGATTATACCTCCGACAGACCTATCCTCGTTGAGTTTCGAACTCGGAAACGAAAATCAGTCGGAAAAAATTCCTCGAAGTAACAACATCAGCAGGGAGGAACGTCCTGACGAAAAATTTCCGCTACCTGAGTCAAAACACGACGCGCTACAGCAGACACTTCCAAGAGCCAGTCCTCCAAGACGAGCGGTAGGTATCCCGAGATCTGGTGAATACAAGGCTCGCTGTACCAGAAGCTCGTTGAGTCCTGGAGGGAAAATCAAGCAAGGCCTTGCTGGCCGTGTGAACGGCTGTCGTGTTTCCGCTATAGCAGATACCGGCTCAAGAAAAAACATAATTTCGGCGGTTTACGCAGCAGAAATCGGCCTGAAGATTCAGGGTTCCCCTTCGTCTTTCACCCTTGGAAATTCACGACAAACCTTATCACTAGGCACTGTGTCTCTCTTTTGGTCGTTCGCTGCGGATCCCGAGAAAATTGTGTCGGTTGTCTGCGATGTCCTTCCACAATGCATCTACGACCTAATTCTTGGGAACGGCTTTCTCACTGCCACGGAGACGATGTCTAAATATCGCCACCGTCTGACTCAATGCATCTTCACGATGGGCAAGAAGCTGTCCGCCTTCGCATTCTTAGGCGAGGGTTGCCAGCGATTGGAAGGAATACTGGGAGATACATACAATGTTCTTGCAGTGCCAGACACTGGGGCAGAGCGAAATGTTATGAGTTGGCAGTTTGTCATTGACCATGATTTATACCTCAAGGAAGGACCGGAGCATCGTAACTGGCTGCAGTTCGCTGATGGGAGTTTTGAGGAGACAGTAGGCCAAGTTGACACGTACTGGACCTTTGCCACCGGGAAGCGTATTCCAGTGACCTTTGAGGTTCTAGAAGAGTGTTGCTCCGATGTCATCATTGGTGAGGAGATCTGTACACAGCAGAATGTTTTCGAAGATCATGGCTCCTCACTTATCATTTTGGACTCACTATCAGACTCCTACGAATTGGCACCCTTCGACTTCATTATCGGCTGGAAAAGACTTCTTGGATTGAAAAAGGGGCGCAAGTCAGAGCATGACCAAGACCATGAGAGCAACCCACATCTCAGGGAACAACGTCGTCGCGACACTTGGAATTACGCATTCAATTACGGCGCTAGCGCCTCTACTGGTGAGAAGGAATTGGAGAAGGTAAGAAGAAGTCTATACGACGATGAACGCAGCATAAGCCGCCGGATGCCACTTATTCCCAGTATCCCAACAGCGCCCTCCACACATCTACCGCCTCATCGATCTGGTCCTCGGTCCGGAGGCCGGTCTACACAGTGATGAAGTGCAAGTACGACCCATCTATTCGCTGGGAGTAGTGAACCCAGCGATGTCTATCTCCCATGTCCTGGCAAGGTACTCGTCTTGAGGGGTTTTGCTAAGCCCTAGCCAGGACGAGTACCGAAGTTGCCAGGATATGGGACAATAACGAATGATGACGTGTGGACGCATTTTTGCCTTCCTATATGATGATACAGCTCTTCGAAATAGCTATAATAAGCCTATTGGTTCGGACCGATAAGGACGGGGTTCATGACTTCCCTCGCTATCACTAGCTATGCGCAATGTTGAAAGATATAATCTCACATTTTGCTATGTCTTTCTTATTTTACTTGTTTTACTTGACTAAGCCTGATTTTGTATATTTGCACCGCTGTGGTCCACGATTGGCCTGGTTTCATGCTGTTACCTGCCCTCAGATCCTTCGTGCTTGCTGCCTAACAGGCTCCGCCGTACCGCGCCTAGAAATTCCGACGCGATATGCGTTCAATAAATTCAGCATATATTATGAAGAAGTCCTCGCTAACGTCTCTCCACATCCAAACTTTGGATGAGAACTTTTTCTGTAGCATTACAGCTCACTTTTAGGCGTGAGGGAAACAATATCCACGATGTCTTTGATTGAACTTTACGGAGCATTGGATCAAGACCCAAACAAGGCGCTTGCTCTCGTTCGACAATTGCTCGACGAAGGTGTAAATGTCAACGAAGGCATTGCGAACATACGGGGTAGAGTCTTCGACACACCGCTTACCAAGGCGGCACAGAAGCAAAGTCCCGAGATCGTCGAGCTGTTGTTGGACAAAGGGGCCATGATAGATGCTCCAAATACGTTCGGACTGACAGCACTCATGTTTGCCGTGTCACACGGCCGGGTCGAGAACTGCAAAGTTTTACTGGAGTGTGGTGCTGACATGAGCCTGAGGGATTACAACTACGAATCTGCCTTCAGCCTGGCCGTCGCTAACGATCGTCCAGCTGTGGTGAAGCTGTTACTGAAATTTGGAGTTGACGTTAATGCCAAAGATAGTAAGGGGGGACCGATGCTCCAGAGAGCTGTCATGATCGACCATGCGGAAGTGATTTCTATTGGAGGGGAAGAGATGAAGAGGGTTGTCGAGTCTTTCAGCACGACAAAGCTGGAGATCATGAGATTACTCATTGACAACGGCATCGAAGTCGATGTGAGAGATGTAGATGAAACAACAACACTGCATACTGCTGTTGTGGTCGGAGATATTGAAGCCGTCAAGATCTTTCTGGACGCCGGCGCTAACCCCAACCTCGTGGACGACTGCAACCGTAAACCACTGTGGCCAGCCGTTCGCGGAGATCATATTGAGATCGTTAAGCTACTGCTCGGAAGAACGACAGACATCGATGATCAAGTGTACAATGGGCACACCTACCTCAGTACTGGAGCTCGATGGCGTCATAGGGAGTGTGTCCAGCTCCTACTCGGCGCAGGCGCAGACATCTGGTCTCAGGAGCCGGGACCGCAATTCTTGGAGCCGGAAGAGCGATTGCCGTGGTACGGCTGTGACGCACTTTGGTGGGCCGTTCACGGCGATGGCGATCATGATGGCGATCATGAGATCGTGCGAATGATTCTGGCCGCTGGGGCTGAAAGAGAAAATAAGAGCGGTGCCGACAGAGGATACTCGAAGTGGTTGAATGTCTGGAACCGAGCACAACCGGAGGAGATGGAAGGGTTTAGGAAGTGGATCGCTGGCCGTGAAACCTTGAACGTCACGCCAGAGTCCGAGGCGGTGAGGGTCGAGTTGTCGAAAAAGATTGATAGATTGCGAGAGGAGAAAAGGCGGAATGCTGTGGACGAAACGGGACTACGCCGTGTCGAACTGATCCCTACCCGCCCCTACTAACCTGGCCACGTAAGTATCAGCCATCTTTCATATATATACAGGCCTGTCAGGTCCATGAATGAAACGATCCATCCTTCCTACAACCTTTTATGTCATCAAACATCCATTTATTTCAACATGCTAAGGGCGGCAAAAGACGAAGAGGGCTCTTTTCGATTCGAGCGCCGAGGGAGTTGTGATATCTGCGTACTCTGATATAGAATATTCGACGTGATCACGAATTTCACGGTCATTATATTGAGGCTACAATCGTCGAGGAATTTCATTGGAAAAACTTTCATCACTCTCTGGGATACCGATCGGTATATCCAGAATGGCTTTGGGAGCCTGCTATGCTCTTCCTCGCGACAGGGGACCTATTGTAGGCTCCGATCTCCATCGCTGCTCCCCGTTTCTCCCTTAGTGCTCCATTGGTGCTTCCTCAGTACTCTCTTGCTGTGGAGGTTGCTGTGAAGGTTTATGGAGGGTGGATGGAAGGATTGGGGCGGAGTGAGAATAATGAATGGCACTTGGTTGAATTGATGATGGTCGCTTTCTAGGAACGGATACTATCATGTCAGGCGGGAATTCTATGTTATGTTAATATTATAGGGACTGAACTCTTGTAGGTTTTGCAGAATCTTTGAAGGGGTTATGTTATGTTGTTGCTTTAATTGGGAAAGTAGATAATTTGGTTAATGAGGTAGGTTCTGTTTTGCGTGATGGAGGAGATGGATAGGGACGAGTTGACTGCGTGTGCTAAGGGTCTTATACCACTCGGACGCTCCTCGACCGCTGGGGATGTAAAATTGGGAGAAACTCACAAGGATGTTCCAATAGGTGATTGTATGAGGACATTGGTGTTGAACCGAGCAATTTGCCGAAAGGATCCACATCGACAAGTCTCTACACACACCATACCAAGTACCTCCATCACACCACAGTACCACCACCCCCCACTCCAGCCAATGCAAAAAACCCAACAGGCTCCACGCTAAACGCCCCCTCCATCCTAAGCTCATACCCCCCATCCGCCATCCTCAAATCCACCCCCCTCAAAACCCCAACCATCGCAACCAAAGCCCACTGCCACCCAAACAACCTCCCAATACACTCCCGCTTCCCATTCCCAAACCACTTCTTCACACCACCCGGAAGCTTTTCAAACGCCTCTCCGAGCATCCGTGCCGGTCTGAACGCTTCAGGTTCATCAAAGACATCGGGGTCGCGGTTCACGGCCGCCAGCACGGCAATCACTGTTTGGTTTTTGGGGATCTGATATTTGCCCCTAGCCAGGGTCACGGATCCGGTCATGTCGGAGGACGGTATGGGTTCGATGTTGAAGCCTGGCGCTACGGCTGAGAGGCGTATCGATTCTCGCAGGGCGGCTTCACAGTACTGCAACCTCGATAGGTGTGCAAGGGTAAGTTGATCTCTAGGACCGACGACCGCATCGATCTCCACACGGGCTTTGGCAAGTTCTTCCGGGTTTTTGAGTAAGTAGTATAACGCGAAAGCGACCAGGTTCGGCGCTGTAGCTGTTCCAATGCACAGAGTGATGATTTCATCCACTACCTGTTCCTTATTCAGCTTCTCACCAGTTTTTGGATCTTTTGCATGGAGCAATGCATCGAGCATATCGTTCCTATCACTTCCTTCCGCCTTTCTCTTCCTCAAAACCTCAGCTCCAAAATCCCGCATAGTCTTCGTGTCTCTATCAAACCCCTTCTGATAAAGCAACCAATTCAACACCTTTGGCCTCGTCGGCCTTTTCACAGCCTCCAAAGTTGCGCTGTCCATAGCCTTGATCATCGGCGGTTCCACTCCATTCAAACAGTCAAGACTTTGGTCGAAGAAACATCGCATCACCGCCTGCAGCGTAATCCGTTTCAGATCACCCACTACATCGATCTTCACCGCTCTCGATGCAGCGCTCCATTTCTCCACCAACATTCCTGCAGTCTCCCTCATTTCGACAAAGGATTCCTCTACGCTCGCCTTGCTAAGCAATGGTGCCATGATTCGATGCGCAACGCCCCAGATCTTCTCGTTGTCGTATGCCGTAAACAACCCATCGTGCACCGCATGGCGAATCTCGACGACAGGTCCAGTGACGCATTTTCTAAAACGCTTCTCGTCGCAGACTTCCTCGAGGAGGGAGGCAGAACCTATGAAAACAATCTGGGTACCCAAGGCGCGAATCTTGAAGATCGGCCCTACTCGTGGAAGCTTGAGTACTCTTTCGGATTCTATGAAAGTCGTCTGATGGTTACTTACCGTATTTTTGTGCGAGTTTGTTGAGGGAAACCCAGGTATTGTTGGGATCAATATCGAAGATGTTGCCGAGGAATGGGACGCCGCGAGGTTGAGGGATGGGGAGGGACATTGTATTGTGTCTCTCGTTGAAATTAATACAAGAGGAGTGTGTTTGGCAGCCGTTCTATATTCAGGTGTGGATGGTCTCGAGGAGTTCTGTGCTCAAGCCGAGATGAAAACCATAACGCACGAAGGCACCCCCGAAGATCTACGTAGACATGTATAGCTCACGGCATTCATGCGTGACCATCCAACCAGAACAGCAAGTATCGATCTCATCGAAGTCAACTCTTGCGTTAGCGTGGTGGCTTGCATACATCGCTTCGTCGCGCTTTCCATCCCAAAGCCAATGGAGTGGATCTCCGAACGAAGCCGAGTTGAACATAATGATGAAAGAGCGACTTCGTAAACTAGCTTTTCCTCCGTAGCTATGCATGATCTCTGCCTCTACTAGTGAGTGATGAAGCTCTGCATGCTCAGGATGTTTGTGCGACATGTGGCTGTTGGTTGATAGAGCAGATTATTGGATAGAGTCACTGAATACCGTGATATACTGCAAGAATACTGTTGCAATAGAAGAGTAACATAAGTTAGCATTGCTGGTACGCAGTCATAATGCCTTCCATGGGGATCGCGAGTCATTGAGGGTGAGAAGCAGACGATGCTGTAAGATTGTTTTCGCACTAGCCTACGCTAGCGTAACAAAACATAGAGATGGTACGTTCGACCGGCAATGTATAAAGCCTTGTATCCACCCAAATCTATTCCTCAAGACACCCCCTCCCCATTAACCCCATAGAAGCTCTTCAATGGAAACATGACATAACTCGGATAGTCCCCCCTGACCGCAACTCCGGTCCCCACAGTCCCACTGACCAACCCATCCGGCAACCCATCACTCGCTATATTAACAGATCCCACATTGAACCTCGGTCCCCGGCATTTCTCCCTCATCGGCCCATAGATCTGACGCAGACACCTGTCGAAACTCGGAGCCGGTGCTCCTCCAGCGGGCAGCCAGTATCCAAACGTGCAGTTCCCGCCCACGGTCGACCATATCCATTTGTTGGTCTTGGTGTAAAGTTCGCCGCCGGTGGAGATATCGTCGCAGATTACATATATGGCGTCTGAACAGGAACCCAGGTCGAGAGCGGGCTTGGTGGTATCGTTCCAGCAATTCAAGCCGTAGTAGCTGTGCGAACCCAGGTCGGCCACGCTGACGTTTTGGGTACATGTCGATAGGCTCTGTGCTGCGCCTGGTGGTTGGAGTGGTGGTCCGCAGGGATCTGGGAGGGTGGCATTGGGTGTGCCAGAGGCAATGCCGACCGAATTGCCATAGCTGACTGCGGAACTGAGGGCTTGAGCTTGCGCTCGAGCCACGGAGGCGGCGGAGGATTGGGCTGGGGTCTTGGTGATGGAAGGTAGTGGTATGGAGATTCTATCGGGACCTGTACCGGGAACTGCACAGGGTGCACCCGGTAGATTGCAAAAGTCTTGGGCGTGGCAGATTATGGAGAGGGTAAGAGAGATTGTGAGAGACAGAGAAAGACTCATGTTGTAAGTCCGGCTTATTAAGATAGGAATGGGCAGGAAGGAGATCAAGAACGCTTAGAAAGTAAAGATTGATCGTAAAGATGTGTAGTGGTGGTAAATTAAGCCAGTCCAGCTGAGCAACGCCAGTCCTGATAATTTTAGAAATCATACAATATGCCCAAGCGTTCAAACAGCGATCATCTAGGACAAATCTATTTCGAAGGAACGTCAAGTTTCATAGACACTGGGCGAGCTTTGATTAGGCGGTCAGCTAAATTCGAAGTCAAGGAAGAAAGTGCGCATATGCGCCTACGGCCGAAATAGTCAAGCAAAACAGGTGAAACATCAAGATGATACCTGATCACACACGGTCCGAGATCGACACGTTTGATAGCTCATAACGGTCTTGTAGATGATGTCAGTTTTCCTAATCATACACTGAATTCCATATTTAAATGCTTCAAGTGTACCGCGAAGAACCACCCAGCGAACACCCATAGGGGTGTGAGCAGGCGGAAAGTATTATCGCTAGCAGATCCCAGTGCTGCATCGCGATACGAGAGCATCGTAATCCCTAGGTGATGCGAAAACTTACTTTGAGCCCCAACTGCCAAGAAGAATCGCCGCGACGACCGCTCCGTTTTAGGTGTTATATGCTGGTCGAGGTCCGAGTCGCTTCCACACTAATCGAATAACCCTCATGTGCGCTAGAGGAAGAGCCTAATCCGAGTACATCGACCTATGCCTGTTCGACTTCTTCATGGTACGGATCAAGCTTTGATCCTTTGGATGGCACAAATGAAGCACTTATGAACCCGCCGGTGAATGACCGGCAAAGATGGGGGTCGTTGAAATGGAAGGAGATGGCGTGTTGCTGAGATCCGGAGGAAGAGTGGAAAAGTGACGGTAGCTATGAGCTCTCACCCTAAGTAGGGTTCTGTGAATGGGCCAATGTTATGGAGCGGAATGAAAAGCTGAGAAGGTAAGAATGAGATTGATCAACATTGTTCGTGCACGACTTCTGTTGAGATGCCATGGTTTGTCACACTGCTGGCTCGGCTTAAGATGCCCAAGGAATATACCTTCAGGCATTGTTAGCCGCAATCTTCGAGGAAAATTCATTTCAAGATAATCGGTCAGAAGCCGATAGCAGAAGCAGTTGTTCCTGATCTCTTTACGCCTCTTCGCATACATATGTCTGCGTCCTGCGATCTTATTGAGATCGAAGGGTAAGTGCAATAATATCTGGAAGAATGATTCGATTGAAATAGCGGATCGTCGCAACCCTTGTTTTCGCTGGGTCCAACATTCCAGCAGATCGAAATAACTCGTTCAGTTTGGAGCTTCGCTGAAGCTATGCATATCTTGAGGCGGAAAAAGGATTCATATTTGTCCTGGTATATTGCTTCTGCTAGCAGAGGAGATGATGAATACTATTGCCGCGGAGACCAACAGAGAGGGCCACACTCCCTTGCCAGAAACGAACAAATGTTTTCGAAGATCTTCGCCAGAGTAGTTTCCAAAGTGCGTTTTGTCACAGTGCTTGCGATGGCGATGGTCAATCCCGTTTATGAGGATGGCCCTCTCTATGCCAAATTTACGATCGACGATTCCGCATCTGAGGCAGCAACGCTTCTGACCAACGTCCAAGTCATCGGTAAAGTATCCCGCAGGTTTAACGCGGAGACAAAACCAGCATACATAGTGATCTGGGGGAAAGAGGTAGGGCCATCGGATCTCTGCCCACAGAAGCTGCAGATACAGCGCTACCCTCGATGGTTTCCCGCGGACATCGCTAGGTGGAATGATGTTGTAGAAACAGCGATGAGACCGGCTTAATAGTGCAAGGGTAGGCCAGACCGTCTCCGTGAGGTATCGATGATTTGCCGGAGAACATCGAGTGGAAGGGCCAGTAGAGGACTTGCGTCAGAAGAAGCAGACTTAGGGGCATTATAGCCTGCGTGATTGAGAATCAATGGAGCAGAGTCCATATTTGAGTGGTGCAACGATCATGCGAGCAGAATGGACGAAAAAGGGTCGTATCTGAGTGGAGAGCAGGTTGCGGAGGGCCCCTTGCTTACTGACTCCAGACAGAGCCCACATGACGTCTGGACACATAAAGAATGCAGAATTCCGGACATCCTCATCGGTGCAGGGATATCGACATTGCTCTCGTGTGATGAGATCGGTTGTTTTGCTCCCTTGCGTCCCTTCATCAACCCTCGCCAATCACGTTCACAGGTCGAGATACATAGGACCCAGAGAACTCATGCAGCTTCTTTGGGTCCAGGTGCAGCCCCCTGCGTCTGCGTACGACAAATGCATCGCTCCAGCCTTCCCTTTCTCGATCGCAAGGATCTTCCGAGGCTGGATGGAGTCGTCTTCCTAGTACGCAAGATCAACCCTTCTACTCAAGCTCTAAGACTGTCCATTGTTCTCATTTCTTCATCATTCCCTATTCCATGCTCGGATCAGGTGCGGAGAATTAACCGGCTCGCTAAATTGATCTGCGACCAGCTAAAATTGCGCAGCGTCCAAGATTAGCAGCAGCCAGCATTCCCCTAAAAGGGTTAAAGTGGCAGCCTTTCAAGCAATGATTCACGCCTTATAACCTGATCGACCAGCCCCACCTTTCATAACTCGTTGGCCTCCACGCAATCATGCACGGTAACCTGGATAACCTTTCGTTCGCTCATCGTGTCTGCAAATGAGCGACGAACACCTAAGCCTGCCATTTCATCTAGGGGCTCGCCTTGGCGGCCTCCTTCCAATGACAGTGAGGATCTCACCGTGATGAAGGCTGAAAGGGGTTCAGCCGACGGGTGCGACCGACGAGGCGAAGAGGTATAACTAATTAGGGTTTGGAGTTGACTTCGATTCGCCATGAGTGGAAGGTTGTTTTGCCCCCAACCAGCCATGATAATCTTGTTGCTAGCGCTTTCCAACCAAATGGATTCTTTTCCTCCCAGCCCGACCCAGCCCATCCCAGCTTGGAGCACCCAAGGTTCAGTGGCTTACTGCCTTGCTCTGGGTGGCTCCTGAATCTTGCATAAGATGTGCGACGACCCCACGCGTCAGAATGTCTCTCCCACTGCATCCCGTGGTAATCCCCCGACTGTACATAGAGAATATTGTGAAGTGCTGCCCAGAAACACCGACAGCCACTGCTGCATTGGGAGTTCCGAGGATCCGACCAATCGACGACTTGGTATGCGTTGCGAGATGCGGAGCCCCGCGACAATCCGAGAATCATCTGAATTTCGTGGTACCAGTAGAATACGAGGTTTTGCAGGTATTGTGGTGTTGTAACGGAAAGACAGGCGAATTGCGACTGCCGACCTCGTATTGAACGTGAGACGTGAGAGAACACCCATTGTCGGCGGCGAACTGCGCATTTTCGGGAGCGACAGAGTAGGGAGGAGAACAAATTTCGGAAGAAAGCGTTGCGCCTATCGAAATTGCAAGTGGAGCGCGGAGAACACATTTGGCATGAACGATTGAATGTTTGTTGGAAAGTTGTGGGATCCAGTGTAAGTTCACACTGCCAAGATCCGTCCACCAAAATCTATTGCTGAATAAATTCGAAGACTATACCAGTCTCCCGTATCAGAAGTTTTCTCTTGCAATTTTGTATACTAGGCTGGCCTTCAATCGTTCGCTCTCCACAATTCTTTTCTTGAGTAGCCGGTGGTGATTCTGGAAATACTTAATCTAATCAATAATGGCCTCCACTACACTCAACACCTTCTTCCTGTAAGCCCCATTCGATCTACTTCTATTCTCAGAGAGCTCACTCTACTTCAGTCCAGCGCCAGATTTCCCAGTACGCTCGGTCGAGATGAAAGGATCCTGGGACATCTTTCAGAAGTCCTACCAGCTGAAGAAGGACAGCCAGACAGGCAATTGGCGTTGTTGTCACGCATTTGAGAACATCGTCTGTGATGGCGTCACCTTGGAGACATCCGCTAGCCGTGACGGTGGCTTGAAGATGGGCGGCACGTACTGGTACTATGTAAGCTCTCGTCCAGCCCTGGCCTTCGGTATGCAGTAGCTGATGCCTGCCCAGTACATCCTCCACACCATTGACGGCGATCTTGAAGCTTTTAGCGAAAGGGAAGCCAATACCAGATCTTGTCCGCTCCTCCCTGGCCAGACGCTAAACATTCTGGACGTGCCACTGCAAACGAACTTGATAGCTGGTCGCAATGTTTCGTCCGCCTCGATTGATTCTCTTGTTTTCACTCTGGACCCCAAAGACAAGTATCTTCCGCCGCACGTCCGCCGTGCAGCGACAACATCCGCGATCAAGCAACGAAAGGCTCGCATGGGTTCTGTGCCAAAGATCCTGCATCGAGCAGCTTCTACGCCGCTCCAGTCGGGAGATCCTCCAGAGACGTCAAACTCTAGCCAGGTGGGCCCATCTACTCTGAAACGGCAACGGTCGCTCCTATCTGTTTTTCAGCGGATGCGCCAAACCAGATCCGCAGGCTCGAACACGAAATCCGGCTTGACCTGGCCTCGCAGAGTCTTTTCCAGGACTGGACAGTCAGCTAAGGTTGAAGCGGCGGAGGATATTCCTGAGGTCCCAAAACTGCCCGCTCAGATACCTGGTGTAAATGGGACAGGAAAGACCGTCGGAGCTGAGCTGCGCGTTCAACAGCCTTCCGCGCAGGATGTCGACAGAGCTTTGCAAGCAGCAACAGAAGTTGTGGAAGAATCTGTAGTCGCTTATTGGCCTCAGGAACGCATTGCCCACGGTGATTACCCGCCAGGACTCCCTTGTATGCAAGACTTGTGTCTCGATGGGAAGTCCAACTCCGCAGTGGGTATTCTCGCGTCCTCAATGGGGTCAAGCTGTCCCACTCCGCCCGAACACCTCTTGGCTCCGGATTCCTACTTTACGAATTTTTCCGCAGTCGTAGGTGACGACGCGCCACTGAGTCTGTCTACCGGCCAGCAAGGACCCGCAGAAGCGTCGAATGGCAAGCGGGGAAGGGCCGAAGAATCGCAGCATCCCGACGACAGATTACGGCCTGAGACCTATGCGTATCCTGAGTCTTCATCATTTCGATACGCTCCAAGTGATGATATGTCACCCGGCGATCTGGCCTCCAACACAACCCATTCGGATCCCATGTCTCCGCTCCATCTTTCACAGCCAGAAACACCGACCATGAGCGATTTCGAGGATGATTATGACAGCGACTTCTTGCAGCTGCAACGCTACTCAAAGTCTTCTGCAGTACTTACTGCAGAGGAATCGACAATGCCAGATGCTACCATGCTACCGCCTTCACGAGCACCTCCGCCGCCTCCGCCACAAGCGAGACCAATGACTCCACCCTCAGCATTGTCTGGCTTCCAAGGCTACAGTCTCCCACAGGACGATTACAAGTCCGTCTTAACGATCAGAAAGCCTCCCAGCACCACATTTTCGACAGCAGATGCCATCCCATCCTTTCCTCAGCATAGCAACAAGCGGAACCTGGTCCACTCCTGGAACGATGGCTCCGAACAACTCCTCGATGACCTCGGATATCTCGGCGAGTTGATCATCTGATCACCGTTACCTCCACGCAGCATTCCTAGACAACCACCTCTTCGCAGCATTCCTAGACAACCACCTCTTCGCAGCATTCCTAGACAACCACCTCTTCGCAGCATCTTCGCGCAACCACCACATCCTCATCTATAATATATACCACACCACCTCCAACTTAAGGATATCACCCCACCACCTCCCACATCGGGAATTAATGTCACCACCTAATACCCAGTACCGAACACGGCGTTTCCGGCACGGCGACGGAAATGCTTACAGATCGCACATATACCCGAGCATCACGCTCTTGCTTTTCTTGCACATAGTAACGAACACTGTAACGAAAAAAGATTTCATCCATCGCGGCCGATCTGGGAGATGAAGGAACATGTATGGCATCAACATCTACATATACATGGATAATTCTTGTACGATAATTCTAGCCAGCCACGTCCCTTATGGTATATCAGCTTTAGCCTCGATATACCGAAACCAATCAATGTATGTTAGGCATGCATCATGCATGATAAAACATCCACTTCCTCCATGCCCGACCCGAACATTCAGACTACGTATTAGCAAAGCATATGAAACATTCTTCGATGAGTGAATGTAGAAAAAGACCGATCCGTCAATATAGATCTTGCCCCCCTACTTTCCTCTATAGCTGGAACTGCCATCGAATAGGTGATTTTGATCATGGGCGCTTCTTCGCTTGTGAGATATGTGTCTATAGGTACAGCTTCGTCAGGGTGGCAGGGGTACACTGTTTTCGATAGATAGATAGATAGATAGATATTACTCCGTTGAGGTATTTCATTTGTTTGCTGATGTGGTATATGGGCTTTTTCGCTAGGTATGCGTCTGTTTATTTTATTTGTTTTTTTATCTAGTTACTAGAATATCTAATTCCTCATTCTTGCTATTTACTGCTTTTCTTTCGTTGGGCGGGGAGGGATGGATGGCTGTGCTGGGTTGAGAGGGGGAGGGGGGATAGATCGTGATTTGTTTCAGGGTGTGGGAACGGGATGAGGGTTTTTGGGATTGAAGAGGGTTTGGTTGAGGATTGGGGGGTTGGTTGATGTCATGGGTCGTTATCTCTTTTTTGGGGGGGGTTGGAGATTGATCAACGAATTCTTCATGATAACTCATGCTCGCAGCTACACACAATGCTTTATTATGCTATGCTATGCTATGCTATGCTATCGGAAGAAACCCTTCTATCATTATATACTCCGTAGTATGATAAAACCGAAACCCCTTCCCCCCCCTGAGCCCGAAATATCCTTTCTAAAAAATCTAATAGCGCTGTGAAAGCGAATTGGGTATTTGGGTATCGTATAATTGGAAATGGAAATGGAGATGATTCGCATGTAATGGTTTGTATGTGGTCGTGATTTGTGATTATGCCATGGTTTGTTGTCCGTGCGGAGGGGGTGGGTATCAGAGGTTGGTGGAACTTGGTTTGTGGAAAGGTCGTGAGCGTGAGGGATGATGAGGGTGGTTGGTTGGTGGATTGGTGGTGAGCGTGAGGGATGGTGAAGGTGGCTGGTTTGGTGGAGCTGGGTGTGAGATTTGGGTGATGATGGAAGGCTGGTGTTGCTTTATTGGTTTGTTGTGGGAGGGACTTAAGCGCAGAAGGGAGGTCATGGTGAAAGGGGGTTTTGTGAGGGTCGTCGTTCTGGCGAATGATGTTGCGGTTGAGTGGTGTCCGTGTAGGAGGTTGATTGCGACTTAGAAGGTGCTCCAATTCCAATCCCTGGTCAGAGACTGCGCAATACTTCCCCTCTTGTCCGATCCTTCGGGCCCCTTCCCTTTACCCGCAACAGCTTTCGTAGGGGAGCTCACGATTGCCGGCTCCCCATTTTCTGCTCCTCGCCTTCTATCCTCCACCCACTGTCCATACTCCCCCCAACAATGCCCACAGGCCCGGGACTGAGCTCCGCTCGGATGGAATTCGACGTCTTGATCCAGTGGAACCTGCCACCTTGAATGCTCGTTACAGTAGATGTTGCCGCAACGCCGGCAATGATGTCGCCGCTCCCACAGGCCAAACCGTTTTTGACATACAGGCGCGTCGCATATTGTGGCAATGACGTCCAACTTCCAGTGAGAGCGGTTGGGAAGCCCGGTCACGGCGGGGAGATCGTCGGTGGATATGGGGCGTGCGGAGGGCTCGTCTTCGCTCACTTTGCCCAAGGGGCCTTTCTTTTTGCTGTCAGCAGTGGTCGAGCGTCTGCTGATCGGCCGATTTGGGCCCGCACTGTCCAAGCTATCGGTGCTGCCATGGACAGAGCGCGGCGGTGTCATGGGCGAGGGGCGTGGTCGCTCGGTTGGGCGCAGAGCCGCTGGTACGTACATCGGTGACTTTGGAGGGCGCATTTGGCGATTAGTGAGGGGTAATTGGAAGGCATTGCTCGGTGAGGTCGGGGACAAAGTCGCGGGTGATTGTGAGGGATCCATTGGCGGAAAGTGAGGAGGGTATTGGTGAGGAAACTGTGCCAGGAAGTGTTGCGAGTATCCTTGGGAATTCGGAGGGGTGGTGTATGCTTGTGCGTGAGGTCGAGGGGCTGGAAAGCTCGTCGGCTGAACAGTCGCCATATTGAAGAGGATGGAGAGTCGCAGGAGATGGGTCCGCTGTATGTCTAAATGAGAGGTAGAGATTGATCACACTAGGGCTTGAAATGGCAGGACAGTAAGAGCGGCTGAAGAGAGCAGGACGAGGTGTTTTATTTGGTGTTAATGGTTGGAGAGAACAGGGTGAAGTGGGTAAGTGGTAAGTGGTAAGTGGTATGCAGGGTGAGCTGGTGCCAGAGCCACAGATAGCGACCCACGTGCTTGGGTAGATTGTGATATGCAAGAGCGCGCTGTCGGGATTTATCAGAGGCCCATTTGATGCTCCACTCTCTGCAAGGGATGATGGGATTAAGTGAAGCAGAGATAAGGAAAATGAAGAGGCGGTGACTGAGTGTGACAGTGTTGTCAATTGTTGGTATCCAAGGCGGACAAATGATAGGGTTTATTTCTTCCTCTTCTGGGATGTGGATCTGTTGACAAATGACGCAATTTGAGTTGGATGCACCCTTTGCGCCGGAACATACGAGGAATTGTGAAAGAGGGTTGACTACAATTGTAGAAGCCTAAAGGATAGACAGGAGAAAGAAGAATGAAACGTCTTTCAACGAAGTGATCAAAAATAAGGAAAAGGATGGCGCAACATGGGAAAGGGAGCTCACCCTCACGAAGTACGATGAACATAGTTTCCGCCCAACGTCCCAAAGGAAGCCAAGCATCGAAATCCTGCGGCTGGCGGGTCCATCCAATGCTTGCCTCATTGGGTTTAAACTTCCGCCAAGTCTGTCCCATCTGAAGCTTCACTCCTCTACTAGTTAGTACCTTAGTCTTCTGGGAGCTCCCTACTACCTTATCCTTTTGCCGGCAGGATGGCCTCATCCCATTGCTGTATGATTGGTGGAGGAATCAAGAATACGAAAGCTTGGTCGGAAAAAGATCGGGCAAGCTGTCGCATGGCAATGCAGGGATGCCACTACTGGCGACGCCACCATGATAGTGCAAGATCAACAATTCGATGTTTTGCGAGATAGTGTCTGCCTCCTTCCCGTCCATGCGACTGCCATCCGGGTTTCGTGAGCAGCAACGTCCAGGATATGAACAAGATGAAACAAGATATATCAGCCTTGCATCTTTCTTTACTTTAGTCTCGGCATTGCACCGTTTTCCGTCATCCCAAAGGATTCTTGAGTGCCGATGCAGGGACTCGCTGTGGCTGGTCGCATAGATAAGCCATCCCTGTCCCATCGAGGCAGTCCAGAACACCCGTTGTAGATCGGAATCCTGCGGGGGTTCCGGATGTAAGCCCGGTAGAATTAGTAGTAGACTACTCTAGCTCGCTTTCTCTTGGCGTGCTCCATCTGTCACTTTCCCATCTTGCTTCTTCAAGACCATCGCACTCCTCCCGTTTTCAAGACCATCGTCTTTCCGGTACTTTAGTGTTGAGGCCTCCCACCGATCGCCTTGCCGCTCGGCAAAATATTCTTGGCGTCTGGCTAGCTTCAATTATCGTACCAAACTACTGTATTCAAGTGAACTACCTTACCTAGCTAATTGCCGTTTAATAACTGCCACCTATTCATGGCCTCACCGCACACTTGCCCTTTGCAGGTCCCCGCCTGCATAGGATCACTATCATTCCTGATGTGGTCACTCTGTCGCTTCGTCCAGCGTAATGACGTGTCTCCTCAAGTCTCTGCCTATGAGCGTTGTCACACCTCTCCACAAGGAAAGTAGCCGGTCGTGCTTCCTCGGAGCGAACGAGCAGTACCCTGACAGCATCATGGCCCATCTCAATCCATTTTCGAGCACGAAAATCTGCTTTATTGGAGTTTCGAACAAGAGGGGATGTAGTCAATGTCTGCCCTTCACTACATTATGCACGCGTGTGATTTTGTTCACAACGCAAGTAAGGTACAAAGCCCATGCTTGTCGATGCGTTCATGAATGTCTCCTGAACGGCAGCGTAAAGAGAAAAGTAGCCTCCCATCTGAAGAAGCGGACGCGGACGGGGAAGATTGATAAGGTGAGCAGTTGGAAAATGTCGGACTTGAACATCAGTGTACATATCCGCACTCAAGATGGGTAACAATATATCCTGGCGTATCGTCTTCAAGTTTCTGGACCGAATCAGGGCTTGTTTGCATCTAGGACCAAACGGCCTACATCAATACCGAGCTCTACACTACACTTGTGAGGTCATCCAAGTCCATTCCATAATCATTATGCAGTATGCTGCCAAACTACCGAAGCTTGCATCAAAGGCTGAAGAGCTCCTACTCGATACCACTTGGAGCCAAAAAGACCACGAAAGTTAAGCATGGACAACGAGACTACATCAAGCCTCGTTTAAAGATCAATAACATGGGCGTCATGTCCCTAGAGCTGGAGCCAAAGGTCCAACCGTGGACAGGTCTGCGTTAATAATGGAAGACATAGGTGCAAAGAAATTCTTTGGATGATCGCGACATCGTATTGACCAACCATTCAAACATATATGATCAAGGAAATATTGAATTTTATAGCTCGAATTCGGAAGTTTCCTTGCGTCCCTCGGATGTCAGAAACGCTTGATCCTCCTGCGCTCGCATGGCAAACAGGGCTGCTCCTTGCGCAGCGTCATACAGTGGATCTTCACCGTAAACCTCAGGCATGCTGTCCTGATGCTGAGATATCACATGATCCAACGCTTCCAAGAGATTCGGATCCAGCCCACTTTCGCCCAGTAACAACACTCTGTGGATGGGCTTTCGGGCAGAGTCTTGGACGATGAGTGCCTCGATGTGGAGCTGTACACGTTTCCAGTATGCGTCCCAGTCTTGTTTGAGATGCGAATCCGAGCCTAGCTCGTAATCCCCGACGTGCTGGCCTTCGAGAAGGTCTCTGGTTATGAACGCCGTTTTCATTGTGTGAAGTGTGGCGAGGAACGCCGTACTGGTATGCGAGATAGCCAACGTTTGTTGGAACGGTAGGCGGTCTTCTTCGGCATTGCAAGCTTCGACGGAGTGGTTATTCTTGCAAAGCCCGAAACCATGGCGAGCATAAGCTGTGGCGATTTCGTGAGGTTGATACGGATGCCCGTAAGGACTGAGAGGATTCAGCCCGGCGTGCCTGATGGCTTCTTCGACATCGTCGTTGCACAGGGCAGGGAAGTTCGGCGACGCGACTACTACTCCTTCTATGGAATGGCCAAGGTGGTTCTCGGTCATTCTCCGAAGGTTGCCAATGACTTCGGCCAACCTCCCGACATCGTGCGTTGACGTCAAACCGAGCAATTTTCTGATCGTTTTCTTCGAGCCGGACCAGCTGTGTCCAACCGCGAGACCGTTGAGGTTGCAGTGACTGGCGTAGTCGTTATGACTATAGAAGTCAGCGCGGAACGAGGCCAATTGGTCCGTTTGTGGCTTACAAGACGCGCCCTCCGACTGAAAATCGGTTTATCATATCCTCGTAGTCTCGATCAACGGGAACCCTCCCTACGTTCGTTACCGAGCCATTCTGATGGCGGACTACTGCAATGCCATAGGAAGGCGTCAAGTCAAAGCCAACACCCGGGGTATTCTCGATGCTCATTACACCATCGAGGTTGGCGAGCGACGGCGAGGCATTAGGTAGATCGATCACACGCAAAAGCAACACAAGCGTGAGGAGATGGAGGATGATGACCGCGCTGACGATGATGAGTAGCGGTCTTAGCCAACGTCTCCGAGGTGCCCTGTCCGTAGCCTTTTCCTCATATCTGCCTTCCATGCCGTTACCGCTCAAAGAGACCATAAATGAAGATGCTTAGAAGTTGAATCGATTACTTCTGGAATGCGATATGCCTGAACGACCGAAACCACGTAAAGGTTTTGTTCAGTGCTTTAATGATAGAATTTCAAATCTAACACAAAAGCAGACAGCTGAACGAGGCTTATGAGCGCTATGCCACAACTCGAAACTCGCTGGAGCTTGTCATGGCGGCGTAGGCGGGATTTCAATCCTTCCTCTGTCCTTTACATCCTGCAACTACTCAATCCTTCATAGGACAAAATCATTGTGGACCCACTAGTATTCCTATGTCCTATTGGCTTACCAGATTATGAAACGTTTGGTTCATGCACATTGAGTGGCTTAGGCTGTCAAGAATTGCAGCGTTGACAGCTGAAACACTCGCAGCTTTCGTTTCGGCGGTTAATCGTATTCTACGTACGTGACTGGCGTAGCGCTTGCGCAGCCCCAACCGCAGCATTTCTGAAACGCATACAACGTTTCAAGTGTTCTCCAGTGCATCGTCGGGTCGTTATAAAATTACAGCGTCAAATGATAGGCTGAAAGCAAAAAGCTGATCCGACGTGCGAGTGTGGAAACTGGAGACTAAAGGCCAGGTACATATTCGAGATCTGGGGATCCAACCCTCGCTCTTGGCCATACTGGTTCAAAGCTCGTTGTGATAGTCATGGAAACACTGTGCTTACTATGCAATCTGCAAGTGTACTATCCTTCATTTCGTATCACTCGTGCTACGAAATCGACGTTGCTAATACGTTGGGTGACGTTGGTAAAGGAATGGTTTAGGCTGTCATCATTCGGGCATCCAGCTGTTTTGTAACTCCATGGCAATGAGGCTGAGCATTCCCCTTAGAGAAACCCACGATACGAGACTTTCTTCACCGGTCAGCATCGTTCCTGCAGGAGTTGCTAGTGGCGTCCGTGCCATGTCAAGAAAGAATACTTCCAAACAGCATCAATGACGCTCAATGTGTCCATACGAGCAGCGTATACTGACGCCACTAATGTCACGATGAAGAGTTCTTTTAGAGCAAAAAGTGTCTCGATATTGCGCTAGAGGCTGCATGACAGTCGAACCCTGTACCGGTCCCAGGAAACAGATAGCCCTGGCTGCACGCTTCAACAGCTCTATCCTTTGATCCGAAGCTACCTACCTGAAATTAAATATGAACATCACCAACGCGAACGCCAAGTGAAAGTCTGGTGGGAGAGATGAAGTTGATATCGGACTCCGAAGCTACTCAGACACGGCAGACTAACATGAAACGTTGACTTGAGGGGATTTCTTTACGAGAGACACCATTGAACTGGAGCGTCACCCGTAAGCCACACCTTCAGGGGTAAGAGACATCGAGAACGAGCACGGAGAGAGGATCGCCGCACACTGTGACGCTATTAGCTTCGTGCGTTAATGTTATGTCCCCTATCAGACCGTTCATGCCGTACAGTTTCGTATAGCTGCAGCAGACGCACCTCGATCGCAAATTTATCCGGTCTTCGTACCATGGAGCTAACCACATCAATGCAAGACGTCCCACTTTTATCTTCCGAATCAAAACGAGCCACAACATAGAGACCAGTGATCAGGCGCAGGATTACGACATGTCTTCCGATGGAAGAAGAGAGTCCAAGAGATGATCGTCAACCGCGAGAACGGGTCACAACAGCGATTACAAAAGTGTCCGGTGTCATATGTCTATTATCTGAGAAGGATTCATCTACTTCTCGTTTATACATATTCCTCGTCTTCACTAATGAACTCACAAATATGAATCCTGATGATTTACTTTACTGATGATGACGTTGCTCTTCGAGATGAAACACTCATTTGATCCTACCGAGCTGGCAATCTATTTGGTAAGGATTTATACCTAAGGTACGTGTGGGTGCCTTACCATACATTAACTGAGGTCCGGGTGACTAGCCCTATACAGCTAGAATAGATGCAGGTTAACTCCTCAAACCTAATTGAGTCTAGATGATCTGCGCCTGGATTAGTAAGGTAGTAGTAGTAGATAGAAGCCTCGGCCTTCCCCGCATGGACGGCCGTCGTCCGCTCTGGCATTCGTTGTTGATGCAGGAAATGGTCTGCCCTTCTTGAAGATGCACCTCTGCACGACTGCCAAGTGAAGCATCATTACCATATACTCACGTCCAGCATGACGAGCACACAGTTGAACTTCCTCGCACCTTTGGACGCTCCTCTACCTCCTCCATCAGACGGCGAAGTTCTCACGGCGGCCCAGTGGATCACCTTGATGGCAATTGCAGACACAATAATTCCAGCTATCGAAGTCTCCTCGACCACATCAGACAATAGGCTATGTGTCCAAGCGGCTGAGTATACGAGCGCCATCAGTACTGTCAAGGATGGCGTGACGGCTGAAGCCCATGACAATCATCCCCAGGCGTACATGCATGAAAACGCTAGCTGGGTCCCAGGGTTCAAAGAGCTCCTACGGAGGACGATGAGTGACTTCGTGAGGGAGGACGCCAGGAAAGGGATCAGGGTTATATTGTCAGCTTTGGAGTAATGGGCTCTCCAAGATAAGTGTAGGAATTACGCTAACAGACTTCAGTACTCGAGCAGGGTGCCTATTGACTACCGGCTATACGACCTCTTTCCACGTCCAACCCGTCAATATCCGTCAGCAAATCCTACAGGGCTGGGCCAAATCGTACCTTTTACCGCTGAGGCAAAGTGCCAAAGCTCTGGCAGCCATTGTAACTTTGACGTGGGTGAGGACAAGCCCCACAATTGGTCCTGTACTAGGCTTCCCTCGAGCGCCTGTGCATGGCAAACCTGGCAAAGGCTTCGACTATAGCTTTATACAATTTCCTCCAAGTGCGGAGCCGGAGATCCTTGAGACCGACGTGGTCATCGTGGGAAGTGGCTGTGGAGGCGGTGTATGTGCAAAAAATCTAGCCGAAGCTGGCCATCGCGTCATTGTGGTGGAGAAAGCATACCACTGGCCCCCGGAGCATCTCCCTATGAGGGAACGAGATGCAGGCATTCATTTGTTTGCGAACGGCGGTATAGAGTCTGCAGATGACAATAGCATTTCAGTCATCGCGGGTCAGGCGTGGGGAGGTGGTGGTACCGTCAATTGGTCGGCATCGCTGCAGACCCAGGCATACGTTCGAAAAGAGTGGGCTGACAAAGGTCTTTCTTTCTTCACATCTTCCGACTTTCAGGACTCGTTGGATCGCGTTTGCCACAGAATGGGGGTCTCCACGGATCACGTTGAGCATAACATCAATAACAAGACGTTGACCGAGGGCGCCAGGAAGCTTGGCTATAGTCATAAGATGGTGCCTCAGAACACCGGAGGGAACAAACACTATTGTGGATATTGTACGCTAGGCTGCGGTGCCGCCGAGAAGCAGGGACCTGTCGTCTCCTTCCTGCCCGATGCCGAAAGGGCAGGCGCGCAGTTCATAGAGGGGTTTGAGGCAGATAAAATACTCTTTGAGAAGGTCGAAGGTAGGCAGATCGCGACTGGTATCAAAGGCCGCTGGACCTCAAGAGATAGCTCTTGGGGCGTCAGTGGAAGCGATCGAATTAGTCGCGATGTAATCATCAATGCAAAGCGAATCATTGTAAGCGGTCTTTCTAAATCATCCCCTTCTGATCAAACGCGTATGTGGGATTGCAAGACATTATTCGGGAATAATATCGCTTCAGCTGTCTCGATTTGATCACATTCTACAGAGGCAAGGCTGACTTCATCGCAGGTATCTGCAGGAACACTTCAGAGCCCCTTGCTGCTGCTCAGAAGCGGTCTCAAGAACCCTCAGATCGGTCGGAATCTCCACCTGCACCCAGTGACTCTGCTAGCTGCGACGTTTCCAGACCGATTGAATCCGTGGGAAGGCGGCATACTGACTACTTTGGTGGACGAGTTCCAGAATTTGGATGGTCATGGTCATGGTGCCAAACTTGAGTGCATGACCATGCTGCCATCGTGGTTCTTGCCATTCCTGCCATGGAGTGGTGGTCTCGAATACAAAACCCTCTGCTCGAAGTTCTCGCACATGACTGGTCACATTGCCCTCGTACGCGACCGTGATAGTGGCCGTGTATACCCAGATCCTACAGATGGCAAATGTAGGATTGCATACACCCCGAGCGCGTTCGACAAGAAGCACTGCTTGGAAGGCGCCCTGGCTCTTGCTCGTATACTGTATGTGCAAGGCGCAAAGGAGATTATCACAGTCACCGCTGGCATGCCTACATTCACCCGCCCCGATGTCACCGGTGAAGACAGCGGTGACGGGATCAATGATCCTGCTTTCCAGGCTTGGCTCGCTGAGATGCGAAAGCGTGGTGTCGATCCTCCTGAGACCGGGTGGGGTAGTGCTCACCAGATGGGTACTTGCCGCATGGCCACGACGCAGAAAGCTGGTGTCGTCGATCCAAAGGGCAAAGTGTGGGGCGTTGAGGGCTTGTATGTGGCTGATGCGAGTGTATTCCCCAGCGCTAGTGGTGTCAATCCGATGATCACCAATATGGCTATTAGTGATTGGATTTCGAGAGGCATAGCGAAGGGGATGAGCGGAGGCGAGGTCGAGACACGAGCCAGATTATAAAGGGCCGATATCGACACGAGGCCTCACTGTCGGGCTCGCTGCCAGTAAACGGAGCTACCTTGAAGGTAATATCCCCAGAGAAATGTACAGCTCTCGAGTATTCACACTTCCGGTTTTAGGCATTTCAAAAGACCAAGGACCGCACTTGAAGCAACCCTGGCCGTGTATGAGACGAATCAAAGCATTCGAACCGCGAATGGTGAGTATCCAATTCGAGGCTTTTACCGATATAGCCGCAAATACTTTCGATACCTAGCCGCTCCTCAATTTTTTGACAAGCAACAGCTGGCCCTAGAAGGATTGCTACTGATATAAGATACCCTATATCTCATCAATGTCCAGCGTAACCTCGCATTCGATCAAAACGATTGGCATTACAATCGAGAGACCGCCTTCTTCGCCAGCGACGCTAGATCCCAAAGGCCTCTTACAACACATGGATATCGAGCTTCACAGCCGTCACTGCCTCAACACATTGCTGAACTCTGAGGAGTCATATTCAGAGTCAGTGCCACGAATAGCAACGAACCATACCTCCTTTCCCTACCTTTCGAGCTAAAGTGGGAGGTCATTCGCTACTACATCCATGGCCCTGAACCCTCCCTCGACGGTACTCAGACCTCGTCTCACAATAACGGTCAAAAATCACAAGCCATAATCAGCAAAGCAGGTCCGAAATCCGCACTCGGCTTCGCGCCGCAGGAATAGTGTCCTCAAGTGTCTTCACCGTCTGTACCTCGGATCGCGTATACAACAAGCTCGTCGGACTCGTGCTGGTGTCGCTGGACAAGCCCTACGCGCGTCATGTGGGTGTGGGCGTGCTTGATGCGGATCGTTTTGGTGACAATTTGAGACATCCGAGCGCCGCGAGCTTGCAAAGGCAGCTTAGTGTTCTGTTTTCGCCTGTGGGATGAAGAAAAAGCAGGCGAGCCCGCATCATGCTGTCCCGAAAACGTGCTTGGTATGGCTTGTAGTGTTGTAGATGGTAGTACAACATAGTACGACTCAAATACAAGGATTCAAGCATTTGGAGGTGGCGCTACCTATCAGACCCTCACACCCACTCATAACGTATATAATCTGAATTCGCTCAAAAGCAAAGATCCCTACAACCAATTCAATCCTGTTATCCCCCACCTCCATTCTCTCGATCCAGTCCCGATTCCATCTGAAGAAAAACCCCAGTAAACATCACACCATACCACACCATTCAACACCATCCTTTCTCCTTCCTCCTTCCTCTTCTCTATCCTATTTCCCAAGAGGAAATTTGGTTCATGATAAAACCCTTATCGGAAGCGAACTTTTTACAGATTTTGGAATTGGAATTGGAATTGGATTTGCTAGGATGGGTGATGGTGGATGGTGGAGGTGTATGTTGTATATTGTATTGGGTGAGAGGAGGGGGGTGTGAAAGACGCGGTGTTTGGGGGTGGAAGATGGGTGGGGGGAGATGAGGATGTTGTATGTTTTACAATTTTTTCGAGAGTGGATGATCTACAATTGATGGGTAATAGATGGATGTGCCATTCAAGACAAGACAAGACAGGATGCAGATACCACGTACGTCATACCGCACAGTCTTCCTTCCGTTTCCAGAGTGCGGCTCCTTGAGCGTACTTGCGTGTACTTGCGTGTACAACATATATAACACGGGCCAATTCCATCTATCTCGTTAAAGATGGTTCCCATCTCCTCATCCACATCCGCCTCTTTCCCCACAACAGTGATCAGAGGATTCCACCTCCCTAACCACCTCTTTCACACTCCCAATCCTTCCTACACACCCCTCGTAAAACTCCACTCCACTCCACTCCACTCCAAAATTGATGCCTCATCCCCCCCCATCAGCCCAACCTCATTCCTTCTCCCCTCCCATAAACCCTCACTCCGCCACCGCCACTATCCCCACGTAAGCCCCCAGGCTATCAGATTAGTATACTATACTAACTTAGATTCTATCCGTCTCCCATAGACCCTCACTCCCACTCCCATCCCATCCCTTCCCATTCCGCCACTCTCACCCTCATTCCCACCCCCTTCCACCACCACACCCTCCGCACTATTAGATCAGCATACCACACAACAACCACACCCAACAACCACACCACACCACCCCACCCCTCAACTAGCCCCCATTCACCATCACCATCACATCTCCACACCCCAATCCCCATCATCGCCACCATCACCTTCCCATCACCTTCCTATCACACTTCCGTCGCTCCCGCTCCCTTCCTCCTCCCTCCTCGCTTAAAAGAAAGGACAACCCCAGATCGTCCAACCCTCGGATATCTCCCTCCTCTAAGCTATCCTTCCTTATCCCTCCCTTACCCCTCCCTGCCTCCTACGTCTATACCCTTCCCACCCACCACCCACCGCCATCCATCCCCCCACCAAGCCCAAGCCCAAGCCCCCCTCATCCCCATCCCACCCATCTCCCGCCCTAAATACAAAATGGCGTTGCAGAGCATCTACAACACAGCCAAAAGAGAAACTAAGCCTACCCCCCAATCTTCCTGAGCTATGGATCCAGGAAAGAATAGTCCAGAGCATTGATATGTGTGCTGAAGCGACTGACTGCTATCAAGTATGCGGTAATTATGAATATTCGCAGGCTGACTGCCATTTCGGTTGTGATTGGCATTTATAGTTGTTTGGTTCAGGGCGTGAGGGATGATGGAGAGGTCGTGCATGTGTGTGTGTCCGGGTGTTTCTATTATGTATGAGCGTGTCGATTTGGGGTTGTGAATTGGCTCGTCATCGCAGTGCCAGGGAATATTTTTGAGAACGGGCTCAAGGGTCATGCATTGTTGGTGGAGGGGAAGGGTGTAGAATGCGGAAGGAGATGGTAGACCTCATGCAAGCAAAAGTCAGTCGAGCTTTCGGATAGTAAACACAGATACACGTTGTGAACAATCGAGACTTATTCGTCGTTTGACAATTTTTGGAGCAGAGGGGCCCTGACGTATGATAGCAGAGCCTACGTTCCTGAACCGAGGGAAAAGCTTGACGCGCGAGTTGGAGGGCCACGGACCCTTCGGTATGTATATTGTAGGGTGTCATCGAGTAGGATATGATGTGGTCAAAGATTCAAGTGGTATGTAAGTGTTTATTTCCAATTGTGTATGAGATACAAAGAAAGTCTCGAAGAACCGCGAAGATTGTGTACGACTCAAGAATGAGCAGGAACTCGGTCGTCATAGGACGAGTGCGAGTCAAAATCAAGAATATGCACGATGTAACAACAAACGACGAACAAGACTCTCCATCCTCTCCTAAGCTCACAATGTGTGTCGTTCTCTCTTCGAGGTTCCCTACCCCGATCACACTAATTCGGCCCTTCAAGGCAAAGAAGAACGGCGTCCATGCCTATATCTCTACTCCGGCAAGCCACCACCCATAGCCAGTGGCACTTGCGTACCCAGCGGCAAAGTCTGATTCTTCTCACGCAGCATGGGCGAAGCAGAATGAGCCATACGGCCTGGAACGCCGCTGGACTGATACACCCTCAACGAGTTGATCAACCAGTACGACTCTGCGAATGCGCTGGGATTGTTCCGAACATAGTCTATACAGCTGGAGGCGAGAGCGGAGCATTTCGGAGAACTAGAGAAGACCGCGCCGGCCCAGTCGCCGCAAAAGGTCGTGTCGAACACCTTGAAATATGTGTTAGAAACGACAGGGGTATACCAGGAGTGAGGGTGAAAGACGTACAATCTGCTGATTCTTGAAATGAGCATCAATGTTGCAATTGCCCTGGAATTGCGCAACAGGCGGTCCCCAACTCATCGGGTCTGGATTTCCGCTCGCGATGTCACTCGGAATGTTTCGACGGGAGAAGAACCAGACGTTGATATCGTTACTGGTCCACTCTGTGGCGTAGACGCCACCGCCGGCGGAGTTGAAACCACTGCCGTAGGATTCCTTATCCTGATTCTGAATGCCGCAGCCAATGGTACTGCCATGGCTAGTATCACAGTTGTTGTTACCGAGAGTGCCTGTGAAGCTGCCATTATTGGCGATTGTGCAGCCTTCTGAGGTATGCAGGGTCATGGCGTTATTGGTGTTGTCATTGACACCTTCGATAACGTCGATTTCGCCTTCGTTCGGCTGCACAAGTCAGCTGCTGATACATACAAATTACTGCACATGCATGTCGTACGATATCTCCAAGGCAGACTGCTTGGCAAGATACAATGCAAATAAGAGGTATGGAACAGACGACATTGGGAGGCCAGCTTTACCCAATTAGGACCAACAAGCCAGCTTCAAGATCTGTCAGTTAATACACCAATATTGCTTTCGCAGACCAGCTTACAAGGCGGGCCATGTGCCACAAACACTCCCAGGCATATGGGCAAGATCAAGGATGAACAAGCCATGGTTATATGAGGCAGTGCTGGTGAGCCGCACGCTACTGCGTCCACTGTCAGAGGCAGAGTTGGTTTTGTCGACGCCTAAGTAGACTTGATTGTTCTTGATGTCGATTAGGCCCGTATTTTGTGCTGTGACTTGGTCGACATAGTTGACATATCCATGAGTGGGATCGCCACCCTGTATCCGAAGTAAGATATCGCGTCTGTAATACAGGCTTATCAAGAGGGCCCACCGTCCAGAAGCTGAAGTCACCAAAGAATGAAGAGACGTCATAGCCATCTTGAAGGGTATAGGTCGCTGCAGCAAGCTTGAGGAGGAGAGCAGGAGAAGCCCAGGTAGAATAATGCATCTTGATGACTTTCTAGATAAGCTTGAATAATCGACGAACCTCCCAACCATTCGTATGTAGCGAAAGCAGGAGGAAGGAAGAATACAATTAGAAAAGGCTATCCTTCTTTACTGAAGACGACCAGTATCAGGGGCTTCATCCTCATGACCGAGAGGCACCGGTGCGCAGTCCCTCGGTGTCCGAGAGCAGTCTGGCCCACCCAGATTCAGAGACGTCACTTAGTATCCCCTACATCGGCTTCGATGTGATTTTGATTCAATCGAAACTGGGGCATCGACTCCGTGCGTACATTAGTCCAGGACAACATTCGTCTCAGATATGGATGGAATAGTCCGTGCATTCTCCTTCTCAGGATAGGTAAACGACAAGCATAGTACGTGGATTTTCAACCTAAGATATGAGAACCCTAGCATACTGGAATTGAAAAGAATATAGCAGTATGATGTCGAAGCCGCATTGTGTAGGGTAAGTTGACTTTCATGTAGATCATTTATCATATAAGTAGAAGCCTTAGGCTCATAGTGAAAATACAGGCGCTACCGTGCTCAAGGTCAGAAGCTCCATATACACGACCATTCTTTAGAGGGTAGCCGAAGTCCAGGGTATCGAATTCTGACACTCACTTGCTAGTTGTCATTTAGCGTCGGTACATGCGTTCGATGTGATATTGGTATCGGAGTACTCTATGCATCCTATGTGAGGTCAAAGAGTTTGAAGGGTAAGGTATTATGCCTTGTATGTGGGGCATCGTGGCAAGGTTCGCAGAGTCCTTCATCTGATAGATCATTGTAGCCTCACAGGCCACATGCTTCACTCTGTGTCATGCGATCGATGCGCCTCTGTTGGGAAAGATTCAACACTGTAGAGTATTTTGATGGAAGGCAGTCCTATGATCTTAGGGACAGGAAAGGCGACGACAGGCCTGGATTCTTCGTCATCGGCAGTAAAGCTAGTCTAGGGATGTCTATCAGCCAGATGTCAAGGATTAAGATCTGCAGGGATTCCGAGATCAGGCCATCAAGAACAGGTGCTCTGGAAGCACCTGGGCAAGGTCGCGGCTCGTGGTAGGCCGAAGAAGTCCTATCAAGACTGGCATAGCGACAGGGTTGATCCAAGGATCTTGACCTTGTGGACCAAATAGCTTGGAATCAACAGATCGATGTGCAACGAAGGATCTTAGTGGCGACGGCACGGTACATGACAGGCATAGGTCGCATCACCAGGACCTGTCGATCCTTCCCCGCATCGTCTGGAGAAATCTGTCAACCCTCTATCTCCGTTCTGCATTGGGCTTTGACGAGAAGGCCCGAACGTGATATCGGGTGTAGTTGATGGAGCGCATGAAATATGAAACAAGAGACCAGATCAGAAAGTGGAAGTCGGAAGTTGGAGGGGAAAGAACGCTAAGGATCTGATTATGTCAGATTCAAAAGCCACCAATCATAGTGAGACCTGAAGTTAGCCTATACCTGGATACCCCGAGTCACATTCTGCATATCTCCAGTTGAAAGCAACGTTATGCGAGGAATGGGGACATAGCAATCGCCACATAGACCCGTGTCATGGCGCACTTACGACGTTCAATGTCTCCTCAGATTCCTATGTGGTTTTATAATCATGTGTTAATGCAAACATTCATCATATGAATAGGGACTTTCCGGAAACAGAGAAGGCATCTTGTGCTCTGCACGATGTAGCTAATATGCTAATGCTCGTCGTTGGTGTCGCACTGTAAATGTAATTTCGCGGGGCAAGTCAGGATTGTGGGCGGCGGAGATTCATCGGGGTGGATTCGGGAGAGTCGGTGATTGGAGATGTAGGTGAATCTTAGCGCTGGAACTTCATGGGAAGGGTGAGGAGGGTTGGTCTTGTTCTTGACGGGTTGTGTATGGGAAGTACAGTGTAAAGGTTCAGGGCCGCCGTGACTGGATGATGTCGGGGCTTTGCAAGTGGTAAGGCTTTGGCTGATCATGAAAGTTCGCGCTTGAATCTCTTGTTTCTATTGCTGCATTATTCGTGACCTTTTGTGATTGGACTTGATGGTATTAGGATGTTGAAGAATATGTGGAGCATTAGTCGGTTATCAGCGCTGATGGAGAGCGGCCGACTGTGGCCGCGCATTATATGGCTGCTTTTGGCGCGCTGTATCCAGGGCTAGAAGGCTGTAAGACAGACCATTTCATGGATCGCTTGACTGAGCTTGAAATACAGCCCCTGGTTGTATTCTTGGTCCAGATAGTCGAAGGCAGCATGTCGGACAGCGGTGCAACCTTTTGCAGCAGTGCATTGCCGTGTCGTTGCGTGACATCCTACTGTCATATTTTCCTCAATGCCACAGCCGATTTACGACACCGTTCCTTCTTCAACATACAGGCCCGACACAGTCGCTCACGTGCTCTCTCTCCTCCAACGCCCTTTAGCCGCGTAGTGTTGTCACGGTTGAAGTCGGGGACATAAAGGATAGCCAGGCAGCCGTAGCATGGATAGAACCATACTGGAAGGGGATGGAGAACGCTGGATTCGCCCGCCTGAAGCTGATCGATACTCCAATAACCTATGGCGTGGAAGAACGTATCATAAGGAATCAGCTGACGAAATGAGCGGTGGACACGGCGAAGTGTCATGAGCGACGGCTCGGGATAATACCGGCCACTGGCCATGGGACGCCCTCCTTCAGAAACATAGAATATGATCTTCAACTTGAGCTCGGTTGGTAGAGCGATGAGAGGCGGGATCTTGGTACTGAAGATAGAAAGGAATGCTGGTTCGATGGCTATATTGAACATGACAACCATCTTTGGTGACAATGTGATCGCTGAGAGTATTTGGAGCAGATGTATTCGTACACTGAACGGGGGAAGGTGAAAGGTTGATGATGAACAAGTGAAGTGGTGAGTACTCGAGGTGTTGGTGATTATTTAGCCGTGATACCCGCGGTATGATGTTGTGTCGATGTACTTTTACCACGTGTTGATATTCGATTTCGCATTACCAGCAGAGGAAGCGATGATGGCCAAGGCCGAAACGGGTCATGCTTGACCCAATGACTTTCCTCTGTGATATTCTATAGTCGTCCTCATCCTTCAAGTATTCCAGCGCGACAGAATTCCAACAGCCAGCAGCCACTGGGTCGCGATGTTGGCGCTCTATGTTGCGTGGGCGAAGAAGTTGAAACACTTAGCGTCTCATCTGGCTATGTTCGCGTACTCGTCATCCAGTGCGAGTATAGAAGTGGCGAATATCTGAAACAGCGACGCCAACCTAGCCCTGTCATTGTCTTCTATGCTATACCGTCGACCATTGCAATCGAGGTTATCGGGGCGCTCACAGTGCATATGCTACATTTTTGATGCAAGTTGCCGTGATTTGAGGGACTATACCTTAGCAGTCCTCAGCTTGACTTGAGTAGTTGGTCTTCTTGCATTACTTAAACAGACGAGGGTGGGGCGCAAGAAATCCCACAAGAGCCCAAGAGAGCACATCATACCGTATGAGTCTCAGACGGAATGCACTAGGTGCGCGCAAACACCCTTAGTAGCGTATCCTGAAAAGTCTGTACATTTTGGTCAATGAGCACCTTTCCAGACTCAAAGTTAGAATCCTTCGAAATGCCAATGAAGGCCAGATTTCTGCGATGTGTCAGCTTTTAATCCTAGGGATTTTGGTTTTACAGGATGGATGACCTGTTGATCTCTCGCAGGTATAAATGATAGCCTTTGATATTACAGACAAAAGACTCGGCACTCGGAGATGCCAATTCCCTGTATTGCTCACTTTCCTCTCCATCTTCATCTCGGATCCAACCGTATACTTCGGACAGGTCCACGATAATGTCAATGAAGTCAGAGCAAAGCTCGTAAGCCCGCGAGCTGAATGGAGTGCTATCGGATGCAATGTAAACTTTGCTAAAAACGTCAAAAAGGTATACTTTTTCGAACCTGCAATTGGTAGAGATGGTATTGAGCAGTGTTTCGAATGTGGGAAGCTGAGGCACAAGTCCCTGCATGACCTTGCTGAACGCCTCGAATATCGTATGATCGTAGATTGAAGTACCGTAGTAGCTGATTGGGGGGTTCTCCAATCCAGCATCAAAAAGGTCATCGGTGATACGTTGGGTTATGTCCCGTACAGTGTCATCACGAAAATCCTCTGTAAGGGAGTCAATTTTGTGAATGAAGACCGTGTAATTGATGTCTGGGTACGAATGCTGGAGGTGTAAGATGGTTTCGGTGAGACGTCCGACGGGCTCCATGTAATTGTCCACTGCGTCCAGAACCCATATCATTGCACCAACGCCACCAAAGATGCTCTCTGCGTCGAAGCCAGGGTCGAGATAGTCTATTTGCCCGGGCATGTCCCAGACTTGGAAATCCATGAACGAACTAAGCGAACGATTGGTCAGCGTTCAAGCAGGTGGGCATCGTCCTTACTGCATTGCTTCCTTGCGGATGTTGGTGGTAGTCTCGAGAAATAGGGTCTCATGAGGGGCCATCTTGCGGAACACGACATTCGATATCGACGACTTCCCGCTTCTGCGAGCTGAGGCATTAGCTCCTGAGCGGTCGACTCTCATGTTGTGCGTCTCACCGCTTCAAACCCATGAGTAGCAACCGAGGCTTGTTATCAGGATGGAGGGAGTCTATATCTCCGACCCCGGCGCTCCTGATCCGAGCATCGTTTCCCTCTGGTCCCTCAGCGGTAACGAAACTTGCATCAGGTTGGAGCGAGTCCTGTGTTCGACAGAACATCAGTAATGCTGTTCACATGAATGGAAGCCAGATCAAAGTCCTGATATGGCGTTATAATACAAGAGGTATTCGCGCGCCCTGACGTTCTTGAGTGGAATTGACACCTTACCTCCTCAGCATCTTCCTCGTTGGACATCTTGTTCTCTTGATGGGGTAAAGCTACTGGTTGGGAACTCCAGGGGCTTCGACCCAAAGCCTGGAGATTGACTTTCGGAGGAACTCCGGGACGTTCGGCCGCGCCAAGTGAAGGAAGTAAATATCAGCAGAGAGCCATGAGTACAACATAGACCTATGTGAAACGGTATCTACCTTGTCAGCTTGCCACCTGAGGACCTCTGATGGCTACATAGGAAGTTGACATCGCCGACGAACACCAAGCCTGCACTGCCGAAAGGTCGGCCGCAAGCAGTACATGGTCTATCTGGAGTAAGTATCCGATTCCGTGCATACAAAGCTGGTCCCTACTTAGTCACGGACCACGTCTGCTATCGTAAATCATTCCCGGTACCTATGAGGTACTGCTATACTGGCTAAAAGGGGACGTCGGTTCTCCACTAAATATTGCCTCACTTTCACATCATCAAGCACTATGAGTATCGAATAACGAGGTCAACTTTCAGATGTTCTTTCCCACATGCTATGTTGAAATCAAGGCTTCAAAGCTCAACAATAAGCATGGACCTCAAGTTACAATATCCCCAATCGACCTAAAGTCATGTATGTAGGCCTTCAGTGGCTTGATCAGGCTTTTCATTCTCTCTAGCGGATACGGCCCAGCTCTGTAGCCTTCATCACCGTACATTGGAATGGTCGCAGGATACTCGTCCGGCATCAGAAACGGGGGCTGTTGGAGCAGCTGGATGTACCGAGGTCACCTTGCCTTCCCAATTTGGTGACAAGATCTCAGGGGATTGGTCAGATGTAAATCAGGGTTCCAGAGCTGGCACTGTTGTCAAATTTGAAGCTTGATATCCGATGGGTGACAGTGAATATCAGACTACATCCATCTCAATCATCGTTTGCTCAGGGTTATGATCAATATCGTCCAAAGCAATGTTGAGTGAGAATGATAATCACAAACGGTGAGGACAAGCTCCCGGCAGTTTTTCACTTGAGTGGGTTTGGTTCGACCACCTACCTATATACTCGGATAGGAAGGACGTGATACGTCTTGCTGGACGTCAAGACATTACTCCGTCCCCGCATTTACTATGACGAAAGACATAGCCACTTCATGGCAAAGCTTCAATCGATGGTTACGCATATAGCCGGGGGGTCCAATAGCTGAGGCGAAGATATGCTCTTCACACTTGAGAGCTTCGGGCCTTACTGAATCAATGGATGGTTTTCTTTATGGTTGGGCGTATCGAATAACATGGTAGTGTCATCTTGGGGTTCTATCATTAAGGGCTTCGAGGCAATTTATGGCTCTAGCGAGTGGTTCAGCAATCAGTACAAGTTGTTGTGAGGTATCAGTCCACCGTTTCACTGATGTCACAGGGTAGTTGGGGTGTATTGCGAGGTAGGTATTTAGCGATTCTGAATCATTCGCGTATCCATGACAGGTCTACAAATTTCCGCAAGGACTCCACTTTCATGACTATCGGTCATATCTAGACCTTCATTGCTGACAGACCATGCTTCCAGATGATGACATATGGTGTGATGCCATCTTCGCGGTAATTTAAGAAGACAACCCTATTGGAAGCATGTCAGCTCATACTCACGAGCCCCTGGGCGCATGGAAAATTACTAACATTCCATCGGGATCCATAGATTCGCCAGTGTAGAAATCAAAGTCGCCAAAATTTGGCACAATCTTTTTCGTATAATATTCCTGCACACCCTTTTGAAAGGACTTGATCGTGGCCTCATCTGCCTTGTTTTCCTTCATCTTTTCGACGACCTTCTTCAGATACCCTGATGATAGCAAACCTTGTTAGCAGTTATCCAACACCTATGCCAGTATGATACCGGTGTCCAACGTACCCTTGAATTGACTTTGAAAGTCCTTTTTTGTTTGGAACGCTCTTGAGCCAGATGCCTCGTCGCCAAGGTAATTCATGCGAAAACCGTCTATCACATCAATGACCTGCTTGGATCCTTCCTCAAGCCCCTCGTCTGCTTCTTCAGCGGAGGGGTTGGCGCCAATATCGACGTTATCGGTGCCCTTGGTTATCCTTCGGCAGTCGACTTCGTAAACAACATCGTCAACGTCCTTAAGGTTGTAAGTGTCGGAAATGATTTCGTCGCCAGTAACGAGATCCTATAATTAATTATCGGCCAAAAATCCCGAAGCACTGACTGGAGCTTTGAGAAGAGGCACAATGGCTGCGAAGCGGGGCTTTTCATGTCGAACTTAACGGACCTTATAGATGATCATGACGACAGCTTGCTGTGGTTTGATAGTACAGGTGTGCGTCTCAGGGGTAGCAAGAGGTTCTTTGCAAATCTTTGTGGGAAAGCTGCAGAGCAAGATATCGAGAACTGGGCAAAATCGATGCACATTACTTCGTAGTGGGATGGAGAAATGCGCAAAATGCGGGAGGGAATTATTAGCTGGATCCAAGCCGCCTTACCCTATCCGGTTACTCAGGGCTGAGCTAGGGTGGCGAATTGAGATGACGCTGTTTCGTTCGATTGTATGAATCCAATGGGAGCCTCTACCTTCGTCCTTCAACATCTACTCATTCACTTCGCCTTGCTTTATCATACCTTTCAATAAAGCCGCCTTTCACTTCTCTCCTTTCTGTCCGAATTATCTCGCGCGCATAAACATCGCATTTGGTGTGCCGTGAAGGCCAAAGATCCGGGGCGTGCCGAATAAGCAGTGATTCAGCATTCAGTTGGGCTTCCAGCAACGACAGCATGGCCAACGCAACAACTATGGCTACCTTCGATAACCTGCCTCCGCTTCCTGTTTACAACCTGACTCACCTTCCTCCTCTCCTATGGCCCATACCCGACAAACTCCTCACACTCCTATTACCGATCGCGGCTTATTGGGGCCTCTCAATGTTCTTTCATTGGATCGACACAAAGGACTACTTCCCACAGTACCGACTACATACGCCCACGGAGGTTGCAAAGAGAAACAAGGTGTCAAGATGGGAGGTCATAAGAGATGTAGTGATCCAACAGATTATCCAGACTGCTGTTGGGTGGTTGCTCGGGATGACGGAGCCGGACGACTTCTTCGGGAAAGAGAAGTATAATGTCGCGATATGGGCAAGGAGAATACGGATCGCGCAGAGGGCTATCCCTGGATTGCTAGCTTTTGTCGGTTTGGACGCTACCGGATTAGCAAAGAATCTTTCTCCCACACACCCAATGCTTGCCGGAGCAATATTGGGCGGGCAGTATACTTCCATCACGCGCAGAGATACAACTGGAGGTGTTCCCGATTTTGGGACGCCAAGCTTCGCAGCCTGGGAAGTAATGCTCGCTTCGGCCATTTACTGGGTCCTAGTACCAGCACTCCAGTTCGGCGTTGCCATCATAGTGGTAGATACATGGCAATACTTTCTACACAGGGCCATGCACATGAATAAGTGGCTTTACAGTAAGTTATTCCGAATGGAATGCAACAAAAGACTTCTACTGAGTCGCAGTGTAGCTACATTCCATTCGCGACACCACCGCCTATACGTGCCCTATGCGTATGGCGCACTTTACAACCACCCATTTGAAGGCTTTCTACTCGATACACTAGGCGCTAGTATAGCATACAAGATCGCCGGAATGAATACGAGACAAGGCATGGTCTTCTTCACTGGTTCGACCATCAAAACTGTCGATGACCACTGCGGATATGCTCTACCCTGGGACCCTCTGCAGCGCATCACCTCGAACAACGCGGGATACCATGATGTGCATCATCAAAGCTGGGGCATCAAGACAAACTTTTCGCAGCCCTTCTTCACATTCTGGGACCGGCTACTCGGCACCGTCTGGACTGGAGGTGACGTATCAGCTCGCTACGAGAAATCGCGCCTGGCTGCGCAAAAAGCGTACGATCAAGACAAGATATCTGCAATCACAAACTCCAAGACCTCAACCACCACCACACAAGACCTCAAACCCTATAATCACACCCCCCAAGAAGCCGCTCAAGTCCCCTCAACACCAACAACTCGAAGCCTCCAACCGCAAACCCCCACCTCCAAAGCCGAGCTCCAAGCCCTAAATTCACGACAACAGGTCCTCGACGACACGCAAAACGGCGGACCAGGCGTCCTCGCCGAAGAAGCTTATGAGGAGAAAGAAGCCAAAGCTACGCTGAGAAAGGGTCCTCGGAGCCGGGCGGCGAGTACGCTGTCGGCGAGAGATATTAGCTTCAAGGGATTGAGGGATCGGATGACGGGGGGGAGTATGCATGGGAGGGCGGGGGGGATCATTGGGGTTGATGGTAGTAGGTAGCGTATTTCGTTGACGGATGGTGATGTCTGAAGTGTACAAAAATCGACATTCGTTTGCATCGGTTCTGGTCTGTTTATATAATGGTTCGTGGGGTCTGTAAAGTTACTTGTGCTGTGCGTGGCGTTCGTTATGCTCCAGGATGGGTTCTTGGGGGGGCTTTCCTTGGTATCGTAATTCAAAGTCGTTCGTTCCTGATATAGTACTGGATTTTGAAGCTCGAAGCGCGTTTTCCCCACCCCAACAATGTTTCAGTGTGTCCGCAGTGCGTGGTCATCTCCATACCTGGAATAGTTCATCATCTCCCTACCTATAATGGCCTATCTCCCTATTAGCAACGACAAGGACGTCTGTCACTAGTAAATGAATGTGATCATCGGAGGTTCAACAAATGCATATTACCAGCATTTCAACTGAGCTTCGCAAGTTGGGCTTCTATCTTTCAATGCTATGATGGTAGCGTTGTGGATGTTGAAAGAGGGAGAGAGACGAGGTGAGGGAAATGACTTTCATGAGGGCATGTTTGCTGTGATTGTTAGGATTTAGTACAGCAAGACAGAGGATAATGGGATGAAGGGAATAGATATTCGATTGATATCACCAGATCATGCACATTTCTACTCATTACCTCTTCGCATCCCTCATCTCCCATCATCAAGAAGAAAATCACTCACCTCCTCCCCCTCCCTCCCCTACCACAGTAAACCAGCTCACGTCACGTATAGAGATTCCTACATAGTACACTAATCAGCCCTTGAATTCTTCGTCATCTTCCCCCAAATTAGCCATTCCGAACCCAATCGACATCCCGAAACCTCACCCTAACCCCCAACCCCTCCACCCCCGCCAGGGCTACCGCATCCTGCCGCCCCAACGAAGAGAAAGAACAGCCAAAGAACGACATCCCCGCTGTGCAGTCTTCCCATTCTTCTTCGGAAAGTGGGCGTATTAGACCCTGGCTGCGGAGGGTGTAGTATTCGAATATTGGGTGGGGGATGGAGTTTTGGATCTTTTGCGCGGTGGCGCTGAGGGGGTTGGTGTGCGGCCATGGTGGTGTCATCGTTGGTGATGGGGGTGTGGGTGTATGAAGGGGGTTTTGGCTGGGGGGAAGGGGGGTTGTATGGTGGTGGTTTTGGCAGGGGGGGGGGAGAGGATTGTATGGTGGTGGTTTTGGATAATGGGGGGATGGTGTGGGTGGTGAGGGTCGAGGTCCTTTGTGCATTGTTTCGGATTGATATTGTAGATACCATTGCCCTTTGAACCTTTGACGATTTGGATAATGCTGGGTAGTCGAACAATGGGATTCTTTCATTGTAGACTTGCACGAAAGGTAATGCCATTCTGAACTCTTGGACCGGGGAAGCACAAAGGGATGATATTGTAACTTACCTGTATATCTTCTCACCAACCTCAATCCTTCGCTGTTTGCCTGCTCCCCGAGTCTTTCATCCCTCGCAAACACGGGTACCCATATCTTCTGAGCCGAGAAAATTTCACTCTTCCGTTTTCCAGTATAGTCGACAACAACTTATACAGACAAACCTCCAATCATCGTGTAGAATGCCTCTTCCAACCAGAATCAAGCGCGGTCTGTCCCTTGGCAAGTCCGGCGACAAAAGAGTGGTGGATCCCAGGAGTAAGCCTTTAGCCCAACCCTCGCAATCGTCCGCTTCAGCTCTTCAACGAGCCATCCACAGGTCAACTTTCTTGTATGGGCCCGTACCTCCTACCACTGGTACAAAGTTGAGCCCCGAGCAGGTCCGTAACCTCCTTGACATGCTCCCTCAACCCAATAGCACACCCATGCTCACGACCAACATCGCAAGATTACCTTCCCCACTTTCCCGTCACGCAAAGTCTTCGTTCTCGGCCTGTCTCTGTGATATACACGGATGGTTCGATATACGATGGATTGAAGAGCTGATGGACATAATAGGGGCAGAAATCGGTCCTCATCTCAATCACCTGCGAAACGCACCCAAGTGGCTCACCACGGTGGAGACCAAGAAGATACTCGATATGCTCGATCCTTATACCCACATCTTCCCGGCCCAAGACCCCGATGGTCCCCGCATGGCAAGTCCCTACCAATGCACTGATACCAAATGTGGTATAGAAGCATGCAAGCTGACGTGCAAAGCATGCAAGCTCTCCATCTTCTTTCAGAATTCAGAAGCCGTCAAAGCCTTGAACATCTGTGCAAAAGGTAGGAAGAGAGGGGGTAAACCTTGGCCTGTCTCGTGCTCTTGGTTGGACCCGCTCCCACCACGACCAGGGTGGGCGGCGACGTGGAAGAAGGAGGGATTGCCTATCCTGAGCGATCGCATCATCGCTAGGCGCTGGAGGAAGTCTGGACGGCAAGAGCGGATTACGGAAGGGATGAAGAGCGTCCAAGCAGAAGTCCTGGCTGACCGAGACTCAGTGGCTAGTGTGCTGGACCAGATGACTCGACAATCGGTCCAGAGCGCGCTTGTGGACAGTGACAGCGTGTACAACGAGATCACTGGTAGGAAGTGGAGCGTCCATAAAGAGGCAAGGCAAAGCTCTGCGACAATCAATTTGCTGAAGAGATTGGGCCTGGACAACGATGACGGGGAGGAGCAAGTCTTCCAGGGAGGGTGCGTACCATGCGTCAAATCCTATGAGACGCTAACAACTAATCAGCCTGAATCCGCGCGCGGATCCATTCATCATGTCGATGAAGATGAGAACCACGATGTAGGAGAAAAGGTCAGACGTGATCGACGGTCTACTCTGCTTGTGGAATCACCTCGGACCACGAATGGAGGCGTAGCCAGGTATAGCCACGGGACAGCATCAAGTAGCTCCAAAGGCTCAGTCGGTTCTTTGAACTCGAGATCATCCCGCAACAGTCGCGCAGCGTCTCCTAGCCATAGTAGCCCTTACGTGGAAGCAGGTAAGGACGATGGAAGGATGGGGTCGAGAGATTCGTGGGCAAACTTTGACAACAGCCCTTTAGCCAGGAGTAGATCTTCGGGACCACAGACGCAAAGCATGGCTAGTAAGACCAAGGTCAACGCTATCGGGCAGTCAGAACACAACTCGAGATGCTCAGCCGCACCAGCCATTCCGCCGAGGTCGCCGGCGAGGTTGTCAGCTAGTGCGAGGGGCTTGCTCTCCGTTCATGAAAAACATGAGACGCGGCAGGAGTGGGTCCTAGCATGAGGTAGGTCAATAGAGTGCGGGTTTCATGATCTGCAGCTCTAGGCGGTACGGCATCGCATTGGTAGTAATCTGCATGTGGTGGATCTGGGTTGTGCAGAGTTATCAGGATCCAGGCACCTGGGATTTTATGTTTTGATATAAAGAGTAAATGAACACACTTTTGCTTCCAATCAATATGAAACGTCAGATTCGTATGAAGAGGTTCGAGAGTAAGAAGGACTGATGGTCCCTAGAATATAGCCATTTTTGCAAAGGAAAAATAATATAACCAGCCGAGTGTCACCGTAATTTGGCTTCAAGAAAAGTCATGAAAATACCAACACAGAGAGATGATTTTTGAAGAGTCTTACCAAAGCCGAACACTTGGTAGTCTTTGATCAGATCACTCATTTTCATCTTTGGCCATCCTAGAACCCTCCTGTGCCATGCGATTGTTTCGATCAAGCATCTCGACTTGAGAGAGGACATAATTCTAGGAGACTGAAGTTGGGGATGATAAGCCGTCAGTCAAGACCCTACTGGTTTGTGGAATTCTTGAGTAGTATCGTATGCTCAGTGTCCGGTCAACGACAGACCAATCGATGTGTGTAGTACCAACACGAGAAGTACATAAAGTAAGTAAAGTAGACACGAGCGAGCGAGCCACAGAGTGGCCGGCGGCCCGGCGCTGCCTTGAATTTTACCGAATGCCGAGGAGAAGTTATGAAATGCATAAACATAGCCCCCTTGAGCCCCTACGAATCTTGCTGAGTGCCTCAGGTCTTTCATTTCCTCTTGATCATTCACTTCCAACTTTCCTCACCTTCACCAACGTTGTCCTATTACCTCAAGATTGGTTTCCCTATCGCTATTACAAGGCTCATCCGCCTTGCCGGGAAGATCAGGAGCACGAAAGACTGGGTTTTGCGACCAAAGGCCAAACAAACACAAGCGATCCATTAGGCTCCCGTTTCAAGTACGACTCCTCAAAACCGCCTTCGCAATTCCAAACCCATTCCTCTGAGGCCAACGTTCGAAAACATCTAGTCACAGGCTTGCGTGGCTCGCTACGTGGCTCGCTACTTGATTGATCATACAACATGACGACTTCTTTCAAGCAAGAGCACCTAGCGGAGCCCTCTCCAGGCTCTCAATGCTTCGACCCTCTCGACAGCTTCATCAATTACGATCAAACTGTTGTTCCTACACCATCCACATCACCCCTGACCTCTCGATCGAAATCCGCTACACCGACTTCATCATTTTCATCACCACAAAGCACCCTCACTCCCATTCAGCCGAGTCCACAGACCTTCGCAGGTCCAAGCCATCAGTATGCGCTCTACAAACAACAGGCCGGACTGCCGGTCGGTGCACTCGCAAACACTTTCGCAGTCAACCAAGTGGATCAATTTGGATTCGGTCGCGACCCCTTCTCATATGGCATGGTGCCACCCACCGACGGCTACTTCGGCCTGAACACCACAGATGACTTCTTGGACTTCGGCTCTGTGCCAAGCCAAAGCTCGGCTGGCGATATGGAAATGGACTTCAATTCTCCGACCGATCTTGACATGTCCAACCCTGACTTTATCAATCCTGCAGCCATCGCAGGACAGCCGTCCCACTCTCTCCCATCTCAGCCTGTCCGGGTGTATCCGGGCATGCATCAGCAGGCTGCCTTGGCAAAAGCTCAAGCAGAAGCACAACGGCAGCAGCAACAGAAAACCCTTGCACAACAGCAACCGCATCCGGCATCGACCCACTCTCGCCAACCTAGCGGTAGCAGGAGCCATACCCGACCTCCCACTGATCCTATCGTTGAGGAGAGCATATCGCGTTTACTCAATCAGATGAGGCACAGCAGCGTTGCGTCGTCGAATGATGATGATGCTGCCACACCTACAAACGGGAGCCAATCTCATGGACGCTTAAGGAAGGATGACGAAGACATGGATGAGGATGAGAGACTGCTTGCTAGTGAGGAGGGAAAGAAGTTGAGCAGCAAAGAGCGCCGCCAGCTTAGAAATAAAGTATCCGCAAGAGCCTTCCGCTCACGAAGAAAGGGTACATATTTGGAATTGCCATTACCGTTGATTCGTCGCTGATGATTGTACAGAATATATTGGCCAGCTCGAAGGAGAAATTGCCGCCAAACAGTCCGAGGCTGATGACCTTCGCGTAAAGAACGAGGAGCTCATGGCAGAAAACACTCGCTTGACTGATCTAACGCGCATGCTCCTCTCCTCGCCTGCATTCTCAACCTTTCTCAACGACCTTAGTGACACTGGAGCACCTACTTCGATGCCAGAGCACGCACGCCCGCAAACTCAGATACCAACTCCACAACCACAGTCAGCCACTCTCCATAAGGACGTCAACCCAAATCAGGTCACATCTCGGCACTCTCAAGGTTCTCAACAGAATAACATGCATGTTGGCTTGACCATGATCCCAGAGGAGAGCTCCTTCGATTACAACGCAGCTGTAGCCATAAATACCGGCTACAACAACAACGTAGACTTCGGCGGCCTTTACGATGCTCAGGTCTATGCTATTACTTCCGTCCCCGAAGGACCTGCCGTCGACTTGATTGATTTCACGATGCTCCATGGCAAGAAAACAAACTCTATCAATTCATATTCCAATACCGACGACTCTAAGGATGTAATCGCAACACTCGACTGTATGCCAATCGCCAATAAGGCCGAGTGGCCTGAGCTTCTTGATGTCCCATCTGAGGAGGATGATATTGATGTATCCGACCCTGTGTTTGCCCTCTTTGTTGACCGGCCATCAACCAGCCTTTCGTGTTCGGCATTCAGTGCAGCGCCCAAAGGCTGTATCTTTGGCGAGATCGAGCTTGAGAAAGCATTTGGCCGTGTCGAGCTCATTGTGGAGGAGGATGTGAACGAACGGACCGGAGTCAGCTCAGCGACAATCGAGAGATTCGAGCGATTGTGTTCGAGATTGGATGCGTCGTCGGCTAGCATAACTGCGATAACCAGACGTTCGTGATTTTACAATATCTGAGTGCTGCCTTGTGGCTTGTGTATTCGGTGGACTCGGCATATCCACGATGACTGTCATGACTATTATGGTTTATATCAAGGCGATCTTCCGTTGGGAGTTGATGGAATTCTAGACCTGCGCCTGCAACGGCTGTCACGCAGAATACCTGGAATCTAGACAAACTTCATTGATCACTCATGAAATGTATGCAAATATGTATAGCATAGCTTTGCATCTGTGGTTTCATCTCATCTAAGAGAAGGTATATATGTACTGATCTGTTACGGAGTATGGTAGTAACTTTTGGATGCTCGGCAGTAACCGTTAGCGGCCGAGGACAATGACACGCCTCGAGGCCTTCCCAATAACACTGTGAGAAACCACTTGGTGCTCCAACATTCCTCGCACCTTTTCTTTGTGCTAACGCTATGTTTACTTTAACCACGGTTCCTCTTCACATCGTTTCCCATCTACCAGAGCCATGGAAACGCTTTTGCTTCGCGCGACAAGGCGGGTGAAACCTGCCGGCCGCCTCTTATCTCGAGTCCACCAAGGAGAGCAATCTCGAAGTATCGCCTCAGCAACATCATCTGTGAACGATCTTTCTCCCATCCATGATCTCCCTCCCTTCTCACCCGTTCATCGAGTGCCAAGTAACTCTCTACCTCAAACTCAAGGCCCTCCAGTCACCAAACCTTTCTCCTCCTTCTTGACCGATAAGTTCTCCCGTCACCATGACTATCTCCGAATCTCAATTACGGAACGTTGCAATCTACGGTGTACATACTGCATGCCAGAGGAAGGCGTACCGCTGTCCCCACATTCTCATCTTCTTACTACACCAGAGATAACATACCTCTCGGCTCTGTTTGTATCACAAGGTGTCACTAAAATACGGTTGACAGGCGGAGAACCTACGATACGGAAGGATATAGTATCTCTTATGCATCAGATTGGAAACTTGCGGCGCAACGGATTGAAAGAGTTATGTCTGACGACCAACGGCATCGCTCTACACCGAAAATTAGACAGCATGGCCGAAGCCGGACTGACGGGCGTGAATCTGAGTCTAGACACCCTCGATCCTTTTCAATTCCAGATCATGACGCGACGGAACGGTTTCGACGCCGTCGTCCGTTCCATTGATCGCATATTGGAGATGAATAAGCTCGGCGCTGGTATAAAGCTTAAGATAAATTGTGTTGTCATGCGAGGGATCAATGAGCGGGAAATCATTCCGTTCGTTGAGATGGGAAGGGAGAAAGATGTGGAGGTGCGATTCATCGAATACATGCCCTTTGACGGCAACAAGTGGAGTAAGGAAAAGATGCTCAGCTACAAGGAAATGGTGGGTGCGATACGGGAGAAATACCCTAGCTTGCGAAAAGTGCAAGATCACGAGAATGATACGAGTAAGACATTTGCGGTGCCAGGATTTGCAGGAAGAATTGGGTTTATAACAAGCATGACGCATAACTTTTGTGGGACGTGTAATCGATTACGCGTTACAAGCGACGGAAATCTCAAGGTTTGTCTTTTTGGGAATGCAGAGGTCAGCCTCAGGGACCTCCTAAGAAAAGACAACGGCGGACAGCCTATAGACGAACAGGCGATGGAGGCCATCAAGAATTTGGAGATGGATAGGAGACAGACGCTACCCGGTGATCCTCAACCACTTGGTTATGGCGAGAGGGAGAGAGAGCTCTTGCATGTCATTGGGATGGCCGTCAAGAGGAAGAAGGAACAGCATGCGGGCATGGGCGAGTTGGAGAAAATGAAGAATCGGCCAATGATTTTGATCGGTGGGTAGGTCTAAGTCCTTTGTCCATGCATTACGATGTACGTACGTGGAATTGATGTACGAACTAATCGTAACTTTATGTTACTTCATGGGTGCAATACATGGCTGACCCACCGAAAAATGTCAGATAACGCATCAGGACCTTCAGGTCAGCGATTGGCGCTACTTTCCCATTCACTACAGCCAACAATGCCAGCCAGGAAATCACCAGCCAAACTGTACCGGTCACTGGCTGGTGTTGTTAGGCCCAGCGCCATCCCTCTGCATCTCGTCTCCGCAGCCATCAGTCCCCCCAAAGCTCTCTACCGTCCTATCTCAACAACCTCGCCCAAAACACCACCACCAAATGAACCACCCGCAGAATCATCCCTCCCATACTCGCCATCCGCCTTGCCCCACCTAACGCCCACGTCCGAAATTCACATCATCTCCACAAGCAGCAAAAGAATCACTCATCGATTCGCCTCGGCAATCGGCTACGTCCGCTTCGCCAACCCTGAACCACTCCGCCTGATTAGAGAACACGGACTGACGAAGGGCGATGTGCTTGCCGTTGCCCGCGTAGCCGGTATCCAAGCTGTCAAAAAGACTGGAGAGATTATCCCTCTAGCGCATTCCAGTATTCCTATAGAAGGCTGTGTCGTCAGGGTTGAACCAGTGGATAGTAAAAGTCCTGCAATGTGGAGTCTATCAGAAGAATCGGCAGCAGAAGCAGCCAGTCGGGAAAAGCGATCACTCGGTCTCTATGGTAGCGTGCGCATAACTGTTTCCGTCGAGACGACTGCGAAAACAGGGATTGAGATGGAGGCGCTCACTGGAGTTATGGGCGCTGCGCTGACGATTGTCGATATGTGCAAGGGTGTGGATAAACATTGTGTTATCACTGGTGTGCGAGTGGTTTCGAAGAAAGGGGGAAGAACGCATTGGGGAAATAAGGAAAGCGAGGGAGACACGGCGAGGGTAGATGACCCATCGAATAATTGGGACGAGGGTCGGTGTCAAAAGTCTCTGCCGACTTTTACCCGGAATTGGGCGAGAAAGTCGGCAGAGACTTTTGATACCGACCCTCGGGAGGGTCCAGTCCTGAGCAAGGCCCGAATAGAATGCTTGGCAGGTTACTAAGCACTTTCTTCTTATCGCCAAGAGATCAAGACCAAAAAGTACCAGAAAAGGGGATCAGTCAACTAATGCTGGATGCACCGTTCTGAAAGCAAACTCGTACACCTAGAAATAACAATAATTGATATCAATGAGACTCCAAATCCATGTATGTATGCTACTAGCCAAGGCCTTATTACATAACCATGACGGGGACGCCAAGTAATTTCCTCCTCATCAGTACCACTCGTGCCACCCAGAGCACACAAAGAAACCGATACCAAACTACGAACGTGCCAATTGGGAAGCTCACTTACGCGTGGCCTTCTGCAGATCTATCACGGGACAAGTTTCATCCTAAACCTTATGGCAGACGTTATTGACATGACAAGTGAACCAATCCGAAGCATACATGAGAATTCCCAAGGCGCAGGTACGATCCTCTACATAAATCAGAATTTATCCAAGCATAGCGCCGGCCACGTCACACCAACAGACATTACAATATCGTACAAGCATGATCTCTCGACTATCATGCAACGTCGTCCCGGATCAACTTTGACTCGTGTCCCATGAAGCTTCGACGCCTTCAACTGCCTGAAATAGCCGATACCACTCCATCCCTACTTTCCTTGAACTTTCTATCGTCCCCATCAGTTTGCGGATCATAACAGTGTTGCAACGCATGGGACGAATTCTACTTACCCCTGTCTTAAACTTTCCTGTCGATAATACCAGGTGGCCGGAAATCGGTCCGTCTTTCTCTGCTCTAAACTGTTCAAGCTTGGACTTCTTTCCGACTTGGCGTAGATCCGTCTCGAAAGCTTGCGATTTCTGGGTCTTCGCCTCCATACCGTTCGCAGCGGTCTCGCTGTTGGTACTGTGTGACCCTTGCTGCGACTTGGTGGAAGTGTTCGAGCCCTTTCCGGACATGGCCGTAACGAGTTTGCAATATGTGGACTACCAGAAGTCATGAGCACATTTTAGCTGGGCAGCAATGATGCTAAATGGATGTACGGACCACTGAGTGGAGACAGCAAGAATAGGGACCTTTGGCTTTGGTGGCTGCTCCACAGTCCACAAGTCTTCGAGGAAGCACCGAAGTTGTGAATACCAGAACTTTGGTGATGAGGATACTCATATATAACATCGCTTGTCACCATGGTCACCATTGCACTTCTTATACGCTTCTCACATCTGTGGGAACCCCCCACCGCTTAGCTGTTCATTTCTCTCGTGCACACCGTCCAGCGGCATTGTGGCGAAAGCTCATCTTAACTATTCAAGCTCGCCTCTAGGATCACTCCGTTGCTTATGTACAATGAGAATCCGCTTTTCCTCCTTTCACCGTTCAGAAAGAAACCCGTGATTTGTTAGTTAGCAACGATGTTGGACCACACTAGCTGTCACCCACCGGTAAAGGAGATGGAAGGGACAATTCAATCACCTGTGGAACAAATGGTCCCTCTATCCGAGTACGGGCCGGAGAGCCGGAAAGCTTCATTGTGGAATAGAGCAGACGCGGCCCTATGGGAGTAAGATTCGCCATACCGTAAAATGGTTCAAGCTTATGTTTCCAAATCCTTTGTATACCGGTTAATCGTTCCATGCTCTGATTCGTTCAAATTGGGCAACTTCAAAGTCTCTAACCAACCGTTCAGTTCATCATTTGGCGTTGAAGTCCTTCAGCACACGTCACGTAAACGCGCATGAGAAGCTCGTGCCGAAGAGGACTGCTTTCGTTTGATCTAATGGTACTTGATCTTCATACAAGTCGAGCCGAGTGCAGGGTTTTCTTTGAACGACAGTGTTGACCGGTTTCGATTGAGTTTGCTGTCAGGGAAATCTCCCGTGATTTGATATGAAGCTAACAGATAAAGCTAGCTAACAAACAGGGACGCCATACTCGCATCTGTCTCCTTGAAAATGAGTGTGTGGGTGTGTGGAGCTTGCCAGGGGCAAAAGAAATGTCAATATTCGATCTCACCCGGGCCTCAACACCTTCGGTCTTAGCTAATTATTTTTGACGGTATCAGCTAGGACACGAATCATTCTCCCTCTGCCATATCCGGATCACGTACACCTATCCATAGTGAGATACTCCCAGGGTGTCCACAGTAGCCCTTAATCTCAACTACTTCCTTTCCCTTGAATCCCATATGGTGAAAGAGTTTCCGGCCCATGGGCGTTGCAGATACGCCAATCCCAGCGTGGTCTACTTCTGCAAGCGCCATACACCATCTTGTGAGCTCCGAGGCATGGCCACGCTGCCAATAGGCTGGATGCACAACCATGGTAGAAATCTCGAGACGGCTACTGAACCATCTGCGCTCACATCGCGAGGAAGTCAGTATCCTGTTACATCAGGTTTGGTGTGACTTATACTTATTCTCAGGCCCTTTCAGATATTGGTCCAAGAGATCCCCAGCCTCAGCTTCTTTGTCGCGCCGGCAATTGAAAGAATAATCACTTGGCATGCCGATATCTTACTCTCTCAGTACCAAAGTCCACAAAGTTCTATCCACGCTAATCTTACCTTCAGGTTGGAAATTGCCATGCCTCAAACTATGGGGTTGGAGCCTCAAACTACCCACACCGACGATCATCTTCCTTGACGGCCACTCTTCCGGGGGTATCCCCTTGTGGAAAGAAGGGTACACGATGCTGAGCGCGTCATAAGCACTAGTCACTTCATCTTTTTTGTAGTCATCCTCAATCACAAGCACAACAGTTTTTGGATCGATGATGGCCTGGTGATATTCCTTTCGGTAGCTGGCTAGAGTGTCATAAGGAAACCTGTTGGAGTGGGGTCTCTCATATTTGAAAACGGGAGAATGCCAAAAGCCCGCGGCTGCAACGACAGCGATTCGTGGCACGTCGGAGAGCTTGGCAAGACGAAGCCGACCAAGAGGTGGTGGCGGAGCTAGGCTCATCCTTGAGAACGCTCGAGGTAGCTCCTCCTCGTAACAAATGTTGATGCACCAGCTCTTGATGTGGTCCCATCTGCGGATGCTCACATTCAGTGGGTTCTTTATAGGAGATCACTCGCTCATTTTGAGGTTTCACAGTGTGTAACTCGATACCCATGGTCACACACACAGGAGTGAAGTGCGGGCAGAACTCCGCCCTTTGTTCTTGTTTGTCATTCACCATCCCCAATCTCCACATTATTCCCAGGAAGACGGGTATAGGTCAAACAATGTGAAGACTGGGGTGTAACGAGAAGCATTATACCTCGATTCATGTGTGTGTTCCATGTTGAGGAAAGGCGCTGCATCTGACCCAAGGTGTCGGAATATCTCAATTATCGAGGAGAAAATAAAAGGACAAAGACCCTCGGAACTGGGAATTCCATTTCCTTTGTGTTTATATGTTGCAAAGGCAGTGGTAAGCTACTTTAGTTTTAAGCGCTAACATCTCAGCCTTAAGTACCTAGGTACCTATGTGCTGGATTGCATGACGATACAACAAGACGGTGATAGAACGAGGCCTCACCGGTTAATGTACCAGGCTTTCAATTGGTAGATCAATCCGAAATCCGGACCGAACCATGCGGGTACAGACCCCGCTATCGACGAATTTCGTTAGTACCCTTTTCATATCGCATTCAACCACTGTGCGCCTTCTCTAGACACATCCACCAGGTGAGGGACTTCATGTCGGGCGTATTCTTACGATCAACCGGGTCGTTTTCTCCTCACTTTGCTACATTCTTTGCCATCCATACCATCCCGTATGACTTCGCCCTTGCACCAATCGTTTCCTCTCTTTGTTCACCATGGTAAACCGGTGAAGCATGAAGAGCCTCTCCAACCTGATGCCAGCCTCAGCTCTCGTGATTCCATGCAATTAGCTACCGGCTCGGTGGCTATATAAAAGGCAGACTTGGTATGATATCCGAACAAAGGATTCTTGTCCCGAAGGTTGCACACCCGTTGGCTCATAGTCCAAGTCATAATGTCGTATTCTACAGATCCTTATACGTACCTCGGTCTCCCTACACCAACGGAGACACAGTCCTCGGATCACGGCTCGGAGCCATTCGATTATGGATCAAATTATTCTGAGACCCAATTTACCTCCAATACACTTGTGGGGTTGTCAAATTCACAATTCGATGTCAGTCATAGCCATGCCTTTGGCCCAGAGTTGAGACTTTCGCCAATCTATGACACGGAGGTAAGGGAAGTCATGGTTTTGTTGGATGTGTATTGTTGCTGAAATAATCTAGGCGACCTCTGGGTCTCAGTACTCAGAAGGATTACGTGAAAAGGACCACATAGAAGCTCCCCCATCGCAAACTGTATCGGACCAGAATTTTCACGATGACCAAGCCATCGTTGAGCCCGTTATGCCCCGGGACTTCATTAGAAGAACGAATGAGTTCCAGTGGAACGTGGCCGATGCCTCGCTTCATCATCATCAACCACCGCAGCAATTTGTGCAGGGAACTCGTCAGGTGTCCTTCGTACCACTTATTCCACCAATACCCCTGTATGACAACGGAACTCAGCCTCTACGAGGTCCGGACTATTACCATCATGTCCCCAATTCATCTTATTCTTCATGGGATCTCCTCCATTCAGGCAATTCTACAACAAGTCCATGGGGAACAGAGGACCTCTTGCTGATGCCAACGGGACTAGGAACCCAATCGAGTCACTTACAATCTTACGAGGCCAGCCTATCTGCCGACTCGGCCCTTATATCTCACAATGCTGTATATTCCCCGCCTAATTCTAAGCATTCCTTGATTCAGAGTATGAATGCTACTTATTCTGATTCGCTACGACTATCGTCCAACAGCAACGATCTAGAGGCAGTGTCAAATTCCAAAGCCAGCACGAAAAGGAAACGTGGCAAGCTCAGCCCTGTACGAAGAGCCAAAGCCAAAGCCATGAGACGAATGGGAAGTTGTGTTCGCTGCCGTGTTATGAAATCTGATGTGAGTTCTTCCTACCAAGCTAAGCCATGAAATGATCGATCGTCAGAGGTATTTTCATAGGGAAGAGGCTAACAGGAGTCAAGTGCGACGGCAATAACCCTTGTGCTAGATGCGTCAAGGTAATTGGTAAGGCCCGAACTTATCTTGAACCTTGCTACAGGGAAGACTTGGGAAGTATTAGTCTGGTTCGCCGTGGTAAGCAAGACCCATTGAACATGTTCCCTCACGCAGATGTTGAATAGATTAGGGAATAGCGAATTCGACCAAGAAATCATGGCATTTCGAGATTACAGCTGGAAGTCTACGATCGTGAAGCCCAAAGTTCTGTGCCTGAGCTGGTCGCTCCCTACGATCGCTTCATCGAATTTACCAAAACTCAAAGTCGAATGCAATGAGTTTGCTAAGCGCTATGGGGACATCACTGACGCCGTATGGCAACACAAGGGCCGTGTCAGAATCGTAAAGTTACCTTGTTATGCCTGTCGGGACACATCAAAGCTACTCTGTGATGTTGCCGGATTCTTAGATACCGGCCGGATGGCCCTCGAAAGGGACCTTGTGGATCAAGTTCCCAATGAGTTGGAGCGAATAACTCTTCGTGAAGCACATCGATACGCTGATCAATATCAAAGCAAATTATTGAAACTTGCATTGCGTCTACGTACGAACACGATCTTAAGCGCAGGCTCTGGCACTCTCGAGGGCGGCGAGACCCTCGGCATTCGGCACGTAGATGATGCTGCTGCTGGCTACGTTGGAGATAGACCCTTACCACCCGCCATCGACCATCAGATCGATGTCGCCATTTGGGAATACATACGGAAAGACCAGGAGGATCTAATAAGGCAGCTGAAGAAAGTACTCTTCCAGCAATCAGGGCATAAACCATGGTTCGAGATCTTCCTCACATTCTTTATCGCTTTGGCCAATGTGCAGTATGTACATGGTCAGGCTGTAGGTTGGATGAAAAGTCAGCTAGAGACAGTAAGTGAACCTGCTAGATCTTCGAGAACCCTGTCTTACATTGCGAACTAGGACTCTGCAGTCCGGGTGAGCTACCTGGTAAAAAAGATGATTGAACATTGGAATTATTCCGCCGACAATGTACTCCACCATTTCCGATCCATTTTCAGAGGCGAATTGCCGCTTGCTACAGCAGACAGGGACCTTGATGAATTAGTGCAGCGAGAGAATTTGGACTCTAAATCAAAGGCATATATTGTGCAAGTGTTGCGGATCATCAAAGATCAAGGTATGTTGAACTTTCTCAATAGCACCATTGGTCCCGATCTAAAAACATGCACCGTTACTTACGCAAGCAGACGGAAGCTTTCTGAGGCCTAGGACTGTGTCTACTGGATCAAATACTCCAGAAGTTACTGAATTAGGCGATCATTGGATTCGCCGATTGTTCACAGACCAGTATCTTGTACCGCGAAGAAGTTGAAACAGATATACCATCGCTTCCTTGCATACTATCCTATCGAGTGTACTCATTATAGGCCGTCTCTCCCTCAAGTCATCCATATAACATACGCCAAGCGCCAAGTCGAAGCTACCGAAACCTAGCCGTGATGAGCAGTAGTAGCGGCCACAGTGGTCTTGAAGTATGGATCAAAGTCCAATACCGGGATATCTTGCTCCTCCACAGCTTTATAAGCCGACTCTGTCAGCTTCCGATATCGCGTTGGGAGAAGCCAGCCGCGACTTGCATCACGCAATCCCAAACGGAGTATGTGTCTAGCGCTTTCTGGGGAGTCTGTGAAGCTATTGCGAGCGTGGAGGACAGCCAAGTTATTGACGAGTTGAATATCGCCAGCCTTATGATCAAGCTCGATTGAGACTTGCTCGGCAATGCCTTGTACAGCCTCCAATGCTCGCCACTGCTCTGGTGATGCTAGCTCGGGATTCTCGATGAAGGCTTGCCAGACCAATTGCACGAGGACGCGCCCGGCGGATTCGTAGATGACGGGACCATGCAAATCGCAGCTGTTAGTTAGGTCTCGTCAGCTTATCTGTCGGACCGAAACGGAAAGACTTCAGCTTACATGGAATCCTTCGGCCACTTCCATTCCTGCGCTAAAACCTTCAAACTATCGGGATCTTCTTCCATCATCCTGTTGTATATTGTGGAGAAGCTGGCCAGATATTGTTCGCCTCCAAACGCCGCATTCTCTTTGACGAACATCGCCAGTATCTCAGCGTAGTAGCGGTCGGCATGGAACTTCTGAAGAACAAAAGCTACTTAGCTTAAAGCTCCATACGTCTCGGAGGCGGCATGGAATGCGGATGTTCTTACCAGTCCTCCCGAGAGCTTGGAGGCATTCAACTTCATGGTCTCCCGATTGTCTGGTCTCGGGTCGTGCTCAGCATTTCGGAGATGATCTAATCACAATACAATGTCAGCCTATGATATCGACCACGATATCGGTTTCGAAACTTGACGACGTACTCATCGACATTCCGAACGCATTCGTGATCCTCTCTGCTCCAACGTACGATGCTATACCACAGTACGCAATCACGTTGTCCGTGTCAGTGTACTCTTTAGGGTTGAGTCCGCGCAAGACTGCAAAACCTATGCCATCGTGCAGCTGTGTACTGATCTGCCCAAGACGATCGGCTAGTACTTGCGGCAGAGGGAACGTCTCGGGGCTCAGATGTGGGAGTCCTTTGCCGAGTGCTTAAGAGACAACTGATAAGCCTTCATCAAATGGACAGCGAGTGTAAGTACCCTTGAAGGAGACAGTCGCCCTTTCCACAGCGCGGATTTCGTCCGTGGTCAACTCCACAACGTACTTATCCTTGCTGACTTCGATATCTTTCGATTTCCAGCATAACTTTCCAGATAGAGAGTTGGGAAAGTTGTCAAACTGGCTGTTCATTGGACTGTATGCCTTTGGCGCACTGGTATTCCCAGCCATATCTTCGATATTATCAATGTTGGGGAGAGCGATCAGAACGCTAGGGCTGAGTACGATGATATATGATGAAACACTTTGAAAATCGGAGAGCTCGAACGTTCGAATAAGCCAACTATATTTTGAGTTACAGCGGTGGACAGGATGAATAGCAATGGTGCAGAGAGCGGATCCCCTATATCTCAGCCCCTTATGGGCTTCTATCGAGGGGACTGTAAACAGTGAGGCTCTGCATCTTGGCATCCCAGAGGAATCCCAAAGAGCGGTCTCTCTGGGTGTGCCATCCACCCATCAGAAACTCTCGTGGCCCTATGGCAGCGTGGCAGCTATCGGGAGGACGGGAAGGAACCAAGGAAATGTCCAGAAGCCGCTCCCCATGCAGCTCACGCGGCACATACGTGGCACTCTGCTGCACGAAACCCCATCCGACAGATATTAGTGGACGCGTAGCCGAGCCTTGCAGCATTCTGACAGGTCGGTAAGGACGGATGCGGTCGATTGCGATGGCTGAAGATTGCAGAAAGGGGGTCTCATGGCACACCGACTCGGTCTGCTGACCATGTTTTACCATGTTTGGTGCCAAAATAGGAGTGAAGTCCTGCGGTTCGGGTACGATAGAGAGCTTGGGTAGTGATGGGCGGTGGTTGCATGGAGATGGCGCGCATGGGATCGACGAGGTGTTCGTGTGGGAGCTGGCGTATGGGAGTGGTTCAAGGAGGGAGCTAGAGGGTTGGCTAGGACGGATCTGGAGATGGGACAGATAATGGGTAGGAGATGTTTTCCTGGTATCGTTTTGTCTGTTGCTGGCGGTGCTACTGGGTTACGATTACCTCCAAAGGGGTTCGAGACGGGATAGACGAGGGTTACTTTAGAATCGGTTGTGATGTTGGATGGATGGAGATAAGCACGAGGTAGGATTTGGTCTTTGCGCGGTCATTCCTGGATGTGAGTGCCATCATTGGAGAAGAGTACATTGCTTTCGATAGAGATCACCATGGCCGTCGAGGGTGTCGCGCCCATCGCTCTCACGAACGTATCGCATTGAATCATTCTATTATTATATCGTGAGCACTCGAGTTGAAATACAAGAAGTCGTACGTGATTGTAGAAAGATGTCTTTAGAATACGATGAGGTTGAATAGAATACCGTCACCGACCCAACTTGGATCTGCACACTGATGCTACCCTACAGGGCCACACATGCCACACCACACATCGAATATAGAACATAGGATAGGCGATCTAGACCTGCGTGTACAACATAGGTACTTCATGCCGCTTAAAGAACGTACAAACATGAAAATAGTGTTACCTACCTACCTATCTATCTATCCTACTCCTAAGACATTCGCTGTCGCTATCGCTATCGATAGAAGGTACCTACCTCGTCATGTTCTATTCTACAGGAAGACAACATTTCCGTCTCATCTCGAATAGAGTATAGAATATAGAATAGGACAAGAATTGGCGTTGTTAGGATAGCTATAGGAGTGTGAGAGTAAGGCTGGAAGATACCGTAAAGTGGGTTTGTTTGGAGATGAGAGGAGAGGAGGGGATTGTGAGGAGGGGATAGGGGGAGGGGGACGGGGACGGGACGGGGAAGGGGAAGGGGACGGGGAAGGGGACGGGGAAGGATGGGTGGCGTGGGAGGGTGGGTGGTAGGGTGGGCGAGGAGGTATGTGTGTGGCTCAAGGGGACTGTGGCTGTGGCTAGTGGCTAGTGGGAAACTGTGGCTGAGGACGTATTGACCGTAGTTCTATTCTACGTCTTATCACCGGTGTTTACTCCGGGAGTCCAACTCTCTACATACATCCCACCACCCTCCATACCTCCCTCCATCCCTCCCTCAATCCATCCCATCCCAAATGTCCTCTCCACCCTCACCCCCAACCCTCCGTTCCCGACCCAACCCAAAATCCAAACCCACCATCCCCTCTAACCCTTCCTCAAACCCGCCCTCCCCCTCCGCCTCCACCCCCTCAAAACATTCGCCATCCACCACCCTGATCTCACCCCTCGACACCCTCCGCCTGCTAACCGGCCTCCTCCTCCTCTCGTGTACGCTCTCCTATTTCATAACCGGTTCTTCGTTGTTTTGGAATTATCGGCCGCCGTTTACGCGTCCTGGGCGGATGAGGGCTTGGTTTGTATGTATTCCCTTCATTCCCCTCCTCACCCCTCTCCTCTTCTCCCCCAACCCTACTCCTCCTCCCCACTAACAGATCCCGCACCCCCAGCGTCCCCCCCTCCACCTCACCGACGCCCAACTAACCCTCTACAACGGCACCGACACCAACCTTCCCATCCTCCTCGCGCTAAATGGGACTATCTACGACGTTTCGGCTTCGCCGCATATGTACGGGCCTGGCGGTAGTTATTCCTTCTTCGCAGGAAGGGATGCGACGAGGGCGTTTGTGACGGGGTGTTTTGCGGAAGATCTGAATGGGGATTTGAGGGGGGTGGAGGAGATGTTTATGCCGGCCGAGAATCTTGGAGGGGAGGAGGGTATAAAGGGTGAAGGGTTAGGGGATGGGGGGATGAGTAGGGAAGAGAAGAGGGAGAGGAAGGTGAGGAGGGAGAGGGAGAGGAGGGTTGCGAGGAAGCAGGTTGAGGATGTTGTGAGGGGGTGGGAGGGACTGTTTGATGGGGGGAAGGGGGGGAGGTATTTTCGGGTTGGGAGGGTGGAGAGGGGGATGGGGAGTGGGTGGGGGGGATGGGGGGAGAGGAAGGAGTTGTGTGCGAAGGCTAGGGAGGGGAGGCCGGTGAGGAGGGCGGGGGATGTGGGGTAAGGTTGATTGGTGATTTTCATGTTGGGGGAGCATGGTTGTAGGTGGCGTAGCGATGGTAGCATTTGGTCTGCAGTCTGGTTGACTGGTGGTTGTGTCACATATGAAATGTATGAGAGCTCGACCTTCCACTATTCTCTCCACGAAAAATCTGCCAAGCCTCCAACCCGATATGTATTTTCCCCGTTTACTCAGCAGCAGTCACCGCCCTCGCTATTTCCCAGTCAGCAAGCATCCTTCACCTCCCTCCCTCTTCCCACCGTCCCTCATCTTCAAGAAAAACTCACTATAAATGCTCAACTTGCTATGCCCCACCACCTTCTTAATCTGCCCCTTCTCCTCCAAATCATTCAGCGCCTTCCGCGCCAGACTGCCATTGATCTTCAAGCGATCGACGAGCGTGGCGACGGTGATGAGGCGGTAAGATTGCACGTCTTTGTAGAGTTTGTCCGAGGTGGCTTTGTCGAGGATGACGGCGTGGTTGGCCTTGTCCTTGACTGCGAGGTGGGAAAGCGTAAGGATTCAGTTGGACGCTGGTACTTGAGAAGAGGGGATATGGGGTGTAGATGTTTGCTGCGGGTTGGAGTTCGTACCTTTGCCTTTGGACCACTTCTTCTTTTGCTTCTTGCCGGCAGATGCTGCTGCTGGTGCCTGAGGATCTTGTCAGTTCTCTTTGTGTCGGCTATTTTGTGTAGTGGGTTCCCTCACCATGATCGCGATTATTCGAAGATGCGTTGATGTCGTCGATGAGGCTTACAGATGCAAATCGGCACTGTGGGCGGGGCTTAAGCGACGCTAGGTGACTAGTCGTCGATCTTTTTTGATAGGGCTGGCTTAGCTTGAGTTTGTTAAGAACAATTGTTGACAAGAATAATGGTGAAGCGAAAGGGGTCTGCAATCGTTGGAATGGTCACAATCTTTCAAAATTGCCTTGACCTCTCTGACCCACTATCCTCATACAGATACTGAATTCGTAGTAGATATCTGACGTTTGGCAGTAATGTAGCAAACCAATGCGCTCACCAACTGGTTCAAACTATGAATAGCTCAATTCCAAACCCTTGCGATCTCTGGGTCACCAAGCTCCAAAGTAGCATCTGGACAATACATTCCAATATGGCACCTCCTCAATCCAGGCCATCAATCTCGTAGCCCTTCTTCGGCAGGAGCGTGTCACCTTCTCCTGATCCAGTGCCTTTTGCTCCATCATCTGGCTGCTTCCTATCAATCCAGACCACTTTAGATCCGCTACCTTTTATTGAAAGATCGGACCGTTTCCATGTGTTTGTTGCAACCTCCGCATCGGCTGGACTGCCTGCTGGAAGCGGAGGCTAAGAACGTGCGTCAAAAGGCCGCGATAGCTGAGCCAAATGCTGGAGGAGGGGAATGAGGGTACATAGTTGGTTGACTTAATGGCGAGAAGGAGGATGTTGAGGGAGGAAGTCCGGGGGGAAGACCTGGACTTTGGACGCTGCATATGAGGAGCCTGAGGGTGCGCATGCGGAATGGGCGAGTTGTCCAGCTTAAGGTCCAATTGGTGACACGGGACGGAAGCATACTTTGGATTGTGCCAATTCCTCTTGCCATTCACCAACGTACCCTCCTGACTGAACCGACTTCTCGTAATCCACGACCCTTCCTCTTCTTGGCATCAAGCCCGACTCCGTCGAAACAGTCCGGCAGTGAGGCTAGCTTGTCGTAAGTTTCTACTGGTGTATCGCTGTAGCGATCCATTCGTGCCATACACAATTCTCCCCTATAGCTTCTAGTATCCTTCTGCGAGCTGAACGATGGAGTACGATTGCCGAGGGAGACGTAAGCGACTTCGATGGGAAGGCCTGAGGAAGTAGATTCATAGAAGAGGACCCTAGAAGTCGGTTTGCACGTCCAGGGTGAAGGAGCAACTAGGGTGGATGATGCGGTTGATAGGGTCACGGTGGAAACCCATATATGGTAGTGTTTCGCAACATCGACACCTCCTCAACGTCGAAGGAAGACGCTTTCGGAGATCCAGTCCAAACACCATTTGACAGCCGTCCTTATATCGTATACTTCATGGCTTCCGATCCATTGGACATCATTTAGATAAAACGCCTGGGAACCTTTCGGAGAACACGGTCGCGATCATGGCTTTGATATAACTTTTGAGCGCTGTTAGTGGAGGGTTGTTGACGTTCCGCAGCATAGCAGACAATAGACATGAGGTTGGTGACTTCCAGACAGAAAATGGCCCAATGGTCATATCAACTCGTTGCTTTAATATGTCTGCGGTAGTGAAATGTATCGTCGACCATTTCATTGTTCAATCCGAAACCTAATCCAGAGCAGTCATCGCCATCACCAAAAGGATCAGGCACCTCCAAGGTCTCGTCATGAGTGATCTTGATGGGTGAAAGGTCAAGAGAATTACCTTCGTCGAACATGTCTTCAGCTCCTACAATTCTGGACTGAGCACCGTCAGAGAGGCCTGGCGCACCGGGCACTACCTCGCCCGAGCTGGAAATCAGAGATGTGATGTATTGGTGAGTCGAGGTCAACATAAGATTGAATTGGGAAGAGGTGGGGCTGATGAGCCAACTGGCTTCTAGTCTGCCGCTTTTCCTTCTTAGAGGAAGAGTTACGATCTGGGGTACGTCCCACGTGGACTTCCACAGATGAACTGCTGGTTCAGGAATAGCGCAATGGATAAGCAAAAGGCCTGATTCCGTCGGGTGCCATGACATGTGTTTGACGGGCGAATGGTGTATCAGAACTGCTACAACCCCGCCCGTCTGTAACGACCAAATCCAGACGGTGGTGGGCATTGAATCGCTCTTAGTCGCTAATAGATCTCCATCGCTATTGAAAGCTAGAATAGAAATTCCATGGACGGGGTGGTCCGCTTTCATGAGGGAGGTAGATGTTGGCGGATTTGCAGGTTGTGGTGCTACGATATAATTCCGCGCTTTTGAGGCATCAAGCTGTTCTTGCCAGATAGTCACATTGGGTAGAGTTATCGTGGCCGGATGGTGGAATTTAGCAATTGGAGAGAACTGTGACAATGTCAGCCTCACCCACGATCCAATAGCTTGAGGATGTATCACAGTGTTCTTGCTGAGGATTGTGACCTTGTCATTGTAATCCCCTAGTGCAAATATGCTGTGCAAAGGATTCCACTCCACAACCTTTATACCTAGTCCAATATCATTGGTGTTCTCGTCATGCGAGTATATCTTGAAAAGGTGTCCATCCGCTGTGTAGATCAGCACTTTATGTCCATTGCTCGGTGTATCTCGTATCGCAAGCCATCGACCATCTGGGCTCCATAACACTTCCTCAGCGTCCACAGTGGGTAAATCAATACTTTTGATGAGACCGTGATCTCCGGGATTGAGAAGCATGAGGATATCATGAGTATATGGCCTAGTCAAGACGGCCATATGCCCGCTTCGCGGTCTGTGGTTGTAACAGCGCACCATGTATTTGGGGTCCCTTATTTCGACGCCGTGACGTGTGACGAGCGACCATATTGTAAGCTTGACCCCAAAGTCAGAGAAGAGTAGCAATTCATTGCTGTTGTGTCCGAAACCGACATCAGCATATCTGCCGCAATTGCTGGCGGCATGTTCGATCATGCCAGACCAATTTGCGTCATTGACGTCATATACGCGTATGTTGTCATCGTTTGCAAGCAAGATGCGACTACATGGCCACGGCTGTTTCTTGTCTGCTTGCTCAGATGACACTCTATTCGCCAGGTCATCTTGACGCGACCAACGCACGAACCGGCACTTCGAGACAAAGTCTGGTGCCACAGGTATGGATCGGAGGACAACGCCATTGTAGGCAGAGATAGTCAAGGAGGACGCGTGTAGAGTCGCGATAAGGGCACCATCTGGGGAAGGGACGGAATGTTGAGCTTTGACTATATCAGCAGGACTGACTACTTGACCTTGTTGGGGACTTACAAGAGGAACAGGGCTTGCGGACCATTATGGCATTCTCTCTGATGTCAATCCGTCATTCGCTTACAGCGGCATTGTTTACCTTTTTGAGTGTCTGTATCTTCTCCCACCAGACTGTTAGCGCTTGCAAGACTCTTGCTCTAGTCTTCAGACTTCTTGGTACGAAAGGCACCAGTATTTTGTAATCTTCTGTATCTTTTGAGTGCCAAGGAGATGTTGGAGTTTTGCACAAGCTAAGAATTCGTGAGTAAAATTGTTTTAGTAGATTGATCTTCGTGCTTTACATATTGCGATAACAATTTTCTCATCTTACGACGTACATACTCATTTACATAGAATCAGAGGTGCCTGAGCCTTATTCTAATGTCATCCCATAACTATTCACCATGACCACTTTTGTTCCCCGCCCGCCATACACCCAAGATGAGTTAGATCGCTTGTACCCAAAGAAATTGAACCTCCAACTGGTGCAAATTGTGAGTGATATTCGTATTCTATATCCAGACAATCCTTGCTGGTGTCTCCTATAACACCCTGAAAAGGGAGGTGCAGCCGGGGAGTGACCCTAATTCTCGGCAGCTTCTTCGACATGGTACCTACGACGTTTCTTTACAGACTTGCGATGTATCCGATCCGAACTGAAGAACTTTGTAGGTGAGAGGAGTCCGGTCTCTGGAAGATTCCAAAATGTGAGATTTCCAATGCTAGATATCCACATTGTTCAAAAACGTTAATGACGCCGAATACAGGCAGGGCTCTCACCCTGTACGGTAGCGCCCTCTCTCCATTTGAGGAAGACCAAAGCATTCTGATGACTGAAGTAGACTGGCCGTATTGTAATGCGGCGAAACGCCTTTCAAGCGTCTTGATGACCAAGACAGATTGGTCTTCATGGGACGACCTTCACTGGCGAAGACGTCTGGAGACTTTTGGTGACAATGATGCCTCAGTATTATCGGCTGGACCAAATGGTGAAGTTGATGGCGTGTGGTAAGTCCAGTCAACACTCGACAATGTCGAAGAGACTGAGAGAATACGCAGTAACTTAGGCGAAATGACTGATAAAGGTCGTGAGACAACTTTGGCACTAGGCGAACGCTTGCGGAAACTCTACGTTGACCAGCTGAGATACATGCCAAGCATAATCAGCGATGCAGACATGATCTATTTGAGAGCGACACCAGTGGCCCGAGCCCTAGAAAGTGTTCAGCAGAGCTTCTGGGGAATGTATCCTTCTTCGGCACGAACAATTACGTTCCGTCCCCCAATTATTATCACACGGACAATTCAGGATGAAACTCTGTACCCAAATGAAGCCATGTGTCGTCGATTTAGTGAACTCAGCAAGGCCTTTGGCCAGAGGACTGCGGAACGTTGTAGGTCTTTGTGAATGACCAGTTTTATTGATGATCGAGTATTGAGTACTTATAGGGAATGAAACAAAAGAAATGAATTATCTCACTTCACTTATGAGTAAGTGGATGCCAGACAAGGCTCCAGTGAAGGTTGATTCTCACCCTCGTCTCTCCGGGATCATGGATACAATAAACTCCACCCTCGCTCATGGCCCCGAAACCCGACTCCCATCATCCTTTTATAACCCCAAAGCCCTCGCTATCATCGATAAAATTAGCGTCGAGGAGTGGTTCTCTGGTTTCAAGGAGAACAACGAATATCGCAAAGTCGGTATTGGTGCACTTGCTGGCGACATTGTTGCACGCATGGTTGATAGTGTGGAATCTGGCGGATATGATGGGTTACTTGAAGTTGGTGGGGAGGGTGGTAAGCTAGGTGCTAGGGGAAGAGGGCAAAAGAACATCAAATTTGCCATGAGTGGCTGTCATGATACCACGCTCGCAGCACTCCTGTCTAGTCTGGGATGTTTCGACGGAGAGGATTGGCCGCCTTACACGAGCGCCATTGCTTTCGAGCTTTTCAATGAATCAGGTACAAAAAGTGAATCAATTGGTGGTGAAAAGTCGGATGAAGCAGCCACAGCTACCGCATCTCAAAATCAACATCGAAACCCTCTCAAGACATTATTCGGTCGTGCTGGAAAACCTCAGCTAGCGACTGGAGGCATCTCAAGGAAACCAACAGACCAGCTCACAGATGCGGAGAAGAACAGACTGAAAGGTCACTATGTCCGAATACGCTACAATGACCGTCCCATGATTATGCCTGGGTGCAGGTTACCTGGGAAGCACCTGGAAGGCGATGAGAGCTTCTGCACCTTGGTAAGTAGAATAGTCTACTCATACAGCTCCATGCTGATTTCGTGCAGGAAGCATTCAAGGCTATCGTCGACAAGTTCACACCCACGGACTGGAAGCAAGCTTGCATATCTAATCTTGGCAGTCCTGCGTTTCCGGCTGAGATAGAGCAAGCTAACATCTGAACAAATGACCGACCAGCGTATATAGATGATGATGTGAGTTGGGATGTGAAAAATGTTTCTTGCCGGGCCAGTGACGCATTATAATTCACTGCTATTCCTCAATTTTATACTTGAATACAAATTTTCTACGTTGTCACTTACATCTACCTTCCAGCTACATATAGACCGATCCAGTTTCATACTCATCACCACACTATCTTGCACTTCTGTTCCATACTCTCAAGCTTCCTTCGATCGAAGTACCGCCTATATATATATACCGATCCATTCGTATAATCAGAGCCCCCACCATACACACACTTCGCCGTCTATACGTATCGATAGGAAACCCACCACAACCTCGTTACCATTATACCGAGGCTCATTTTCCTATAGAATGTCAGGCTTTCTGCCGTTCACCATTCCTGATCGAACCTCCTCGGCTACAGTCACGAATACAATAACAACGACAATTGACGCTGAAGCAAAGTCGGTCTGACCTAAAACGAAAAATATCTGCCGTATTTTTCGGAGCGGAGCTTGACATACATCTACTTTCCAACTACAACTATGATTCAATCCGCGTAATCATCGCCACATCCAGCGCAGTATCCAACATTTCTCATCATGCCTCCTCAGCTCCAGTGATGCAATAACGACATCTCTCGCCGAAATTGAAGCCGTTTTGAACTCTAGTAGTTAATTATCTACTATATTGCTTACGTCTATCCTCCTATATATGTGATAAATCATGCGTACGTCGATAATATAACCTTCTATTCGAAACTTCAAACCTCCCACCATTGAAGGAATCGCAACAACCGCACGCTTCGACGATCCATTCAAGGCTCACATCCCAGCCATCTTCAGCACAATACCCACCATCTCACAACTCGATATCGCTCACCACGCCTCTTCAGCTGCAGTGATACAAAAACGACAGCTGAGGCTGAAACAGAAGCCGTTCTGACCTAAAGCGACAAATACCTGCCGTATCCTTCGAAGCGGAGCTTCACACAAAGCTACTCTCCACCTATATATATAAATACCAGCCGTATAGTAATATATCTCTATGATAATTATCATACTACTACTTACATCTACACTCTACTCAAAACCTCCCATTACACGATACCCAACAAAACTTCTTCCCCGTTATTCCAGGCTCACATCCCATCCACATCCAGCATCATATCCACCTTCTCACAACCCACAATATTTCATCGCACGTCCTGCGGCGTATCTCGGACGCACAATGCCGGATGGCTATGCTCACGCTGACGGAGTCACAGTACTCGGTCCCGCTCGGGCTCGCCGCTCAAAAATACTCCGATTTCGGTTGTGATGTCGACTTCGAACGCCGCTAATCTAGGACCTGGCAAGAGCAGGCTTGTCTGCGCTTTCAGCCTACATACGCTGGAAGCAGGCGCGTTGTCATGTTCACAGTGCAAGAAGGGGAAATGATGTCGGTCGATCTCGTCCTCGATCGCTTGCCACCATACCTTGTATCAGCCTCAGTTCCAGCGACAGCGCTCGGCCAACTATATCAACCCACGCTGAAACAAAGCCGTTTCGAATTCCAACTTAAACATCTTCGCTCTACCCTTCGGAGCGGAGCCACTGGAGCATACCAAGTTAATGATCGAAAACGTCGAGACTGAAAGAGATGAGCAGTTTAGGATCCCTAATAGGAAAGTATCTTACCCCCTTAAGGGTATTTTTAACTACCTAACCGACCCCGATTATATGATATAGTACGATGAAAAGCTGCTACTAAAAGCAATGGCTAGATATAGAGAAGAGAAAATGCTCGCCGCAATGGAAGCGTTCTTGGTGACTTGCTCCAACCTAATATGTCGCATCGCCGATCATCATTCTCACGAACCAGACTGCTTGGGATATTAAGCGCCGCGGCCAACACAATTTATAACTAATTTCCCACTCCCCTCCGGATCGCATCAATGAACTAACAAACGACATTCTCAACCAGCTCCTTTCCGAGTTGCTTGATGACTTCGTTCGTACCTAGTCTGACGTCTGTCCGAAATCGATGGCCAGAACGCAACATATTGAAAGAATATCTTGCTAAAGCAGCTGAGACCTCTACTTACTCTGCTGCCGAGTGTGCGGCAGTTGCATTCGAGATCGATATCGCTGTCGCCTGTGAGCGGCTTGGCCTGGCAGGAATTTTATATACACTCATACACTTATCTTGATTCCTATATATACTACTATAGGGTATAACGATTCCCTCTCACCCCCTATCATCAATCAACTTCATGTTACAATTCAATAAATAGTGCTTATGCTACTACCAGTAGCTTCCAACGTTCAGTGAGCACGCATTCACCGCCGGCAGCTTCGCTACTGTTATCTCCTTGCTACTTTCTACAGATCACCTACTTTCCACCTCACTTCCATAAAAGTCCAAGAAGGAAGCCCGGGTTAATGCTTGCATGCGAGCATAGAAGACCTTTAGTCTATCCTTGCGTCTCTACCTTTATGGTACCTCCCTCTACGCGCTGACGTGTAGTTCAGAACAGCTACCACTTGATGTCGATCTTTTCGACTTATCTATACCCCAGCTATAAGTTCAACGAACGATCCCATCACGAAACTCAATCTGTGATGTCTTTGCTACTTTCAGCAACCCCCATCATTCATTGCGGAGGGCGAGACATCTACGGGCTTCGTCATCACCGTAACCCTGTCCACAGCCAGCAAAGTATACCAAATAGACACTCTCATCCTACCACTATTATCATGTCCTGTCTTCCGCATACCTGCCTACCTTCACCTCCGTACCCTGCCTGTCTAAGACATCGGTTATGCAGACATACAGATAGGGATTGCGATAGCCGGAGGAAGTAACGAACGAAGTGGCGAGAGTAGACCGGATAGGTAGGCGAGAAGTTGTCCTCAATCCGATTTTTAGATCTTGGGTGTCATATTAAGAAGGTCCTTTTTCCCCTTCCTTACTTAAATCTCCTCTACTCTTCTTATGAATTCTCCGATTATGAAGTGCGCTATGGAACAATCGCAGCACAACTAACCTGCTTCTATTTATTGATGCAAGGAAAGCTGCATGATAGACGGAAACAGATATCCTACTGCGCCACCTCTCGCGGGGGCATGTGGGCACATACGGCAGGACTGGATTTCTTCAGCAACTCTGGCTGGAGTCTGGTATAAGCCAATATTCAACGGTATATGCGCGTTCGGTGGTTTGACGATCCTATGGTAAGTGATGGATAGCCAAGGAGCTGTTGTTACTACGCTTCTTGCGTTTTTGGTATAAATGTCTTTTTCCTTCTCACCGCTATATATATGTATCGTCTCTTCTCTTTTTATATACTCTTTTTATAGGATTCTTTGATTATAGACTCCCGACCTGAAAACACCGCTGCTGCTGCTATACTACCCGTCCTATGGACGACCTCATCCCCATTTCGTGCAGAGAAGCAACGATACTGCGCTTCCTCCCGCGGAGAGGGGGCTAGACGATCGCATGGTGAGGGCTGCGGCCGGCCATATATTCCAGTGTCCCCAGCACGATCGGTCCTGCGGCCCCGAATTACACGCTCAGAAGCGGTGCAGGCTCACGCCTCTACCCTGCCGACAACTGCCTACTCATGCACACGTCTGTGGAAATGGCATGGCCTTCGACAGCGGAGATTTTATGCTGGTGCCGTTGGATGTGAGTGAAAAGCCGATCCGCAGATGGGAGATCAAGATAAACGGCCACTCAATCTGCTGAGAAGGGGGAGGCCATTGATAAGGGGCGAACTTTCTGGCAATTGAAACGCCCGAAAGCGCCTTGGAGACGAACGGGGCAGTCAGAAGAGGTCCAGGTCAGACAGCCAGAATTCCAAACTCAGCCAGCAGTACGAAGCAGCGCAAAAGTCAGGCGAGCCAGCGGTCAGCTTGTATAAGTCCGACGACGGCAAATACAGTAACCGCATATGTGGATGTCTGGCGATGACCATGGCCGTTTTGTGCCGGTGATGTGGAATGCAGATGAAAAGACAATCCGGAGATGGAAGATACAGATAACCAACTATACTGCTGTGAATGTGGATATGGGTCGAACTTCATTGAAAGAGTCACTCAAAAAACGAAAAGAGAAAAAGATTCAAACCTCACTTCCATACACTTACGTTACCTCCCTTGCAACGAAACCACATACTTACTCTACGAATTACATCATATCGCATTGCGGATTCCAAACTTTCAGTTTCGTTCCGAACACCATGGGTAAAAGCGAAAGAATCGCAACTAAAGCAAAGAGATGCTGCGGAGATGGCAAGGAGGTCGATTTCAAGAATGCTAACAAACTGGCAGCACGGTTTCTGTACTTCCACTTTGTCGTAACATTATTTGCGCAACAGGAGAGATCGTCAACGGAGATGTAAAAATATAAATTCTTGGAGGACAAAGGCCTTTCTTTGCCGACAGATATCCTGCGCTAGCTACTTTCATAGATGCGGATCATACGCCAATCTGAAGATAGAAGATAGAAGATTGAGATGACCGACCAACGTGTCAATCTGCTAAGAATGTCGAGGCAGCAAGAGTCGTTTTTCGAGAAGAAGGATGTTTTGAAAGAGGTCTAAATCGATCAGGGTTCAAAAACTTTCGTGCCTATTAACGGCGAGAATGGCGTTGTCAGATACAAACGATGAAGGATCCATGCGGTTTGGGTTGGGTTTGAGATGACGGTTATATTTGCCAAATCATACCACGTACGCAACGCAGATACCTTCAGGTATATATATAAGAAAAAGGATATAAAGACATATTTCTACCCCGAGAAATCCAGGAATGATGATTCGGCGGACTCCTTATCTACGATGATCCCGAGAATAGAGCTGGGTTTTATCGCCCTTCTCGAATCAATCTATTCTAGAGTTCAATGTCAGCATGCGGATCTTTTGGTCTTGCAGGGCCATTTTTAAGGAAATACCTGCGAACGATCCAGACTCGCCTCCTCCACTTAGTGTTATCGATGCATACAGTGCTCTATTCGCAGGAGTACCTTCGGTCGCCTTCACAACGGCTAGGACCAGATACTGTCCGCAATGTCGATACATCCTCCCCGAGCATATTGGAAAGGCACGTGTCTTTACAAGTCTTGAGAAAGCGCCAGTGGACTGCCTGCCGCCAGGGTTACCGTTCGATCACCCGGTGTCCACCCACCTCAATTGTATGTTCGCTCTGACTGATGATTACAAGGCCCAAGCTCTGCCTTTTCCTCTCTGCCGTACCTGCAATGTCCGAACGCATCGCCTCCAGGTCATCTTTGATCGAGCTCCGCCTTATCTCGTCTGGCGTATTGTGCATTACCTTGCGTATTATATATAGAAAGTTTGTTTTTCAGGGAGAGAGAGGAGCGACGATTCATGCCTTGGTTCCGCTACTGCTGGTAGCAACAGCTACACATTTTTTAGAGGGTACGGAGACTTATTTCTAGAATACAAACCGACCAGCAGACCATTTCCTATATTACAACTCTATCGTAACATTGTCACGCAACAAAAGAAACCGTCAATCCGGGTGGGAGCACTTTCTGGTCAATCTGCCTACCGGCAAGCCGTTCGCAACGATGGGACCTTACCTACTCAAGTCAGTGCTGCTGACTTTGGGTAAAGCGGCCGAAGACCTGGACGATGAGTATGAGGCCAGTATCCTAGGCAGTGAGGATGTCGAGCGATTGCGGTAACGGGACCTTACCTACGAAAGTCGATGCTGCTAGCACTGGCCAAAGCGGTCGGAGACCTGGACGAGGAGTATGAGGCCAGTGTCCTAGGTAGCGAGGGTGTCGAGCTCTTCACGGAGAAGGAGAAGCTGAGCGAGAGAGAAGAAGGGGAGATTGGTAGGAGGGTGCTCTTAACGTTTGATGGGGTGGGGGCTGATAGACTGGGAGGGTGGTGTGGTCATAGAAGAGTTGGAAGATATAGAATGGAGCTGTGGGCTTGTTATATATATTCGGCCAGAGGTAGATAGTGAGGTTCGCAAGATCTTGGTTGAGGTGGAGGGGGATGGAACAGAGCTGCGGATTTGTTGTACACCTCCGAATCAAGCTTGACAACTCATCATTCGCATCGTTGTAGGCGCATCCCAATTGCAGAGATGGTGACGTTTCATCACATGATTCCTCCATGGAAAACCCCCCTTCACACGTCCGAGGAGCGATCCTTCGCTCAATGCCTGCATGTTGGCGTCAGCTCCAAGTCTAGGCAGCAGCTGTTCTTTTGAAAAGGCTATCATTCCAGCACATATATATAGCGAGGTTTTAAATACTCTCTACCACCCTCTTCTAGCGTTCCTTGCGTTGTTCGTAATGATCTAGCAGCAATGCCGTCGGATCGGCCCAATCCACATGCAACGTTGCTTTCCATCCCAAACCAAAATGACCCATATTTTACATCCGTGACCCACCGTGGTGGAGCTACACCAACATTCCAACATATCTAGCCTTCTATTTCTTAAATATGGCCATGAAAGACCGCCTCCTGCCTAGCTTCTGTACCCTCTCCGCCTTCAGGTCCATCGCGCTCTTCTGGGTGGGTATGGCGGGTAGTGGAGGGCTCTGCATTGCCGGACTGGCAATTCTACTGATAGGAACGGACGATATTCCTTCTCTCAACCGGAGATCTTTCGGCTTGGCTTGGCAGGGTTTTCGGCTACTTTGCTGTGGGGGAAAGGCAGAGAATCCTGTTCTCGAGCCATTGGGGTTTCCCGACGCCTTCTGCACATTCTCGATTTGTCCGAGGACGGTGGTGCCATTGCAGGCAAGATCTTCGTCTGGGATGCGGGTGAAGCGAACGACGCCTCGTATGGGAGCCACGCCTAAGGAGTCGGCCAAATAGGTTTGAAGCAGCGCAGCATTTCGCTTGTTGGTCGTAGGAAGGAGTTGGGAAGGTAAAGCGCTGATGGTGAGCAGGTAGGCTGAATCGAAGGTTCCGCCGAACAGGAGGCATGCCGAATGGTTGAGGGTAATGAATATGGAGGAGGTAGGTCTCTGATACCGTTGCGACAACTGCTGGGAAAAGTCTTGCAAGAATTCGTATTCGTCCTTGATCTATTGTCGACAGACGGGTCAGCTTGGTGCATCAAGCGACGATGGATGTTCCGGCGTACAATGACATTCGTCCTGACCTCCGCCGTAACGACCGAATCTTTATATATCCGATCTTTCGGCGACAGGTTGGGTTCCCGATACGAGAAAACTTCCGAGTAGAATTGACTCTTCTTTTTCCGAAGCTCTTGTTGTTGCGGGGTTCCATTGGTCGCCGATCTGATAGCGCTCTCTTCCGCAGCACCTCGGTCAGGTTTCCTATTTGTTGACTTCTCTTCCATACTCTCTCCAGGCGTCGAAACAGCATGCGGTTGTTCTTCGTCCGGAAAGGAAAATGATGATTGCGCTGGAGACACCAGGCCCTGATCACGCTTGGTCACATGAAACATCTGACCCTGTGGCGTGGGGAAGTCGTTGGCGGTGGGGGTAGGCGCGCGAAGAGGCTCTGGGGTGACAGTGGCAGATCGTACGGAAGATGACATATCGAATTTCGCACATCAGCACCTTCCCCGTGAATGGTCTTGGAGGGGATGGGACCCAGTTGGAGCTAGATGTCATATGCGGGTTAATGCAGGTAAGCACAGAGCCATTATCCGAGCCAAACAGATTAGACTTCTGTGCCTGACAGAGCGAAGCTCAACGGTGGACTGCAGCAGGAAACGAGTTGTGGGGAGAAAGAAGATGCGCTCAAGATGCAGTAGGACACTGCTCGAAAAGGAGATGGCGACAGCGAGGTCATAAGTGCCGAGCTGAGCATGGCATCCTTCGTGCTATGCAGACCTACAAAGGGCACCATACTTCAGTGGGACGCCCGCATCTCTTTTTACGAGAGCGGTTGCGTCGAACGTTGGAAAGCCCTCACTAGCGTACCAAGATGGGCTTAGGCGGGTATCTAGCTGAATATCTTGCCGAGGTCCCGCAATATCAGATTGTGAGATTGCCTTGTTCGGTCATCCTTCAACGTCCAATTTCCTCTTTCGTCCACGCTATGATAAAGATCCTTGACGCCGCTCCTTGAGCTTGATGGTCATCCTTGTAAGGGGTCAAAGGAAACCCACGGCGGGACGATATTATCTGGGGGCCAAAAAGGCGCCCACGGCCACGGCTGACGCCGTAGAGCGTTTGGCGTACTATGGGTTAGCCCTATCTCGTTTGAGGGTCCATCGCTTAAGAGTGTCTGCCTCGGACAAAAGTTATCATGGCTCTTGATCTGTAGGTAATAATCTGGGCCCCCCTGCGATTCAATTCGGCGATCATGCTTGGCTTGCGTCATTCTCAGCCTCGCGGGGTATGGACCGGCAGACTTCGGTGTATGACGATTACTCTTATCCATCCCACCAAGCAACCGCCTTACTGCATGAATCCTTCCCATCCTTGATCACCCTACTACTACATTTCCTGTCGATCAGCCTGTTTCAGTTCACGCAAATCTCCTCCCTGTCACAGATCACCCGGCTCTAGCATTTGAAATGGACGGCGATCAATCAGCAAAGTCGATGGAACAGGGGGCAAACTCCGCCATGGGCCACAGTGAAATGACCAGCGGCATCCACGAGACAGTGAAGCAGACAGTGAGATCGTCTCCGTCCATTGCTCGCCTTGACAATGCCCTGACATCGAACAGCCCGCCGCTGGCGAGAAGACCACCGGAACAGGCACCAGCATATTCTCCAAAGACGGTGCGGTAGGGTCGATGTTCAACGGTACGATATTCTACCCATCCGATACTTCTGCTTGACAAGCGGGGATACTGGGCCATTTGCTAAACGACACGATCAACAGCCGACGGTGCCCTCGGAGGTACTGCACAGAAGATTGGAGGCCCACTCGACAAGGAGGGCGCAATCGGCAAGAACTTCAACGCAGACGGCAAGATTGGAGGTATGGTGCAGCAGAACCTGGCGAACAACAAATAGGTTTCGGATATGAAACCATAGACGTCTGGCATATGTGCCATACAAATGTACAAACAGACACAATCCGAAAAGTCCATCTGCCACAATCATCCAGCGGATCCCTAAATCCACACATCAACGCCACGAATAACCCATCAAACTCCACTTCGCTCAACCTGTATACCATAAAACTCATAATCAAACTCTTCCAGCGACATCACCATCTCCGCCCGCCCATCCTCCGACCACAGCCGCCTCTCCCCCTCCCAAACCCCCTCAAACCCCTGATCGCCCTCCTCCTCCTCCTCCTCCTCACCCCCCTGCCCCTCCTCCACCCCCCCACCCCTCCCCTCCAAAACCTCTCCCTCCCTCCCCCCCAAGAACCCCCTCAACCCCTCCTGCGGACACCAACAAACCCTCATCCCAGCCCCCCTCCCCGCCTCAACCCCCGCAACGCTATCCTCAAAAACCAAACACTCCCCCACCTCCACCCTCCTCTCCCCCTCCCTTAAACCTTTATTAATCCTCTCCAACGCCAGCAAAAAACAATCCGGCATCGGCTTTTTCCTCTTATCGCTCATCGCCGCATCGTCGCCAAAGACACGGTTTTGTACGGGGAATGGGGAGGTGATGCAGGGCAGGTGAGAGGTTTTGAGCTGGAAGGTTGTGCGTGTGGCGGAGGAGGCGAGGGCGAGGTGGAGGGGTGGGGTTGTGGTGGGGGAGGAGAGGGTGGAGAGGAGGGTGGGGATTCCGGGGAGGGGGGTGCAGGTTTTGAAGAGGGGGTGTTGGGCGGTTACTTTTGCGGTCCAGTCATCGTAGGAGATGGGGAGTTGGGCCCAGGCGAGGAGGTGGTGCATACCCTGTGTTGTTAGTTTACTTGCTGTTTAGTGTACAGGCTAGAGAGGGGGAGGAATGTGGTGATATATACCTCGCGGCCTCGGCTTTGCTGTTTGGCTTTGATGCGCCATGGGAGGTCGGGTTTGTGGTAGGAGTGGAGGATGTTGTTGTAGATTTGGGTGTAGATGTCTTCGGAGTTTATGAGGAGGCCGTCGACGTCGAAGATACAGGCGCGGACGGGTGGGAAGTTGGCGGGGTTGGGTTTGGTTGACATGGCGGGGTTCGGGATTTGTGTTCTGTGAGGTTTATTTCTACGATACGTGACTGTATGGGAAGGAACTGGTTGGAGATTGAGATCGTTTGGGTATTGTGGATACGACGTGCCCTATGCCACTATAGTGCTTCATGATGAGGTTTTAGACAATGCTGCGTTCTAATGCTGTCGTTATGTAGAGCAATACTTGGCCCTCCTCGTTTTAGCCAGTAAATTTCTTCTTCCTCCATTTCTTACTACAGCTTCTCCACTTCCTCCTCCTTGACCTCATTACTCCTGTCCTCCCAACCAGGATCCTCGACAGCCATTATAGATTCATTTCGAGAGTCCATGCTACCAACATTATTTAGACCTCGTTTGAGATCGTCAGGACAAAATATCTGACACAACGTTGTCATATCATCGTACACTACCTGTCTTTGCGTTGAACCAGGAATGTAGAGAGCATTGCCAATGTTGAACGTCAGCGAGTAGAGAATGTTGCGGGCATCCCAATCATCTTCTGGGGGCGATGCTGGTAAGCGGGATTTGTACTCTTGGATGTATGTCTTGTCACTCAACTGGTGTCGGGGCGCCCGCCAATTGCCAACGTCGTATTCATTATGACCATAGAACGAGCAAACATCAAACACAAACGCATCCCCTGTCCTTTGATCCAGAGCAGTATTGCCTTTCCTTTATTAGACAAAAGACCATCAATATAAGGAAATGCCGTCACTTACCGTCCCAGCAATCGCCGTGTATTAGGGAGGGTTTGAGGACCCGTCCCTCCGACTGCAGTGGCAGAAGAAGCCGAGGAACGACTTTGTCCAATGTGAGCTTGCAGACAACGCCGAATTCTGGCCATCGGAGAATTGGCTTTGCCAAAGCCATCACATGCCCAAGGTGTCTGGTGAAAAGTGCACACCACGAGTCTTCCCAGACGTCGACAGCTTGAATGATCTTGGCGTGACACGTCGAGATATGAAAGCCAAAATTTCCGGTCGGAGATACGGAGTCCTTGTGTAGATTGGCCAAACCAGCGGCGAGCTTCCTAGGACTAGCCGGCTTCTAGTAATTAGCCTCAAGACGGGGACACGAAACGAGGAATGCATTCCATGTCTGGGGGCGACCAGCATGTTGATGATGCCTCCAATCAACTATTGGGGGGCAATGGGTAGCAGGTTGAAACTCCTGGCGACGTTCAATCACGCCTTTTCTGTCAACGCAGAGTCTTGAGCACGTACCTGCTCACCAACATCTCGATACTCTGTAAGGAGGAAATAGGTCTCGGGATCTCCTCGTGCATATTTCCCCCAAGAATAAGGTTTTGGCACAAAGCCAGGAGAAACAGCGTGGATAGCTTTCAAAGATTCAAACTCGCCCTCGCACATATGCTTCCCAATAGCTCCCAACGTAACGACCTGGAAGATGGGTATCAGCCATTGCGTAATTCGTCATTCCAAGCCAATCCAACCTTGAGAAAGTAGCTTTTCTCTTCTCCGGAGGGTGTCTGGACATTGACTCTTGCGGTCTTTCCCCACAGCGAGATGCCATATGTGTGTGCATGTATGATCTTCGTTCCAGGCACGGGGAAAGCTGACGCATGTTAAAAAGGTTCCCGCGCAATCTGGTCACTCAACCTCACAGGCTCTAACACTTTCATCTACATCGTAAGCAACACTGGGTTGCAAGACTAGGTTGGGTCGCAGGGGTATTCGTTCAGCATCCCACTGGATATTGCTGATCTCGATGTTGGAGATGGGGTCTGTAACTTCCGTTCCAGGCACGACCATCATATCTAAAGATTAGAGCTATTGTTGAAGACTTTGTTCTGACAGTAATGAGTATGATTGAAGGAAACATATCGGAAACGGTAGGAGCTTAGGAAACGGGGAGATGTAGCCATTGTGCGACGTGAATACAATTTCTTGTATTAGTTCTGAGATGATGGCTAGATGCCACTCAATTATCTTATTAAAGCTCTCATGTAGCGAAGATCATATTAGTCATGGGTTGTACCTTGACCAGATCTATAGCAACAAATTGTATCTGAATTGATCAATAGTAAAAAATTATGGGGAGTGCAGGAGTGATAGATGAGTTACATCCATGTCCAATCTAACCCCTTTCGTATCCACACTAAACACAACAACTAAAACATACTGTACCTTCAATCACAATAAGATGTCCTTGACTCCGCTCAGTCATGCCTCCTACAACCTCTACATCCGCCCCTAAGCGTAAGACTCCCTCCTTCAAACCTCCCCGTCCCGCCTCAAGATCCACCAAAACCACTGCAGCACCACGTCGGAAATCCGCACCCACTGGCAAGCGTGGCCGCCCCTCTTTTGTCCCAGACGAAGCCTCCGCCTCCGACAACGATGAAGATGCAGAAGATGACGACGATGATGACGACATTCCCAGCGACACACATATTCCCGTTCATTCAGCGTCAGAAGAAGATTCAGACACCTCCCTCCCCACCCATGGAGCAGCTACAAGCACCCAAGATGCACCTCCCACCATCCCACCTGCTCTACTGACGAGACTACTACATCACCAATTCAAAGAGAGCAAGACGCGGATTGGCAAGGATGCAAAGGGTGTGGTTGGGAAGTATATGGAGACCTTTGTTCGGGAGGCGATTGCGAGGGCAGCGTTTGAGAGAAGTGAGGCTGTTGCGCAGGGTACTGTGCCTGCTGGATTGGCAGGGGAGTTTTTGGAGGTGAGTCTATGATGCCTCGTGAGCGTTAGGGTGCAAAGAACGAAAGGATTTATGGGTTTGGATATGATGTGAAAGGGTGCTGACATGTTGCTGGTGCAGGTTGAAGACTTGGAGAAATTGGCACCGCAGCTACTTCTGGATTTCTGAGTAGTAGCAAGCGCTCTATGAAGAATACGATGTTTTAATTCGCCTACAACTGAAGGTTGTCAATCCAGTCAGGGAAAGGAAGAATCGGATAAGAGACGTTTTCGACGCTGTCAACGTTGCAACAAATGCGTCTGGTTGGTAAGCCGTTGCATTTGGAGAACGCAACCTGGTCTATCAGGATCCCGGTCTTCGATTGCTGACTTTTTCCAGACCCAAAGCCCAAGTACGCCTACAAAGCTCCAGGCATTACCGAACGGCCAGTCCTCCAGCTTTCGGGATGGTATAACAAAATGTGCAGAGAAGCCTATTGGAGGCTAAGCCGCAAATTCGGGTGGTGGAGATCGAGAATATCTAGTTCCTTTGTTGAACAAGGATTCTGGAGCCTGTCTCAAACGAGATTAGTACGACATTAAGAAGCCAAGGCGAGGAACAAGAACAAGATCGCCTTTCACGACCAGGCCTATTGACACCCGAAAAGGGAACCAACTCTTCCGCCCAATGTGAGCTTCTGTTTTCTATTGCAAAAATGTATTGACAATGATGAAGCACGCCTCGCCTACCTTGTTTGTAACTGTCAATAATGAACGAGCATCGAGCACCAACAGCAAGCTTATAAGTCGAGTATACTCCATCGCCAATCCATACCAACAAGCACAGAACGTACTTTCCACTCTGATCTCTGCATTTAACCTCAACACAGAAAAGAGAAACCCAAATCCCTCAGCAAAACTGTTCGTTATCAATCATGATTTACCAACTAATGACCCTCCTTCTCATTCCCCTCACTCTCACTTCCCCAACAGACAACTACAACAATATTGTCGACAATGACTTATTCGACCAGAAATTTGTCGTCTCCAGTATGGGCATGACAACCTGGTAAGCCTTCCCTCCTATACAAACACCATACTCAGACCCACTCCCCCAATTCCCCTTCCAGTTCCCCTTCCACTTCCCCCTGCAAACCCCACCCCCTCCCAAAACCAAAAACAAAATTAACCCCACCCCCACAGGCCCGTAAAAGCGTGCCAAGGCCCCCCCAGCGACACCCACACCCGCCTCGTCTACGGCTCCGACCACCCCGAAAACATCGCCTCCTTCACCCTCACCCGCGACATGTACTCCCGCGAACAGCTTGACATGCTCGGTTCCATCCCTGGCACGCCCGGCGCCTGCACCCAGTTTCTGTACAGCGAGGCGTATGAGACGAGAGGCGGGAACCCGCCGATTTGCTACAATACGAAGGTGCCGGCGACGTGTTTTCACTGGAAGAGGAATGTCACGTTGGATGGGAAGGGGTGTATTAGGGGGCAGATCTGTCCAGGGGAACAGGTTTAGGGGGGCGGGTGTCGTGGCTCTAGATGGGTTTTGGTTCGGAGCATGGAGGTTTTGGGTTTCGAGATGGACTTGTATCCAGCTTGTTCATTGTGGCAGCAGCAGCGGAGGGAACTATGCAATTTCTGAGAGATCTTACGTGTAGTCATTTGTATTGCCTTCATAGACTCCACATGGCTATAGGTGAAATTGAGCATTTTTCTCACTGCTTGATGCTCATCAATCGCGGTTGCATAATGATAGTCTTGGTAAAGTTTGAGGCCTCTGTCATCGGCCCTTCAGAATCTTCCTTTTCCGCTTCCTACCGGCGTGTGGATGCAAGAACAGCCGCACTTTCATGACTGGGCTCTAGATAGGCATCTTCTAGTGATCGGAAGTCGTCCTCCATCTGTTATGTCTTGCACGGTGTAAGGCTGTGTGACTGCTCTTTGACATTCGTAACGTATATGTCTGTCACAACATAGGTAATTAAGACGTTCAGATGAGACTATCCTATGAGCAGTTGATGAGTAGGGAGAATGACGCTAGTCTCTCCTTCTCGAATGATGATATCTTTTATTGAAGCTGTGGATATCATGAAGAGCCGGTGAGAAGAGTTCTACGAGCTTTGAACATGGATTTCATGGCAGATTTCGCCCTGATCATAACACCTCGAGTGCCAACGCGATATGCTATTTTGAGTGTCGTCTGGCCGAAATATCTTGCTGTTCTGTGAAATCACCATCTTCCAAAGTTGAGGTTCGAGCACGTAGAAAATGGAATGGGGAAAAGCCTCGAGTCAGATAGTGCAACGGTGACATCCCATTATCGAAGACCTTCCTGAAGCTGTTTGTCCATATCATAATACTGTTGCGAATCATCCATGTGCGGGGACGAGCTAGATACTCCCAAGTTCAGAAGGTGGCCAGGCCTTGATCTTGTGGAGAGGTCGTGGAGTAGTAGTCCTTGGTCATGTGGATCCATTGCATATAACCTCCTATAAAGTTCGGGAAATTCGATGTCTAGAGCGAAGCTGGTAGCCAATAAGGAAAACGGCCTGCTATATGTTGGTAGGTAGCGAGACCCTTTTTCAGTGAATTAGGGGTTGCCATCCCGTTTGTGCATTCATGATACTCGTACAAGCCGAGCCAGATCTTCGAGCCGTATTCGTTGTTCCAATGGGATACATTACAGACATGCATCCCAATCACCACCAAACATGGTTGTTTCAGGAGGTCTCCAAAAATAGCTTCCCGAACCACTCCTCGAAGCGCTGGACCTGCCAAGAGGATCGACAGCAAGCCCGCAAAGTCACGTGTCTCACTAGTGTAGACGTCCAGTCATTTTCGACGACAGCATTCACCACAGGCCTCTCTACGCGCCGTGTGAAACGACCCAATCGACAGCTGTCTCTCAGGTTGCGGTACGGGAGTCCTTGCTGATGTGCATTAGCACACGAACAAGACGAGCCTCCTCCAATCATTGAGGTTACGCGCGGGGAATTTGCAGCCTCCATCTGGAACTCTGCAAGCTCACCTTGTTGCAATTAAAGAGCATTCGTCCCATTCGATGGAGAGACGAAAATCTTATCTCAGGCGGGGAATCAGCGTCTCGCTGTAAGCACCATTACACACTGTACACCATCATCTGCATTCTCGGGGAGGAGAAGTGGACTGGTTGGTCTTAGGTGTTGAAGGGTTCGATATATTTAGGTGCAGAGAAGATGGCTTGACTGGCCCGTCATTCTATATGACCATATCCAAATTTCCGATACATCTCAACGCTCAATTGTGTTTCGTTATCTATCACTTCCAGTCTTCTCCCCTTCTACTAACATTATCTCTGGCTGACCCCCCTCTCCTCTTCCCCATCTCTCAGTCAAGATGACTTTTCGCATCATGACTCCTCCGTCACAACATAAGCCCAAGTTCTCTGCAATGGGGAGTCCAAGCATCGCCCCCCCTGCCTACACCACAGATGATCGGCTTGTAGCACGCAACCACAAATTCTCCAGGTGGATATACCTGATACGGCTCGGTATCACAGCGATCACGCTGGTGACTTCGATTGCGGTCATTGCATGCGCAGGGGTCGCTCTTCGCCATTACTCGAATTCGCACCTTGGTGCTGAATGGCTTCTACCGCTATGGCCTCTCAATGTCGATCTGCGGCCGACCCATACAGTTCTGGGTTGCGGTATTACGGTCGCTATCCTAAGTTTTGCGTACCTTGCTGCTGCTTTCGCACCTATGGTCCGCTGAGATTTTCTTCATTCCGGCTATTGTCAACTTACTAACGACCGTTTAGGGGGCAAGAAAAATGCATACTCTCAATATCGTGTCGACTGTCCTATCATTCACCTGCCTCGCCATCTCCCTCTTCACCACCATCTTCGCTTCCATAATCACCAACAATCTTTCGTACAGCACGTCTCAGGGCACCCTCAATTCGTGGACATGCAAATGGCAGGGCTTTGAGAGTGTGACGCCCGCAAACTTCACTGCAATATGTGATCAAGGCTCAGCGGCGCTGGGTCTCGTAATATTCCTGGTCATCATGGAGGTACTCGCCGTAGGCGTTGCAGCGTGGGGCTGGTGGGTGGAAATGAGGATCAAAAGGGGTAGCGTGGAGATGGGGAAGAGCCAGGTCGAGCTCGTGAAAGTTTGAGACGCTCGAACATTGGGGGACGGTTGGTATGTATGGATAAGTAGGATCGGAGCTCCCTCGCTGGATCGGTGGCGCTTCTGTGTTATCATGATACGGTCAACGACGGCCTAAAGGCGTACCGGGGGTTGTATTTCTAGCGAAGGGTCAATGTTCTATGTATCTGGTACTTCACGACATCGCTTGCGTCCAATGAGGATGTCGATGTGTGAATTGAAGCTAGTGAACTCAAGTCAAAGTTTCCAGGTTACTGTAGCCTACCGTCGTAAACTTCGATAAACGCACCGTTTCTGAAAGCGCTCAAAACACCATCCCCAAAACTCCTCCGCACATTCTCACACAGAACATCTAAGACATACCCCATCATCTACACGCAACACACAGCCAAGCTTTTCCTCCCCCCCCTTCTCCCCCACCCCCCACACCAAAAATGCCACCTCCACCTCCCCTCCCCCCTCCCGACAATGAAGACGACTACGACAGCGCCGCCGACTCCGACTTCGATGCCTCGATCTCCGCCTCCTCGGGTGATGAATCGGTTGCTGCCGACGGCATTGCGGATGTACGACAGAAGGGTAAGAAAGATGCGGATGGAGATGTGGAGATGGGGAGTGGGGATGAGGGGATAGTGGCTCAGGGGAGGAAGAAGAGGAGGAAGGGGAAGGGGAAGGGGAAGGGGAAGGGGAAGGGGAAGGACGGGGAGGAGGAGGAGGGGGCGGTGGGGGTGAGGGTTAGATTGAGGAGTGGGAGGGGTGGGTGAGTGGGTTTTTTTGTGTTGGTGGATTGGGGAAATGGTGTATAGGCGTACGCGTGTACGCCTGACTACTGGCTGCAGTGCGTGAGGTTGGAGTTGACTAACGGCGCTACAATATCTACAGCGAAGGAACCAAAGCACGAACCCTTCCCAAAGCCTCAGGTGCAACTATAGACATCGACTCCGTCTGGGCTCGTCTGAACGACCCCAAGTTTCACACTTCCCCCTCACAACGCCCAGACTACTCTTCAGACGCCGAGAACAAACCGCCATCGACCACAGACCCTTCTCTAAAGGACCTGCCCTCGATACTCAAAGCCCCGACAGCCGAACAAACGATAACGATCCCCCACACCTACACCTTCGCCGGCGAAACCCACACCTCCACCAAAACCGTCCCACAATCATCCCCCGAAGCCCTGGCCTACCTCGCCACCAAAGATAAACCCCCCGCCCCCACATCCACAACCACAACCGGCCCCCTCCGCCGCCCCCTCGCACGAAAAAACCTCCTCGATCCAAACCCCACCTACCTCATCCGCGGCCGCGAACTGCCTCCACGAGCCGACCTCCCCACCACCATAGGCGGCAAAGGGACGAGACATCTCGACACGAACGAGGTATCCACGCGGTGGGATTTGGGTGGTCGGGAGGGGAAAGGGGCGAAGAAACTGAATACGGTTGAGAAGAGCAAGTTGGATTGGGAGGGGGAGGTGGAGCGGAGGGGGATGAGGGAGGAGTTGGAGCGGGCGGAGAAGAGTGGGGGGAGTTATTTGGGGAGGAGGGAGTTTTTGGAGAGGGTGGAGGGGAAGGGGGAGGAGGGGGCGAGGGTGGCGAGGCTGAAGATGGCGGGTGTGGGGGGGTAGGTTGGTTGGTTGTTAGAGGGATGAGATGGTGCGGTGTTGGAGGGGCAGTGATGGGTTTGCTGTTGTGGTGTCGATGGATGGCGGTGGCTGCCGAGTAGCAATTATATCTGTGTGGGCCTTGCAAGGCGCTGTTGCGGTTTTGTGGAAGACGCACTCCTAAAAATTAGATTTCTGGATTGCTCATATGGAGAACTGGTAGTAAGCTTTCTCATTTTGACGGGATGGTAAAACCCCTGTTGGATGTGCTGAATAGCAGTCCTTCCGTCAAAGACCTGGGGTCCAAAGTGTGAACGTTCTTGGTTCTCTGCGAAGATGTTCTGGCCTTCTGTCTCTTTACCACTACTCTATAGAGCTTCTGTCATAAGAAGCACATACCGCCCGTAACCACGCCTGAAGATTCTGTACTTCGGCTGCGGTCAGGTTTCTGTGATACACGATAGAATCAGGATCTCTGGATGATACGAGTCGGAGGAGTGGAACCTGAAAATCTTATCGATTTGTATCCGCTGGAACTAGTCCTACGAATGGAGGTTAGCGGTTGTTGAGTGGATCTCACGGGTCTGATGGATGATTTGGCTATGCTAGATGTCTAGAAAGGTGTAAAGGTGTCTAGGAACAAGACAACGAGACAACAAGACTATGTAGACGTGGCCATTCGCTTATTGTCTTGGCAGAAGGGCTTATTTCCAACAGCGGTTAGTCTAGGGAGGACTAAGGGGTTTGAGATCTCCATCGAATTCCTCCCAGTGTCTTACCCAGAAGCAGTTCATGCAGTATGGATAGCTTCTGGGATCTCTGCTAGGTGATCGGTCTGGTGGCGATCGCTGAATGCTGAAGCGAAGGATTATCTGCAAGCCTGGAGGTAGAGGTGATCTCTAGAATCTAGCAAGTTGGCTATAGGTTTCGTGCTAATGATGTTCTAGGGGATAGATCTGATGCGAGTCCCGGTTGGACAGAGTGATCTCCGCTCTCAGCAATCTTGTCAGGTGGCGATGGGTTATTATCGCTGCATTGTCGTCAAGCTGGACTTGCATGAGAGGAACGCGGTAGTGTCGACCATAATCGTTGGAATGTAGGTTTAAGCCTATGGTCACTTAGGGTCTTGCTTTGAGATTTTGTAAAACAGGAGCAGGGTCGCTCCTACTCCTATCCAATATGGCCACACATAAAAGATTCTTTGCAAGAGCCACCTGCGTGGGTATTACTCTCCAACTTATTTCTATATCTGCACTTGTTCACTCTCTGAAACCGGACAGTCGATCGTTATTGAAGTGGTCACAGTATTCTTACCCTTGTGGTAGTTTCATCTTGCAATTTTCGTTCAGGATTCATACTTGCCGTGCATTGATAGGGTTCGGAGCCCATTCGCCTTGTCTTGCTGTTCAGTCTTTGGAAGAATCGAGTAAATCGTTCGCTCTGAGGTCATATGTGTACGATCCAGGCCTGACAATGTGTAGAGGAACATAGGGAGGTAAGTTGACGATGGACTATCTTCGCTAAGTCTTCGGTCCAGTATATGCACGCTGATATTGAAAACCTAGCTTCAGCTAAGGCTTTGGATTAGCCTCCTTGTGAGATTGCTGGTGTGGATCCTATCAAGAATAGAAACTGTGAACGCTCGACAGTCCCTTCGAAGCTTCCGAGACCATCTGCGGAATTCTATCTGCTTCGTTTGGAGAGTACACACGTATCGGCAGAAGAAGCTAGACTCCGTATTGATCCCGTCAGTCTGCTCATTGTTAGGTCGGAGACAGCTAGGGAGAATTGCAATCGCTGAGACGATCAGGCTAAACGGGCATCGAGTCAAAACTCGGCGTCCGCTATTTACCTCTTGTCTTGCCTGGTCATCGTGGTCTTACATCCGCCTACCTCACCCATAGTTGATTGACTACAAGTAGGTAAGCGCGGTCGGATGCAGCTGCTTAATATCTCTCACTTGGAGATCAGGGAAGCTGATCGATCGTTTCATTATAGACATATAAGCAGTAGCCTTGTTCTTTGGGAGCAATTAGTATCGCTGTGCCTATCGCTGTGCCACCATACAAAGCTCTACCAACAGGCCCGCTGAGTGGCACCCGGCCGACTGATGGCTCGTACTTGATATGCCCTATATCAAACGGTAGAGTTTGATACAACGCTTGCGCCAGATTCGCTGGCTCGTGATGTTTCATAAGCTAATCCGTAACGGGGATGGTTCGGGTAAAACTGATGTTGCATCAAACAACCCGAGCTTCGTCCCTCTACCCACCACCATCGTCAACCTTGCACCAGAATCATCAACTCCTGGTACAGAAAAGCCTTCAGCCATCGATACTCGATCAGCAGTCGAGCGATCTGGAGGTTGGGCTTCAAACCTCTTTAGGCCCTCGAGATCAAAGCCTCAGAACGGCAGCTTGAAACTCGGTCCTTCTGGTGCTGTTGTCTTCCAACCCTGCGAGTCACAAGAGTCGATTGTATCTACTCTACGCCCTTGTAAGATTCTACTGGCTTCCCACTCCAGTACATGACAGCTGACGAATTCCAGCATCTGCCATTCTATCTGATCACGTAGGAGAAGCAGTCATACCACAGAGTCCGCCAACACTGGCTCACGACAAGGTATAGTCTGCGCACCATCTTAGCCCATTCTTCATTACTGAAAGCTTGTAGCAGAAGTCTACTGGTCAACTTCGGTCAAGCTCCCCAGATTTGGCCCAGTCTGTGCCAAATAGCCTGCCTAGACGACGATCATCGGAGAATTATCAGCCTCGTCTTTCAAATTTCCTCGGGCGCCATCCACCACCGATCCAACGCCGATCAACTTCACTTCCGCTTACTCCGCTGTCTAGGATTCCAGAGAGACTACGTGCTCCTAGTACAGAACGTGAACTACTGTTCATAGGTGGTCATACAAAGCCGACAAACTCCAGGTTCACAAAGATCCCACGATTTGTTCCTCTTGCAATCCGCAGAGCCAACGTTAGCATGCCTCTGTGCCTTGCAGATTGTCCGGCTTCTGTCGAGAAGGACGGTGATTTCTGCCCTGAACACGAAGATGAATTCAGTACCACTGGTACACGCGGCAGCAACATGTACTCCTTCATTGAATTCGACGACGCTGACCGTGATCGGCCACTCACTGACTCCTCTAAGGAGAAAGGATCTGGTGCTGGGCTGTTTGCTAGTGTCAAGGGGTTCTTTGGGAAAAAGAGTAAGGAGGATGGGGAAAAGCCGCATTATGATGAGAAGAAGCCCAAGGACCAAGCTGACAACCTGGGTGCGAAAGAGAAGAGCTAGTCCAGTGGTTGGTTCGTATTAACGGCCACGAGCTACAAAGCGATGTGAATAAAGGGTTGCTGCGCTAAGCCTGGCTTGGAATATGAAAATGCCCTCCAAACACCAACGATGGAGCTCCACATTATGGGCTGTCAATGCTGAGTAGTGTGGTTTGCAGAACTGCTGTCAGTTATACCGCCATTACATACCGAGATGGTTATCTAGCTGAAGGTACATTACCCATTACCCATTACCAATTACATCGCTCAAAGTCATTAACATCAGATCATACCAGCAGTCAATCGTTACACATTGAATCATCGCTTACACCGGGCCTGCAGTGCAAGTTGCTTCACGCCCAATTTCTCAGAATCCTCAATGGTCATGCGTCCGCTGCGCAGTTCAATCCACCGTGGGTCGAAACCCACCAGTCCCATCTCTTTCGACTCCATCATATCCACCCCCAGCAAACCTTGCTTGGGAGTTTCCAGCATGTTAGTCCCCACAGACATCGCCTGCTCATATTCCAAAGATTTGCTTTTCAATGCTTTCCATCTACAATCGAATTTCTCGAGCGTCGTGTTGTCCGGACCTTGCCAGTCAGGAACGATGTCTTTGACTTTTATTTCTTGCGTCTCCTTGATCGAGTACCCAATCATTTTCCATACGCTCAAGAAACTTTGTCCAGGTTTGTCATCGCCCATGGTCTTCAGGTCCTCACCCACTCTCATCTTGCCTGCCAACATGAGTGTCCATCTGGCGTCATAGCCTCTAAGTCCTTTCTCAATTGACATCTTCATGCTTTTCCTGACGTTCTTGCCACTTTTCTCGGTGTTGCCGTAGCTGAAGTGGGTCTTCGTGTAGTGGGCTTTAAAATTGTCGCCTCGAGCCACGATCACCTTGCGCTTACCAGTTTTCTTGTCGATGCAGTCCTCGAATTCGCATGTGAATACCTCCTGGAGGTACCCAGACTCCCTTGGATGCTTGGCGGCGCAATGTCTCTTCATGTGTTCCGGACGATTGCATGCATATCTTTTAGGTGGATCAAGCAAAGGGCAGTGTAGACATCTTAATTTGGAATCATCGGTCGTCACTCTTGTGATACTCATTTGTCGAAAGGGCTGTCTTACCATTGTTTCTGTGTCTGGTAAGAATTCGTCGTCAGAACAAGACATATCGTCATCATGTCCGCCAGACTGGTGCTCCCAACTCGGACCTAGTACTGAGCTGTTTGGTGTGACCGAGGACTGTGATGGTATGAGGCCTTGTGGTATGGCGTCCGGGAAAAGGCTTGGTTGCGGGCTTTCAAAAGCTGCCTGGGAGTATTCGATGGGTCGAGGAGGGAGGGAACCGTTGTCGTTCGAGAACAAATCCATGGTCAAGGTTCGATTTGCCAAATCACTGGCTGGCGTGCGATAGCTAAAAGAGTTTTGGTCCTGCCATACCATTTGGGGGTTGTCAGCCGCAAGTGGGTCATTATCACGTTCGCTCGTCACAGCATCGCCTGCGAAAACGAACGATGCTGCATCTGATCTTATACTTTGGTCATTGATAGACAAGTGGGGTTGTAACAATTCTTGGTCAAAGTTCCAGGTCTCCTTGGGCATTCCAGACCGGAAAAAGGGGCTCGGAGATGTAGCAGAAAGGTAATGTTGCTGCTGATTATCTGGGCAGAAAACTGATTGACGGCGGGAGGATGGCGCAGTGGAGGCAGAGCTTGGGCAGGACGCCGAGAATCCGGGCGAAGAGTCAAAAGACGATGCAGACGATGCGGATCCGGGGCCTGCGTTGTAAGGAGCTGCAGTGTTAGATAGCAGCAATGACGGTCGACGAGACAACGGATCGATTATGGTTTGAGGTGGAGTCATTAATCCGTTCGAGACTGTCGAGGGCGGATCATCTCGAGGAAGACGGTACTGAATGTCTGTATCTTGTGGGTTGACATATTGGAATATGTCAAGGCTGTCGCCTGAACCTTTGGTATTTGCATCCATGGCTAAGCCGCTGTGCAAGCCACTATACAAAAAGTTGGCCATCATGTCTGCCAATCAGTCAGTGGGTTGTCCATCATCATCAGACCAGCATTTGGCATACTAGTATCCTTCACAGGATCTGGAGGCGTTCTTGAATTGCCAAGGGAGCTTCTTGATGGGGCAAATCGACGAGAGCCGTATCTCGACGGACCTTATAGACTTGGGCTGCTTTGCTGAGCAAGCAAATTTCCAGAAGCTCAAAGGTATTCTGAGTGGCGCAAGGCCTGTGGAATGCTGGCTGATATCCCCAATGTTTCAGCGAGTAACGGAAGCTCAGCGGCTATGCTGGACCCTACATCAAATCCATCTTCGGGGAGACAAGGCGACCTTGCTGATTGATACAAGCCGGATAGTACCGACTGCTCAAGCGACCTAAGTACCACCATCATGGTTCATCAAATCGAACTCTAACTAAGCTTGTTCCCCGCCGCCAGTCTGTGCGATCAAGCTTCTAATTGATTCCGAGCACCGCAAATGTCTGACTATGAAGCTCCCAATATCGCGCGCATCACACTAGTGGGATAGTTTGGTGAATAGTTCGAGGCTGTACATTGTCAGGTGATTCACTACAGAAGCTGTGCAAATGGCATCGAGAACTCCCAACTGGAAAAGCAGGAGGCAGGACGTTCTTTCATCGAATTACTTGCAAGGCCACGAATATACAGGAATGGTCATCCACCAACAATAGGAATGAGCAGAAAGCAGTCTCCGATCCTTCCAACAAGATCTGATAAAGCCTTTTAAGGTGTCCTGCATGGGAGGCTTGATCGTCCGGCCCATGCAGGGCAGATGCACTGCCTGAAACATATCCACTTTTCGAGGAATGAGGGTCTAAGTGGAGATCGAATTCTGTCCATTCGACCTACTTTACCATGGAAGGATTTGGCTCCCGTACTTGGTCCCTGCGCAAGCTCCATATGTGCATCGACTGAGCGACCAATCCCGTCTGATCAGCAATCCATCAGGGTAGTTCGAGACGACAGCCGTTGCAGACAACCTCAATGAACCTCTGATACGTGAACCACCCGGATCAGGGTATAGGGCTTCGGAACATTCTTTCCGGACTTTGGTAAATTATGACCCACATCTCCGCACAAGCTTCGAATAGAGCTGAACCTGCGTCTACGAAGCCAACGGGAATGCGGCTCCAAGAGCTAAGGTATCTTTCAAAGTGCCTGCGGACCGATGGTGGTTGCTCAAAGTCGATGCTGAGTTGGTAGAAGCATGTTCAAGAACAGTTTGCGATGCTCTAGCTGGCCGCCTTGCACCGAAGAGCTGGAAGTCCTCGGGGCACAAACCGCAGGCGTCACTGTTCGCCCTATCATTGCATCTTCGCTCGCTGCAGGCTTGACGTTTTGATCCCGACAGGATCCGCTATCAGCTGCGGTCCGAGATCCAACGGTCGATCACATGATGCATGATAGCCGCTTCATTGTACTTCTCCCAATGGTATTTGAGCTGTTGCTATGGAAGATCGAGATAGGGATGTGCTAGATAGCATCTTAGTCTCGTTGTTGTATGTACGAGCGCTTGAAGTCTTAAGCTGCCTCATGGATGGATGCGGTCGGTGTGATTCGTCGACGAATGTCTTCAATCCGTGCTTCTGAGTTATGTTGCTCGATCTGAAAAGGAACAGAAAACCTAAGGCTTGGTCTACAGGCCAACGAGTGATCTTACAAAGGTATACGAGACTACCGTGTGACCAACGGAGAAAACCAAGATAACCGACAACTACGTCTTGTTCACTTCGGCGCTTCTGGTCCGAAAGATGCCGAACGACGTCCTGGAGGTCTGCTGATAGACGCAGTTGTGCTCTGATACTCGGTCATCACCTGACTGACTCGCGTTTGGAATACGCCATCCCCTTTCCCCAGTCTGTCGGTGAAAGCTCGGTGGTCACCTGACATCGACCTTCTTTTCGGACTGAGACTCGTCCCTGTTGTTGCACGAAGACTTCCAGCCAGTACTACGCAATGCCGACACATGATTCGAAGACTGGAATCTAGTCATCTGATGAAACCGGGGCCTACGCGTTGTACTGGAACAGTGGCCCTGGCTCTCCAATACGAATGCAATAACGAAGAAGGAACAATGTACCACCCCATTGACATACAAAGCATCTTCATTTGCCTAGATCAAGACGAAGTCGGACACTCGTATCTGAGGCGTCTTCTTGACTTGAAGCATGTGCTCTCTCAAGAGTCTCGGCGCTCCCATGATATGCCATGCCAATCTGGGCTTGCATTGAATATATGGTATTCCTCTACGCAGCCAAACATCCATCTGCTAAAGCTTATCGAGTATCAGCGTAGCTCAGCATACCTCATCAATCACCTCTCTGGCGATCGAGCCGCCTAGATTGCTTTATCTTCTAGCAAACTTCTGCACATACAGCTGGAATTTTTCCATCGTTTCGCGAGCATGAAGGTGCATATCATCTGCCATCACACAGCTATATGTAATTTAGCGGCCATGATGACATTTCTACCTCATGCATGTACATCCACAAGAAAGGAGCGTAGCGCATCGCTTGGGATACGGTACCTCCATATCAACAACTGACACTGGAAACTGGCAGTACTATGTTGTACATGCAATCAGGATGTGAGGTATATTCGATCGTTGGTAGATGAGTGCAGTCTTTTTACCTAGTCTTGATGGGGTGGAGTTGTTCTGGCAAAGGGAGGTTTGTAATTGGGGTGGCTTTTCGAAGGGGTAGGGAGGGGTTTATGGTGTTTGAGGATGATGGGGAGAGGGGAGAGGGGAGGAGGGGAGGAGGGGGGAGGGGGAGGAGGGGGAGGAGGGGGGAAGGAGGGGCGAGGGGGTTGGATGGGGTGGTGGGTTTATGGAGCGTGTGGGTTGTTGGGGAGGTTATGTTGTTGTTTTGGCGGGTGGGGGTTTTGATAATGGCAGGGAGTTGACGCCACTCTTTTATGCATGTGGTGGTTGAGATGGTGATGGATGGGAAAGGAGATGAGGAGATATTTGGGGGAGGATGATGGTTTTGGAGGTGATGGTATATGATGTGTGGGATATTGGGAAGGACGAGTTTTGATATTTGACATTGGTTTGTATGGATTTTGTTTCATGGTATGGCAGAGCGATTGCCCCATCTACCGGAAGAAATTCCATACACTCTCACGTAAGACCGCTCCCACATTCACTCCTCATCCCCACCCACCAAATCCTCATCATCCTCCCCTCCATCCCCCCCCCCAGCCTCCAACCCCTCAAACTTCATAAACTTCTCCCCCTTCCCCTCCGTCCCCTCTTCAACCTGAAATCCCTCCTGCACCTCACACTCCTTCAGCTCACACCCCGCCGCCACAAGCGCCCTCCGGCCCACAATACACCCTTGCAAAACACACTTCGCCCCCACCACAACGCCATCCATGAGCAAACATCCCGTCAGCCGCACACCTTCGCCGATTGCGCAGTTTGCGCCGACGACGGAGGTTTTGATGACGGCGTGGGTTGCGATTGTTGTGTTGGGGGCTATGAGGGTTGTGGAGGACTGGATGTTGGTGTGGGGTGCTATGGAGGCTTCTGGGGAGATCTTGGAGGGGTGCGAGTGGGGTGTTGCGTTTGCCTCGTGGGTTGGGGGGAGGGTGGCGAGGCGGAGGGAGGTGTGGAGGAGGAGGTGGGGGGTGTCGACTCGGCGTATTAGGGGGGTTGGGTGGGCGGTGGGGGTTTTGGTCGGGTGGATGTAGGAGAGGAAGGGGGGGATGGTGAGGGGGGGAGGTTTTGACGTTGTAGGGGTGGCTTTTGGGGGGCGGCGGAATTTGCTGGTGGATGAGCTGCTCATGCTTGCGAGATTGATGTCGTTTTCGATGTTGCCGCTTGCATGGCTGCCGTTCTCGCCTTCGTTGGCGTCTTCAGCGTAGAGTGGGTCGAGAATTTGACGCATTTGCAGCTTCTGTGCCAGACCGTCTTGCCAACCAGCTTTGGCCCACCAGCCGACGACGTCTTCGCTGATGCTGTCGAAAGTCTCGTTTCGTTTGATCATCTCCAGTACCCAATAGGGAAAGAGATAGATGTGTGCGTCGCGGTGGGTTGTCAGCATGCGTATTCTGCCGTGTTTTCGGATCATGCCGTGGCGGATTGGGAAGCCTTTCTTCGCTTCGGTGATGTCCCGTAGAGTGTCGGTCGTGGTGGCGTAAAGAAGTTTCGAGATATCCGGCCTCAGCGAACCTTCAGGCGACGGTACTGCTGGCTGAGGAAGTGAAGTAGTGATGACGAAATCCGTCTCGGTGCCCTTCGTGCTATCCTCCCCTTTCGTCTCATACCAAACGCCTAACCCCCCCCGCCTACCGCCACTTTCACCACCTAAGCCCATCTTCGGCCCTCCATAACCATCGGAGGAAAAGCTTGCACCTCCGAGCCCTCCTTGCTGGATCATCCACGCTTCCAGCAGAGACTCGCCCGGTAACTCGGACACGAGATCACACGGTAGCACAAGGAAGTCCCCCTTGATTGCAGCTTGGACTTCCGGATCGCGAAGGATCTCTGCTGTTGGTGTGTTTTCCGAGAGTGACAATGGGGAGAGGATGTCTGGTTTCGGGGATGGGAGGGACGTGAGGTGCGGGTTTTGAGCAAGAGCTGTTTGGATTGCTGGTAGAGAGGAGGGTGGAGTAATAAGATGTATGTCTTGGCATCTCGTCAGGAACGTGAATTTTTGAGGCAATTTCTACTGGCTAGGAAGATGACTTTATTTCGTTCTTGCTTATAGATATATTTGGCAACGAAAAGTAAGGAACTAGAAAATGAGATTGATCTTTCTATCGAACATCCATACGACTGAGATGATGAGGTAACAAAAACGCGATTCGAGATCTCGAGGTTACTAATGGAAGCCTACGTACTTGTTATACCCATACGGTAGCACCAATCCAAGGGGTACCATACCATAGGACGGTTGGCGATTGGGACCAATGCTTTCGGGAAGTCTTCTGGATTTGCGGTGAAGGTGTTCAAGGAAACGCCGGGGCCGCAGAGTATGATAGCCTGGAAGCCCGGCGACGGCATACCCAACGCATGAGGCATGCTACTACGTGGAATGTTGAAATGCACGGCACAATACCACTTGGAAAGTAGATGTCGAAAGTATGAGATCGCTATATGTTCTTTCAAACAGCCAACCTTGTGAACACTCGAGACACGGTAGACCTGTCAAGATTCTTAGCGATGTCACAGGGCGGAAAGTAACATCGACAATACACTCATAGATAGCATGGAAATGTCTAACGACCAACTCCAAAGGCCGACAATGACTTTCAATTCCAGCCCTACAGATATTCAGCCCTACAATGATTTGGCTAAGGTAAGGCCGGCACGCCGGGATTTCGGCGATTGTCCCGTTCCTTGGCGCTCCAGCTCTCGAGTCAGCCTCAAGTAAACAACCTGGTAATTCTTAACTTTCTTCTTCTATCGCATGGCCACTTTGTGGTCTTGCACCGCTTCAAAGCTCTACACGTTTTTTTGGCCATAATGTCTTATTCATACGAGCGCCAGCGACGAACCACGCACGGTTCTTCAACTAGAAGAACAGCGTGGGGCTATTGGATCCCCTTAGCTGTGACAGTCACCGTCGCGAGCGCGGGGCTTGTGGCTTGGATATGGAACGAAAGAAACGATGAAGAGGAGAGCAATCTGCCCCCTGGATCAGAAGGTCCTCCTGGTTATGCAAACGCTCCCTCTCCCTCTGGCTACTCTTCCCCCAAACCCGACTACCCCAATGCGCCACCTCCAGGCTTTCAAGGTCCTCCTGGCCAGTCCCCATACCCGCCAAGTCAACAAAACCAGCCCCCCTATATGCCTGGTTCCTTCGAACCGCCACCAGAGGATGCGAGCATTGTTGCACGTATGTCCGGAGCACTTCGACGGACGCCAAGTCCACAGCAGATCTTTGATGGCGCAAGGAAAAACGTGGTCGCTGGGGTGGCTGCTGCAGGAGCTGCTGTTGGTGGAGCTTTATCATCAATTACAGAAGAAGACAAATCAGGTTACGAGGACCATTCGAGATGGTCGGAGGAAGCAGACTCACAGATTGGAGGATCCGCTCCCCAAAAGGGACCCGAATCAAGAGGCGTGGAAAGCTCAAGCTCGGGGACCGCTCGGCAAGCTGCTCACTCGGAGGTGAAGGTTGGAGCCAAGCGAAAAATCGTTGCGATTGTGGTTTCGGCTGCGTCAGACTACGAACACAGCGAAGGCGCAGGGTATCACCAAGAGCATGCCGTAAGTTCCCAGATGGAGCGAAACTCCTTCAAGCTTAGGAAACTGACACCTATTCCAGTCAATCTTGTCTCATCTGCCAGGACCCATGGGTGCTGACTTACGCGTCTTTATTCTGATATATACACCGGATCTTAAACAACACCCTCTTGCAGACACGTCGCCTGATAAAGCACCTACATCAACGACTTCCTCCTATTCAAATATCGGCCACGAGGATGCACAAAGCCAAGACGACAAAACGCCCGAACATAAGGCCTCTTCTGCCCGGTCCAAGATGTTCAATACACTATACACACAAGCGCAGGCGCTCGTTGAGAAAGATACCATGATCATGCCGTTCACAACTCCTACCGGGTACATACATCTTCTTCGTCACCTTGGCCCAGAGATTGTATACCTCCAGCAAACACTCTCAGGTCAAGGTGGGGATGCTATTTCACAAATATCTGGCTGGGTCGGCCAGATCTTGCTGGTAGTTGGGGATGAGAGTGGTCATGGAGGGTTGGTTGATAGTGAAGACGAGCGCGGAGATGACAGCCAGGACAGGTGGTGGCATAATGACTCAAGAATTGGGCTTGGCAAGGGGGTGGAAATTGTTGACGGCCTTCGCATTGGCGAAGATTTCATACGGCGCGTGGGTGGCCACGACTGAATGGAGACGGAAGAAAGGTTGTTCTTCTGATTGCAAACTTGGGGGTCCTATGTTATCTGATGTCTCAGTGGGTTATGACGGTTTGCATTGCGCAATGACGGGCAATTGCCTGCTACCGACCTTATGAGGTTTCGGGCAACAAGTACATTGTATTCAAAAGATCGGGAGTTAGGATAACATAAATGAGATATGGTATTTCGCCATTGTCATATGTACAACAGCACCTATCCTCGGTGGACCGAAAAGGGATTAGCGTATATAACCGGACTTCTGATACTGTAGAACCGCCTTACCTTTCGTATAACACCAAATCATCTCACCCAAAGTATCTCTCTCGCTTTGCAAAGCTTCTAGGTCTTTGAAACTTCTGTGACTCACGCTCACAATCACCCTCGAAAACCCTCGGCAGATTCGCTGCGCTACAATCACCCAGTCGCAACCTTCCCCCCACCGTCCCAAATGCGGCAGTACGAGGGCGGAGTGCAAGCTTCGTGCCTACTCAGGTAGCTGTTCCGAGAGCTAATCTCTTGCCATACTCTATCCTCGTCCGCTCCATCTCGAGGAAATCAAGACCATGGCCACGGCTGTCGCTCCAAAACCTTCGGTGCCCCACCAAACGAAGATGAAGCGGCCCCCTCTTCCCACCGTCCAGACTAATGGAGTCCATTCTTCTCAGTCTTCACGTTCACCATCCGTCAGCTCCAAGAGACCTCCTGGATTCAAACAACCCCCTACCCCTACGGTGAATGGCGTCAATGGCGACGCGAACGGCTTGGGGCCGCGATTGAGCAATCGGAGGAAGGATTCGCAAAAGCCTGGAGACATGCAGGGGCGGCCGAGCCGTACTGGACGAGGAGGGCCCGATGGAGAACGAAGACCTGCGAAGAGAATGACAGAGCCATATGTCAAGACTCAGGAATATGTCTTAAAGCGACATCGCAACAAGCCACCATCTTTCATCCTTCACTTACATCCGACGCACTTTCGCTTTGACACCCAGGATGGCAGCTTCTCATACAACTCGCCCATGAAATTCATCCTCGAGCACTTGAAGTCCCAAACGATACCACATGACATGATGGAAGACTTAAGTGCTGCGGGCACCCGCTTCTATGATGGATGTCTTATCGTCCAGATCCAAGACCATAGAACCAACTCTAGCGAATCCTCTACGTCCGCGAATGCTACCGAAGATGACAGCTATGTGCCGTTTTCCATACACAACTACAATGAGCATATTACTCCATCACCATACGTGCCCTATCCCAAGAGAGCCGAGACTACTGCCAATGGAGACTCGAGCAACGCCAATCCTCAACCAGGAGAGTCCTCAGGATTGAAAGACAAGGAGCCCAAAAAGGGCCCTAACAAGTTTACCCTGGTCCTCTTCCCTACCCCACTTTCTATGCACGAAGAAGTTGTTATCCAAGCCAATACCGTGGACCCTCGGCAGAACAACCGAAAGCAATCCACAGCTGTACCTCGAACCCCTGCTTCTGCAACAATTCCGCCTACTCCCTCGTCCGCGGTTTCCCAAACACTTTCCACCAGCGGCCCCCCTGCAAAGCGGCAGAGGATGATGGTTGGCAAAAACGAGCTTCATAGCTTCGAGAGCAAGCTGGTGAACTCGACTGCACCTCCTCTATACCTCGATCCGGTGGAATGTCTCGAAGATGCACATAGAGTGCTTGAGAGTTTGACCGACCCCCAGCATAAAGAACCTTACCCTGCGCCTAAGATAAAGAAACGTACAATCGCGGAGTTAGCGGCCGACGAGGCAATCGCAGCGCAAGAGCAGGACTTCATGCTTATCATGAATGAGAGATATTCGGCAGGAGCTGCTGGAGCCAAGGCCGGAGGGACGGATGGTGAAGCTGGAATTCCAACATTTCAACCGAACTTTGAACAGTGGCAGGCTATCAGGAATATCAGGGCAGAGCACAAGGAGCGCGCCGCACGTGAGCTGGAGGCGAAAGCCATACATGAGGCAACACAGCAAGCGAACAGGTTGCGGAAGGAACAACAGGAGAAAGCTGCCAAAAAGGATATGGAACGGAGAGCGGAGCAGCTTGCTCGAGATCAACAGCACATCAACAACATGAATCGCCAAAACCAGATGAACAGGGAAATGCAAAGACAAGTCTTGGCCACTGGTCAGAATCAGATAGCTCACGGAAATCCTCACCCATTGCCAAATGGGACTTCTCATGCTCAAAATTCATCGCCGATACCACGCAACAATACACCAAACACCCATTCGTCGCCAATGGCAGGCCATCTGCCTATGAATATTACATCATCCGGTCAGGGGGTTACCAGTAGCCCTGCACGTCCACCATCTGCTATGCAACATGCTCAGCCTGGAGGCATGGGTATGGCACGCCAAATTAGTCGACAGCAAGTGCCAAGCCGTACAAGTACGCCGCAAATGAATGGAACCCCTTCTATGTCGCATGCTACGCCAGTGATGGGCCAACATGGAACTCCTCGTATGCCCCAGGGCAGCCCACCAATAGGCACGAACCCTACCCTGAATCATAACATCATGGCCAACGGACATCTGAACGGGCAACCGCCACAATTTTCGCCGGAGCAGCAGCATCAGGTCTTGGAACAAATGAAACGCGAACAGATTTTCGCTCGCAATCATCAAGCTCACCAACAGCAACTGCAGCGTGAGCGGATGCAGAACGGCTCGCCAAACGGTCAAATGTCGCCCGAGCAGCGGAATCCCGCTCAGATGCAAAGCCTCCAGCACCAAGCGGCTCTGAATCAGCAACGGCAATATCAACAATCGTTGCGGATGCATCATGCCAGCATGAATGGACCACCAGGACATCCCAACATGCCCAACGGCGCATCCCCACCACAGCAGAACCCCCAGCAACCGCATCTCCAACAACGGCCCAATCCCGCAATGCAACTCACGCAACAACAGAAACAACATCTGCAAGCGCAAAGCCAACACCTCTACCACGGCCTCCTCAACAACGTAGCGCAGAAATATGGCGGAAACCTCGCCGCCATCCCACAGCCCGAGCGACTGCATTGCGAGCAGCAAGCGAAACTGATGGCGCAGGAGCAGATGAAGAAGCATCTCATCATGGCGCATCAGAAGGCCAAGGAGAACCGACACGCGCAGTTCCAGCAGATGGCCGCTATGAACGGCATGAACGGCTTGAGTATGCAGGGGATGAGCGATCAGCAGCGACAGGCTATGTTGCAGCAGATGCAGGGGATGCAGCAGATGAGTCAGATGCCACATATGGGCGGCAACGGAGTGCAGAATGTCAACGGTATGGTGCACAATCAGCATATGAACGGGGGTGGTGGTGGGATGGGAGGGATGCAGTAGGTGCGATTTTAGGAGAGTTGGGGGGAAGGATTCAGGCGATATACGGTGATGATGGATGGTACGATTGGGTCCTAATTGGTGTCGAATCATTGGAGTTGGATATACCCCGGAATCGGTGATGAGTTGTATTTTGTGGTAATGAAGGGTCTTGACGTTTTTGTCTAAGGGATTGAGTGGATGCATTCGGTTCTGGGCGTATGTGCTCTTCTTCTGAGACTCCGCAAGAGCCATTGGGGGTTTTGGGTATCTCGTGCGGCGTTTATTTTATGCGAAAAGGGACACGGCGTTTGTCATTAGTGATGAGGCATGGCGGTCTGGTAATTTCTAGGTTTTGCACGTATCAATCGCGAAGATTTCGTCTTCAAGACCAACTCCCAACCTCAAATCCGCTCCGCCCCACCCATCGCCACACCCCTCCCCCTCAACTCATCCACCAACTCATAGAACTGCCTCTTCCCCCTAAACACCCCCGGCCCATGCCTCAGCAAGCCCTTGGGATCCTCAATATCCTCCATCAACTCCCCACAAAGCCCCCACTCGCCCCTCCTCTCCAACGCCGCCAACGTCCGAAACAACGCCCACCAACTCGGCCTCTTGCCCTCTCGCGGCACGATCCGCAGGAACTGCAGCGCCTTCTCGATCTCGTCGTGGTTGGCATAGCCTTCGATCATGCGGTCGTAGAAGACGTCGTCCATCAGGGCTGTCTGGCCGCTTTCGGCGAGGCCGGCCCACAGGGTGGCGACGGAGGCGAGGTCGGGGGGCTTGCAGGCGAAGTAGTGCGATATCAGAATTGTGTAGTGGTGGGGGGAGGGCGGGATTCTGTGGGATTTCATGTATTTGAGGATGGTGCGGGCGGCGGGGACGTTGGACGTTTGTGTGGCTGTTTCGGCGTCGCTGTTGTTGTAAAAGTCCTTGGGTGATTTGGGGTTGAGGAGACCGTCTAGGAGGATAGTGAAGGTGTAGGTGTTTGCGGGGAGGCCTTTGTCTTTCATGTTTCCTAATACGGACATGATGGTTCGTTCTTGAGCTTCGGGAGGCATGGAGTGGAAGCTGGAGTCTTTGTTGGAGACCAGGCCGTTGAGGATGATGGTGAGGGTTGTTACATCTGGGGAACAATCGTGGGCAGCCATCTGTTGGAGGTGGGATTGTACCTGAGCTTGTGTGCCGTGGCGGACAAGGGGTTGGAGGAGGATGTTGAATATAGAGGTATCGAGACGAAGATTCTGCGATTCGGCCCAGGCGACTACGGTGGCGTGAAGTTCATGCTTGCCAATAACTGTGAGGGCTGAGAGAGCGGAGCGCACAGGGCGAATGTTTGGAACATTGGGGTTCAAGGGATCAGTATCTTTCTGCGTGGTAACGCTTTCCCGAAGCCTGTCGGTTCCGGTCTTTCCCTTCCAGAGTCTCCCCAGAGTCTCGAGGGCTTCAAGCCCTTCCTGCCACTTCCCAAGCCTGATCAGTCCATGGATGTAGATACTCCAAGTTTCTATGTCCGGTGTGAATTTCGAGCGGAGCATGTTCCTCCATATATGTTGCAACGATGTCGGGTCTCGAGTCCCGATGCAGCCGGAGAGCATGGCACTCCAATGTCTTTGGGCTGGAGATTGCCCGTAGTTGACCATGTAGTTCCAAACGGCGATTGCTTGGTTTGAGCATCGAACTACCCAGAATGTGCGAAGAAACTCGGCGAAGACCCTGCTGTTGGTGTCTTTGTCCTTCGGTTTGCCGCTGTCAAGATAATCAACAAAATTGTCCCAGAGAGTTACGGCGCCCTCAGGGTCTTTTCGTTTTAGAGCTACATTCACTTCAGACCGACGCTTCTCGATGGCTTCTAGGCTCCATTCATGTATCTGCTTGTGCTTCCGCTCTCTTAATTCATCCCTTTTCGAAACGATTATATCATGCTTGTCCTTCAGCTGTTGGGCCTCCAATTGTCTGATGATTTTTCCGATGATCTCGGTTTCGATACCTGTATCAGACAGCCGAGTCCTCGTGGTTGAGAGGTCCAACTCCCTGCCTCTGTGAAGCTGGGCAAAGAAATTGCCTAACAGAGGTGCACACGGTACATTCTCTGCGTCACAATACATGTGCGTCGTGATTGCAGCCGTTGCCATACAGTTGACAAGGGAACCGTCTGGATATTTGTTCATTAGGCGCCAAAAGCGGTTTTCCAATGACTCGGTGGTAGGCTTCTGATCTTTGGATTCGTGGGAAGCGAGATCTGTAATATTGATCTTAAAGTCAAGACTGCCTTTTGGATTCTGATATTGCTCCCGAAATATTGACCATACCTCTAAGAGGTCTTGAGCTAGTGTTTTGGCTTCTCTGGCTTCTTCCTCCGTTTTCCCATCAACCACGAGCTTCAATCTCATCAGCTGCCCGATCTGAGACCATATGACTTCATGCCACCAATGACCCATTATCTCATGTTTCATGTAGGTCTGTATGACCACGCCAGGAGTCACAATGGTATTGGTATTGTGTACCAATAATCGCTGCTTCGAGCATATAGCCAAGAGGATATCGTGGAAAACAACACGCTGTTTCTTCCACTCGTCATCGGACAGATCCCTATTCCGCCTCCAAATTCTTTCGGAGAGAAGCTGCTGGCAAGATGTCCATATGTATTCGATGCGGGAGGTTCCCCTTTTGAGCAAGTTATGCAATTCAAGAAGGCGGCGGTAAATTGATCTTTCGCTCATTGTGTCCTCGACTATATGCTCTTTGTTTTCCCCTTTCGGCGTGCGGGAGTATCGCGATATCTGTGATGCTTGTTCATGGGCACGAGTGGATGAGAAGAGAGTTTCTAAGACTTTGTCCACGCCAACAGGCTTGCGTAGCTCTTGATATTGTCTGGCAAAGGACTGCCGTTTCTTCCGATGAGCTCTGCTCACGTCTAGATCCCCAGTAGTGGTCGCCCCCACCTCTTGTGTTTCGGCTTGGGTAGCATTGCGGTCCACGAGCTTGCCCAGGGAGACGAAGCTCGCGTTCCGGAGCTGGCTCTTGGAGCGAAGCAGCTGCCGAGAACATCTGGAACACACATATGGCGTGTACATCAATGTAGTGGCTAGGAATGGCCACTGCGAAGATCCACGATGTGATATGCTTTTTCAATCGCAATAACTGACGTTCGAGGGTCGGTTATTGTAGCTTGAATAGTGCCAAGGCTGACTCCTTGGCGCGAGAAGGAAGATTCTCTGCCTGCAATGGAGATTTCTCCTTCACCACCTACCTTACATACTTACACGGACATGCAAAAGAGAGCAATTCCTTGATGTAGTCCTGTATTCTTGTGTGCATATCCAAGGTCCGTCTACCATCGTGACTGCACATCTTGAATGCTGTGCATACTGGGCTGTGCCGTTCCGTCCATTACTCTTTGGTTACTTTGATATTCCGTTGAGGGATCATTGGAGCTTGCTACCTTTATTCGAGTGTGCCAGTTCTTGGACGCTGTACACGAATTCTACAGCTCCAGTGATATTGTGTGTTTCCCCCTTCTCGGCACTATACGCCTTCGTGCCAAAATTTTATAGATGCAGCATCTGCCTCGCATTTGTTTACCTACAATGTGGATGAGAACCCTGCGCTCTTCTTATCCTTTCCTGAGACCAGTACTCGTTGCTTGTCAATATTCGATGCTGCTCGTCAAGCGCTCTACGTCTCGACATTGTAGGTGCGGCGGCTGAGGCAGCGGAAAAGGTAAGGAAGAGAAAAAAGACTAAGGTACCGTCTGTGACCATCATCTTTGGACGCATCAATACCTGGTATTCCGAGAAGACAGCTTTGCTGACTGAGACGCTCTTCATTGTAGCGGGACCGGACAGCTCCGATTCTGACATCTCATTCTATAATCCATTCCCGCTTTCTTAGTATAATTGGATGGTCATACACCGTCGAACCTACTCCGAGACGACATCGCCCCATGCTGACTATCCCTTCTGTAGGGAATTTAGTCGCTGACTCTGGTTCGGCTAACGCTCATTGAGACGTTTACTTTCGATACATGTTACCGGTATTGCTACGGAAGCCTCACTTCGTCTCACTGTGGCGACTCTTTATGTTATCCAATTGATTCGTCTGTAACCTCTAAAACGAACTGTGGCATACCCTTTCCACAACCGACTGCGCCTCAATTTGGCAAAAGCCTTGGCGCTTAATCCTGCACCACTTCAAATCGATTCCCATAAATGCATGGCTCTCTGGCCTGACTTTCTCAAGCTCTCAAGTGCTGCCAATTATTGTCAAGACTGCTGCCATGTCCGAGGAGCATCCCCGTGGGGACTACCGAGAAAGCTTGGTTTACTTCAAGGAGGCTGACGCGGAGAGAAACGACATGATGAACGTAAGTCATGATGCGTATTGCTTCAAATTGCAGTTGCTAACAAGGTGTCATCACAGGATCTTATCAAGCAGCTGGAGACATTGCAAAGCGACAGCCGACAGACACGATCGGACTTGGAGAATGAACAGGCCAGTCGTCGTAGACTTCAAGACGAAAACAAGCAGCTACAAAAATTTACCGTATGAGCCCTTCATGTGGGTACGTCGTTCGCTCTAACAGTGAAACAGCGTATGCAAAATGCTCAACCGTTTATTCTGGTACTGATCGATGCCGATGCCGATGATTACATTGTGAGTTGTCTAGTTTGCTTCTTTCACACCTCTGTCAACGATTTGGCTTACGCTTCGAAATGTCCTAGTTCCATGAGAAGTTCTTGAACAAGGGCGAAGACGGTGGCAAGGAAGCCGCGGACGAGCTCAACGATCGAGTCATCGCGTATCTCAAGACCCTCAACATTGACATGAGCGGCACCAAGGTCATGATCAGAGCCTATGCGGACATGAAGAACCTCCGATATGCTTGTGTGAGAAACAGGAAGATGGACAGCGGCGCGGATTTGAGCCGTTTTGTGGTCGGTTTTAATCAACGTCAAGCGCTCTTCGACTTTGTGGACGTCGGCGATTGGAAGGAGGGAGCTGACAACAAGATTAGAGGTATAGTTCCATCCGAAATTTCCGCAACTATGGATTAAACTGACTGACTTTTGTGACAGAGTGTCTTGACTTTTATGTAAACAGCTCGCAGTGCAAGCACATTATTTTCGGTGCTTGCCACGACTCGGGTTATGCCCCTTGCCTTGGGAAATATGCAGCCGACCCTTCAACGAACGATCGCATCACACTTTTGAAGGGATCATCCATCCATCCAAGAATTGCAAATTTGGGCTTTAAGCATACCCATAAATTCGACTCGGTCTTTGCGCCAAAAGCTATCCCTCCAGCTATTACGCCAAAAGCGGTGTCTTCCTCCTCGACAAGATCTCCGTCTACTTCGAAAGCAGCCCAGATACTTATCAACCCCTGCCCTCTTTCCGAGAGACTTAGCCCGGTCCTACAAAACGTAGCGGGTGAACGTGTGGACAAGGTACTCCACATTAACCTAGCGTCCCCCTACCTCAACATCTTGCGACAAAATAACCTATGTTACCAGTACTACCTCCAAGGCAGGTGTGAAGGTGGCTGCGTTAAAAATCATACCATCTCCAGATTTCTTGAAACTTCGGCCTTTGATCACCTGTGGTATCTTGCACGCGGTGGCCTGTGCAACAAGGTTCGGAAGGGTCGCGCTTGTGGTGATTCGAGATGCGTTTATGGGCATGAGAAGGGTAATCAGATTGGTTCCGGCTGAGTTCGAGAAAATTGGAAGTCTTGGCGCTTGCAATGAGGTACGGATGGTAAAGGTGTACGATGATCAACAATCCGGTTGTGCGCGTTGCGTGGACTATCCGCTTGGGTTATTGTTCGACTTCAAACCTTTGGGAAGGTCTCCGGGGTTTACGTAAAGACGTGAGCACTAACACGGTGCAGCATCAAGGCTTTAGATCGGGATCGGCAGGTCTAAGGTACCTACGGCGTGCAGACGAGATCATTAATGGGAACACCATCGCGTCAAAGAGAATAGAGCACTTTTGGTAAGCAATGGAGATACCTCTCAAAGCGATCCCCCTTGTAGAAGTGGTATGATCGAAGCCAAAGAAAAATATGCAGCAATATAGTTATACAACACTACTACGACACAGAAAAACACCCAAGTCACATTGAAAAATGCTCAACGCTCAAGCGTAATCCGAAGTCGCACACGCGGTAATCGAATGTCTGACGCTCTGAGGCCCCGACTATCGTAGTAGGATATCTAAAGAGAGGGTCGAATTTCTTCTTTAAATTTGTGAACTGAACTTTGGCTCATCTCTTATGCTTGGAATGGATTCAGGGTATGTTATTTTGGGTATTGTGGATAGGCTTTGGTGGTTGGGTGGGAATGTGGTTTGTAGTGCCTGATTTATTTTGCAGGCAGGGAGGGAGTGGGAAAGTAGGAGGGACGGGAGTTGTGTGGGTTTAGGTTTTGATTCGAGATTGAGATTGAAGGCGAGGTTGGTCGTTTTCTTGGGGGGGCTAGTATTGTGTAGATTTTACGATGGTATCAGAATTGCGAAGGGTGTACCAGCGGTAATGTTTAGAGCAGCGCTGTCAGATTGGTAATGCTACAAAGGTATAGTCTTCCTGTAAGCATCTCTCCAATTACAGCAATGATCTAAAATTCTCAGATGAAGAACCACAACGCTTATGCTCAGATGCACCATAATGATCTATCAACACGTCGTCTTTACCCTCCGAATTCGCAGTCACACAAATATTTACAGCAAACTCATCAATCCCGCCAATCCCACTCCCACCACTCCCGCAGCGACAAGGACACCATTCCTGTCCGCCCCGCTGGAACTCTTGGGCTGTGGTGGGTTCGGCGGCGTGGAAGATGAGCCAGGCGTCGAGGTCGTTTTCGAATCCGTCGAATTGGCCGAATTGCTCGGCATGCCACTCGTTGCGAATGTCCCAGCCGCCGTTGACTTGGCGCTTGATTTCGTGGTGGAGTTGGCGGAGTTGGCGGAGACGGACGCCGATGCTGCCAGGCTGGAGATGATAGGTGCCACCTCCGTCATCACGAGGGTCGCTTCGCCGGCGAGGAGGGATGAGACGTATGGTTGGAGGGATGTGGGAACGGCGGTCACGTAGGCGGGGAGGCCGGTGGCGGTGGCGGTGAGGTAGGCGTTGAAGTAGTCATCGTTCTGAGCTTGGATGACGCTAGCCGAGACGGCGGTTTGTTCTGCTTGCCAGCTATAGACGGCGTTTGCTGCGACGGTGTTTTGGAGTGCGATAGATTCGGCTTCGTTGTTGACCTTGGATAACTGGTTAAGGATTAGCTATGGTTTCATTACTCAGGGTTTTGGGGACGAACAGCTTGGCCTATCTGGTCTGCAGCGGCGGAGGATACTGCTGCGACGGAGGTTGCTACGAGGCCCGCAGATGTGAGGAGAGTTTGTGTATGCATGGTGATTTGCAAGTAAATCGAAGCAAAAGAAAATGGGATTTGAAAGGTTAGGACGTAAGGCTGGATGAGACGAAGATGGTATGCTGGGATGAATGAGAGGAAAATCGCCTGTAAAGAACAAAGAGGACTTTTTGTCGGTACTTTGGAAACGGCTTACGGATTTGTGATGGGAAAGCACAAAGAGATTTGAGGTACTTATGCTCCTTCGAGATTTCAATAAATAGCATTGCATGTGCGGCGTCGTGTCGCTCAGCAGCTGCTGCGGTCTGATCCTTGGCGGCTTAGCGAAGGATGAAACTTGAGGCTGTAAATTTCCCAAACTGCAGCCTGATACCACAAGCGGTCAAGCTTGAATCGATCGAGTTAATCAAGAAGCGTAGGGAAACGGCACAGCATAAGGATGCATTGAAGTTGACAAGCAGGACTCGTTCAATGTCCCCTAAGCGCTGACTTGATGTTTCACTCAACCCGCCGACCTATGCATGCCATCAGTGGAGTCGTATATGACTGGATTGGCCTTCATGCGCAGGATGCAGCTTGTGGAAGGTGATCTCCCCCATGCGTCTCCACCTGAACCTTTCCCACGGTGCAGTGTCGCTGCGCCCGAGTGCAAGGTCGCAATATGGAAGCCAGGATGATCAGTACATTGCAGTCGATCCTCCTGCACCCAGTCTCTGCAGTTGTACGAAGTATAGAGGCAATGGCATGTTCGATCAGTGGACACGTTGCTTACTGCGGCTTCCTCTGAAGCTGAGTGAAGCCCCATTCTGCTGCAAGCGCGCGCTCCGGTCCTCCAAGTCTAGGTTGCCTTGATGCTCGCAGGCTCTGAGACTAAGTAGAATGTTGAGGCCTAGTTGGTCTTGGAGCTTGGTGGGTGTGCATGAGAGATGAGTAGATTGAGATCCTTCGAGCAACAATGGTGAAACGATACAACATAATGTCAAGCCGTCCTTCATATGAAAATTAAGATCGATCCGCCAAGACCACGATGGATCGATCATTCCTAACCAAATCAGGCTAGTCGTCCTTGAGAAATCCGAGCTAGGATTCTGTATCGTTTGTACATATTTCTACCAGGTTGAAAACGGTCTTTACCTTATGTCAGGCAACTAAGCCTTTGCACTGATGGCAAGACCTCTCTTTCTTCGCCGGTTCCCTGCAATCTTCCTTCCATTCCGCAGCCAGATGGTTGCGCATTCAATCCTACAACACTTCTTCACCGTATAGCTCTCCCGAACTCATCTCTGCAGATAGCCTGAATCTTTGGGCCCTCCTAGCCTAACAGAGCTTTCCCGCGTATCAACCATGTCCCCTCCGATACTTAGATCCTCATTGGGCAAAAGGCCGTGAGAAATGGCACTCTGGCAGTGAACATTCAACATAAATATTTGCGAGGGAGGAACCATACCCAGCAGTGACGATGTTGCGGGCTTCAACATGCCACTTCGAGTATTTAAAACCCGCATAAGTCGACTACATTGACTTACCGAAACCGGACTACTTGTATATCAAGCTGTTGATGACGTTTCTCATATACGACGCCTGACTACTTGCACTCTATCCACCAATTGCGGGCCAATTTGAGCAGTGACAGTCACGGAATTGTCAACTACTTGGGCAACGTTACCCTTATAACTATCATCTCCCTGATGGTAGGCCAAGACTAAGACCCCTCATCTTTTCGCCCTCTTGCTGCTTCCATCGCATACACGATGGCAACCATCACAGAGGAGGTTGGCGACATCTTCGACAGCCCACCTAACAGCATATTGATTCGTACGTCAATTCTCCTCCTCGATGTTCGGGATATCATTTGACACACAACAGATGCCTGCAACGTTAAAGGCGTATGGGGAAGCGGTGTAGCTCTCGCTTTCAAAAAGCGCGTATGTTCCCCTCGAATTCGTCGTGGATTTTGTCCCCATATACTTACGTCTCACAAGTTCCCAAAAGCCTACAAACAGTACCGCTCTCACTGCCTATCCACGAAACCACCGGCAATCGCTGGGACCACTCTCCTGATACCGCCTCACTCCGATGACGGTAACGGTAAAACGCAACCATGCCAGGACGACCGCTACATAGCATGTCTCTTCACTTCACATGGCTATGGTAAGGCTGTCGATCCACCTGATACCATCCTCAAGAATACCAGAGCTGCATTGGACGATCTCGCTTCGCAACTCGATGTATTAAGAAATGAGAAGTCCGCAGTTGACTTGGGTCAATGCACGGCTGTGAGTATCAACAGTGGGAAATTTGGTGTGCCTTGGTCGCGAACGAAGGAGATATTGAAGGAAGGGTCGCTGGATATGGTTGTTGTGAGGCCTGAGATTGAGGAAGTTGGGGAGGGTGAGGGGGGCAAATGGATGTCGAAGGGGTTGAGGAGGGGTGGTTTGAGAGGTAAATCTGAGAAGCGAGTGAAGGTGGGGGAGGCGGTTGAGATGAATGGATCGAAGGAGTCTCGGACAGTCGGGGATTTGGCTGGGGATCTCGGTGAGAGCAGGCCTACAAAGCGGAGGAGGACCAGAGGGGCTTGACGAAGCAATAGCTCAGGCGTCCATGATATAGAAAGAAGGTCAGTCCAGCCATCATCATAATATAGGCCCAGCCCATCAGTTCAACCAAAAGACTTGATATCCAACCTACTCCTCCATCCCCTCCCCCCTCTCCATCTCCCTAACAACCCCCTCCAACCCCTCCACCTCCTCCTTCCCTCTCCTCTCCCCACCCACCTCCTCGCCCCCACCACCCCCCTTCCCAACAACCCTCCTAGCCCCCCGCTCAATATACCTCCTCCGCTCCTCCCTCCTGCTATCCCAATCCACAACACCACTTCCAGCTCCCTCCTTAAGCTCCTGCAACTTCGGTCTCAAGCGCGCCACCAGCTCTCGCAACGCGGGTAATTGGCTCGTGGCGAATTGCGCATTTGTGGTTAGTGGTGTGATATCTTTCGATGAGGGGGTGAAGGAGAGGTTGAGGGTTTGGAGGGCGGGGGTTGTGGGAGAGGTTAGGAAGGCGAGGGAGGTGGGGGATTTAGAGGGGGAGAGGAGGGTGTTGAGTTGGGTTATGAGGGTTGCGTTGCGGGTGTGGGTGGAGTGGAGGGCTTGGTTTAGTTTTTTGGTTTCCTGCAATTGGCGCCGGAGGAGGAGGATGGATTCGGGGGTTGGTGATGAGGGTGGGATTGGGAGTTCGAGGTTCTGTGGTTGATGTTAGCATAGTAGTCGTCACACCAGAATGACTGGGGTTTTGGCTGGAGAGGGAGGTCACACCTCGTAATGACCCAAGCGCATCCACGGTGCAAGGTTATCCGGGATCGTCAGGATATTTCGCAGAGTGTATATCTCAAACTGATCGAACGCTTTATCAACGGTGGATTCCAGCAGCGTCTCGAGCTGATGCACGCCGTTTTCGATCTCAGCGCTCGCCTCGGGGTATTCGCCATTGCCATTCCCATTCCCATCTTGTATGGAAAGAGTAGAAGAACTGTGGTCACGTCCGAAGCCGAGGGACTTGGGCGGTATTTGCAGCAGACCGTTTTCGAGAGCCTCGATGGCTTGGTAGATGATGGTGTTTACTGCATTGATGATGTCGTCGATTAGTGACTAGAAGAACGTTCAGTGGGTGTTGTGGATGCGGAGGGGATCAAGCCGGCGTACCAGTGGTGTGTATTGGAAGTGCTCGGTGAGTAGCGCGTCTGATTGTCGGGTTGGGTCTGTCATTTTGCTGATGAGTGAAGAGTGCTGTGCGGCGCAAAGGTTGAGGTGTGGGGAGACGTGATGCTTGTTTACTGCCGAGGTGCGCTAAGACGAAACTGGGCTGGAAACGCCAAGGGATTAAATAGACCATTATCCCTCTCTTTCGGAGTCTGTATTTCTTTCATACTTTCATCTGACTTTCATTAAGTTGGTTCTGAACCTCTTTGCAGAGCATGCTATCTCATCTCAGTACACACCAGTCATACTTCCAGAATATTTCCAACAGCGGTCAGTGCGGGAACATGGCGCTTGGCCAGCAATATTATGCCAGTGGCATGCGGTTGATGATAAGCTGAGTGAGAAAACTCGAAGACATACAAGGAAAGATTTCACGGACGCTGTACGAGCGTATCGGCTATCGTGTCCCTCGCATCAGGAGATCAGAGTATGGGTCGCTACTAGTGTTGAAGCGCATTGTAAACATATGTTCTGCATTCCCCCAAGAGCGGGTCTCTCCTCATCTCGTGCACGGTCTATGCATGTAAGCTGCAAATCGCTATTCGGTTTGCTTCATTGTCATAATTGTCGTCATTGTCCTTTACCCTAGTACATGCAATGTTTCCGTCTTACGATTGCCATCGAAATTGTCACAACAAAGCCCGCCATCTCAAACACTCATCTTCTTGGCGACTGGCCTCCTTTGCCGTGGATGTCTTTTCAAGACGGCTACCAGATCAAATTCAATCGGTATGGACGAGATGAAGACGACTTGACGAGAGCTTGAGATCCGAGGTAGTTGCATGAGTCAAAGCCCTCAAGGGGTACTTCCTCGGCATATCGTTGACGCAAAAGCTCCAGATTATTCAGCTAGGATCATTGATCTCTCTATCGATCTTACGCATCGACAATTGTGGAGAGGGAACATGGTTTCTGATGCCCTTGCACCCCTGGAGATCTTCTATGCCGACAAGACGTTGACGCTGGTAGAAACAACCAATGCCCAAGTTGAACATTCCAACCCAGGGTTGACTCTCGGCGCGTTCCAGGTCCTGTTCAAGAAGCCTGGTAGTACCTTTGCAATTAAACGTGGACATGTCACAGCAACAAGGCTCGGACTATCCTCAGCGAAAGGTGCTTGCATGGCCCACATCTTCTGAACTCGAATATGCGGTGATTTCTGATGTCAGCTGCCTGCAGTACCGGATGGTCCGCGGTCGGACCCGACAATTAAGATTGGTCAATGCAAAATTATCGAACAAAACCTTGAGCAACAACTGGGAACTCAGAGTTTCTGAATGTGCGCACAAGCTGTTGGGTAAAACGGTTTGTCAGATCCGCGAGCGCTACCACGGATGACTCTATGAGGGTGCCCGTTATTCCATTCGTAAGCTATTCATTTCGTTGGTAGAAGGAGCCATCTGCATGCTACTACCTGGCATGAGTTGACAAGATGCATTTCTTCTTCTTTGTTATCTCTTGCGCCATCTTTCGCATCTCTACTGCACTTTCCATCCGAAACAACGCCTCCATCCTCCATCTTCCAACCATTTCTCCATCGACATCACCATCATCACCAGCTTCTCTGATAGCTGCGAACCCTCTCCCCCGCGGCGACTGGCCCCCCACTCCCTGGACCTATCCCGATTACCCAATCCTGACCAAATTCGAAGAATACGGTCGCCACGTCTCCAACTCCACCCTCACAAAATCCGTCATAGCATCTACCATCAGCATTCAAGAAGAGCTCATTCGCAAAGACCGGCCACCACTCCGCCCCAACCATCCGTTCGCTTTCCACAGTGGTATCGTCACGCTCTACATGGTCTTTGCCACCGAAGCCGAGATCACGAGGAATCAAGTCTTCCTGATGCTGGATCATTGGCGTGTTTACGTTGGCGCTTTCGGAGCGAGGGAGATTGCGCGTGGAGAGATGGGAGTCGCGACGCCTTGGAAACCGGCTGCTGCGTTTGCGATCACGTTTGATCGTGTTTGAGAGGAGGTGGATGTATTCGCTGCCTATCCTGCGATCTGGTTCCGTCAAGTGTCACGGTGTAAGTTCTGTACCGTGGAAATCTCTGCTACTCAATGTATGTCAGTTGGTAAGACGCGAGTACCACTGTCTCGTCTCTGCACAAGTGGCTGCTTTCTGGAGACTTTCATAGCGAGAAACTTGCTACATCGTGCTCCAACGCAAAGTAATCATGAAGTACCAGCTGCCGTTGATAGTTGATAGAGAGGATATGGTGTAGGGAATGGAGAGAAGGGGTTTTGGGAGGAGGTGCTGTATGAGGGATTAGGTGGGTTATGGAAGGAATTCGTTGTGTGTTGTAGGCAGTAGGTAGTAATGGGGTTGGAACTGAGGGAGGATCGTATTGGGGGAGGTAGTAAGGATTTCGTGAAAGGTTGGTAGCCACTTGGCTTTCTTCTACCAGCTTTGCGTCGCTATGATAGTGAACATAAGGAGCATCTGTACGCTCGCGCCAACGCAGCTTACAAGTATAGCCGTAGCAGATGGCATAGGTTTAAGGATGAGGGTACGGTATGTGTACATTCAATCAAGCAAGGTCTATACGACTACATACAGGAGATCAGGCAACTAACCAATGCTCGCTCAAACGCCCCCGAGATATGCTCACGACAATCTTCGAATCCTGTAGTGTGGTGGAACAGTCTAGTAATTATCTGGCGATGGGTAAGGTTAAGTGGCTTTGGCAGTTTTGACTTCGAGTTCGGTGCCGAATACCCTGTCCCAGAATCGGCTGGTGACGCCGAAGCCGTTGGTGTAGTCGGAGTAGTGGTGCTGGAGGTGGTAGTGTTTGAGTTGGCGGTAGTAGGATGGGAGTCTGTGGGCCTCATTAGCTGTGATTTTTATGGCTGGTGTTATAATATGTTCGAGACTCACTGCTTGTGATGTAGGAAGTAGTGGGTCAAGTCGTAGCAGATGTATCCGAAGATCCCTCCGCAGAAGACGGCGATGGCCGCATACCAGTCGTAGAAGAAGACCGTGTGCGCAAGCTTGTAGAAGGGGGTGGCGAGGGCGATGAAGAGGGTTGGTGGCATTACTAGGCGATATCTGTCCATGGGAAGGTAGTGGTGGATGCCGTGGAGGAGAAAATGGGCCGTGATGCCTACTCGATTGTCTGGGAGGTAGCTTGGGTTCGTTAGCGATCTGTCTGGTCGGACACTTGCAAGCATCGCTTACCCATCCACGTGAAACAGTCCTCTGTGTAGCCCATATTCCACAAGCGTCCATAGGAATAGACCGATTGACCAGTAGGCCGCGGTTTGAAAGATGGACGAAAGGCCAGTGTATGCGAGGTAGGTTCCAAAGGCGACCGGTGGCAGCCAGACGATTGGTATGACATACCACGCCGTCTTGCTCAATGGCTCCAGGAAGTTGCCGAACAACGGTGCCGAGGCTCCACCCTTGTAACGCCGCGGTCTGTGTACTTGCTCGAGGTAGAAGTCTTTGCTGAAGCCTCCATTCCAAACCTGCATCAGGAGAGGCCTGTTCAAGTCAATGAACTTGTTGACTTTGAAGTCGTCGTTGAGATCCGTCTCTTTCATCAAGTCTTCCACGCCGGACATGCCAGTGGCGGCGAAGACGGGCTTGTTCTGCGCAAGCTCCCCTTCCACACCGCTCCCCTTCAACGCTGCCAGTCCATTCGCGTTTGGGAGAAGGGGGAGAATGTCTTCCGGCTTATCGTGCTCAACCACAGCTTTTATCACCTTTTCGTTGGCGACAAAGCCAATGAGGTATTCCCCGAGAGTTTCGTAAGCGAATTCACTGTGAGAGTGTGAACCTTCATCGCGCATTATATCGGTGACATCTTTCCCTCCATAGCCAAGTATCAGATCTCCTCCTCCTGGGTGATCCTCGACAAATGAAGTGATATCGTAGACATTGGTGCCAATCGTGACATAGCAGGATTCCTCGGTGTTGTGGGAAGCGACATCGTGAGTCGGGATTGTAGGGAGCGGGCGGCCAGGCATGATAACGAATGTTGGTTGGTACAGTATAGATGGAGAGCCTGAGGAAATGGAAAGGAGGGAGACTGACAAATCAGGCCCCCATTAGCACCATTGAGGCTGTACAGTAATCACTAGAATAATCTGGAGCTGAGATGGAGTGGCAAAGTCAATCGCGCTAACTCAAATGAATCATCGGTTCCAGTTGCTAGTCCAAACAATTCAGTGCTTTCTTTCACAGCTCATATCTCAGTCGTTCACACTCAGCCAAACCTCCAGTCCACTACTTGGACTGATGAACGGCTTCTAGAGATGTGATGCAAGTAGTAGCCCATCTATCTCATGTAGATATATTATCTTGGTATCAATTCACTTTAGCATGAAGGTCATGCTTCGACGATGGTGATGTATCCGTGGCATATATTCTACTGATAGCAGCACCCTAAATCACCTGGTCGATGAGTTTGAGACCCTCGAGACTATTATTCTAGGAAGCAAACATCCAAGACTCTCGAAATGCATCACGATACCGAACAATGCGATGGTTAAAGAGGCTAGTAGGTATGGTAGGAGCCAAATTGAACACACGACGGGCGATCCATTCTATCCAGGAGAGAACCCTTGAATAAGCAGAATTACCCTATGAGGAGAATAGAGGATCTATAGGATTTCCAACCAGGATCCGTAATATCTTACAATGTCATTTCTGTAGGATAATTATTGAATAGAATATCGCAGCCTGAATCGAAGAAACCCCTAGAACACTTCATTAGTAATACAACGCTCCCCATAGAACTTCAGTAGAGTAGTGATTGATCGATCTTTATTTTGTTATGAATACAGTACCTATTGACTGAAAGGGCACGATAGCTAAAGTAGCTAGGGCTAGCGCGCGGCTCGGAGAATGCCAAAAAATCAGTGTGAATCCAACCGCACTTCACTGGATTCCTCTCCGCAACGGCACCCATTCATTCCCTGCATATAACTGTCCAAGTTAAGCCGGCCATGTTGCGATTCACCATCCGTATGAAATCAAGGACTGTCTCTATGGCGAGGTCCTCAACGAACGTCTCCATGTCACGAAGAAGCCGTAAAGTCGTGCAGGCCCAAGTGTCAACCACTTTTGAGGCCAGTGATGGCTTTCTCTGCGCTAGCGGAGGAGCTGGTGTACTTGCGGCATGTGTGTTCGCATTTCCTCGTTGAGTCAATATAGTAGATGGGTACGTTTCCTTTGTCATCACCCACCGTCACAATCTCAACATTTGTTACGTGAAAAGAGTAAATACAGAATGAGCGTCTGAGAGTACTCTTGGCTATTGAATTCGCTTGGATCCGGATGAGAGGTGAGGAATCGGGTTGACCACGAGGAACCCAAGGTGCTTTCTGCCAACATTGATTCACTTTACATTATATGAACTTTTAATTCCAAATTTAGCGGATGGGTTATCATGGTTCAATAGTATGCGCTGCGGCTCACCAGTTTCGAGGAAGCAGGAGGAGACAGTCCGTTAAAACACCGTTCTTCCTTGTACAAGGGCCGCTATCCGGCGTGATAGCGGCACCCGTAAGGAGAGTCGGGGGTTCGATTCCCCCTCCCATCCGATATGCAATTCTTTTTTCTAAATCAGATTATCTCAAAATTGGTTCAAAGTTTTGGACTTGTCCTGTTGATCTGGTCTCGGTACGCGTCTCCGTTGTAGATGAGGAAAATCTTCGTGACAAAGTGACCTTTATACACTGTGTTGACAATCTTGGGCATGTAGCCGTGTCTGGCATACTACCCCTCTACTCAAAGCGTACCTACACCGCAACTCAACACTCTCGAACGGTCTTCAGCGCCATCACAAAAACTCCTTGCACGTCTACTTTGCTAGCTCTCGCAAGATTAAAGCCTTACCATCACCGATTCCTGAAGCAACGCGAGAGCTGTCTGCCATAGCCTGAGACGCGTTGATCTTCGTCATGGCCAAGGGAGGTAACGCTACGTCGAAGAGACAAGGGGACGAGCAAGCAGCGCAGTATAGGAAGATGGTCGATGCACTCGAGAATGGTCACAACCCTTTGAGCCACTGTGCTTGGTGACCCTTGCTGATCAAGTACAGAGGACTATCGACTCCTTTTACAGATAGTACCAGAAACTATCAGAGGAAACGGCCCATGCTTCTGTCGTATGGCTGGGTGCTTACAAGGAAAAGGCATTGTGCCACCAGGCGACTTCATGCTGAGTCTTGAACGAGCGTACAACAAATACGGTACGCTGGCACGGACACCGGAAAGTCTCGCCAGCCAGCTCACGAGGGCGCCCAAGGGTCCCCGAGGTAAGCGTGGTCTTGGGCAAGGAGGCCAGGAGTGGTTTTGCCTCCACTGCGTGGAAGCCTTGTGCCATCGGATGAGTGATCCAGATGGACGCAACAATCAAACGGGGTATGATCCCCGATTCCAGGCTTTATTCGCAATGGCGAACTGGATCCTTGCGGACGAAAGATATTGTAACGATTGCCCTGGCTACTTTCGCCCCCCTACACCATATCAGTATGGGCTAGAGTTGTGGAAAGCAGTGAAGCTCGTAGACCAGTCTCGGCTTGATGGCGTCGATTTCAGGCTTCACTGTCCTAAATCGGTACAAGTACAGCCTTGTGACCTGTTGGTAGGTGCGGATGGCGAGTCTTGGTACCTCAACGAAGAGGCTAGATCCATCAGTTATACGTTCCCCAACGGTGTTTCTATCGAAACCGTCATGAAGGCTGCCGACGTGCGAGGGAAATGGCTTCGTGAAGTACTTGGTTTCGTCAGCAATCTCATTGCACATAACGGAACTGTGGCACCCACTTTGGTATATCAGAATCAATACCACATTGGCGGCGCCAGTATGTCGGACTACACTGTAGCTGAATTAGCTATATGGAACAGCCCTGACAATGAGCTCAATCCCAGGAACGCTAAGGGTCGTCGACATGGTGTTTCCAAGGTGTCTACTTCAGCAGTCAATCCGAAATCGCCTGCCAACATTCCGAACAGCTCGAGGACAGCACTGCATCGCAAACCCAATCGCGGCCCGATCGGCCGAGAGACCCCAAAAAGCCAATTGAACACGTCAAGCGCTGCTGCCGGGACATTGAAGGAGACGAGCTCGAAAGCTACCGATGGAGTTGTGAGCCAGAATACGGGGCGAAGGGTAGACGCTATTACTAAGGCAGCAGGGTCTGACAGGTTCGGGAACAGCTCCGATGCGACAGAGAACCCTCCACCGAGCTCGTCAACAGTAGCTACAACGCCCACTCCTCCCACCGCAACTCTCAAGGATATGAGCAACGATATGAGCGATGACATGCCACAACATATCAGTAACGAGCCTACATCCTCGCTAAAGACGCCCACTCTCCCTCTCATGCCGCCACAACAAAGCCGTAAGCGGGCGCTTGACTTCACGCCGCTTTCCCAACTCATGCTGCCGGAGTTAGATATCTACGAGCTTGTCGCTAGGGAGCGTGAGGTATGGACGTGTGCGGCAGAGGCGAAGGAAGGCAAGAGACGGAGGCGAGACGAGACGAGGGACTTTTCTTGATAGACTGGTAGGGAGAGGAGGTTTGTGCGACGTTTAATCTTGTCTTGACATTGCCCTTTAGGTTGGGTATGTTTTGTATGAGGGATGGTTGTGATGAGGATATTGCCGCCGCTAATTACGGTAAATCATTAAAATACCACACCTTTCTTGGGAAAGTCGTCAAAATACCACACTTGCATACCTCTATCCTCAAGTACGAGGCTGAGCTGCCTATACTCCAGGATAGGTCTCCTAAGACGTCGTTGTATACTCCTGGTACGTTAAATTTTGAGAATTGATGGCGACGTTGATGGGTCTACGGGCCTTATTTATACCCGTTAAGGATTGATGCTTGGGGGATGGTATTCGGGGGCTATTACTCTGGGCGCCGGCCTGATGTGCTGCGGATTGACATGCGGGGGCTGTTGTGCTGCGGACTGATATCCGGGAGCTGCTTTACTGGGGGTTATTGTGTGGGGCCTGTGTGTATGGCGTTGGGGGGCCTTTAGTCTTCCGCCGTGCGAGTGTGGTAGTTTTGCAATTTGGGTGTGGCAGTTTTGCAATTTTCCCAGGGAGATGCGGTATTTTTGCATTTTGCTGTTGTTGATATGGTGCAATACCTAATCATATGGAAGTCCGAGATTATCTGTGGTGCTGTTGTTGTGCTTGGGTTGTGCACGCAGGAGGGGGTTTAGAGTGGTTTGAATCTGTGGACCATGAAAATTGGATTTAGAACGGTATGTACTGTGAGCGTTGATAAGCTTGCCAGTTGAAGCTGAGACAGATGTACATGGTATCCGCATCAGTCCGAAACAAACTTCGGAAGTACAGAAATGATAGATACTGGGCCTTTTCGTCGTAATATGTTGTATTTACGAACGAGGAGTTCCAGCCTTGCATACAGTTAAATATTTCGCCACGTTGGCTAACGCGTACGTTTATTTCCTCCCAATCCTCCCCTCATAAGCCTCCCAACTAGCTTTCCTGTATCTCTCGGCCTCCTTTGCTCGATCCTCAGCTCCTAGTATCCCTCGTCCAACGATAACGATATCTACGCCATCCCGTCCGATCACTTCGTCCGGGCCTCTCCACTTCTGTCCCTTCCCATCGCTCTTGACACCATGTGCTTGCCCTTCTGCAGGTAAGCTGATGCCAGGTGCGAAGCTCAGAAAGGCATCTTCAGGGTCCTGGTTGAGAGATCTCTGGGCGACGAAACCAAGGACGAAATCCTTGTTCGATCGCGCGGTGGATATGCAGGCTTCTGTGTACTCTGGTGTCATGAGATTACCCTCGGAGCTCATCTCCGCCAGGAGCAGCAGACCACGGGCGTGTGGTGGTGGGCCTAGCTCTTCCAGTGCTGTTGCCCTGTCCTGGGGTTCATCTTCACCTCGCGAGAGCAATTTTATGAGATTCGCAGGTCTCCGCGGTATGGCGGATTCAAAGGTTTGAGAGATTGTGGTGGTAGCGGTTGTTTCGGACCCCTTGCGTCCCGTTCGTCGTGTGTGTTCAAACATGGGCGGCGTGACTGAGCTTCCCGATGACGGAGAGCGTTCGGAGCTTGTAGCAGGTTCGTTGGGAGATGTAGACTCGATGGTGCTGATCGATGATTCGGTGGGGTCTTGCGTGCTGTCGAGACTTGTACGAGGTGTGCCCGCTGTAATCGTTGTTTCCATGGTTTGGTTGAGAGACAGGAGGGTTTGCTGCGCGGCGGTATGTAGGGCGGGGGCTATTGAGGGACCAGGGAGGAGGTGGGCGTTGGTCAAATGTGCCCATGTTGCTATTGCGAGTGGACCGCGGGCGTATTGGGATTGGACGGTGTCTGTGCGTGTAGGATATGTTAGCGATACGTATTCCTAGAACACACCCCCTGGATAGAGAGGTAATTGTAGGGCGGACTGACTTCCAATGTCTCCAAATTTCCGATCCTCAAATAGCAGAAAGCTTTTGCGCCTCGCGATCTCTTGTAACTTCTTGACTGTCCTTTCAGAGAAGTCGTCAATGATGTCCGCATGAGTCTTAAGCACGCATATATAATCTCCAATCTCTTCCGCTAATTCGAGAAGCTCATACGTCCGGTGGACATCAGCGGAGACACAAAGATTGGAGCGCTTGATGGAGATGAGGCTGAGGAGGTATGTTGTAAGGCATGGAGCTGAAGGGTCTTCAGCGCGCGTAGAGAACGGGAGAGAGACAGTCAATTGAGGGTTTGATGCCATTTTCGATGTTGTGGAGGGTGTTAGCAATGTTCTGATATTGGGCAAGCGATTGGGGAACGCTGCTGTTCTCTACCCAATCCCAGGTCATCAAGCTAACTTTGGATGGTCAAGCGGCTTCTTGACAGGCGCGCTATTAGAAGCTTATCTTGACCTCCTTCATAGGTAAAGAACGCGGCGCTGCACAATTTGTAGGAATAGCGAATAGAAGTACACAGGTAATAGGCATTTGATACTCCTTTCTATTATCCTGTAGCAACAGCATCCTGCCAGCGCATCTCATCAAATCGTGATCTCCAGTATTCGCTAATGCACCTATCAGACTCCGGGAATTGAGTCGGAGATTGCTTAGTCATTGGATCGAATCAGAGCGTGCTGAGTAAGCGTCGTACCTCCAGTCGCGTCATGGGGGCGAATCGGAGTTAGAAAACTCTTGGCAAACGCATCATTCAGCGGTAATCAACTTTCGCATTTCACTTGCGCTGCCTGGACTTGGGTCAATTGCGGCTTCAACGTGGGCAATAAACGGCTGGATAAGATCTTTTGCGTGTTGGACAATCTCCGTGTGACCGATCATCGTCGTCGTAAGGCTGCATAATGAGCAACAGCATCTGGAAGCAGAAGGAGCTTTGGGCGAAATGCTGAGTGTACTGGATTGCCTTTATACGCGTTTGAGGTCCTCTCGTTCACTATCAAAACAATGCCGGCGGCGGCAGATCTTCGAAAACCTCCTTCAAGAGCCGACAACGCCCGGGAACATGAGCTCTACCGCTATTTCCAACCCCCAGAGCCTACCTCTTCCACCCTCTGCGCCCATGAAGCCTCTTCGCCAAACACGACCCTGACTGCTTTGGCTCAGCTATGTGCGCTTCGACTACATTCGAAAAGGGCGATGATTAGGTGAGCCGCCTCCGTGTACTATTACTGCTCAATCATGGCTGATACTTCTTACCAGTGTCATAGATCGAGAGAACCAGTACTTCATCGCTGAATCTACCAAGACTTTGGACCTAGTGAACAGCAACAAATCGGAAGTCGAGGGCGATGGACTCTGGTTTGGCTGTGGGACGGTTGAGAAGTCCGGGAGACTCTGCGAGAAGACCATCGAACTGCCGCCCTCTTTAAGCCGGCACCCATGCTTCACAGTCCAGGATCTTTCCAAAGACGAGCGCTTCAATCAACTCCCCTTTGTCGCCGGACCGCCATACTTCAAGTTTTACGCGGGTACCCCACTCACTACCAAAAAGGGTATCAATATCGGCTCGTTGTTTATAATTGATGATGTGGTGCGGGATTTGTTGACGGCTGACCAAGAGCAATTTCTTGGTACCATAGCGCAAACAATCATGATCCACATGGAGACGGCGGCTGAGGCTGAAGAGCGAAAGAAAGTAATGAAGTTGTCACTTGCTATGAACGCTTTTGTCGAAGGAAGAAGCAGGCTAGGTCCTGACGAAGTGGGTCAGGACAATAGACGTATTGGCAAGAAGACCGCGAACAACGCCGAGAGATCACCCCATGAGAAGAGGTCTGATAGTGGGAGCCGGTCCATGAGGGGCTCATATGCTGCAGGTATCAGAGACTCCATGTCGCTTGCACGACGACGCCGTTCAGGTAGCCTATTCTTCGTAGCTTTGCCATCAATGAGTGCTTACAGATTCGAAATAGATATTGGTGCATCCCCTAGCGAACCTGACACATCTCAAGATGATTCTGATTCTAGCAAGGCCCCTAGGAATTTAGACACGGACCATCGCATGACCTTTGCACGAGCAGCAAATCTTCTTTGCGAGTCTTTAGATCTACGGGAGCATGGAGGCGTTGTTTTCTTCGATACAACATCGAGACTACGAATGGACAATCCCACTTCTAACGCGCGCAGATCCCAAAGACCCGCTGAAATCGTCAGCTACTCGACAGTCGAAGCAGAGCTAGGAGTGGGAGATGAATCCAGGACTACGAACATCAAATCTTTCACACCATTGGATGAAAGCCTAATATACAGCTTGCTTGTTAGGTACCCTCGTGGGAAGATGTGGACTTTCGATCAAGACGGCAATCTATCGTCCTCTGAAGAAGACTCCCTATCACCGAGAGATCCCAAAAGCTCGGAGAGCAGCAAGCAAAGCCGCGCTAACAGAAAGCAAATCGAGGCAATGCTGCTACAAAAACATTTCCCAGGAGTTCGTCAACTGCTTTTTGCTGGGCTGTGGGACGCTGGCTCCTCTCGTTGGTGGGTGTCTACTGTGTGTTACATTTTGTTGCGAATTTAACAATAGCAGGTTCACTGGAGGGTTCGTCTGGACCACGTCGAATCGTCAGATCTTTACAAGGGAAACAGAGCTTAGTTATCTCCTTGCTCTTGGAAACAGCGTTATGGCAGAAGTGTCCCGTCTTGCATCCGTTGCCGCCGATCGGCAGAAGGCTGATTTTATTGGTTCCATATCCCATGAGTTTCGGTCTCCATTACATGGTAATTCCCTAACATGTCCCGGCTCGAGTACACATAAAATCTACTAACGCAGCAGACAGGTATACTCGCTAGCGCAGAGTTCCTTGCTGACACTGAGGCGGATGCGTTTCAAAGCAGCCTGGTAGACACGATTTCGTCATGCGGCCGAACTCTGCTAGATACCATCAACCATATTCTCGACTACAGCAAAATCAACTCCTTTGAGAGGAATTGGCACAATGTTCGTAAGCCTGGTTCGAGACACCGTGGACCGGCAAACCGACGTCCCAACGATAAAGATGCCCCTCCCATGATGAATATCTATGCAATAATAGACGTAGCCGCCATCACAGAAGAGGTGGTAGAAGGTGTATATGCTGGTCAGATATATCAGGACATTAGCTCAAATGAAGTATCAGACTTCTCCAATGCAGCCAAGGCCGAAGCCGTGGATCGTGGCATTGGCAATCAACCTCGTCGAAAGGTCGGTCAGGCGAAGGAGGTAGAGGTCATAATAGACATTGCTCACGAGAATTACGTATTCACCACACAGCCTGGTGCACTCAAAAGGGTGCGTGAGCCTAATGTTGACATGCTCCGGGAACTAATGGCTGCAGGTCATTATGAATATATTCGGTAATGCCCTCAAATACACCGAGAAAGGTTCAATTGTTATTAGACTGTCTTTGGATCCTTCGGAGGGAGCCCAAGAATCGGCGGCAGAGGAGAGAACCTTAGAGATCACAGTGACAGATACAGGCAAGGGAATATCGAGCGAGTTTATTCGGACGCGCTTGTTCAACCGTATGTCTGCTGTCTGACCTCACTAGCAGAATCCGCTAATCATCCTCAGCCTTCTGTCAAGAGGATGCTTTGGCCAGCGGCACAGGTCTGGGGCTCTCGATCGTTAAGTCCATTGTTACCATGCTTTGTGGTACCATTGATGTCCAGAGCGAGGTTGGTAAGGGGACGCAAGTCACTGTTCGGCTGCCATTGGCCCGTCTCCCTGGGACTGCCACCCTAGTATCGACACCAAGCAGTACAACGACTGACGTTTCCACTGACGACACAATCAGCAGCCTGCGTGCAGAATTTAAGCACACGACGGTGGCGCTTCCTGGCTTCGATGACTCAAACTCAGGTGTTGTACTCAGAGGCTGTATTGAAGATTGGTTCGGGCTTAACATCATCTGGGAACCCTCAGGCTATAGTCAAGCCGACCTTATTGTGATTGATGAAAAGGAGCTGTCTAAACTACAGCATGACGGCATTGCTAGTCCACCAGCTGTCATACTCTGTACCAACGCCTCTCGTATGGATGCAGCTGCTCGTCATCGTCTGCAAGTCGTTACGGAGTTCGTCTCCAAACCTGTTGGGCCACTCAAGCTTGCAAAAGCTGTGAGGATTTGTCTGGAACGGGCAAGGAGCATCAACGCTGGTCTGGCACCACCAATAGTTTTCGCGGATGGAACCAGCCCTATGGAGTCGGAAACAGGGACTGTGATACCGGAGCTGGAAAGTCTAACGCTTGAGAATGATCTGGAACGGAATACACTTGGGACCAATGGCATCAGTACTACAAGCAAGTCGGGGAATCCTCAGGTAGCCGTTGATCAGTTCTCATCTAATGCCGCTTGTGACCTAGCGGTGACTGATGACCCATCCTTCCCCTTCCCTCTTCAGAATAGCGTCGAAATGAACGAAGAGAGCGGAGAGCATCAGTCCTCGGAAGGTCAAAGGAAAACAGAGACGGTCTTGTCCAAGCATGATCTTTTACGACGAGAGTCGGGACGCCCGGCCTTGGTCACGCGAATAACAGAGCCGAGCCCCAAATCTACGTTCTCATACTCCTCAAACTATGATGAATCGACGATTTTCCCCGTCAAACCGCCCAATGAGTTCAAAACTGCACATAGGGACGTGCCTCTGAAGAGTGACATGAACGCCAGCCTCACGGCGTACAATAAAACTTTTCAGAATGGAGACATTCCAGAAGAGGAAGACCTCGCTCATCGGGTAGACCGGGAGAAGCGACCGCCAAGGTTGCTGCTCGTGGATGACAACAAGATCAACCTCAGACTATTGGAAACATACATGCGGAAACGCAAGTATAAGCTCGTGGACTCGGCCGAGGATGGGCAATCGGCGGTACAAGCCGCCGAAGCCCACGAGCTGGGCTACGACATCATCTTCATGGGTGAGCATTCCATGATAGTCATTGAATCTATTCATCTGCTCTTGCTGACTCTGCCTCCTTTTTTCTATAGATATATCAATGCCGGTCATGAACGGCTTCGAAGCCACCCGCGCCATCCGCGACATCGAAGACGCTCGTGCCCACAATGCCACCACCGACGAACAGAAACCGACGCCGGCGCTGATCATCGCGTTGACGGGGTTGGCGTCGAGCCGAGATCAGACGGAGGCGTTTACGAGCGGAGTCGATCTGTTTATGACGAAGCCGGTTTCGTTCAAGGAGGTGGGCCGGTTGTTGGATAATTGGGAGGCGCATGGGGGTATTAAGGCGTTGGGTGAGGAGGGGAGTTGAGTGGTTGATGGTGTATTTTGATGGGCTTTGCGTTGTACAGGGCTGTTGATGATTCTTGTTGATGGGCAAGGCATCGCATTGTTAGCGAGCGAGCGTGGCGTTGGCGTGGGGTCTTCGGGCACATACGGTAGCCTTGGGTGAAGGGACATGAGGTACAGTACATAAATTAGATGAGATGAGATAGATACCCCGAGCGTCGGCGTGAGGAGTGGTACGGTAATCACGGTGTATAGGATATGAATGCATAAATGACGACTCTTTACCACCTGTCATTTCTTCTGCGATGCGGAGCTGGTGTATTGTGTGGTGTGTGTGTGTGTGTGTGTGTGTGTGTGTGTGTGTGTGTATGATGGTGTAGCTATGATCTAAAGAATTCAGTTGGGGATATGTATGTGAGGACTAGGTAACGTGAGCGTGGGTCTCATTAATCATAATAGCTACTGCTTCTGCACGGAGATGGTGATGGTGATGGTGATGGTGATAACGCTGTGCGCGGTTCCATTCAAGAGTGGAGAGTGGATTAAGCTATGTTATAACTAAGTAATTCATAACGACATGTCATCTGATAAGTATGCAAAAGTATGGAAAAACTACGTACCTTATATAGTGATCACTTATTTTGAGGAATGTTTTGAGTTATTGACAGCATACTCTAATGCAAGTGGTTACATAGATCGAGTCTTTATCTATCATGTCTTGGCTACTGTTCTGTTCTGATTTTCAGATAAGTTAGAATTGTGTTACTAGCGCTAAGCTTCTGTAATCTACTTTACTTTGAGAGTTATATGCTGATTCCATAAGTTGAGATAAGGCACGTTGCAGGGATTGTGGAAGGAAGGAGAAAGGGTAGCTGTCCAGAGATGAACTGGATGTGCATTAAGTACATTCATTTATGTCATTTGGTTTGGTTTAGGCTAAGGCTATTTACAATGGTGTGGATGTGTGTGCTTTGGATACATTTGATTGTGACGTGACGGGACGAAAAGTTCTATCCAGAGGAGCTGGGATATCCCATCTTTCGCTCGCATTGAAGAGCGCTGATGTAGACAGGTCAGGACTGATGGGTATATGTGTTGTGCTGATACAGTTGGATAGGGAATTATCCTTCGAGGTCTTGGTCGTTGAGGTTTTCAGGGGATTATATGGGCGTAGGAGCTCATCGATAACGATGAGACTTGTGTGCCAATGGCGAGCTTGGGGGCGGGAATACCGCCCTCGTGGGCTCTCGTATCCGTCCGCCTCTGACGTTGGGAGTGGCGGTGCAGAAGATGCAGAGGTGGACGCCGGGCAGCTTTTGTCGGTCGAGGGGGAGACCGAGACAGCTTACGTGCTGCCACTTTTTACATGACTCGCTGCGGATATTAGGGTATGTTTTGATTAGTTGAAGGGTGATAGGCTTACCATTGGATCATGAGCTGACCGTCGTCTTCGCTAGTCTGACAAAGGCACCGCACGCTGTCGTTGCTGATGTTACTACGACCTGTGCTAGGGGTTGCGAGATCAGGGTCTGTGATCGTCGTTGGCGATATGTTGCTGTATGGGTCGTTGTATCCTCGTGTAGGCGTGAGTGTGTCGGTCATGTAGTATGGGTTTGGAGGGACATTCTGAGGTAGATAGCCGCGTGACGGTGCAGCGTAAACGTTCTTGGTGCCAGGACCCATTGATTGCTTGCCACTACTTTTCTGACGAGACTGGAGGACCTTTTTGAGCGCAGACTGGGCGTCGCCTTTATCGTCTTCGGAGTCGATGACTGTCTCTGCTTCACTTTCAATCTCTTCGTCAGCGCCGCCGTGGAAAGCCGGTCTCGGATGATTTGTCTGTGGATTCGACTGAATGAACAGATTCGACGACGGTCGCCGACTTGTAGACTCTGATACGGTACGGACATTACTACCTGAGCCCAATGTAGATGCGTATGATGACTTTTGAGAATGTGACTGTGAATTGTGGGTAAAGCGGCCAAGCTTTGGTTGCCTGTGCTTTTGAGGATATACAAAGGACTGCGTTTGGCTCATGTTCATCTGGTCGTCCGAGGAAGAGGAAGACCCGTCACTCTCCACGTCGCTGTCCACCTCCATTCTTTGACTTGTGTCAGCTGGTAGAATCTTAGTTTCGGTCTTAGCCCGTCCATTGGCGTCGATGCTGAAGGTGACGGAAGCACGTTTCTGCTGCTGCGAAGAACTCTCAGCACCATGTAGCCGGCCTTTGCTGCGCTGTTTACGAAGGGAAACCTGACTAGCAACTAAATTGCCCTTCGCACGTCCAGATGAAGTCCGACTGGATGGTCGCCGGCTAGCCAGTGAAGTATGGAGGTCTTCCGCAATATCACGCTGGATGCCGACATGATCATCACGTAGTGTCTGTAGAGCCGCTTCGACCGCTGGAGAATCCGTCTCGGGCCCGCGCTTTCTCTTGGGTTTCCTAGAGACCTGCAAATCCATTTCCATTTGAGCATCACGGAGTTGATGTGCGTATGGCAGCAGATTATCGTCCTGTATCTCTTGGCTTGTAGGAGGCATGTTCGATGCCTCTGCAGTACGTCCAGGAGAGCTGAAGAGTAAACTAGGATTGACCACCTTTCGATGAGAGGGCTTCCGTACCATTGTGGATGAAGTTGCGGTAGCAGTAGGAGACTCTGCTTGAATTGAAGACGTGTAGGGTGTATTATCCTCAGCGCTGGTACCAAGCAGGTTGAAGGCTGGTGTAGTTGGGAACGATATCCCACCACCAACATGACTCGACCCAAAGGGATCCACGATTTTCTGGTTTCCAAACGCCGTGAAGGTGTCATCCATTGGAAAATCAGTGTTCATGGAATCTCCACTCTGGTCGGGATTCCAGAAAAGCTTGTGCTGCGGATATACAGGTGCCGTAGCAGGCCCAGACATAGGGAATTCGAAGCCGTCTGGTGAAAATTGTAGAGAAGCAAAGTTGTTCGGTGACTCTTCAATATGAGGGAAGGAAGCTTCTCCGCTGTCCCTCTTCGCTACACCTGGAAACGACATTCTCCTTCCTTTCTCCGCAGACTCTTTTACCAGCCTGGCAACTTGTGCTTGTTGAGCCTTTCGTCGTGATGCCGAGGTGCTAGTGGGTGGCGGAGTCTGCATGGACCCTGCAGAATTCATCGAGTGACCAGCTTCCTGTTCAAATGTAGTCTTGAGTGGTGTTATGGACCGGTCTGTATTCTTGAGTCGTCGACGTTTGGTGTCAGAGGTCAGAGACGGATTTGGGGAGGATGAAAGCCGCCGAGATGGCTCTACCGGTGGTAGTGGCAGATTGGGGTTGGGGGATAAATGGTGTACATGAGACGCTAGCTCAACTTCGAGATCTGTCCCAGTCAAAGGTTTCGAGGCCTTTGTGAGGCTCTTTATGGATGTACCAAAGCTTAAACGGGTCGGTGTTTTGAGATCCGGACTTCCAGCTGCCGCATAAGGTGGACTCCAGGGTGAATATGGACCATGGGATCTGGTATCTTGTTTGGGTGTTTGAAATGAGTTCAAAAAGAAATTTGGGGACGTTGGGGTTTTGGTTGGGGTTGGAGGTTCATCGCCAGGGTAGCTGAAGCTAGTATTGTCCGTATGTCAGCTGTAATGGACGATGCAAGTAACAGAAAGCAAGGGGGACGAACCTATAGACCGGCTGTTCAAAACTCATAGCAAGGAAGGGCCGGGAGCGTTCAGCGGTGTGGTAGGACACAGGTAGATTGGCAAAGCAACAGTGCCTTAACGACGATAGGACCTCTTGGACCCTTTACTGGTATACTTGAGTGAGCAATATTGTACACTGTCTAGAAAAGCTCGGCGGAGGTTGGTTGAGTTAGCAAAGTACCCAAGTGTGTATAACAGCCTTCCGAATCCGTCAATTGAGGATCTCAGTGCCGTCAGGAACGATAAAGGTGAGAAGAAGCTCGAACAAAAGTACGATAGAGGTCCGAATATCTTCTGAGATGATTGTAGTGAGGACTAGATGCTCGGCGGTTGAATGTGGTCTTGGGAGGCAGGCAGGCCGTGAGCGAAGGTTGACCACTGTTCAGCCTTCACATCAAAGGAAGATAGGAGGTGTCATAGTGTCATGCAGAGCGGAGGAAAGCCTCCTGCATGAGAGGGAGGTAGGGCAGGTAGGGCAGGTCTAGTGGAAGCATTCCAGGCACAGATCAAGATTCGAAAGGCGGGACAGGCATGCGGAATTTCGCCTAAGAAATGATATCGGCACTTAAATCGTTCTATGACTACCAAATCAACGCTTCAGGCCACAGACATGTTTACCCCTACTAAAGACATCCTCCCTCACGTGGGTCAGCGGCCAGATTTTGTTGTCAACCTCGGGCCCAATCTCCAACGGCAGTCTCGAAGCTTTGGCGGAGATGTCAGATCCTTGCCATTACCAAATGATGGAGATCTCCCACTTCCACTTCTCCGACAGTTCCCCATTGGCTTGCATACAATGTGCACCATGTCTCACAAGCGAAACAACAAGACATCACAGGTCTACAGAGAACAAACATGCATCGTTGACATCTCCTGAAGTCTCGGCATTATCATTATCCCGTCGGTGGCTTTACAATTCCCAGCCTTCAGCTCCACCAAGGGTCATCGTTCGTAGATTCACTAGTGCTTCCGCCCCACCAATAGGCACTCTTAGATATAGCCAATCACAGCTCAAGAGCATGCTCGCCTGTTAAGCGCCAACGTATTATCCGGCAGTAGGGATCATCTGTGGTAACCGCTCCATTCATGCTAAAAATAAGTGGGTCACATCATTTGATACAAACACAAGTGGAATCTTTGCCAATGTCTTAACTCAACGGCAAGCATTGTAATAGAGTAGGCTCGCGGTTAGGAAGTAATTGCTACCGTGATAATGACTGCTGACTAACACCGGTCTTCTCTCCAATGATTCCGTACAAAAGCCATTCTCCATGTTCTTTAGCTTGTGGTTGAGAACTGGGATGTTGGAACCTGAACACTGCCTCATGCGATAGATAATCTTAAAATGTTGATGGTTATCGGATCGATTGTGCACGTAAGAGCTATTGTTGTGATCTTGAGAAGTTGTGCTAAGCTGTGGCATTTCTTGCAAATCGAACTAGTCCCGAATCTGAATAGGATAGTGGGAAAAGTCTTGGCGGAGATATATCGGAGTTAGACAGACGGAGTTTACGGGCCGACCTCGCTCATTTCGAAGTATGCGCCACAGACACATTCGATCCGGATCATAGCTCGTAAAGTAGAGCAGGACTTGAGACTACTCACACTGATCCCCTATATCTCCACGCACTTTGTGCAACTTCAGCATCATGTCGACGTTTGGGAAGCACTTTAGGGTCTGTCAATGTCCGTTATCGAGCCTTTCTATGGACCTACAGAATATGCATATCCATTTCGTTCTATGCTGATGCTCAATTGTGCGCTAGGTCACAACGTCAGTATAGGATACTCCAGAATTTACGCCCCTCCTCTACATCAGCAAAGTTAATCCCTGCTCAGTTACGGAGAGAGCCATTGCCTCTCGGTAGGATGCATCGTCGAAAACTGTCCACCGGGATTAGAGCTGACGGAAGCTGATATTCAACCCCAACTCACTCGACGAAGACCAGGACAGAGCGCCCTAACTACACCTCGAGACGAGAAGGACTTGGTCAAGATACATAGTGGCACGGAGTTTGGGCTGTCGCTGGGGACTCCGATAATGCTCATTGTGAAGAATGAAGACCAGAGACCGAAGGACTACGGGAAAGGCACCATGGACGCTTTTCCTCGGCCTAGTCACGCAGTGCGTATTTTTCCCGTCTCTTCCGTCGACACTAGCAGCATGTTTGGCCGTGAAAGATGTCCGGGCTTTGATATCTCTCATGGTCTTCGAAGAACCTCGAGAATACTTTTGCGACTCTGATAGATGATAATAAGTGGTGACGCTGAAATAGGAATCACATACAGGATTGGACATACCAGATGAAATATGGGATAAGAGCAAGTAGTGGCGGCGGCAGAAGTAGTGCTAGGGAAACCATTGCTCGGGTCGCAGCTGGTGCCATAGCGGATAAATGCCTTTCGCTAATGTACAAGGTCGAGATCGTTGCTTTTGTAAGTACATCTTGACCACACACGCGCCTGTTTGATCACAATTACTCATCCTTCAAAAAGGTCTCGTCCGTCGGCAATGAACATCTCTTCCCACCGACAGCGACCCATCCAACCGCCTCCACAAACCCGGTCTTCCTTGATCTTATCAACTCAATTACTCGTGAATATGTCGATAGTCCAGATTTTCTTCCCGTCCGCTGTCCGAATAAAGAGGCGGCAAGTCGGATGGCTAAGATGATTGGAGAGTATCGAGATCGGAAAGATAGTATTGGAGGAACCGTCACGTGCGTCATCCGAAATTCGCCCGTCGGCCTCGGAGAGCCATGGTATGTACTTCAAATAGCTTCAATCGGGGCAACGCAATCTCTTGTCTAAATCTGATTTACATGAACTGCCACACTCTCGAAAATCACATTGGAAGCCATTACTGACCTCGGAATTCTGACAGTTTCGATAAGTTGGAGGCAATGCTAGCCCATGCTATGCTGAGTATCCCATCCACCAAAGGATTCGAGATTGGCTCTGGGTTCGGCGGCTGCGAGAGTAAGTGTTGTTTGCTTTTTCCATCCATCTCCGATGCCGCCTCCTGGTGTGCCGTACGGCAATCCTCAAGAGTACTTTCATTTCGAACTTTCTCCCATGAGTTCGGTTTAGGCCTTAATGAAAGGATGCTGATCGCGAAATCTTTTAGTGCCAGGCTCAATACATAACGACACATTCGTCTCTTCAGTTCCCGTGCAACCTTCCCAGTCTGGAGCCGATGCAGCTGCCAAAGACGCTCCTCCGGAGCCTATGACCAATGGACAAAACGGCCATACTCACTCGGAGCAAAACGGTGGGCCACCGAGGTTACGGACCCGTACCAACAACTCGGGCGGTATCCAGGGTGGTCAGTACTTTTCCCCCCTTGATGACTACGTCATAGAGAGGGGCTATCACAAGTCCCATGTTTTAAAAGCGACTCAGTCCTTAGACATACCCCGAAACTCGTCTCTATGCCCAGAGAAGAAATGCTAATGCCGGAGTCAAATGCAGGTATCACAAACGGCGAACCCATCTATTTCCGCGTAGCATTCAAGCCGCCCGCCACCATCGGCCAAGCTCAGAATAGTATGTCTAACCATCCCATCACTAACCACACCCTACCCCCTTTCCCCCCTCCCAAGAAACACATCCAACTAACACCACAAACCCCCCACCTAGCCGTAGATTTCACCGGCAAACAAGGCATCCTCGAAGCCAAAGGCCGACACGATCCCTGCGTCGTCCCGCGCGCCGTCGCCATCGTCGAAGCCATGGCGGCGCTGACGCTGATGGATCAGTTGATGGAGCAGGGGAGTCGAGAGCGGATGCGTGCGATGCTTCCGGGTGCGAGATGATTGCTTTGCGAATGCGAATGCATATATTGGGCAATAACGAGGTAAATCCCAAAAGTAGAAAGGATAGGATTAGATAAAGTAGGTTATATTCCTGTCACATAAAACCCTTGCAGTACAAATCCGAATCCCTGATCGTCATGTTTATCCACAAAAGCCATACCTTATTCAAATAACCTCGTCTTCCCAACTTCAGTCGAGCATTATCTATCGGCAGCGAATCATACCAAATCACAGTCCATAATACACAAGCCTAGCATCCATTATCCCATCTATCATCTAATTAATCCCATTAAACTCCATCTATTATTATACCCCCTCACCTAAAAAAATTAAAGACACACAATATACCTTCCTTCTCCATACCTTCCCCTCCCCCATACCTTCTTCCCCTTCCTTCTCCATACCTCCCCTCCTCCATACCTTCCTTTCCCCTTCCCCCTTCCATACCTTCCCTTCCCCTTCCTCCTCCCCTCCCCCCTCCATCCCCTCCCATAAACCCAGCCAGCCACATAAAAAAAACCTCACACCATCCACACTCCACTCACACACTCTACACTCCACTCAACCCATACTCACACTCCACTTATACCGTCCACACTCCACTTATACCGTCCACACTCCACTCATACTCACACTCACACCCACTTCCTATCTATAGTACCACTTTTTTCTATTTACCATCTCTCCAACATGGTAATCACTGTACTCTACGAGTCTTTCCAGACAGACGTTTCTACTCTGTTTGAATTTGATAGGGTAGGGTGGGATAGGAAAGGGTAGGATAGGATAGGGATGAGGTGGGATAGGATAGGGAAGTGGCGAGTCAATTAGGAGGAGGAGGAACTCGAGGAGGAGGGGGAGGAAGGGGGGGAGGAGGGCGGTTTTGTTTTGTTTTGTTTCGTTCTGTTCTATTTCGTTCTGTTTCGTTCTAGAAGCAAGGGTATGAAATTTTAGCTTAGGAACTGTGTCTATATATACTATATGTTTTTTTGGCGCACGTTTTCCGCACAACGGGAGATGAAGTAGTTGTGCTGGTGGGGGATGTTTCGGGAGGATAGTTCTACAATGGAAAGGGGATCGAGGTGATGGATTTGGTGAATACATAAGGTACCGGAGGGTGGGGTGCTGTGGGGTGGGGATTAGGGACTTGGGAGATGGGGAGGGGTTGAGATGGCGAATGGTGAGGGAGGGAGCTTGGTAGGTTTGTGGCAAAAAAACTAGAGGGAGTTTGTTTGATGCTGGAGGAGGGTAGGAGGGATTGTTATAGCTCATCTATATCTGATAAAGCGTTCTATTTACGAAGCAGTCTATTCTGATGGCGAGGGGATCTCTACCACCAACGTTGCCACAAGCAAGATTTCGTCCTGCCCCTTCTGGTAGACTCACATTACCTCTCCTCAACCCCACGAAAACTCTGCCAAAACCTCCCGCCTCGCCTTCCCATCCACCGATCCCACAGCCATAAGAACATCCCCCTCCGCCCGAGGAAGATACCGAATCGGTCCCTCCACCCACCTCCCCGCCAACCTCCCAACCACAGCCTCAGCCTCCTTATCCAACGCCGGCGGCATCCCCACCTCCCACTCCAACTCGCCCCCAAACCTTCGCGGCAAATGCTTCACCTCGATAAACTGCGTCAGCGTCGCCGTTACCTGATCAGCCTGCAGCACGAAAATCTTCCGCGTCGTCGCCGGGTCGAACCAGCGCATCACGAGCGCCCAGATCGTGGAGAAGAAGTAGGGGGCGCCGACGACGAAGATGCGCTCGACGGTTTCCGGGTAGTGGGCTGTGGCCATGCTGCTGGCGGTTTGGAGGAGGGTTTTTAGGCTCCAGAATTTGCGGAGGCCGACGTTGGAAAGATCGATGATGTTGGTGGATTTGGTGATGGGGGCGGTGGTGGGGCGGGGTAGGTGGGTGCAGAGGCGTTGGGTGAAGCGGGTGACGTATTCGGCGGGGAGGAAGATGGAGGTTAGGGCCGGATCGGAGGCGGCGAGTTGGGAGAGGTCGGTGGGGTTGATGGAGGAGAGGACGTAGACCATTATCGGAGTGCCGATTTTGTCACGGCGTCCGGTCCATTGAGGTTGCTGTTGGGACGGTGGTGTGAGGCCTGCGGTTTCGTCTTGGGGCTGAGGAGTTTGGGGGTTTGTGGGATTTGGAGCGGGGCTTACTACTCGGTTCATCCGTTGGAAATGGTGGATCTCGGCGTTGTCGTAGGTTTCGTCGAGTTTACATTTTCGGCGCCAGGCTGCGGAGGCGCTGTATTGTTTGTAAGCGGCTTCTGGGTCGTAGGAGCGGGCGACAAGGAAGCGTCTGTGGTGTCAGTGTGGTTACGATGATTGTCTTGTTAGGTAGAGATACTTACAATAAATCGACATCGTTGTTGCTTCCATGAGCGGGATGATCCTCCAGCTTACTTGCGGGCCAGTACAAGTTATTCTTTTCACAGAGAGCTTTCAGCTCTGCAAGAGCGTTGGCTTGGTGTTCGGGTCCCACGGATGGCAAAGCTGGTGACGCCTCGTGAGCCATGCTCGTGTCTGCTCTTGACCTATACCCACGGTGTGTACAATGGGTCAGGGTAATCAGAGTATATCAGGGCAAAAGGTAGTATGATGTGGCTATGTCGAGAGAAAGCCAAGACTTATGATGTAGATAACACTGCATGTCGACACTGCCCGATTGCTAGCTTCACCGCTGGATCCTATCACAAAGCATCGTCATAGCAATCTACACGTACAGACGGATGATAAGAAAGAATGACCCCTGGGTGAAAGACTTTCTGGCGGCCATTGATCAGTAATTATGTTGTACTTAAGCTCCCTGGCAAAGGTTTTCTCGACCAATCAGAGCAATTTAAGAAGCGCTGACCCTCGGCCTTCTTTCCTCATACGGAAATCTTTGCATCTTGAATTAGTCCCGAAGCTGACTAGTGGGACAAGTCAACTGTTTTGGTATCAGATTTTGAATTTCCTGTCAACTCCACTCTCTGCATTTTGAACGCTTGATCCACGACACTATCGAAGCGTATTCTATGCAGCTTTTGGCACGAACATTAGAGGTGTATGGGTAACTCTTGAGGGCAGGATCGTATGCTTGCTTGTTCCATCAGTGCATGCAGATTTTAAGTTAGGGGCGTTAAGCTGCTAATTATTGTTCTTGCTTGTCCTAGTCAGAAGTGATCAAGATCGTATGTTTACACGAACCCATTCGTGCTCCAAGACCGCCTTCATTGTCCACACCCTTGGCCTCGGCCACGAGTCCCGCTGGTAGCAATGTGTGTTCCGCTGCTCGATCCACTAGCTCCCCCAGCTGAATTGCCAGTCCCGCCTAGAGCGTCTCCGGTTGACTAGCTAACTTTCTAGGTAGATAGCATAGAAGTTCGGACGACCAAGATCCCGACCAAGTCGTCCGACTCATTGTGCTACCCGCGCGCTCCCTCGGTTGAACCACCTGAGCCCTCGGCTGACCCCCCAGATCCACTACTCGGTCCGCCGGCTGTCCCAGTGGGATCACCAGAGCCCCCGCCCCTGAAACGTCTCTTGATAGCCACTTGCTGTTCCATTTGCCATCTGACACCATCGTCCCAACGATAATGATCCCAATCAGGTGCATCGGAGTCTACATTAGGAGTCTCAATGTTTGTATGGCAAACGTCTGATGAGTATTCAGCAATGACGAGGAATGAATATGCGGGCTACTAATGGCAATACTCCTGTTTCAATACCACTAATCTATAACCGTTGTTAGCTTTTAAGAGATTGAGATCTAGGTAATTTACTGTGATGATGTGTGATCGGGAAATCCGCAGGTCAACCCGATTCCCATAGGGTTGCAATATGATGAGTTGATCCAGATGCAGACGCCTTTCTGTGATGCTTGGCAAGTTTGATTTTCGCATATTGCGAGCAATTGATAGCACATCTTCAAGGCTCCTATCCGCCAATGAATGTGTGGTGCTTTAATATCTTGTGTAGCAGATTCAAGACCTGTTATCGAGTAAAGCTCTGAGGAGATCCGATTGTATCGAAGGATGGTGAAGAATTGGAAGAACAACTGAGCTGCTGTATATGGATCTTATACATATTTCAAGCCTAAGATCCAGGCTCCTGAGTTGTGCCAGAGACATAGCAAGCGGTCTATCGGTACCCAATCACAACTATCAGTGGTAACAAAAGATTCTTAACAACGTAGTGGATACGAATAGATGGCCCAATCTCATGCATCGAAGGCAAATACCAACCCCAATTCGGCATTATTGACGAATGTCCGGAGAGCGACGCACGCAGTCCTGAACTTGTACCGCATCCAAAAGACTTACGAGATGGTGTACAGTGCCATTAATACATGTCGACCCAATGACAAGGTCTGATACGGCCGTGAGTTCTCAAAACGTCTGATCCGAGGCATTGGTTGTACCACATACAGACTCCCAACGCTTTGAATTTTGACAATCGTAGATCCGACGTTGAGGTTCTTTGTTCCCGGAAGAAAAATATTCATGCACGCCGTTGCGGTACCACCCGTTTGGAGGGATCTTGGTTCAACGATATTAGCATACTAAGACAATCGGACAGTCACTTTATCAAGTAGTACTGCCATTTTGAGAGATCCGCGTGAAGGTATCGTGCGCTGATTCGCCGCTCTTAGTACTACTGTTCTTTCACTGGCTGAAGTTTACCCTAGTGCATGGAATCGATAACAGAATCAGTCAAGATAATTGATCTATGGATCGATGGACCAAGGGTCGGAAGAAAGTCATGTCTGATGTTGGCTGCAATTTTGGCGAGGACACTAGACACGACTTTTGGGACCATGCCTCGGACACGAATAGTTGAAAGCCGACTTGCTCTTTTTGCAGTCATTAATCTCGATTCCCTCCGCTTCGAATATTTGAAAGCACCATCCTAGTTCACCCTTGTTGAATTTGCCTTCGTCTTGTCGAGTTGTGGGCCCATGTAATTTGAGTCTCCTGAACATTTACCTTAGCAGGTCAGACGCCAACTACATTGCATGGAGCTGTCTCCTGAGTCTTTCTTTATCCCGATATCATCCGTCCTGTCTGTGTGCTTGGTAGAATAACCAGGTGCAAGACGTACAAGTGAGAAAGAACCTTGTGCATAATAATGAAGTTATTGACTCGAAGCAAGGAGATAGTAAAGACTAGTCCGTGAGCATAACAACCCGAGAAGAGCGACTGTTGTCGTTGTCATGGTTGGAATTCTATGAGTAAGACTCAAGTTGTATCCATACTCCTGATCTTGTGGAGCAGTCGCACCACTTGATCGCAGCGTCGGAGAGCTGGAAAAGAGTTGATATGCTGCTCCCTCTCAATCCAGCTTCTGGTGTGTCGGTAACCCTTTCCTGCATCGAGAGCGGCGGCTGCACGGTAAGTTACGAATTCTTTGCTCCTGTTCTCTAGGACCTCTAAGCTACTCGCAGTACTCATAACAGATACGGCGGGTATTGCTTTCGTTCTTGACATGGGAAAAAATGTCACACAGTACGGAAACACCTTGTACTCCTGCGAGAGACTTCATTCATTGGGTCTTGGGAGCCCCATTTAGCTTACCATATTCCTATGTCCTGTTTCCCCGAGTACACTAACATACCCCAATGGAAAAACATCTGAAATTCATCCTTGCAGAAATATGTGGATAGATATCATTCGGTGATGCCTACCGGAGAGGAGTCTCCACAATCGTTACCAATGAGTCTTGGATTCTCTGGTACAACATTGCACAACATAACCTATCTAGCGTTGGTGCCAATTTGGAAGGCACGGAAGGTGAACCGACTGAGACTAGGCTGTAAAGAGTTAGAGTCGGAGCTAGGGATCCGGAGATTGGCTTCTGCACCGGCTGCACCTCGAATCGCAATTTCTCAGCGACACGACTGCCTAGCCAGCGTTACAATCTCGAGTCGGTAACTTTCATCCAGTGTGTTTTCGAGGCTGTTCGTAATCGTTTACCAGTTCCTACAAGAAGCCTAAAGCCCAAGGAGCGTGGCTCTCGTGGTAGCAATATCCAATCAAGCCAATCTGCATTTGCCCTACATCTCTACGCATCATCCAGACAAACCTTCACCCGGCCAATAGAACCTGCAACCGAATTGCGTGGCTAGCCGCTTGGGTTAACGATCCATAGCTTTGCATTTCCTTCGGCGAGAGCTACGACAGCCTCCGAGCTGATCCGCCGACAACATCAAGTCGACCCAAATATCAGAAAATACAGATTGCGATTGATAAGGAGTGGATACATCCTCACACTGCGTGGCCGCACGGCCAAACCCACTATCCACCATGAACGGTTCACCCAACGTGCGAACGCGCAAGCAGGCAGCCGAAGCAACAAAGCAAGACACGCCCAAGAAGCCCGCAAAGCTGAACGGCCACGCCAACGGCTCCGCGAACCCTCGAAGCTCCATCGCTCCTGAAGAACCAACAGAGAATATATTCCTCTTCTATCCCAACATAATAGGTTCGCTGCCCACAGAGAAGAACCTCTCTCCACATAATCCCCAGCGCTCACATCACATCTGCAGGCTACTCCCGTATCATCCTCGCCCTCGCCTCCCTCTACTACATGCCCCTCCACCCCCGCACCTGCTCCATCCTCTACAGCATCTCCTGCCTCCTCGACGCCCTCGACGGCGTCGCCGCGCGCTACTTCCAGCAAAGCACGCAGTTCGGCTCCGTGCTCGACATGGTCACGGACCGCTGCACGACCGCCTGCCTGCTCGTTTTCCTCAGCAGCGCCTGGCCGCGCTGGGCGCTGCTGTTCCAGGGGCTGATCAGTCTGGATCTGGCGAGCCATTACTACCATATGTATGCGACGCTGACGATGGCGGGGGTGGGCAAAAGTCACAAAGCTGTTGATGAGGGGAGGAGCAAGCTTTTGCATCTATACTACACCAACAAAGTACGTCCAGCTCTACCACCTGCACATACCCTCTCGAAAATTCAGCTAACAACGCGGTCCAAAAAAAACAGAACGTCCTCTTCACCGTCTGCGCCCTCAACGAACTCTTCTTCATAGCCCTCTACCTCCTCTCCTTCTCCTCCCCCATGCTCTCCCCCTCCCTCCTCCCCACCTCCACCCCCCAAAACCCCATCCCCATCCCGAACCCCAACATCCTCTCCCCCCATCCCGCATCCCTACTCTTCGCCACCCCCGGCAGCGCCTGGGCCATGGAGCTCGCCCGCGCCAACAAGATGGACAGCAAAGTCCCCTGGGCCATCGCGGCCGTGTCGTCGCCCGTCATGGTCTTCAAGCAGTGGCTGAACGTGGTGCAGTTGGTCAAGGCGAGCAAGTGGCTGGCGGAGGGGGATGTGGCGGCTAGGAAGGCGCAGGGGTTGCCGCGGAGGGTGGGGAAGAAGGGGGTATGAGGTGTGGTGTGGTGTGGTGTGGTGGTGGGAATTTGGTGGTGGGGATCGTTTTTGAGGGGAAGGGGGGTGTTGTTATGAAAGGATGGGTGTATGTATGTTTGTTAGGTTGTGGTTATGATGGCTATATTTTCGCTGTATATACGTTGCTGCCTGGGTGCGGACTTTGTATCGTGTACAGAATTAGCGAACGGCGTTGGAAGATAATTACCGGTACTTGCATAAGGCAATCCAACAAATGTTCACCTGGCAGCAGGCATCTTTGGTTGAATATCTTACTTGACATCTATTATCATCTCAAAACCTCAGAATCTCAATCTCCAGGAAATTCCTCAGATGATGAAACTCCCGAACGACAATTCAAGCCCTACTGTGAGGCTAGGCCGCAAATCGCCCTACCTGAGATATCACAGCAAAACGCCTCCATACCATCATCCAAATATACAGTGTACAAACAGCCTCCCCACCCACCCACCAAGCATCAAGTCATCCTCCCCCTAGGATCAGCCGCATCCCTCCGCCTCCACTCCCTCGCCTCCCTCGTCCCCAAACTCCCCCCGCCCCCCTCCCCCCTCCTCTCCCACCCCCCCAACCTCACCACCAACGCCGTAGCATTATCCCCCTCGGCACTAACCTCCGTCGCGAACCCCACCACATCCCGCGCCCCCACCTCCGGCGTCCGCGCCTCCTTGACCACATCCACAATCTCCTGATCGCGCAGCGTGCCGCTCACGCCGTCGCTGACGAGCACCATGAACGCATACTCGCCCGGCAGGAGCTCCAGGTGGCGGATCTCGGGCTCGGCGCTGACGCCCATGCGTTTGGAGCCCATGTCGCCGAAGGCGCGCGTGTTGGCGAGGCCGGACATGCGCTCTTCGCCGAAGGAGTCGGTGATGAAGGTTGCGGCGTAGCGGCGTAAGCGGTCGGATTCCATGGGCGCGGAAGGGTGGTGGTCTGTTGTTAGGGGCACGGCGGCGCCGTCGGAGACGCGGCAGAGGAGGATGCGCGTGTCGCCGCAGTGGGCGGTGTAGAGTGTGCTTGGGGTGGAGGGGTGCCAGAAGGGGGTTGGGGTCGGGGTGGAGATGAGGGCTATGGAGGCTGTGGAGCCGCCTTTGAAGGGTTTGGGTGGTTGCGGGTCCGAGGAGGGGAAGTGAGAGGGGGAGTAGAGGGAGTCGAGTGCGTTGAGGGGGGCGTCTGAGCGGACGGCGTCGGTAGCCTGGTTGGAGCGGCGGATTTGAGCGAGGAGGAAGGAAAGGTCCGTTTGTAGGAAGGCGTGGGTTAGGATTGTGACTATGCTGGGTTTGGAAGTAGTGGTGAGAACGTCTGGTTTGAAGCGTCGAAAGTAGCCTCCTACTGTTTCTCGCCAGGCTTTGATGAGATTGGCTTGGAGGCTTGAGGTTGTTGGGGTGGGGGAGAAGTCGTATTGAGAGAGATTGGGAGTATCGCCTGTCTCGTTCTTGCAGGCACTTTGTGAAGACGCCTCTGCGGGCTCTGCTATGGCTCCGTCATCTTTCTTCTTCGATCCCAAGGTAGACTCCAACCCGTACTTTTCTGCCGTATCTTCAATGGACTCATGCAACTTCTCCCTCAGATAGTCACTGCACTCATTTCCTCCATGACCATCGAAAACACCAAAATAGAAGACCTGCGGATCGCCGTTCGCTCCACCCGCAGAGATTCCCTCTCCATCTCCGTTTCCCTCGTCCTGCTGTGCCCGCTGCTTCCGCTGGCCCTCTCTAAAAGCCTGTAGCGGACTGCTGGCTGGCACTCGTGTGAGATTGACAGGCCGAGGCTTTGTGAAAGCAGGAATGTTGATAACGCCAGCTTGATAGCTGTCTTCGTTGTAGGGGCGAGTGCCGCGAGAAACAGACACGCCAAAGTGGTGCTTTGCGCTTCTCAATGGTATACGTACGACGGTCGTATCTCTCGAGCCCCCCAGGATAGGTGCTGGAGAAGGTCCATCTCCTGCATTGTGTGGTTTCGAGGCGGATCTTGGAAATTGGTGGTGCGGGCCGGACGAAGAGCGAGAGTCTGGGTGTAGTGATGATGATGGGAGATGCGTTACGAAGTAGTCATGAAAAGCGCGGTAAAAGCTGGCACGATTCTTCTTCGCAGTACGCGCTGTTCCAAGAGGTATCGATCCGGGCATGGTTGATCCATTGCAGGTGGAGTCGAAGAAGTGGACAGCAAAATGTAAATCCTGGGGCAGCTGCGGTCCATTATGCCGAGTCTAGCCGCATGTGATAGATATGATATCTACCCGAAGGGAGAGATAAGATAGTAGAAAGGGGCTTTCCTTTCCAGTGGCAATGGTGGCGGTGGTGTTGTGGCACTGAGGAAGTAGACTTACTATAGTCTGAGACCAGAAATGTCATTCCCAAAGATCGCTACATCTTCACATTATATTTCTGGCAAATTTAACAATACTGTTTTGTCCTCAACGTAAATGTACCTACAAGTTTTCGATTTTCAGCTAAATATCCAGCCACGATGCAGGTTCTTTTAGTGCCGTCTTTCATTCAAAAGCGCCGAGTTAAGCCAAATTCAAGCAAAGTCGCCACTGTTCGTATAGATCTAGTCCATCAATCCACTCCTCAAAGGTCAAGAAGCACGTTCGAAGGGTGCAATACCTTCGGCACAAGTCCCGCTGCTAGGTAATCCGTTTCAGTGACGACCGGAGTGATAGCGAGACGTACAGCAACGCCCATCTGCGAAAGCGTTTGGGCATCCTGTCGGAAGTTGATGTCACGGTTGACCATCTGTGCAGGATTGAACAGTGAGCTGGAACCTACCGCAGGGTAGTCGAGGTTGAAATTGGAAGGCTTCATGGTCATGAGCACGCCGATCCGGGCAGCTTCCTTCCAAATCTCCGCCAGATCATCCCAAGCCTGGGTACGGCCGGCACCGGGAGCGAAGAGTGGTTCCAGGAAGCTCCACATCTCGTGGACTTGGCTGCGAACGACTTTGTTGATGTGCTGCTGAAATCCAATCTGTGTGGTCATCTCCGTGAATGTTTGGGCACAAGCAGCCATGAGTGCGCGGCGAACATGGAGAGGTATGACGCCGTGCATCTTCTTGCGCAGATCTGAGATGGTGTTGTCGTAGTGTGCCGTAAAGCCTTTCACGAGTAGTGGACGGAAGGCTAGGGTAGTGATCTGATAGTTGATGAGTTTGGCGACACAGAAGTATCGGGTGAGTCCAGACGACATAAGCTTCTCGGCCATCTTGGAGTTGGTGAACTGCATGATACATGCGGTCAGTTTGGCTGGGAGATCAGGTTCGTGACCGCGTTCTGGGGGATCATTTGCGTAATTCCGTGACCAGGTCTCGCTGAGGATGAATACGTGCTTGATCTCGAAAGCTAGGTCTACTGTAGACTCTATCTCGCGAATCTGTGAGAGGTGGCTACCCCCAATCCCTGGCATCGGATTCTTGGGTGGGATGGAGTTGTGCTGAGGTATGTCTACCTCAAAGGAGACACAGCCGGCATCCGGGACACTTTGCCGACGACTCGTGGAGACTGCAGATGCAGAAGGCCCACTCGGGCGAGATGGGGTCACGCTGTCGCCTTGAGGATTGAATGTAGGTGGTGGTTGATTGTACACACTGGAGTAGGGGCCTGGAGAGGGGCCACGGCGATGAGGAGTTATAGTCACTTTGTTAGTGGAGGAGGCTCGTTGAGCGATTTGGTCGCTCTGGACCTTGATGGTGACCGCTTGTTTGGCGATCTTTTCATTGGCCTTCTTGATCGCGTCTTTGTGCGAGTCGAGCTCTTTGCTGATACGGCCTAGCTCCTCGAACAAGTTCCCCTTCTCAGCCTCCATGTTCCACACTTTGATCTTCAGATCCGAGATTTCTCTTTGCGCAGATTTGTTTGCTTCGGCAAGCATGGATGTCTCGGCACGAAGCTGGCGCACAAGTAAATCTTTTTGGGTGATCTTCTCATTCAGACGACCGTGTTCATAGGCAAAATCAGCTGGGCTCAAGTTCGAAGAGCTCTGATTCACAGGCAAATTAGCTGAGGATCAAGAGACTGCCAAGGAGTTGACGTACGGGAGTCTGGGAACGAAAAGATCGATCATGACTGTCAAATAACTGCATCATGGTCTGGAAGCCCGCAGCAGGCATCCCTGAACACAAAGTCGTTCCTCTAGACATGGAGCGACTTGAAGTCTGCGCCATAAAATTTAGCGCAGATACCGGTGCAAAGGTGTCGAAGGGGCTTGAGAGAATGAACGTACATCATTGATTGCCGACATTCTTACTCCTGCCTATCAATACTACTCTAACAGCACCGTCAAGAGCCTGAATCGAATTTGAAGAATGGGGTGTTATGGCGTGTGAGCTCGATGAAAGGTGAGGTAAGTTGAGGTACCTAGCGCCAGCCAATATTAGTGCGGTTTTCACAAAGTGACAACATGGCGTGGGGGAAGCTAATAAGGCGGAGGCAACTCCATGCCAATGCAGCGGGGAAATGTATGTTCTGGATGATCTCCGAAGGTGACGGAGTGAAGCGAGAAAATGCAAAGTGGGCATCAACACTGAATTTGCTTTGAAGCCGCTGTCTACTCACCGCGTATAAGAATGGCAGCGTGGAGAAAGAGATGATCAATAAGATCTCACAGTATCATCTGCTACCAATGGATAGTGCAGCATTCCCTGATTTGAAGATAAAAGAAGAGATTTTCGTTTGTGAATGTGCAAACGCATAGGTGGAAATTTGCAACAAGTGAAGGGAAACCAAATAGCGCTAGTAGCTGAACACAAAGGCAAGGATGGAAACACGATACTTCCTGCTCTGTGAGTCACCAGCCTTAGCTTCCAAAACCAAGCAGCCTCAAGGATTTGGTTTCTCAACCATGGTAGATCTTAGAGACGGATGAAGAAAACAAGACACGCAACCTTTTACTCCAGTCTCCACAGCGATCAGTTGTCACTGCTTGTACAAGGCGTTCTGACAATTGTCGGATACGATGACTGATCGACGTAGTCGTGGGAAGATATGGGTTATCATGTCTAGACTAGCCGTAGCACAGCTTGTCGCCCAGCATCCAACTGCTACTGTCTTCTGAATTGTAGCACACATCTCACTCGTCGTCGGCGAATGGCTCGAACATTTGGTAAAGAGTGTGCGTCTGTTGTACTGTGTCGACCGCTATGAGTTACTAGATTGCTGGAGTACAATGTGTTATTGTTGTGTTCACTTACAAAAGTTGGAAGCTAAGATCAAGATACGAGTGTTTCAAAGGGTTGATGAGAATCCTTCAATACCTCATAAGGATTCTGAGCATTCAAAGCGCCCTCTGGTTGTTTAGCATAGGCATGTGCACCGAGGGATCAATGTCTGGGCTTTAAGACGTGTATCAGAATGATCGTGCTGTAGATCTTACTGATTCACGACCGCCCCCATAAATTGCTGACAATTAAAGCGACCCAGTCAGGGGTTCAAATTACGTAGCTCAAGCATAGGGTCATTTACTTCTCAATGTCGCACTTATACGATAGCTCAAGCAAGCAAGATTATCAAGCCCTCCACCGTCTCAGAGCACGAAAATACATGGCATAAGCTGTCATGGTAGACGAGTTCAAGGAGACCTGGTGTGCACTTAGCATGTTTCCCCAGTATCCTTCCAATCATTGCAAAATTCTAGCATGCGCCATTTGACAAACATAAAAGAGGAAATAAAGCTCGGCTTGGGGGTGACACCCAGATATGCTATCTGCCTAGATGGAAGGTTAGCGGTACAGCTTGTCAGCCGACATCCGATTTTCTTTTGTTCCTGGTCCAAAGATCCTGGCAGTAGAGATATGACTAGCAACATCAGTCAGCAACTCATAGAGCTGAAGTCCTAGAGAAGAGGGAGCTGTAAACGGCGTCGACGACAGGTTGGGCGCTGATCTGACGGCCACCAAAGAAACGCCCATTGAGGCCTTTGATGGCGTTCTCACCACCAGTGACGCGGTCGAATTTGAGGTAGATGTCGCCTTGGGTATTCGGATCTAGTGCAATGTGAACGACTTTTCCGTATTTCTCTGTACACTCAGCTCGAACGTCGTCCTCGAGCTCCTTGATCCATGCTTCACCTTCTTCCCTGGGATCATGTCAGTACGACGTATGGATCGGAGAAACGATGGATGTACTCTTCAGCATTGAACATATTTCTGAGTAACACGCAGCGGCTAGCCTGGTTGACGCTAACAGGAAGAGGCTTGGATGCCTCAGTCTTTGGCTTAGCGATGGCGCGCTTCTGGTCGCCGCCGTTGGCTTCAGTAGTAGAGTCATCTGTGCGCGCAAGTTTCCTCATCAATGCATCTCGGGAGTAGTTATTAAAGTTCACACCAGCAACATCAGTATCATCGAGAGCGCTGGCACCTCCTCCTCCTTTCTCGTTATCCCGACCTCCAGCACGATCGAAGGCACCCCCTGCACCTCCCGCCTGGGAACCACGACCACCGTGGCCGGAGAAAGCAGATCCCTGGAATGCGCGCTGAGCTTCTTGCCCTTGGAACCGCTGCAGGAGGTTTGCGGTGGATTCAGGGGTGAACTTATCGTTACCGAGCCCAACCCTAATGGGACGCCCAGCAAGATCAAAACCATTCATCTTCTCCAAGGCTTCTTTAGCTTGGTGTGGGTCTCGGAATCTAGGTAACATATCAACTAGAGATCGGGTCACACGTGAGAATATACTGACTGAACAAAACCATAGCCTCTGCTTCTCCCTTGCTCCTCCTTCTGTAATTGAACGAACTCTAGCTCGCCGAAAGGTTCGAAGACATTCTGTAAGTCACTTTCAGTGATGCTAAAATGTATGTTTCCAACGTAAAGCCTATGGAATGGGATTGAATTCGGATTGCTATTCGTAGCCTCCGGATTGCGTGCTTGACGGTTCTTCTCAGCCTCTGTAAGCTGGGCGATGATGGGGATTCCTAGAAGTTTTTGGCCTGTAAGCTGGATAGCCGCCTGAACAGATGCTTCCTGCTTGAACTCCACGTAGCCGACACTAGCAGAAGATCAGTGGTGCTTGAGGTTATGCCAGAGAAAAGATGCTCACCCCTTAGATCTACCACTGACTCGATCTTTGACTATCTGAGCCTCTTTCACGGGGCCAACCTTCTCGAAAAACTGTATCAGCTCTTTTGTCCTCAATCTCGCAGCAAGCTGCTGCACAAATACAGTCCGTCGGTCACGTTCATCTTCAGTGGGCTGCGGTGTAGGAGATTTAGCTTTCGGGCTTGGTGTACGCTTGCGTCCGTTAGTACGATCCCGGCGTGGGCTCCTATCTCTTGGCCTCTCTTCCTCCTCACGGCGAGAGCGACCGGTAGGCCGATAATACCTATCACCGTCAGGGGACCTTGATCGAGTGCGAGGACGGCCACCGCCACGGTAGAAATCTCCTGAGGCACGCCCTCCATCATCAAGGTCTGCAGATTCCTTATGACGGCGCGAGTGACGCCTGTCATCATCTCGGCTACGGCTTCTTCTTTTGCTGCGGTGGCCCTCACGTCCGCTGGTACGCTCACTCTTGGGACTCCCCATGGTCACATCTCCATCGATATCCTTATCCTTCCTCGGTCTATCCCGACTCCTGTCCCGGTATTTTCGGTCCCTATCGCGGTCACGGCTCCGGTCCCGATGACCACCATCGCGGTGACGGTCACGATCATGCTTGTGTCGTTCGTCACGGTCTTTGGAGTGGGAACCCTTGGAGTTTGGAGGAACTGCGTGCGCTGTAGAATCTAGAAGTTCCTCTACGTTAAGGCCTGACATCTTGATTTTGCGAAGGAGTCGACTTTAAGGTGTTGCAAGGTCTCCAGCCAGACTAGGAAATCTTTCACTTAGAACTGGTCAGACAGACTGTGGTAATAGTGGCGCCTGAGCTAACCCTTTGTTGTTGCTGTATTTCTAAGTTCGCGTCTGCATATGCACTGGATGAGCACAGGGTGTCTCGAGTAATGCTGCTCTAGATCGAGACAGAACAATGCGTTTGTGTGGGGAGCGAGAGAGCGAAGGTTGAGCATGGCACTAGGCTTGACGCTAGGGCGGAATGGGCAAGCGCCCCATCGACTCAACCTTCAGCTCAACGACGTCGCTCAAGTGCCGTTCCTATAATGAATTCGTGGTTACATGCCGTAGACGAGAAGGGACCTGCATCGGCATTGGGACGACCTGTATGCATTCACGTTGCCTTCGCAATTGGTGCTGATGGTACTTATGTGTGACTATAGCTCAACGATTCATGATGTCTTATGTGGTCAGGAGTACCTAAGTGATGGTGGTACCGTTGCCTGATACCTTATTGCCTTGTTTCTGCTTGATATGTTTCGTACATTCCATCATTTACAAGATCTGTGACAAGGCTATCTTGCAAGTATTATCGTCCTTAATCTCGTATTGTATTTAACTGATATGCTTGTAGGCGCATTGAGCTTCTTGGATACAACCTTGCGCACTGCGTAAACCGTCGCTTGTGTTGCATGTCCCTTGACTTTGGCCGAAGGATATGGTTACGATTCCCTTTATCTCATACAAGATGCATAAAATAGTGAAAGACCCCCTTATTTTGAGCTCCCAGGTTCGGGTATGTATTAGACAGGCTTTAGAGAGCGATTGGCTACCACAGCAGCTCAATACATGCTCTCGGTCCGTACGTTAGCAGATTTTACCCACACGGCATTTCTTCGTCTACATGTTGATCACCCTCAGTCTTCCCATAGGACCCATAGGACGATCTCGGATTCATCTGTAATGCCCTCCGCGCATTTCCTGATTGGTATGGATATATCTAGGGTAGGCGCGAGATAGAAGGGTGTCCTTCGAGGAATGCAGCAACGGAGAGAGACCTTCCAGTTGAGATGATGCCCATTGGGTTCGGTAATATAATCTCCATTGATGAAGAGGTTAATGGGCCGATCCCTGAACAAAAGGAGCAGACGTGGCAATTTCCAGATAATCTCACCGCAACGAACACCTTTGATTACCTTTCACGTGTAGAGAGCGGACAAAATTATACAGCATCACGTGGATATTGCTGGGACGGAAACCGATGTTCCTATACAATGTAATGGAAAAGCCTGTACAGCACATGTTGTCGAAAGATCGAAGGGGATGCAGGTGGTCCCAGAAGGAAGTGGTTGAAACTCTGTATGATATGAAGTCTACTCAATGTTCGTATATATGCGTACAAATCACGGATCCAGATTGCCTTGATGTGCGCCGATTATGAATAATATTTGTACTTTTATGCAGTTGTGGTACACAAGATGAAGTAGGTACTTATGCTTCTGGTTGGCTGAAGTCCTTGCCCGGCTGTAGCCGCGGCTAACGGACGTTTTATGGGTTTTATGACGCTATTCCCAAGCCAAGTGTTTACCACCGTGACAACCTTATCGTGCCTTCCAACAACACTTCAACATGTGAATCGTAGATTGATGGACACCGGTAGACCAGATATTGGCCTTGCTGTGTCAGCATCTAAGTCTGGAAGGTACTCGAAAGCCCGTGATCGCTGGCTGCCCTAGGAATGATATGTTGTTCACGGTTGAGGTGGAGTTTCACCAAACGATCCGAGGTGGTACGACATCAATCCCGCGCTGCTTCACATACAACAAGCCAAACATCCGGATTTCAATCTTACTAAGGCTTGTCTCAGTCTTGTCATCATCTGCGATCAGAAGTAGCTGGTCCACGCTTACTGAACCCTCTCGTACTCACAAGATTGAAGAAAAGTACCCGAATCTGGTCTCGTGACTAGCATAATCTGTCACAATGGCGACTACGATCTCTGGAGTCGACCCTAACAGCAAAGGGGTTTATGCGGGGCACGATGCCTCTTCTAATCGACCGTTCTACCTGGAAATGCCTGAGCGTCGATGTCGTGCCCTCATCACTTCCGACCACGAGGCACACTCTCCGGAGGAAATTCCTGGAGTCACGGATATACCAGAGGTAGATGCGCACTCAATGATTGGTGTTAGCATAGGAAGAGCACAGACAATGCTGATGTCGCCGCAAACACCTGCAGCTGAGAAAGCTGCGGCAATGGCCCGCTTTGATGGCGGTGGGCTTTTCGACGGCGCTGGAGAAGAGGATGAGTATATGGATGCAGGGAGTGATTATGGGAAGGAAAAAAATGGTAAATTGATGACTGACGACAACCAGTCTTCAACACCGCCGATGAGAGAACAAAGGGCATGTCTTCCGTCACCCTGGAGAGCAGAGCCGAAGACATTCGAAAGTCAAAGACCTGATCACCAGGTCCGGCAACCTCTTGGCCCGACAAGTATGCTTTCTGATCTCAACTTCAAACGCTACATGTCCAATTTCAACTTGACCTCACTCCCAAAAGGACCATCATTCAAGGATTTTTCTGTACCCAGCCTCTCATCAATACTTAGTAACACTCGATCCCGCTCACCTAGATGGAGGAGTGAACCGAGGCCGAAGAGGGCAAGTACCATCAATGACCCCGCCCCCAGTTGGGGGTTTGGCAGCCCATTCCAAAGTCGTCCAACGTTCAAAACTCACCCCCAAGAAGATGATAAAAGGGGGCGACCGCCTCCATCAATGGCTCAAAGTGTCTCAGACCATCAATCTCAGTCGTCAAGTTCGATCGCGCTCAACAGGTCAGACTCTACTGTCGCAGAGCAACCCGGCATGAATGTTGATCCCTCGGTCACATCACAACGGTCTTCCCAATTACGTAGAGCGACTTCGGACCAGTCCTTATTCTTGCGAAGAGTAACGTCTACAGGATCCTCGCTAGGCGATGACAGTAGGTGGGAGAATGTACAGGAACAGGTCAACAGCAGGGTGAAAGCTATAAAAGACAGCCTTCAAGACTCGAGCATTAGACTTCCTAGTATGCCAAATATATCTAGTCTCAATCTCAATACTTTCCGTCCAGACTTTACAAGAAGCCGCGCTTGTAGCGAGGCCAAGCAGAGTGAACATACCAACGGCAATAGGGACGTCAATGCCAACCGTGAAGACGGTAAAAGCGGCAGCCCAGCAGCTTTGTCAAAAGACGTTCAAAAACTCTCGAATACTGACGCGTTCGAAGCGAATGGGAAGACGCCGAGGACATCCCACTCGTATTTCGACGATGCGCTCGAGAATCTTACTGGCGATCTCGTAGTCATGGGTGGCTATCGAGGCTCGATTTTGCGTTCGGCCCAGCCTCCTCATCGACAGCTTTGGGTCCCTGTCAAAGTTGGTCTCAACATCCGTAGGGTCAACCTCGAAGTCGGATTAAAGTCCGAAGATGAAGAGAACATGCACAATCAGATCTTTGCCTCCGGCATGTTAAGTCATATTGGCCCGGTAGACATGGGTCGACGTTTGTTGAAACGTCTCCGAACATGCAAAAATGCGCAGGATGGGAAATTACGTGTCCATGATTATGGCTACGATTGGCGACTGAGCCCTCATCTGCTAAGTCGAAGACTGCTTGCGTATCTTCAGGAGCTACCGTGTAATACCTCAGGTGTGCCTGCGCAGGAGAAAGGAGCGACAGTCATTGCACACAGTATGGGTGGTCTTATCACGAGGCATGTCGTCAACCAGCGACCCGAATTATTTGCTGGGGTGGTATATGCTGGTGTCCCACAGCATTGTGTCAATATACTCGGGCCTCTAAGAAATGGCGACGAAGTGCTGTTGAGCTCAAAGGTTCTGACCGCACAGGTGAACTTTACTATGCGGAGTACCTTCCTTCTCATGCCCGAAAACGGCAAGTGTTTCGTGAACAAGGAGACGAAAGAGGAATATCCAGTCAATTTTTTCGACGTGCACCAATGGGAAGAATATGCATGGTCACCCTGTATAGCACCTGCATTGCCACCAGCTAATCCTCAGGACAGCAAGAGTCTTTTCGGATCGGTGACGGATCTACTACCTCCGATGCCTTCACTGCCGATATTTGGCCAAAAAGCGTCTACCTCTCGTCCCAAGGACAACAGCAACACGATGTCTGCTGCAGCTGATATCGCATCCGCCAAGGTCAATGATATATTGAATCCCTCGGCTACCCGAGCTCTCGACCCACAATTTTCACCCTCGAATTCCAACCACACCAACCAGCAAAGTACGATACCACTCGCTGACGCCGTGGCCTACCTCACTCGCACCCTCAATGCAACGCTAGCTTTCAAGGCTGAAATGATCTACGACCCCACCTATACCGCCGAGAATCTCTATCCTCCCTTGTCGGTTCTTTACGCGAACAACACTCCTACTGTGTACGCTGCCCGAGTCTCGTCTCGCGACGCCATCAAACGAGCAGACGCGTATGACGACCTGCAATTCGCCAGTGGCGACGGTGTCTGCCTTGCAAGAGCTGCAATGCTTCCCCAAGGGTACAAGTGTGCCAAAGGCGGTAGAGTGAGGACCGAGAGAGGTCATGTGGGGTTGCTGGGAGATTTGGAGGCTGTGGGGAAGTGTCTGATATCTGTCATCGAAGGACGGAGGCAAGGAACCGGGCTTGGGGTTGAGAAGGAGGTTGTGAAAAAGGAGGGGGCATTGTAATTGTACGCTTGTCTCACGACTGTTATGAATCAACGTAGCATGGCATGAAGTTATCATTAGCTCAATGTGACAAGGTTGGAAACTCACGCTTGAATATATCCTAGTCGGGATACCTGACAAGCAATATTGTCCCAGATTATGTACTGCTGTCACCTCTGACGACTGACCTCGATAATGGTAATGAGTAGCATCGCTGACGCTTACATTTACTCCAATGCTCAGGAAAGAAGCAATATGTAGGAGGCCTCAAGACGCCTACAGAATTATTGTGATCATGGCAGTTAAGTTCATATTCTACATCTTGCAAGGATTGGCTGGGTCAATAAACAATCTACACTATTTCTAATATACCTTGCTAGCCATATTACACTATCTGTTGTAGAGCCTTTTACTTTAGATAAATCGTTGGCATTGTCTGAATAGCGATGCTGATCATGAGTGAACAGTGGCGAGTCTTTGATGGGGAGAGGTAGAGTGGATCTATTCTATACTCGGGACAAATCCCAAGCCTCTCCACCGCCTTCTCCACACACGGCACGTAGCAAATATTTTATATTAATGACAGAATGACTCATATCTACGCCCAAGACATCATGATCCTATCCTTCCATCCACCATTAATTCACCCAGCTATAGACTTCGCAGAACAGACAAGGCCACCTTGACCCTCCGACCATCTCGACTTCTAGTTCAACTCCAAGCGATATCGCATACAATACAAACATGCCATCCTCTCATCCTCCACCAACGGTAGAATTCATCTCTCCATCGGGACAAGCCGTCCACGACTTCCATATTTCTCCCACCGGTCAAATTAGCTACACGCGCTCCTCCTCCACCGCCGACCCTCAACTATCCCAGCTCTTCCACGACGCCCTCTCCATCCGCACCGCTGTCTTTGTGCTTGAACAACACTGTTCAGCTGCTGAGGAGATTGATGTCGATGATGGGATAAGTTGGCATTGGATCCTTTATGCAGACAATGAAGATGAGGAGGGTGAGGAAAGAAGCGGCAGCGAGAAAGCAAATACCATTGGGAGTGAAGATGCCCATACCGCTGGGGCCAAACGACCAGCGGCTACGATACGTCTTGTGCCTGCACAAGCACATGCGGATGCGGATGACGAGAAAGCGGTTGAGGGACCGGATTACATGGGTAGTAAAGTGTGGGATCATAACGAGCCATATGTGAAGATTGGACGCTTGGCTACGGTTGCTCCTTGCAGAGGAAGAGGGTATGGCAAGATCCTTGTCAATGCTGCACTTAGCTTTGCTGGGAGGAATGGGGGGAAGATGGTGCGGGATACAGGTTTGGGCGAGTGGAAGGGCTTGTTGCTTGCGCATGCGCAGAAGAGCGTTGAGGGCTGGTATAAGTCCTTGGGGTTTGAGTTGGATGAGGGGATGGGGAGGTGGTGGGAGGAGGGGATTGAGCATGTGGCGATGTGGAAGAGGGTTGAGGTTTTGGGGGAATGAGTGGTTGAGTCGTTTGGGAAATGGACACTACAACTGAGTTGGGAAGACAAGGGTGGTGTATGCTGTTGGTAAGTCGAGCTTGAAATCCGAGGGAGCTGAGTTCGTTTACTTTCCCGAGCAAGGCCGCTTGAGTGCCGACAAGTCCTCTACCATTTCCATACTAATACTTATGGTATAGCATTCATCCGTCAACCGATCAGGTTTCTGATACATAAGCTGGTGATATCTTATCACATCAGCTTCCGCCGCCTCGCATGACATGTGCAGTTTTCTCTACGATCTCCCACTGCTGCTCGTCCCGTGGAAGAGACTCTTTCAGGCTTGCAAGGTTCTTGGAACTTGTGTAAGTGGACGATGAAGCCATGAAAGAAGACCGAAATATTGGGTCTGGATTTCTCTTAATTCAATTTCTTTGTAGGTCTCATCTTTCATGTTGTGCATTTAGCGGTAGTAGGCTGCTACGCCAATATGTGGTTCTTTCTTTCGATAAAAATAAGACCATCACGAGCATCAGAACCTGGATTGTGTTCATGACAAGGTCGAATCAGGTGCCTGAAACTCTTACTATCTGACGCATGGGAAAGCCATCTCTTCCTCTTATACTACATCTAGAGGCAACCCTTCCTGTTCCGACTCGGCAGCTTGGCAGCGATAATATGCTAATCTTGCACCTTCCCATGGTTTGCCGGAGGATGGACATACACCACAGTCCGATTTATCTCCGTTTCGCCTACAATGCTTGAGGATCTGGACTCTTTGACATAGCTGTCCATGAGGGCTTGCGCGTGCCTGGTGCATAGTGCGCAGATTCTCACGTTTTGTGCTATCTCACGCTAGTACAAAACGTGAGATTCAATGCGGAATAGTTGGGGACCCGAGTAGCAAGGCCCTCCACAGCGCTAAAGCAACGAATGAAAATCTGGCCAGTGAGATGATGGCCGTTGACTCTACATGATCGTAAATCTCAATATAGACGTGCTCGAACAGCCTGAAGATTCACGATGAGAGGTTCGGTACGGTGCGAGCGTTCAAGCTGGACATAATTCTATGAATGTGCGGTGCTAACGTAACCCATAGTGTACCCTCTGGCCTTCAAGGTCACGGATAAGTCTGCGCGAAAGTCCACACCCATAGAGACCTTAACTGAGACCAGGTACTAGAGTACGGACAAAGACCATATTGACAGCCTCCCAGCCCAACTCGAAAAACATTCTTCGACCAATTTCCCATTACAGCAACCCAATATATCCACCAATACAGCGCAACCTAACCTGTTGAGACCTCCTCAGCCATGCCTACCGCTACCCAGCACCAGACCACATTCCAAGTCCCCACAATCAACGTAGCGCCCTACCTCGCCGATCCTGCATCTCCCGCCGCCAACGAAATCATCGACGATGTTCGCGCCGCCTGCATCTCGACAGGATTTTTCCAGATCGTAGGCCACGGTATCCCAAAGTACATACAGCAAGGCATCTTCGACGCCGCCCACAATTATTTCGCTCTTCCGCTAGATGAGAAGAAGAAGCTGGATTCTTCGAAGACGGTCGGACATCGTGGCTATGATGTCTTGGCGAGCCAGTCTTATGAGGAAGGTGTTGAGCCGGATCTGAAGGAGGTAAGTGTATATGACAGAAGCGAATTTCCTGGTGCTTTCATCTATTTCCGTAACTTTATCTCTTCGTTCGTTATTGCTGCTTCGTCTGACTATTCCTCGTATGCATTTCTCAATCCCTGACGAAACCGTAGTAAGACTATAACAGTAGCAGCATTTGCTCTGTGCGTTACTTGAGATTGATCTACATGTAATCTTTTCGCGAACATCTCGACGAGTGAGGCCCTAATTCTTCCCAGTTCAATCATCGCCGCTTTTCATCAACAGAAGCTGCGTGCTCTCCTTAGTGCTGTTGGCGTCGTCTCCGGCAGGGTTGTACAAACGTACACTTGTCTCATTTATAAGCCATCGGCAAGTTTTGCTCTTTCAACGATCACTGAGGCATATACCAGGGCTACTACGTTGGGGACGACGTCCCTCCCTCCGACCCTTTGCATGGCCGCTTTTTCATGGGGCCCAACGTCTGGCCTAACAAAGACTTACTCCCAACGGCCGATTTCCAGACCCGCTGTGAACAATACTACAAGGCTGTCAGTGATCTGGCCCTCAAGATACTGGAAATAGTCGGTGCGACGCTTGCTTCGGACACTAATACCACCAGCAACGGCAACGGTATGGCCACCAGTAATGGTGCTACCAACGGCAAAATCCACATTCCACCCGTTGTGCACGACCTCGCTCACGCAAACACGTTCTCCGCCTGCCCGCTCCGCCTCCTGCACTACCCCTCAGCCTCCCACTCCGGCTCCAACACCAACAAGCCGCAATACGGAGCCTCGGCGCACACAGACTTCGGCGCCATCACCCTCCTCCTCCAGGACGAGAACCCAGGCCTGGAAGTCCTGGACACGACGGCAAAAGGCGAGGGCGTATGGCGACCCATCGAGCCCAATCCTGACGCGTACGTCGTCAATATTGGGGATATGCTCAGTATCGTCACTGGGAACGCGTACAAGAGCAGTATTCATCGCGTCGTGTGTAAGCGGCCTGAGCGGGAGAGGTACAGCATTGTGTATTTTTTCGAGGGATGCTTGGATGCGACGTTGAGGCCTGTGGAAGGGGTTTCGTTCCTTGAGGGAGCGGCTACGGCTACGGCTGGTGCTGGTGCGGCGCCTTTGAAGACGGTGGAGGAGCATATGCTTGAGAGGATGGCGATGAGTTATGGCACGGGGATCAAAGATGCGAGACGGGATTTGAAGACGGAAAGTGCTTGAGCTTCATGGATTATCCGACTCTGTAGAATTATGGGAAAATCCGATAGCTTCACGACCCTGTAGCTTTCTTTCACCGTGAAGAAAAGTCTTACTCGGATATCCTACGGTAAAATACATTCCGTAGCGTATAAGGTATGCTCAGCTTCTCTGCTCCGTAATATTACAACAATGCTTCACTTCGGTAGCTCGAAAACTTGCGGCCGGGTGCGAAAATGTGTTACCTCACCAAACTCAGGTATAGGTTATATATTCGAATCTTTAGGCATTTGCACTCAGGGCCGCGAGCGCTTTTCTTCCTGATACATGAGCCTTTATTATATATATCTGACGTTGACAAAGCAAAGTTGAGGTGATATAGCTTCTGGATAAGTGGTGTCATTCGTTGTGTATGGTATTGAGATAGTTTGAGGGGTAATGCGTGATAAACTCTTTTGGCTCGTGTTGTGATGTTGAGAGTTATGGTATACGCCGACATTGTCTCAGCTCTGTGGTTGGGATTCAAAAGTAGTGATCAGACTTTTGGGTTTTCTGGGTTTTCTGCTGGCATGTTGTCCGTTATGGTTAGGCGGCTAGGTTAAGCCTTCGGTGGTTTGTTCTTCCAATGGAGCTGGTCGTGAGGAAGATTGGGATGCAGAATGATGGTATGAGTACGGTGATATTCCCGTCTCAAGCCGAGATTACGATCGCTTTATTGGAGGATGAAGAGGGGGTTTGTTGTAGCAGGTGGGTCTTTGTTCTGCTGGGTTCGGGTCGGAAAGGTGGTGGTGAAGGGTGGGTGAAATACGGTAATTAAGTTGAGTGGGGGATGTAGGGCTCGAGCTGTAGGTGGAGTCGATAAGCGGAGTGATTGATCTTTCTACGCCTTGATATCATGGTGATTTGGTAACAGAAACTTGGGAGTTGGTTCATGATGGAAAACTTCAGTATTTGCATTGCAAACAACCCGCTTACCTCAACCCGGCTATTTTTTTCCGAATGTCTCTCATTCCATACGCTGGCGTGCCTTTACAGATTCCTCCATGAGATATTTCTGAAACTCTCGCGTGACCTTCACGACATCCTTGAAGTCCTTGAGACATACTTTCTCCTCGCGTGCCCTTGCCAGCGCCATCGCAGAGGAAAACACATTGCGAATCTGGCGGCCATTGAGCTCTTCGTCAAAGTCATCCATGTATTCTTTGATGGACTTCAGTTCCCTGCAATTTTCCGTCGTGAGCTGATTTTAGAAGTTTCTGAAGATCTTTTTGCGGTCTTCGACCGATAGGTCCTGATATCGGATGGCGAGATTGACACGGGATTGGACGGCGACGTCGAATGTCTTGATGCGGTTGGTTGTGAGGATGAGGATCCCTTCGTAGTACTCCATGACGCGGAGTAGGACTGGTACGGAATTGTTAGCCGGAGCTTGGGGACGGGTAACACGTCGTTACCTGAAACCAGAGCGTTCCGCTCCATATCACTCTTGTCGCGAGCGTCCAAAAACACGTCGGCCTCGTCGCTATAATCACGGAATGAACTCCTGCCATTGATCTTGGCATATAGACTTACAATAGTAATATTGCTTTCCATATACTCGCAAGATTGAAGAGCTGACTCAGGTTGGCCTCCACTTCGGCGGGCTTTAGGCCAATGTCTGCGACACTGACCGCAAACAGCGGTTTATTTGTTATTTGAGCGACGCTTTCTAAGCCAAGTATAAGCCAGGGGTTGAGTCATTCCAAGTCACGATCTGAAACCCACCAGCTGTGAGCGTTTTGCCTACACCAGGCGGACCTGCGAATCGTCAGAGACATTGATGACATTCGGATCACAGAATCCAAGTACCATGCAACAGGATGACGACGCCTTTTCCCTTTCCTTCGATGATGTCTTCCACCTGTTGTGAACCGCCTTCGCTGCTCTCTGACTCTTCCCCATGTCTACTGACCAAAGACCTTATCAAAGTCTTTTGCTGACGTTCTAAGAAATGTTTATTGAATGCATCTCCGTCATTCTTTCCAAGATATGCAACATCCTCAACGAGTAGTTGGGCCCACGTCTTCCTGACCATGAAAAATCCGAGGACTCGCGGAGGGCATATAAGGTATTGTTCTTCGGTGAACTCTTTATTCTCATCGACGCGGTCGTAATGATACCGAGTAGTGCCTGTCAAAGCCTCGTTCTCGATACAAGTTGCGCAAGTACAGAATATGTAGGGTTGCACCGGCAGCTTAATTCCCATCCGGCCTCCGCCGGCAACATACTGGTTGTAAGAAAAAAAGTCTATAATGACATGACCCTTGAACTGAATCGAGCTATTAGTACTTAATATCTCTTCATTTTGTACCAGTGCTTGGTACCTTTGGTGATATTGCTCTCTCCGACGCGGTTTTTTCTCCACTCGAACCCAAGACGGACGAACGATTGGTGATTTCCTATGATTGGCTATCAGCGAATTGCTCTCCAAAGCAAATTAGAGTCATTTCGTCCTTCACCCCACATACCCTGCTGCTGGTTTCCTGCCGAGTGATGCCCTGTTGATCCTCAATACTGTTACCATTGTAGTCGAACATTTGAGACCCGCTCTTACGAATACATAGATCACGATATTTCTTCCCCCTTTGAATCAGACGAGTACGTATCGCCTTGACATCATGGTGGTGCTCCAATGGGTAACACTCTAGCGTGTCGATAGACTTAGTGCCGCTGAATGAGTCGATGTGTAATTCGTACGGCACACGATTGAAGGTTTCACCGTTCCAGTCGTAAGCCCAACAAGTAAGCGTGAACCTCTTCTTGGAATCGTCATGCTCTTCTTCGTCGAAACCCTGGAGAACCCAGATTTGATCCTTTTGCATGACAGGTGTTGAGTAAATAAGACAGCCAGGCGGGAAGATTGTCCACAAAAATGTGAAGGTGACGGTCTTAGGCATCAGAGCTGGTTCAAAGTCTTGAAAATACTGCGATAATTCGGTAGAGGTAGAAATTTGCTTCATCAGCTGCTTTAAATCATCCCTCGCGATGTTCTGCTTGGCATTGGGACCAGAACAGGGTTCTGCTACACCTAGAAGTTTTGTCCAATTGTGCACAAGGACTTCAAAGGGCGAAAAAAAACTGATATCTTTTTCGTGATGGGGGAATTTCAGGTGGTGACTGAGATTTTCCTTCAAAAGGTCGGCCAATGGCTCGGAGAGGATCCCCACTCGTGTTTTAGAGTATCTGTTCTCCTTGTCGAAGATTCGAGACCAAGCGAAGGCATAATCGAAGTTTTCTCGCTTCGTATCGGCTACAGCCTCGTGAGCGTTGGCGTCAGTGACCACGATTTCACCATCAATGTATCGAAACTCCGTAAAACGAATTCTGCTCTGTTCTTGAGCTTTCTCGGTTGAATTGGTTTGGGTGCTGTGATCTGTCGCAGCTCTAATGATATCTGCATCTTGATGTGACTTGTTGGGCTCGGCAATGTTCTCGACAAGCACTTCACCATCGGAGGGTTTCAATTCCTTTGTATTGGTGTCCTTGTTACTTGGTTGTTCCTTGCTATCTGCTGTTTCCTTCTTGTCTTCTCGTCGCTGATTCTTATGACCTTCTCGATCTTCCTCATCCTTGTCTTTATTCTTCTTTCGTTGGAAGTCCTAGTAGAATGATATCAGAAGGTCTGCTTATAAGCCCATACATATATGTGGTCAATACTCGATCAATTGAAAACCCCTTGCGCAGCTTTATCAACGAACATCATGGCGGTCCAAGCGATAAAGAATATTAGAGGTCAATTTAGCGCTTACCAACACTTCTGAGCCTTGACTTTCCACCGCTTCCTCCAAACAAGCTATTCTCTTCTCCAAAAGCGCGATATAGCGTTGCTCTAAGGTTGCCACTTTCGAAACCTTGACTTGTGTGACGTGATCGCATTCCTCGATTTGGTTGCTGATATGCTCATCAAACGATGGCGTGGCCTGGTCTGACGATTGATTAGTGCCATTTATACTTGACTTTTCCATGCTTGTCGGATGTCTTATGGTCGTGAAAGCCAGAGGCTGGAGGTCCGACTGCATCGGCAAACGATATGCGGTTCGCGGATGTGATCAAGTATACAAGGTGATAAGATTGCAATCGAGCCTTCCAATTCGGCGACACGGTAGAAAAACTTTTGGCTATAAGGGCCGATACCATATTGCTCCTGCTTACTGACTTCAGCTCGGAGGAGAAGACCATATGTGGCAGGTCATCAGGCGGAATGATGTAACAATCCGTCCACATGCCGTTCAAGGGGGGCTGAGTGCATCAGAGGATATCAGATTGTACTGTTCCTTGGGACAGGTCGCAGTTTCCAGTCCTAGCGTGTGTAGATTCAATGTAGAATAGGCTAATTCATGCAACTTTCTCTAGCAGTGTTTCGACTCTTCTATAACACAGGCTTAAGATACAGTTTAGACATTCCGACCGACATGAAGCAGGAATGCCTCGGAAACACACATGAGCTGAATTCTTCTCCGTATCGAAGGCTGCAGCTGTCGTTGGGCCACGTACGAAAGCGGATGTATTCCGGCTTGGCGTTCCCCTGATGGATGTCAATGGTGTGCTGAAGTATAACGAAGCCTGGGTTGAGGCTATTCCATAAAGCTGGTTCCAAGGCTGGCTGCATACTGCATGAGGCGGAGCATGCCCAAGCCCACGCCGGATTACAACGTTGCGAACGTGCTTGATTTCCCCTTCAGATTCGCTGTCACGAAGATCTCGCACAAATGAACGTGTATGATTTCTTTTGCATTAGACGATAGCCTTAGAAAGATCTTGAATATTGCGGAGCGTCCTGACGTCGGCGTGCCGGCAGTTGGAGGTGATTTCTTTATGTATGCTGAAGCGAAACTTCCCGTCAAAAATCCGATCCGCCACGTCAAGGAGCAATCTACAACACAGAGTATCCTATCGAAGCTACGTCCAGATCTTAAGCGCCTCAAGACATCTAGCTTTCAATCGATGAATGATGGAGCAAAGGGTTCTCCAGAACCATGGGCCGGGTATCGGTTGGTACCAGGAAGGCATGCATAGGTAAAGTTCTCGTATACTAAAGCCCAAATCGATGCTCATGGTCATAGTGAGTCGATAGAGCCGGCCAAAGTGATTCTAGATACACAGGATGAATTCGTCATGAAAACACGTCAGCATGCATCCAGGAACGAGTATGAATATTTCTCTGTCAGAGAGCTTCAACAACTCGAACGAATTGTACAAGAGCTACTTGGGGATGGGGAAGATCAAAGAAACAAGTGGGTCAAGAATAGATCGAAAGCGTCGAGACACGTCCAGAACTTCGCAACGAAATTTTCGGGGTTTTTGGAAAGTTATTCTGGCATTGTGGAAGTGGTGAAAGGTGCAGACCAGCAGTACGGGGGTCTAGCGTATGGTACCTTGTCCGTGTTTCTCATCGTATGATCGCACCCAGCGTCCTAAGATGTTCGTTAACAATAGAACATTAGATCGCTGTGAACAAGAGTCGTCAGGAAAAACGCATCGAGGACGCAATGGATGTACTACATTCAGATCTTCCGAGGATGAAGGCGTCTCGTGAGCTATACCCGTCAACAAAGTGGAATTCCTTGTTGCCGAAGTATATACCAAAGTTATGCACTTCCTCCGAGATTCTGTGAAATACTATCAACGCTCCGGATATCGTACGTCCGCTTTGTTGAGCCAGCCTCTTATTCTTGAACTGACCAGAGGATAGGAAGACTGTGGCACGCAATCAGCCGACCGCAAGTGAGCCAAATGATCGACGTGGGGGATATAACTCGCAAGATCAACGAGGTAAAAGAGGAAGTAGTTATCAAGTTGAATGAAAGGGTACGGGATATGCAAAATCAAATACAGAGTATATCATATACCCTTCGGAATTGCATATCTGTGGCTGATCCAAGCTAATATACCGTTAGATATAGAAGAGAAGCAGAGGGGTAAGGTATTATCCATAAGCTACCACTCATACAATCTGATCTGGCTCAGATATGCAAAGCAATGTCTTAGTCGTCAAGAGCGAGGTTCTAGTCGTCCAAAAAGATGTGAAGACTGTCAAATCAACTGCGGAAACGGTTGAGTTGGAGGTACAAGGTAAAGCGTCGGACTCTTAGAGCAAACAGATCACTCATGATGTCTCCATGGCAGCAATACAACGGAATGAGATTAATTCACGTCTGAATGACCTACGGATCCTGCTAGTGCCAACATGGACGGAAGATGATACACACAGCGCGCAGCTGGCGTCATATCGAGGTTTGCTAGCACAAACTTTTGGGAGTGCAGATGGCCAAAACCCATTGTCGGACCTCGAGGGAATGGAAGAATATCTAAAATGGCGGCTGAGCGAGCACTCCTGCATCCTTCGTATCAGTGGCGACACAACAACACACCACACTGGACTGTGCTGGCTGTCGCACACCGTGCCAGGCCTCGTGGATAGGTTACAGCTTGAGGGACAGCAAGTAATCTTTCATCTATCGCAGCGCCAACATTCAATGCCATACGGAGTTCCCATACAGGAGATTGTTGGGAGTGTGATATTTCAGTTGTTGCAACTCAAGTCACAAATATTGCGCGACCGCAGGTGGTTCGATGAACTTCATCGGAGGCTGAAGATGGATTCTTGGTCTAGGGACCTCAAATTTGTTTGCCAAACGTTAGTGATGGTCCTCGAGGAGTTTGAGGTGACGAACATCATCCTAGACCGAATCGACCGGGCAGTCTGTAGCGGCAAAGCCCCGAGATTCATCCAGAGGTTGCTCGAGACATTGGCCTCGTCGAGATGTCACACTCGGATCCTGCTGGTCACCCCATCTGGGACGGAGTGGGATATGGAACTGTCGGACGACATGAAAAGAAAGTGCATGTATTTGGACATCGCCCAGTTGAATGAGGAAGTAATCACACCGCGACGGCGGAAGCGGCATTAGCCAGAGTCGAGAAGCTGGATTCCATGTCGGGTCGCCGGTGAGTATTGATGCTTCAGTATATTCACATATCAGTTACGTGACACAGAGCTACCAAACGTAGGGAAGGAGGTTGACCTGGCGTACTAGTTCTTACGGAGCTGCTGATATCAGTGTTCACAGCGTAGGTTCCTAATGCGGGACTGTTATATGAAAGTTCAAGTCATCGTACAATTAGCAACATGTTTGAAATTCACACGAAGTTCACAGATACCAATTGTACAGACACTGTTGCAATGCACTCCAGCTCATATTAGCATGAATGAAAGTATCTCGCAAGAATTTACTTCGGTGTCGCCTATCTTTGCAGCAATCCGAATACTCACTTAATCCGGAATCTCACACCGTTCGCATACCTCTTTGGCTCGGCAATGAGCATATCGCTGTAGATATCCACATCTTCCCTGGTCGTCTGATACAATTCCAGAGTGAATCTTGTACAGATCGAAGCCATCATGATATACAGCTCTGCCCAGGCGAGACTATTACCGTTGGTATAAGGTCTCCAATCCGGCCTCGGACAAGCATATCTCAAGACTGGATTGTGGGACAAAACTTACTTGATGCCAGCACACTGTCTGGAGCCTCTTGAAAATGGAACAAGATACAATTCCAGTTGCTGCCTTCTGTTTGGATCGAGCCAACGCTCGGGCATGAACTCTAACGGCTGCGGGTAGATCTCGGGGTTCTGGTGAATCAATGTGGACGTCATGCCTACCGGCGTCCCCTTTGGAATCTCCCAGTCACGAAAATAGATACTACGATCGGGCGCGACACGAGCAAGACGAGTAGATACGCCATTACTAAGTCGCAGACTTTCCTTGATCACAGATGTCAGATATGGGAGTCGTTCGAGCTGCTGTAGAGTTGCGGGCTCGTAAGGATCCGGCATTATCGATCTGATCTCGGCTCGAAGCCTTTCCAGTTTCTCTGGCTGAACTGTCAGGTGGTACATCGCTACAGTGAGCGTCCACGCCGTGGTGACTGCGCCGGCACCAAGAATGGCCGCTGCCTCTCCTTCCAACCGTTTCGGCATCTTCTCCGGCGGCGGCAAGTCCGAGTGAATGATCTCGTAGAAGATGGTCGGGTGCAACTTTTCCTCGTACTTCTTGCCGTCGGTCTCACTCACCATCTTTTCCGCAATCGCATAGCAGTTCTTGAAGAAATCAAGTAACAATTTCGACTTTGGGTCCATCCAAAGAACCACTCTGTCAGGCAGCTTTTGCATGATGTCGAGCAGAGGCGGAAACATCTTCTGCAAGTAGCCCATCTCTCCGAATGCTCGTTCTAATTCGCGGAAGTCGCTACTCCACCCGGGATGATCGAGATAGCCGAAGCACGTATCAAGAGAATACTCGGTGATAACATCCATAGTGAACGCATCAAAAGCGCACTCTAGCGGTACCACCTCGTCGGTGCCTCTGCAATTTTCAAACTTGGCGCAAAGTTTGTCGACCAACCGTTGTATGACGGGTTGCAATGCTGCCACCTTCTGCTTTGAGAAGAAGGGGTTGATGGCGGCTCGCCGCATACGGTGAAGATCATGGTCGACAGTTCCGAATCCGGAGGTGGTGTTGCCGAACGAATTCACGTAGAAGGGGTTCTTCTCCCACTTGCCTTCCCGGTTATAAAGACTGTCGTAATAGTCGGGATCATTTATGTGGAGTTCGGTAGGGCTGATTCGAATAATCGGTCCTGGGTAACTTGGCTTAGCGGCGTTGCTGCGGCTCATACATCAAGGAGACAGTTCTCGTGAGACTGACCGTATTCAGCATGCAGGTCTCTGATCTTGAAGGTATATTTGCCCCTTTTGACGACGTCATAGTACCCTTCGAACAGGTAAGTTGCCGCAGCCAACTTCGGTCCTGGAAACTTTGCGATCGGACTCAGGTACAGCCTATATATCGTAAGAACCACAAGGCAAAGAAAGGAGAAAATGATAAATGTGATCGCGAGGACGGCGCTGCGCCCGCGGAGAGTAAGTGCGTCAAACATCGCGACTTTTTACTACACGATCGCTGGTAATTTCACGACTTATCGCAAGTTGTCGACGTAGTGCCCTTAATTCGGCTGTATGACAGCGGTAAGACGTTTGTTTCATATGACAATGTGAACAATGATGGCATTTCGAGCTTTCCCCGCTGATGAGGATTGTCCCCACCTTCGGACCCTTTTGAAAGTCGCCGATTAGTGGAAAGAAGTACTTGTGAAGATACTCCTTAGCCGCTCCTGGTTAGCGACATGCAGGCCTTTTGGGTCCTGATAAGATCAGAAAAAAGACACAAGCGCCAACAGGAATCGAACCCATTTTCTTATGAATCTTGACCGCGAACAAAGATTATGCATGTCGTGGACAAAATTATTTGAACCCTAAACCAGATACAGAAACTAACCAGATTTTCCACCCCTATCATGGATCAGGTTCTTGCAACGTATAGTTGGGACGCATGCCACTCAGATTCTGTCTCTTGACGTGGAGGGAAAGATTGATAGGTAGCAGGGAACCTATAATAGTAGGGGAAATGAAGAAATGGATGTTGGTAGGGTTCTCCATCTGGTCTAGGTATGGAAAATCTCCTTTGAAGTGGTAGACTTGATTTGGCGCTAACAAGAAGCACGGTGGCACGCCAATTTCCCAGAGAGCGCGCAGGAGAGTCACCCCGGAAACCGCACCCAAGTGTATGCATAACCCCGGGAGCTAGCCCAAAAGTCCCGGGGGCTCTGCTCCCGATAGATCTAGCGCCAAATCGAGACTTTTGGTGGCTCGATCCTGTTGGCCGCTAGACAATCAATGCTTCCTTCCGATCCTTCAAGACAGCGCACTGTTACCGGTACGGAACCTCAGCCAATCAATTGGAGCTAGAGTTGGACCGAAGGATGAGTAGGGGAGTGACCGTGTGCCTGTCGTGTTTACTTCGGTGGCGTTACCATAGCCTCTCCAGTACGTGATACGTATATATATTGAGCATACCCCTACTTCACACGCCCACAACCAGCAATGCTACAAGGTTTTACATATCACATCAGTATCCACCTTTAGCGGTCTTGACTGAAAGCTTCAAAATCGCATTCTTTTGCCCAATTTGATTCTCAATATGTCCTCACCCGATATGACATCTTGGCAGAGTGAGCAAGTGTCCACTCTGTTGGACGACCTGGCCGCCTACAGAGAGAAAAATTGGCTCTCTGCAAATGGAACACGCGCGGCAATGATAGCGAAAGCTCGTTCTCTCATTGCTACTCTCGAAACCCCAATTGAGTCAACTTTGAGGATGTACTGGGAAGAAGTAAGCGCGATTCTTGTTCTTGTCGTCGAGGACGCTAGTCTTTATTTATGGTGATAGCCTACGAGGAATACTGCTACAAGACTAGCGATCGACCTAGGCATATTCAAACTACTAGCAGAAAATGGAGGCACGGGGAAAACGTGCAGCCAACTTGCTTCCATGGCTAAAGCCGACCCTCGTCTTGTCGGTGAGTCGTCGTGAAATTCATCAGATTTCGAAGATATGGATCGCAATCTGAAGACTCTCGCTTTAGGGCGTATAATGCGGCACCTTGCCAGTACATCAGTGATCAAAGAGATCGACAAGGATATGTTCGGCCCCACGCACTTCTCCCAGGCTCTCGCTGAACCGAAATACGAAGGTGGAGTGGTTTACTGGTACTTCTCGTTCTTTACCCTCCTTCTTTGCATCTCGATGAAGAACCGCTGTGACAGGCTTCCAGTTTTGATTGCATACAACCTTCTCTCGTGAAAATACCAAGCTACCTCGCATCGCACGACTATCGAAACCCAGATGACGCTCTCCATGGCCCGTTCCAGTACGCCCTGGATACCAAGTCTTCGTTGTTTGAATGGCTGAACGCCCATCCAAGCGTAGCCCAGGCTTTCCAGGAGCACATGTCAGCATACAATGAAGGAAGACCCAAATGGATGGACGAAGGCTTCTATCCTATACTCGAACGGCTTCAGGGGGTACCAAATGAGGAAGTACTTCTTGTCGATGTCGGAGGAGGCATGGGTCACGATCTTCGAGAGTTCAAGGATAAGCATCCACATATCTTAGGACGTCTGATTCTCCAGGATCAAGACGCAGTTATTGCCCAAGTCAAAGAAAGCGGTACAGGCATTGAGGCCATGGTCCATGATTTCTTTACACCACAACCGGTCAAAGGTTGGATCATCCACATCACTATCAGACCTCTGCATAGATAGCTAATTTCCGTGGCCAATAGGTGCGAAAGCGTACTATATGCATTCCGTCCTCCACGATTGGGAGGACGATCGCTGCCGCGTAATTTTGGAACAGATCAAATCGGTCATGAAGAAAGGATACAGCAAGATTCTCATCAACGAAAACATAGTACCGGATACCAAAGCCTCTTGGCAGATCACCTCCCTCGACTGGATCATGATGGCCGTTCTGACCACCTGTGAGCGCACGGAGGCGCACTGGCGGGAATTGTTAGGGTCTGTTGGCCTGAAAGTTGTTGGTATCTGGACCAAGGAGGCTGCGGCTGGAAGTCTTATCGAAGCGGTAGTGGAAGATAACTAGAGGTCAGTGTACTTACTATCAGCGGCTTGAGCGACTATGGGAGAGCCGAGAAGCGAGCGAGACAGATCCAAAGCATGGACAGGGTGTTCATCAATGGAGAACAGCGATTTTTAGAAGCAACATTACAGGCCGATAGGGTAAATCGTTGCCTCAGTCCCTCAGTCGTATTCCAAGCCGGGCGCTAAGCCCCTTCGGGTTAGCGATACTGACTGCGCAGCCGGGTAGTAACACGTCTAAGCGTAAATATTTATTTCTTTACTGGTAAACTCCTTATTATTAATAGTATATTAATAATATTAGTATTATTTACTACGGGGTATAAATAGAGTAAGGCATATATATAAAGAACCCTAATTAAGCGAAATAAGCTAATAGTATATTAATAGGCTCCTATTACACCCTATTTACTTTATAACCGCTCCTACTAAACTACTATAATACTAAGTTTACTTATATTAAGTCTATTACCTATTAAATAAGCCTACTTTAGTAGCTTAGATACCCTATCTAATCTACTAACTACTAGAAAAATAAGCTACCCTATTATTATTATTATTACTAGCTAGCTACTAGGATTTTTAGAAATTAGAGTTAATAGATAGTAATAGCGTTATAAATGGGTTATTATAAGCGGATTAGGCTAGAAGTAGGCTAGTTAGAATTAGAAGAAGTAAGAGTATAATTAAAGTATTAATATAGCTAGTATTTATATAGTAGAATTCTATACTATTATATTATAAAGTTAAATATTAATGAATTTTATTAATAAGTAAAAAATTTATATAGTATATTACTAGAAAATAGGATATCTAATAAAATTATAGGGTTTTATACTTAGATATACTACCTTCCTATTACCTAGTTAGCTTTACTAGCTTAAATAGGCTTAGCGACTAGCTTACTAGCTAATTAATAGTACGTCTAAGGTACTAAGGTAAGTAAATCGAATGTAATAATAATTTAATTATAGGTTAGCTTATAATTAGCTATAAGTAGTATTATACTAACTATATATAAGTTCTTTGACTTAGTAGCTTTAAGAGGTACTACTAATTACTTAATCCTAAACTAGACTAACTGTTAAGTCGGGTTTTAGTACTATAAATTAGTACCGACCTGAATACTTAGTACTAGTTTAGGTACTAACCTAAATACTTAATACCTACTTCTAGTATTAACCCGAAAAGCCCTTAGTACCTTAGCGAGTTAGGTTAGACTAACCCGACTCGCTAAGGTATTACTAAGACGCCAAGCCCCTAATAAAATAGTAAGGGATACTAATTTTTTTCTAGAATTACCTCTATTCTAAAATTAGATTTTTTTTAATTAGAATTTAAATACCCCCCTTAATTTCCTAGGGGTATATATTACCTTTTTATATTACTATATTTACTTTTTAGAATTACCTAGGTAATAATAATAATAATAATTAATAATATGATAGTAAATCCTATATATAGTAAGAAATATTACTATAAATAGAAAATATTATTAATATTATAGTCTTTATCTTTATAGGGGTATATATTACTTTTTTATATTACCTTATTTACTTTTAAAGAATTACGTAGGTAGTAATAATAATAATTATAGAAAAAATAATAGAAAGTATAGTAAGAAATACTACTAAAAATAGAAAATATTACTAGGGAAAAAAGTCTTAGTAAGTCGGGTTAATACTTCGGGTTAATACTTTATCGGCAAACTGGGAACGTAGAATAATACAGAAAAATGCGGAAAATACGCACATGACAGGCGCGCTTATATGTCAGCCCTGGGGCTAGGAATAATACTATGAGTTGGAAAAGGCGTATTTAGCTGGATTTAATAACTTTTAGAAATACTAGGTAATAGGACTAATAGGAGATAAGTCCTACTAATTAGTTATAATATAACTATACTAGGCTAGTATTAACTAGGTAATTCTTATAAGGTATTAAGTCCTATTAATTAATTAGTACTAATACTTAGTAGGAGAATTAATTATAGGCGTAATATAGGTATAAGAAACGGGGCTAGGCTAGGGGGGGGAACTCTACGCGGTTATAAATTACGTGAATTAACTATATTTAAAACCTATATTACGCTAGCGTTGACGACGTAGCCGCTATAGCTCTAGCGAGCTTCCCGTTTCTTCCCGGCGCTAGAGGAAAATCACGGATTTAAGGCCTTAAATCCGGATTTTCTATATTTAGGACTTTTAGGCTAGAATAAAAAAAAACCTAAAATTTTCCTATTTATTTCTAGTATTTTGCCTGGAAAATGCGCTTTCAGCGGATTTTCCAGTTTCGGATTTTCTGTTCCACTTCCCAGTTTGCCGATGTTAGTACTACCCTTTAGTATTAACTCGAATACTTAGTACTAACTATTAGTACCGACTTAAATACTTAGGCTATGAATTTAGTATTAACTCGCTAAGAGTCGAGTTAGGTACCTGTTAGAAACTAGACTAGGAGGCTAGTTCCTAAGGGCTGGAATAGATAGTATAAACTACTAACGAGTAGGTTATATTATAATAGTAGACTTAATACTCTAGTAACTTTATAGTTATAAAAGAACTAATCTCTACCTTCTAAAGAGGTAGAGGGAGGACTATTTAAATACCCCTTAAAGAAGCTACCTAGTCTCTTAGTTATTTAAATATAAGGATATCTATTAGATAATAAGAAGCTAAACTAGTACTACTAGAATATTACTAGTAAGCTATAGTTATACTAATTTAATATATTAAGATATCTTAATAATTACCTCCTCCTTAAGGGTATTTATCCCTAAATATTAACTATTACTATCTATAATAGGACTTATTAAAAACCTTTAAAACCCTAGTAGGGAAAATAAGAGAAAGAGTTCTAAGGATAGTAATAAGGTAGTAACGGCGATACGCTATTAATATTATATACTACTAATATATAAAGCCTTTATAGTTATAAGAGTATTAGTAGTAGGATATAATTATTAATTAAATTTATTATTATACTACTTTATAAACGCGTAATATAAATAAATAATATAGAAGTTAGGTAATAATATTACGCCGTTAAATTATATAGTTATTATATATAATATAGTATATAATATAGTTATATTTTATTTACTTTAACTTCTTTTATAACTACTAATATTAATACTAACCTATTATAAGTTACCTTAAGCTATATCTTAATATATTAATAATAAAAGCTAATATATTTAATATTAATATTATTAATATTATAAGATAACTACTATTAAAGCGTAAGTATAATATAAAGGATTAATTACTAATATAGTACTATATATTAAATAGTTAAATAACTATAATAATAACTAAGGTAAGTCTCTATTAATTATCCTTTATTATTCTATATATAGTATTACCTTATAATAGGCTTTAGTTATCTTTAATATATTATAAATATATTACTTATAAATTACCTTTTTATATAAGTCTATTATATTATTTATTTAAGGACCTTATTAATATCCTATTATATTATATTTCTTTTAAATTATTTTTATACTCTTTATACTTAAAGGTATTTATATTAGCTAACTTTTATAATAGATAGTCTAATCCTTTTATTATACTACCCTTCCCTATTATACTATTAGGGTAGTAGCCCTCTCTAGGCCCTATTATCTTTAGTATACTAAGTACCTAGGTTTAAGTCCTAGGTTATTATATAATTATAAGATAGATAGGGCTTATAAGAGGTATTACTACCTTTATAAGAATTACTACCTAATTTATAATAATAGGATTATAATATATTTTACTTATAATATATTAATAGGTTATAAGTCCCCCTTATCTTTTATATTTATATATCTAGCCTCTTTACTTATAACCCTATTATTATCCTTTAAGGTAAAAAGTTATCCGATTATATTACCTTTATAATACGCGTTACTACCTTTACCTCTAAGGTAAAAGTAGTAATTTATTTAAAGGAGTATAGTAAAATACTTTTATATAAGTTATAAACCTTTAAGGAATTACTCTACTTTAAAGTAAAGGTAGATAGTTATATAGCTATTACCCTTAAAAATATCTTAGATATAATAAAGTAGTAGGTAAGTCTTTTTATTAATACTTTTTATAATATATATTAATACTTTTATAAGAGGAGTTAACTACCCTTATTATAATAGAGGTTAATAAGGAGTTAGAGGAGGTAAGTATATTATTAAAGTATTATACTATCTTTATATAAACTAATTATATAATAAGATAAAAATAATAATAACAATAATAAAGAAATAAAGAAGATAGAGGAGGAGGATAAAAATAATAAAAAAGAGGCTACTACCTCCCTTATTATTATATTATCTACCCCTACTTCTACTACCCCTAGCTATCCCTCTTATAGTAGTTATATTACTAGTACTTCTACTTCTACTTACTTTATCCGCGCCGCTTATACTACTTACGCCCCTTACGCCCCTTATACCCCTATTATTCCTACTCTTATACCTACTCTTACGCCTACTCCGCCTACCCACTTTAAGGATATTACCTTATCCTCTAGCTTATCTTTTATAAGCTTTAGCTTACTTTAAGGCGCTCCTCTTATAAGATATTAATATTATACCTTTAAGTAAAGATTCTTTCTTTAGATTATAAAGATTTTCCCCTTAATTTAAATTTTTTTTCTTCTTCTTTATTGAAATCTCTATTATATAAATATAACTTATAACTTACCTTATATAAATTAACTTTATAATTAGATAACTCTATTATAATAATTATATATTAATATTTTATTTATAATATCTCTTTATTATATATATATTATTATATTCCCTTTATAAGTTTTTTATATTTATATCCTTAATAGATATCTATTAATTATATTCTATTTTATAATTAAACTATTTAATTAAATAATATTAAATACCTTTACTCCTTATTTTATCTAGGATTTATTCTACCTTATAATATTCTTTACTATTAATAAGTTTTAGAGGAGGTATAAATAATTATTTACCTTTATTAAAATAGCTCTAATATAATTTTAATAAAGAAATATAAAATATAAGATAGATTCTTTATATTATTAAGAGATTTAAGTAGTATACCTAATATCTAACTACCTCTACTACCTTAAAGGGACCTATATATTTATATAATAAATTTCTATTTAATCTTTTCTACTTTAAGTTTTTTATAATTAATATCATTAATTCTCCTATTATATAAGATTTTAAAATATAAAGTTTATCATAAAAATTTATAACTTATATTTAAATAGTCTACTATTAATCTACTAGTATAGCTCTTACTTTTAAAAGGTTTTTTATATAGTCTTTAATTATAAGTACTCCTCTTTTTAAAAAGATATCTCTAATTTTATCTTTTATCTATAGATTACATCTATATATTATATAAAATAGTAAATAACTTAATATAATATAAATACTATTATAATACGCGAATTTAGTTATAAAGAGTATAATAGCCTAATTATTCTATTCTTTATTTAAAAATACCTTAAGGTAATATTTTAATATTTAGTTTTAATATTTAATCTATCTATCTATTTATAAATAGAAGGTAGTACTTAGTTATCTCTTTATCTTTATATAATAATAGACTTCTAACTAATAAATACTAATAAATAAGGACCTCTAATCTAAGATAATACTTATTAGTAAATTATATTATAATATTATATTCTTAAATAAGATTTTAGCTAATTTAATAGTAGTATAAGTACTCTTAATTAAAAAGTATTAGAATTTCTTTATATACCTATTAATAACTATAAAAATAGAATTATATATAGAACTTCTATATTTACTAGGTAGTAAGCTTATAATAAAATTTATAAAAAGTTCTTCCTAAGGCTCTTTAAGCTATAATAAGGATATTATATTATTATAAGATTTATATCTAGGAGCTTTTACCCTTTAATATATATTATAAGTCTAAATATATAACTTAGTATCTATTAATATTCCGCCCTAAAAATATTTATATTAGAGTAACTCTAAGGTCTTTTATAACTTAAAATAACTTATTAAAGTATTATTATAATACTTTATAATAATTTCTATATATAATATTACATTACCTAGTATATAAAATACTCCCTTAAATTTTAATAATCTTATAAAATTAACCTTTTAAAGCTATTTAATAGTATTTTACTTAGAAGTTATATACTTAACCTTATCTTTTTATTTAATAATAAATAGATTATTATATTATAATAAGAGGATAAGTTCTTTTAGAGATTTTAATCTAGCTTTATAAGCTATTTTAAATCTAGTAATTATTCTTATTAGTATTTATAGGATATATTATTTATAACTAATAACCCTAATAATAGGATTAAGTAGTAGTACTACTATATTACTTTAATATTAGGAAGGTAGTTTTATACCCCTTCTATCTAAGTTTTTAAGCTTAGTTAAGGGTTTCTTAAGCCATCCTAAGCTAAATAAGTTAGTATACTTAGTTATTTCTTCTAGCTACTTTTAGCTAGAGATAATACTTCTTAAATTTACTAGCTTATTTTATAGGATAGATTAGAGCTAATTAAATAATATCTTAATATTATTATAGTTAGGTCTATATAATAGAGTATTTATAAGATTCTTCTTACTAGGTTAATATTTAATATTAAAGTTATATATAGTTAAATAAATAGCTTACTAAGCTTAATAACTACTTAACTACTTTACTTATATAAATCCTCTAAGATTATTATAATTTATAAGTACTTTAATAGTATAATAACTACCTTTTATATAGTATTACTATTATTTAAAGGTTTTAATAATTATTAATAGCTCTTAATTATATATCTTATACCTAATCTTAATAAGAATTAATTTATAAGACTAGAAAGCTATTAGATATTAGGCCCTATTATTATCCTATTAAGATAAAATAGTTATTATAATAAAATTAAATATATCTATTTTAATCTAAATTTTCTTATTAAGATTAAAATATATTAAGATAGGTATAATTATAAAGGTATAATATAGGTTATAAAATACCTTCTCTTTATTAGTACTTTATATAAATAGTCTTAACTTTTTCCTATCCTTACTACCTTTTAAAAGGCTAGTTAAAGGGGATACTATTTATAAATAGTAGTATATAAAATACTAATAGAAGTTTATAAAGCCTAAGAATACTTAGACTTCCTAATATATAACTAATACTGGCTAGTCTTAAATAGTAAAAACCCTATAACTATCTATTAATATACTAGTAGTACTTATAATAAACTTAAGGAACTCTATTAAATTAATATAAAATTTATATTTTTTTTAATTTATATAAAGTTAAAACTTTTATAACTATTTAAGTACCTAATAGATATATTACTTATAATTTAAGATATCTTCTAAATAAATTAAAATATTATTAAGGTATATTATATAAGTAATATCTATTAGGCCTACTAAAGCTCTATTAATATAGGCTTAGAATATTACTAAAGTATTTACTAACTTAAATAGTATAACTATATATTTAAAATAATTATATTATATATAAAATACTATCTTCTACTTATTACCTTTATAGATATAAATCTTATAATAAGTATCTTTAAAGTTTAACTTAATAAATATCTTTATACCTTATAAGTAATTAAATATCTTATTAATTAAAGAGAGAGGATAATAGTTCTTTACTATTACCTTATTTAACTTATAATAGTTAATATATAAATATAAGCTACTATCCTTCTTTAGTATAAATAAAATAGGAGTATTAGTAGGGCTAGTAGACTCTTATATTTAACCCTTTAACTCAATATTATTTAAGTAGATATATAGAGTTTTTAACTCCCTTTATAATAAATTATAGATAGGCTTATAAGGAGGCTTATAATTATTTATATTAATAATATAATACCTAGGCTTAAATAGAAGTAGTTATCTTCCCTCCTTATTTAAAAAGATATTTAAAAAGTTATAAAGACTTTTAGGTAGCTTTAATACTTTACTATTAAAGCTTTAGTTTTCCGCCTAGGATAACCTAGTATAAATAATAGTATAAATTACTAATTTACCTTTAAGGGTATCTATAAATACTTATAACTCTAGGATAGATATATTAATAAAGTCTAGTAAGAATTACTACTTTCTACTCCTTAAGTCTACTTATACCCTAGCTTCTAATAAGGTAGGTATACTAAGAATAATTAATAACCCCTTCTTCTTAATTATATAGAATATACTAGTATATTAACTAAGCTATTCCTAGCTATTAATAAGGTAGTATTCTACTTAATATATATTATAATAATAGATTAATTAACTATTTATCTACTCTAGAATAGGTAGTTAATAACCCTCTAAGGGTTTTAAGTTATATTACTTAGTAAAGCTTTAAGAGATAATATTAATCTCTACTCTTATATCTATTAAGAAGTCTATATAGTCTTATATACCTTATATATTTATAGAGCTACTAATATTAATGTTATAAATTAATAATAAACCCCTTTTAATAAGTAAGCGCCTTAGTATTAAGGTTTAAATAGAGGCGCGCTTCCTTTTTTTAATTTAATAGTCTCTTTTCTAATAGTATTAATAGGTATTATATTTAGATTCCTAGGTATTCTAGGCCTATAATAGTCCTTATTATAGTACTCCTTCTTTTTATAATTAAAATATATTAATACTTCCTTAGTATCTAGTAACTTATTATAACTACTAACGGGTTAAATACTTCCTACTTTTATAAAAGGATTTATACCCTTATCTTAACTTCCCTCCCTCTTCTAATTTTTATTCTACCTATTAGAATAATCCTCTTTTTTAGTAATATAACTATTACCTACTATTATTTTAGTATAATACTACTAGTTATTCTTTAATTAAGTAGTAAGGGTAATTAGGCTTTCTTTAATTATAAGGAGGTCTTAATAATTTATAAGGGCCTTTTAAAGGTCTAGGCGTAACTTTATAAAGAAGTTAATATACTAATATTCCTTTAAAAAGGGGGGGATCTATAACTTAATCCTACTTAAATATATATTAAAGCTTTATATTAACTAGTTAGGGTTTTATTATATATTTAAGTATAGTTATATTATATAAAGCTAGTAGTTTACTAAGTCCTTAATAAGGTTTAATAAATATTAAGTAAAGTACTCTTAAGTAACTACTCTTCCTAATAATATCCTTTTATAATAATCTTATAATTTAGTAGGTTTACCTTCTAAGAACTATATAACCTAAATAACCTTTATAAACTTAGTTAAGAATTTATTAAGTATTAATTAAAATATAATATCTATAGCTTAATACTATTTCTTATACTTATATATATTCTTCCCCTTATAAAAGGGTAAGTCCTTAGGCTTTAAGTAACTCCTAAGGTATTAACTACTAGGTTCTTCTAACTTAGGATAAAACTATTAAAGATAGAGCCTACCCTAGGGTCTAATATACCTTATATATTAATACCTTAATTTAGAGGGTAGTCCTTTATTAGACTTAATCCTAACCCTTATTATATCCTATCTAGTAATCTACTAATAAATTATTATAGATTTAATAAGGCCTTATCTACTTCTACTTATAATTAAGCTACCCTTTCTTAAATACCTTAAAGCTTTCTTTCCCTTATTAATTACTCTTCTTTAACTTTAATAGTAATAATAAGTTTATTAAGTATAATAATACTAGTAAGGGTTTTATTAAAAATTCTATTACTAGGTATATTATTTCCTACTTTAATATCTCTTATATTAAACTTTAATATTATATTAATCTTATTATAATAGACTTCTAATATATTTTTATCTCGCTTAGTATTAGATATCTTCGCGTTATTATATTATTATAATCTAGACTATCTCCCTTTTAAGGTAGAAAGATTAGAACTATTAGAAATTAAACTAGGAGGCTAGTTCTTAAGGGCTAGAATAGATAGTATAAACTACTAATAAGTAGGTTATATTATAATAGTAGACTTAATACTCTAATAACTTTATAATTATAAAAGAACTAATCTCTACCTTTTAAGGAGGTAGAGGGAGGACTATTTAAATACCCCTTTAAAAAGCTACCTAGTCTCTTAATTATTTAGATATAAGGATATCTATTAAATAATAAGAAGCTGAACTAGTACTACTAAAATATTACTAATAAGCTATAGTTGTACTAACTCGATATATTAAGATATCCTAATAGTACCTAACTCGAGTTTAAAGTACTAACCTAACGCGGTTAATCTATCCTAAACTATTCCTCTTAATAAAGGGCTAGACGCTAAAACTTACCTAGTAGTAGAACTTATATATAGTATAATAACGATTTTATTTATATTTAAATCAATATTTAAATATAAATATACTATTTTAGAATATTTAAATAATATTTAAATATATCTAATTATAGTTATATACTAAAAATAGTATATATCTTTAGTATATTTAATTAGATTATATAATAAAGTACTATTTATAAAGCTTAGTAATCTAGACTAGCTTACTAAGTATATAATTTATTACTAATTCTACTAATTTATAAGGAGTATTATTTTAAGTAATATATTTAAATAGATATTTAAATATAAATACGCTACTATAATATTTATATTTAAATATAAATATTATTATAATAAATTTATTATACTACTTATATATAGTTAGTACGAGTACTTATTAGATAATCTTAGGGGTATAATAGATAGTATAACTATTATTAACTATTCTAGATATCTAAAAAGGTGTCTAAGAATAAGGTAACGAAATAATAAGACTTTGTAGACGTAGCCACTCGCTTATTGTCTTGGCAGAAGGGCTTATTTTCAACAGTACTCCGTACTCGATGAAATCAGCCATATCTCGGATGTATAAAGACCGATCTCAATGATGTCTACAGCCTTAGATTCCTTGCAGTAGGACGCATCTTGTCATCTACTCGGATGAGAATAACATACTTTGGGCAGTTCCAACGCTGGTAGCAGTGACAGTTCTTTGAATCTGTCCTCGATGTTCACCCTTCGCGTGGGACTTTGGGAATCTGCACTAAGTTGAGGCGCGAGACATGGGCCTGTGAGACTTTGAATGTTGCAGTCAAGATACGGCATTCTCGGTAGGCGTATCTGATGGAATCAGTCATATTCTTTGCGCGTGTAGACTAACATCCGTTATGTTTGCGGGATTTGAATCCCTCATCTTTTCCGCTACAGAAGCGTCGGTTGCTAGGTGGGCACGATGTAAACAAATGATGAGGGGTAATTGGACTAGAGTTGGAAGCATGTATTTAGGGAGGGAAATGCCCCTATTATTCCTACTCCTTAGCAACCCCCATAGTAGCAAATCAATATCAGACAACGACATCACAAATCCTACCTTTTCTACAAACGTCTCAATGCCAAGATTTTACTAGTTCTATTCCAGGAGGGGAAAGTTCTATCACCGCCAAGGATTCTAGAGGCTTGTGCACACGCTAATGTGCCGCAACAAGTCTGGTCGCAGATCAACCCTCGCCAATTCAGTGGACACAAGTCTCTTGAACCTCTAGCAGTCACAAGTTCCTCAACTGCAAACCTTGACCGGAAATCTTGTTAGTGAGAATCACCAGCTGTGGCTCAAAATGTTAGAGTACGGTGAACATTGAACAGCATTACTAGAGGCTAGAGTCTACGCACTAAAGCTGCGCTACTCGTCACGCTCTCCTTAGACTTAGCGCCACATGTCAAACATGAGCTGAAGAACTTTACATATGTGGCCGTGGCTGGCTAATCTCCCCTCAGTCGGTGCGCCTTTTGTCCACTTCAGACCTCTCGTCCAAGCTCGGACGAAGCTGCGTATGGTCAACTCTTGTAGACTTGTCTACTACTAACGCAAAATACTTGTCAATCTCAACTAGTGTTTTCATCAGACACCGAAAGATCGCTCTAATGGCTCAGCCAGCCATGACAGGTGTCGTCTTTCCAACCAAGCGACCTTTCGAATGGGGATTGGTGGCCTGCAAGGACGCCATCCGGCACGCTGCCCATCTCCAACTTTGGTCCGTTCTATGTGTGATCCTCGTTGTGTATCTCCAGAGTGATCGTATGGCTGGCTGAAGGGGACGATCTTGGCTAGACTCCACGTTCAACAGTGTAACAGCCAGCCTTCATTGGTCATAAACTGCCGAAGATATTCGACTGACGGCGACCTCGAACCCACATTCATCTGTATTGGACTAGACTCATCTCCCTATGAAGTCAAGTCACTTTAATCTTTCTCACTCCGTGCTGCACAAGCGACGGAAGACGGACCGATGGGCAACTCATGATGGAGCTAAACTTGAGAGACCGGCCAGAGGCGTATCTCATCGACTCCCTTCCTCAATATCGTTTAAGGATATGTTACCGCTCCTTGCTACGAAAGAAGTAGATGAGCCATCCGCACCGCAATAATCGTGGTCGTTTGTATCGTTCCTGCTGTTGCAACATCATCTATGCTTGGTGCAGCACGTTAGGTCTTCGTGACTATCCTCTTGGTAGGTGACTCGTTCATTGGAAATTTACCTTCCACTACTCGTCACCTTGAGATTATATAGCTAATCATACGTAGAGAACTACCCGCCAGGATCCTCGAATCCTGCTGAGCAGAGATACAAGACTCGTACGGACGAAGCGCCCATCAACAGCATGGCTAACGACACTCCTCCGAGTAACGGCGAGCATGATGACGACTTTGCGTATCAGCCCCTCGACGTCAAGAAAGGTGGTAATATGGGAAGTGGCTTAAGGAGCCGCAACGAGAGCTACTCCAAGACTCGTATGATATGCCATAAGGATCCATAATCCCCGTGTACGTTGGCAGAATGCTAATCATGAGTAGGATCGGGACTTCACACAAGCACGGAGAGCAACGGCAGCGATGCCCACATCTTCTTTTCCAATGATCAACTAATCACGGTGCTTCAAGAGACGGTAACCCATACACGCGCGAAAGTAGTGGCCGAATTTGATCATGTTGATGAGCATTACATCCACGGCATGACGATTGAGGGCTTCCTCGAATACATCGAGCGCCAGCGCCTTACTCATATGCCACACCGAGGAAGCCGATGGGACAAGGTGCTCAAGTGGGCAGAATACTTCAGCTTGCAGGTTTCGAGGTTTTCCAAGATCGTGAAACCATTTGTCCTGGACAGTGAATTAGCTGCACAACTGATCTGGACTGCGTCTCGTACGCTGATCGAGGTGAGTCCACTCAAGCACGATATTTGACCGAGCCATTCCTGCACCCAGATTCTCTAGGCAACTAGAGCTTTCTCGCGGTTTGCCGGCGAATACAGAAATTGATATGGCTGACTTTGCGAAGCTGGGACCGGATAATGCCAAGGTCCTGGAGGTAACGTTCGGGATTTTCTACCAAATTGGGATAATACTCTCGCACCTTTTCGATATCAACAAGCTTTTGTATGTCAAGCCCCATATCCGGAGGGAGGTGGGTCTCGCATTCGATGGCATACTCAAGCTGGTCCGAGATGTCAGCATCCACTACCATGCCGAGGTGCACGGCATGATGTCGGGCGAGACTAGTCTGGACTTCATGAGCCTCTTCGGTGGCCAGATCGACGGATTCTACGCCCGAGAGAAGTACATCACAGATGCGGTCTGGAAGCATCAACTTGGCGAGGATGAGTCCATATCAATTGCGACCCTTCGATCCTGGCTTGACACCCATGATCGCATGTTGAAGAAGCTCTACCAGGAGCGGCTACTAACCCCTGAACATGGGGATGAGTATACCTGCGAATGGTTTCAGAGACACCTCATGGACTTTTCACGCAGCCAGGACGATGTTTTTGCCATGTTCGGTCCTGAAGGTTGTGGGAAGACCTATCTGTCTCGATGGATTATTGAGAGACTGCAAAGGCGATTAGGCAAGAAGACTTGTGAGTCCCATTGTTTTGTCATTTCAGATTCCTGCTATTGCTCGCGGATGCCTGTACCCCGGAGATGGTACCAGCTGTCACGGAGAGTAATACATGCTGACTTTCGTGTTTCTTAGATGACACCCTTCATTACTCGGTCAAGTCCGACATTCCTAGCACCAAAACATCTTTGGCCATAGCCAAGAGTCTTTCGTTGCAAGTATTGAACAAAAATATTGGTCATAAATCTCTCTTTCATGCACTTGTGAAGGCCTACGACCTCTCGATGTCGGAAGATGTCACTTCCACCAAGCTAGAAGAAGCTTTGTGGAAAGCTCTGGATACTGGACTTGATCGACTTTTTGAAAAGGGGAGTGACCATCTCATGATCGTCATTGATGGCCTTGACAGGTTGGAAAATAACGACAATGTCAAATCGGCGATGAATCACATAGGACTCCTTACGTCCAAACATGGTAGTCTTCAGGCCATCACTCTCTCCAGAACTTCTCCCCACAAGCCGAGCAAAGGCAAAACACAACCATTCCAAATCAAGCCTGATTATACCCTCGAAGATCTTCGCCATATTGCAGAGCATGCGCTCGGGGACTTTCCCCATTACAGGACCCTCGGTGAACATGCCCAGGAGAGCATTGTGGAGCGACTGATCCATACAGCGCGCGGAAACTTCCTCTGGTTACTCTTGACAATTTTTCTTCTCAGGAGAGAATCGTCCTTAGATTCTTTTGAGAAAGCCTCAAGAGCTGCAAACGAAGCCCCGCAGTCATTGGACCCAACGATAGGACGTATTATCGGAACCTTTGACATGTCTAAATCAGATGCCCGACTCAGCTTGTCATGGATGCTTGTCGCAGAGCGACCAATGACGCTCTTGGAGATCAAGAGCCTCCTTCAGGTAGATCTGCGAAACAAACATACCATCGAACGAAAGTCGGATATCCAACAAGACCTTCTCGTGGCATTGGGCCCCCTGATAGATATACAACACGAATTCGTCAGATTCCGGCACCCAGCCATTCAAGACTATCTACAGGGACTTCAAATCCATGGGACAACGACGCTCCTCAAACCCAGAGATGCGCAGGCGGACCTCGCCATGAGACTCTTGGCCTACTGCAAATTCAACCTTAACAAGCATCAAGACCCATCACTGGAGGTTGTTAGCGAAACGCACGTCCACAAGCTCTTCACCAAACACTTGTTACTCGAATATGCAGTACAATATTGGATCAACCATTTCAATGCTTCGTCCATGTACATCGACAGGTCCATTCAGCTCTCATCCGAATTCAAAGGTGTCTTCCCCAGTTCGACGTTTATGGCAATGCTGGAATGGGCCTGCTGGTCCCCTCAAACCCCGCGCGGTGACAATCATGATCTTGCTCTCCGGGTGCGAGAGTTAGTCTTCACCGAAAAGCATGAGTGCGTGCTCCAAAGCCTGATCATCTGCGGTATATTCTCCCGGACGGCGTCCAGAACAACAGAAGCTGGCAATCTCTTCTTTCGTGCATTCCGCATTGGTCAAGCAGTACTCCGCAAACACCACACGCTGATTGTTTCATGTGCCACAACTTTCTTAACCGTTACAGAAAGTACTACATCAACCACCCGTACAGAACTTACTTCACGGAAAGAAGAGACTCTGAGGTATGTCATCGACTTCTACAAGCATCAACATGGCCAAACACACGACCTTGTTATCCGATACTACAAGATGCTAGCTCAGCTGTATGTTGAGATCCACGAGGAGCAAAACGCCGAGTTTGTCTGGCGTGAGCTTCGTAACATTGTCAGCTCGCGCTTTGGTAAGGGATCAGAGGTAAGTTGCTGTCCCTGATCGCAGTGTTCGCGTCCTGCCAGCAGCATGCACCGTTCCCACTCATCCTTTGCTTACATATTACATACAGGAAGAGACTAGTATCTCCAAGCAGCTTATCGTTGTACTTAAAAAGGGCGATAAGAAGACCGACGTGATCGAGTACGAGAAGAGCATAACCGAGCTTACAAAAGAGCTCGAAATATGGGACAGTCATTACATACAGTTGACTATTGAGCTGGCGCTGTCTTACGAAGCACGAAAGGAACTTTTCATGGCCGAAGAAGTCTACATCACGCTCTGGAGGCGCCTCACGGAGCGCTGCCGCCATACTGGTCACCATCGTGGGGTCGAGACCCACATCCATCTTATTGATGTTGCCCTTGAATACGTCAGGTTCCTACGACGTTGCCACCGAAATGAAGAGGCCTGCAACATCTTGATCTGCGTGTGGACGGAATACGAGGAGTACGACTTCGAGTCGGAAACAATTTTCTTGCGATTGAAGATCGTTGGTGAAATCATGCGTGCTGTCAGCCTCTTCTCTGTAGCAGTGTGTGTCTTCAAGAAATGCTGGCGCTGGTTCAAAGCCAAAGGTAGGACTGACTATACGATTTCCTGCGAAGTCTTGATCACCGAAACTATCGAGGAGATGATCACAACAACGTCAGCAACTGCCGTATCGACCTCGACTACAACCTCTACGACGACGACGTCGACCACAGAAACTGTTGTCAGAGAGTTCTTCGAATCGACGCTTACACGCAAGGAGGTGACGTCCGAAACGGTTTCCATCTGCAAAAACCTCATATCATACTACATACACCTTGAGCAGTGGTCAGAAGCCCTCGAATTTTCCAGGAGATCTCTTCTCCTTATCTGGAAGTTTGTTGTATCTGGAGCCGGCACCATAGCTTTGCCCCAAAACTTCGGAGCTGGCGTAGTAGATATCGCTATCAGTCTGGCAGTATGCCACCACCATTTGCACCATTTTCATGAAGCCGAAGAAGTCTACGTACGCATCTGTCATGCTTGCCACAATTCTTGCCACGTTGAGGATGACCGACATGTCAAAGCTTACGAAGTGCTCATCAAATTTTACGAGAAGCATAATCACTGGCAAAAGATGATCGAAACCTACCAAGAACTTCTCATCCAGTATCGTAAGACGTTGGGTGCGTCCCATAAGCTGACGATCCGAACACTCTACCTTTTAGGCTCGTTGTGCGCTGATCACGGACATGGTCATTCTCATGAATACTATGAAGAGATCATCACGGTGCTCAACCACAAATCAAGCATTTGCCACGTCGATGCTTTGAATGCCATGTTCGCAATGTGCCGCGTGTACTATGAATCAGGACATTGGCAGAAGCTGAAGATCTACTGCAAAGTCTTGTGGGAGACTTGGAGGGACCGACACCACGGGCACAAAAATTTCACCACCGATTTCATCGAAGTGCTCTATCTGCGTTACCGGTACGTTTTAGAACATCATGAGGCCTGCGACTATTCGATCCTGCGGCAACTTACAATTGAGTACCGCAATACCTGCATCAAAGAATTCACTGCCACAGCCCCTATCACCATAAAGGCCTCAATCGAGTTGGCTCAAATATGCATGAGGAGTGATACTTACATCCACGAAGCAATCTCCATTTACGAAGAAGTTCTTGTAACGATCAAGACAACCATCACGACGACAACAAATTCGGTGATCTCCATTATGACTATCACAAGAGTCAAGGAGAGCCTTAACAAGGCGTATGTCTCGCTCTGTAGCCACGTTTCTGTTTCTGTTACGACTATAGAGCGCGCTATCGTCATTGTTCGTGAGCGTCTCGAGTCCTTGAAGACCACTTTGGGCTGGGCCCATACCGAGACTTTAACCTGTCTTCGAGAATATGTTCTCTTGCACCTGAAGTTGAAGAAGCAGGATGCTCATGCCACCATCATTCGTACGCTTGTCGACGCTACCGTCGAAATCGTCCAGGTAGAGAAACACTCTAAGGCTCTTCATGAAGCGGCGAAATACTTGGGCAACATCTACGTTACCTGTGATCTTTCGGAACAAGGGCGCATCATGATCGAGGACATGCGCTCGCAGATCATCACTGGAGTTGTCAAGGACAAATCCAGCTTCAAGCTCCACAAGTCTGTTGGCAGAGTGTCCTACGTCTTCCTCGTGACATTCGAGCAGGTAGTTTGCGGGCAAAGTGTTAGCTACTCTGAGATCATGGCGGACCTTCTCACGGAGAGTATTCTTTATGAGTCATACCACCACTGCATCAAATCTGAGAAAGACACCTCGGTGATTTTGCTACATGCTGCCCGACTCCGACTTTTCCTTGCAAGTCACCACCGCAAAGTTCAAAAAGACTCTTTAGAGGAGGAATCTTTCCAATTGTTCATCAAGAAGTGGCACTCGATCATCAAGAGCCGCGACGAGATCAGCCGCAAATTTTATATTGGGTTACTCATTCAGCTTGGAAGGCAGTCTCATGATGTGCAGATTGGGACTGCTGCATGCGCTGCCAGCATTGATATAGTCAGGGAGCTCCTCAATGAAGGCCATTGCCAAGAGGCTTATGAAGTCGCCTCCTGCGCCTTAAACTTCATCAAGCACCAACGCGCCTTCAATGTTTTGCAGAATGTTTCATACGGCTTTGACCTGTCCGCACTGATGGTGGGTCGTGGTCTTGAAGTCCAACTAAAAGCCAACATGAACACCAAGCTTCGTGAGAGCATGCTTGAGTTGTCCCGCAATATCATCCACGAAGTCCTGCGTGCTTGCAAAGATTCCAACATTGATTTCGTACGACTCAGGCTGCCAGAGCTGAATAGCATTGCCGGTCTCTTGGGTCAACAGCAGAATTTCGCTGATCTGGAGGTAAGTCCTTCACTAGGTTCCGTGCTCTAACACATGTGCATCAAGACTAATTCCTTATGCCAGTGGCTGCTTGATCTACTCTGGTCGTCTCGCGAGGTACAGAAAAAGTGGGGAACAGACACCATCATCGCCATCGGCCATCGATTCGTCCAGGCCCGCTATCTCAACAAAGATCACCGTTCCCGCGCCATCCGTCTATGCGAGGACATAAGCTACAATCTTCGTCGCGTCTGGGGTTCTCTGGACCCTAAGACTCTCGAAATGTCCGACCTGCTGTCCGAGTTGTACACCTCCATGGGCCACTACCGCGAAGCGCAAGGGGTGCACGAGAACATCCTTCGTCTCGTTGTCGAAGGTGATGATGGCGATGATAGAACCGTAGACACTATGGCATCACAAACGGCGCTCAAGCATGTCAACCTGCTGAAACAAAGCTTCCTGCGTCTCAAAGGTTGGGACAAGTCCGCGGCTACGTATAGGGACCTCGTCGATGCGTTGAGGCAGATTTACAAAGCCGAGCCGGGATGGAAGGATGTCCATGGCGTCGAGACTTGGGACTTCAACAAGGAAAAACCCTCGGAGACCCTCGGCAATTTCGTCGCACCAAAGGACTGGGAGTTCGTGAAGCCGGAAGATCTGGACGAAAAGGGTGAGCTTACGGGAAGGAAGGGCCTGAGACGCTCGGGGATGAATATGAAGCGCGCTACGAGCAATTGGGGTATCGGCGAGGTCCATCGTGTGTCGCATGGCTCACCGAGCTTGGCTAATGGTGGCGGTGAGAATGGTGATGTGTCCTCCAAGTCGCCGGTGGATACTCACAAGCCAGCAGTTGTCGAACGTGATGAGGGACCTGGAAGTACAGCGAAAAAACCGGTCGCTAACGGTGTCAACGTTAAGGCTTGATTCAGGGTGGGACCGTCGTAATGCTGTGAGACGAGAGATATGGATAATCATACGACATAATTGTTTACGTATTCACTTAATATACAAGCGGTCTTTACACTTTTCCATCTGTTACATAGGCTTTCCCTCCTCGGCATGCCCTATTCTTGTCCACGTATACCTCGTCTTTATATGCGTAATTCCGAACGAAAGGGTAACGTTCTTTTATCCCGTGCTTCGAATGGTATAGGTAAGAAATAGGCGTCTAGCCCCATCCATGTTAGCTTAGTAGGAGGTAGTACAGCTATAGCGCTACCACTAAGGTAGGCCACCTGGCTTGTTGATCCTTAGGTAGGGCCCTATTAGCCTAGGGCCTGTCGGAACGGGGTCGACATGGGTGATTGGAGTTTTGAAGGTTTGAGGTTCGGCGATTTGCTGTTTTAGGTTATTATAGAGGTATATAGATAAATTACTATAATCTAGTATATCTTATATTATCTACTTCGTATATACTCACCCTCCTTGACGTACGATGTATATAGCCATAATCACCTTCTTCAACCATTGTAGACGGTCACACCAGCAGTTACTAGTACAGCTAGCTACTCTTCCTCTCGGAGAATTCCGTCAGCTATGCCACAAACCCGCGTCTCCAATACTAGGATGACTCGATGAAACCCCACGATAATATTCCTAGCTCTTCAAGAATGTTGGACATATGGCAGAGTCCCCCAATCTTCTACGCTGCCGTCTGGATGCGATTGGTTCATCCAGCGTAGCTGATTCGAAATATGTGGTCATTTCCATGCAACGAGAGACACAGCCTAGCTGAGCGTGTTCACGATGTAGGCTTGACAGCCTTGCAATAAGGTGAGGTTATTGCGCTAGGTATGTTTGTGTTTGATTCGTTCATCTGTTTACTCTGTGGACTGATAGTGGATCAGCTGCCCCAGGTTCGGAATCCCTCGGCGCAGTGTCATCAAGGATGAGAAGCTCATGTCCGAGAGATCCGGCAACTGCCTACTACGTCTCAAGGTAGACAAATGTTAGCGCGACGGGGGTTCTATGGGTCGGGACACAAATTCACCACCAAAAAATGCCAAGACCCTGACATTTACTATGCCGGATACCATAGTACGTCCTTAGCCCATATACGACGGTTGTTTCCGTGTCTAGTCACCGTACTGGAGTCAATCTCACTGCTCTTCTTTCATGTTGCTGGAAGGGTGTTGCAGTGACAATTCCCCCTATGTACTTACTCGCCATGCCGCATCCTGTAAATAAAGAATGGTGTGCCAGCCAGCCAGGACCGGCTATGTCGTGTGAGGCTATAACGTTCGCAGCAGCGTTGCTCCACTATGCTCGCTCAATGCCCGTTGATCTCTTCACTTCCTCTCTATCAAGATTTACAACATCACGAATTGGTGTCTGATCAAAACCTGTTGTTATCGCGCCCTTCATCTCGTGCCGTTCATCTCGTATGCTCGTCCGGATTATTAATCAAGTATGTATGTGCTAGTGGGTATGATCAGGAACGGGGCACGGGCACAACAGAGGATCTGATCAGGAGTGAGGCATTGGTAGAATTGAGGCACTGGTTCTCACAAGGTCTGTTCTGAAACCAAAATTGGGATCGAGAGAGGATGACTAGGCTTCTACATGTCTGGCTGTGTTGCAGACATGATCTGTCCTTTGCTAGGTATATATGAGTTATATATAAAATGGCTGTATATCTCCCATCAGCTCTTCATTATCAGACACTGCTCTCGCAATTGCAACGACTGCCATCACTCGAGTCCTTATATCATCTAGCATCAGTCCATCAAGCCCACTGTTATTCTCCAACTATTATCAAGAGCTTACACCAAAGCCTCAAATACCCTTTATCACTCATCAAATCCGATCTACATTCAAGCACATCTGTGCTTTCTCCGTCCTCCTTTCGGTGGCCATGTTCTTCATCACAGGATATCTGATATCCCTCGCCCTACTGGCCATCAGTCGAGCCTCGGCAGCTGGCGACAAATATGTGGCAATTCCAAAAGATAGGCATAATACACCACAAACCAACCAAACAGACAAATCTATCAAAGCGTTGCTAGGCGATGACAAGGTCTACAGCTACATCAGTCCGTACCAAGGGTTGTCCTTTTGGTTTGCTTCGATGACCTCAGACCAACAAGATAAGATTAAGAAATTTCCCGGTGTGAGTTCTCTGCGAGGATAATCGGTTAACGTATAGCTGAAATACTCTAGGTCAGGGAGATCTGGAAGGACGATGGTTTGGCAGATGATTCTGTACTTCCAAGAAATGATATCAAACCATATGACTCGGACAATCTATACAATGATCTTCGGAAGCGTGAAGGAAGTATCAAGCATCGATCAAGCAACGTCGTCGATGATTTGAAACTTGTGTCGTGGGCATCTGGAAAAGCCTGGAAGGATGTGAAAGACTATGCCTTCGATGAGGTTTAAGGAAGCGATACCTGGATCTATCTCGTCGAAAACGGGGTCAATTTAGAGAATCCGGTTCGTATGGACCGAAATCCCACTCCAAACTTGTAATAATTTGAGGTATCAGGAAATATCTGGCAATCCTCCCGAGAAGCCATTCTTCTACGGACCGGCTGCCATCAAAACGGATAAAGACGAGACTGGTCATGGCACGTGTATGGCCTCCAAAGCTGCGGGCCCCAACCTGGGCGTGGCCAGTAAAGCGCATATGGTTGTCCTGAAGACTAGCTCATTAGCCGACACTCAATGGGCGTTTGAGCAAGCCAGAGACGATATCGTTAAACACGATCGAAAAGGAAAATCTGTGATCCTCTATGCAAGGGGACCACTAATCTCCTACGTTGGCCAAGAGAATGAGGCTCCATGGAAGGATATCAAGCCTGTGATGCAAGATATGTTTGCCAATGATATTGTTATCGTCACATCTTCGGGTAACCTTGGGGAGGCACCTGGCCATGAAAATGTCGATACTCCACCCAAGATATGGGCTGCGGAAGATTTTCCACTGATCGTTGTCGGCGCTGTCGACACTCAGGGAAAGATTGCGCTCAAGCCTGGGAAGAAGGTAAGCTTCTCCCAAGGAGGCCCCAAGGTCACTGTCTGGGCACCGGGGAAAGATGTAATATGTGCATCTCACACCAGCAACGATCCCAGACAGGACACCGGCACATCGCCTGCATCAGCCATGACAGCTGGCTTGGTCGCATATTTCCTCTCCTTTAGGAACAACCGTCCATTTTCAGTCGGGGGGGGAAACACTGCCAAAAACGCACGAAATTACATCAGGGATACAGCAAATTGGGTAAGACCTGGAGGACAAAACAAAGCCATCTGGAACATGGTTGATAGTCTCGATGCTGAGAAGACGAAGCCAACCCCAGCGCAGCCCGCCATTACTCCATCTTGCACCAACACCAAAAGAACCAACGTTCCTGACGATTATCACATCGAGATTCACGGCATCACGGGAGATGCGCTCCAGAATTTTGGGACGGACAAACTATCGAAACTTTTCAAAGAAGAAAATGGCTGTGGCGGGTCGAACAGCTGGACGTGGATTTGGGATAACGATCAGCACACCGTGGGTTCGGTCACTTTCAACATGCCCTGGGGTATGAAGGGGGGCTGCGTCGAGAGAGCGTTCATGACAGCAGCTGGAGGTCCCAAGATCGGCACATGTGTTCAGAAACACTCTGGATAGTGTCGACTTGTCTTTTATGATATCCTCGAGGTGTTCAGGAACACACTTGGAAAACTCGTGCCGTCAGTTGGATTTGATTACTGGAACTTTGCTTTCCTCGTCTTGCGCTCACGTATTTGTTTGTTTTTTATGGCGGTGAGGGGAGCTGCGACTATATGGTCATGCCTATGGTTACCTGTACGTTAGAAGAGGAGTATATCGATATTGGATTGAGTGCCGGCTAGAGTATATACACTGCCGAACAATTCATTCCAGTGCATTTGGTCAATATATGTCATTCTCTTCTTCCTCCTGACTGCGCAAAAGCGCCATGAAAACCTGTATTACATATCTCGTCAAGGTCTGCAATAATACGAGGAACGATGCTGTGAAATCTGTCATGGCACTGGTTGAGAATACTGAAAGGTGTCCATCATAACCTTCCCAAGAACATATTTCGTACTCCCTCATGCGCCCCTAAGGACCGTATCGTATATAATCCACGAACCCCTTTCGATTCAGAAGAATGAGTAGGCTGAAAACAGCAATATCAGCTTATTGGCAGCTTTTGAATAAAGAGATATTGCACTTATCGCTAAGAGTGAACGCTACTTTCCGTAGACAAGTGAAGAGAGCGAAAAGACTTGTGGACCTGCTAAGGTCCTCAAGGAAAGAGATTGCAGGATACCTTTGATGGCAGGAAAACGGGCTTTTCTTATACAAAACCCTACCGTTCACACACCAGTAGTGGTTTCGAAGAGCTATGAAACGCATGCAGCACACGTACCGGTCAGGGCGGCAGCTATCCTCACCGAGATCGTCGTAGGTTGCCACCAAGAGATTGTTATCGCCAGAGGGAAGGCCAGCACTCGAAGCTGTAAAGCACTGCAGATAGAGGAGGGTTAGTAACGTAACACATCTTAATTCCGCTGTCCCGATGTGTCGATACCGGAAGGGAAGTGGAATGGCAGGATATTCGCAAAACGTACGTAGTAGGACGCGATGATCCTGATAATTTCATGCGATAGGTTGAGTTTGCGTAGGCACTACGACGGCCGCACGGGCATAAATTAGTAGAGGAACCACTGTTAGTATTATTATAAAGAACAATGACATAAGACTGCTCACGAGTCGAAGCCATCAGGAAAAGACGACAGAAATAGAAGGCTACCATTAAATCGTCGAAAACCTCGTCCTCATGCTCAACATACTTTCGACCCATAAGCTGACGTCGCCATTCCTCTTCTAAAGGGCCTTTGTCATCTATATTCACATCCTCATCTTGGTCGGGGGCGGACATGGGGAAAATGATGATTGGAAGGATTTAGCAAGCTTTGTTTTACCTAAAAGGATTGACGAGACGAGTGCTCAAGCTGCCAGGATATGGGATAATCCTGAAGGATTCGACGGAAAATAAACAGATTCCTTTATAATATACTAGAAAATACCTGTAAAAATTCAAGATTTTTACGTAGGAAAAGTACATTTAAAAGTATAATTCTTTTATTCTTTAGTAAGTAATAGTAGTTATAAGGTAACTTTAAGTCTAAGTATAATAGATATATATACGAATTATTATAGATACTAAGACCCTCCTTAAGTATTATAAGGGTTATAAGGTAAATATTACTAAAAATATTAATTTTAGACCTAAAGGATTATTTATAATAGTTATCTAGTACTAGAGTATTAATAAATAGTAATTAGACCTACTTATATTATAACTTTATAATAATATTACTATTTAAGACTAATAAGATATAACTAAGTATACTATTATTAGATAACTAATTATATTAGTTATTATTAAGAAAAGAAATTATTATTATTAAGATAGAAGTATTAAAAGATTAATACTATCTACTAGTAATATAATTAATTATAAGATATCTAGTATAGTAATATTCTATTTAACTTATAACTTCTATACTATTAGATAATTTAGTATAATTCTTAATTTATTATATCCCTTATATTATAATATATCTTTTATACCCTTATAATAACTATTAATAGTTCTACTAGATTTATTATATATAGAAGTTATTGTAACCTAGTATTTATTTAGCCCTTTAAAGTTTAACTAGTTATATTTTAGGAATAAAATAGGAGAATAGCTTATTTTTATTATTAGAAAATCTAATATTATCTTCTTTACTATAATAGAATATAGGAACATTCGAACCCTATCGATCTCCCGGAGCTCTTATCTAATAGATCTGTCGCTTTATTATTACGAGCATGGACCAGCGGTCCTTATACTACACCTAGCGCAGGTACTTCTCGTCACAGTCAGGTGGATCAGTCCGAGGAGAGACTTGACCCACAGGTGGATTAGATGGGTCAGCCTACTGAACCACAGGACCCACGTGTAGATCCTGTGGAGCGATCTACCGAACTATACCTCTTAGCAGGATTTTATATATCTATATAATAGCGATGCTTTCCCACCTAGATAGGAGCTTCGTGCTTAACTCATGTTATCAACCTAGATATCTCCTAGATACTGAATATAATACTCCACCTGTATTAGACCAGTTTAGTACGAAGCCTGTTTACCTTAGTCCTTGACACTCCTCTCTACGAGATCCACCTAGACTCCGGAGCCTTCTAGTTAGAAGACGACGGGTCGTAACATTTGTGCCCCTATTTAACCGCTTTTAGGTTGGCTTACTTTTACGAAGAATATCAAAGTCGTGATATTCTTCGCATTCTACCCACGTATATACCGACGTGTCATGATATTTTCTGCATAAACCATGTTATTCGGTCCATTTCATGCTACTCAGCCATGTTAAAATCAGGAAAATCGATACAGTGGCTCCAAAGATATTTCAGAATGAATGGATTTACCTACCAAATTCCATGCGCCAACGGCTAGAATATGGATTACGAACAACAAAAATCCTAACATTATTTACAAATCACCTATTCTACCACGTCACCTACCAACGTGTCTACTATCAGTCTGAATAGGGGGAAATATCCGTCTCATTGCCAGGTAGGCAACGCTGTCAGAATGATCCATATCGGTCCATTGGTGCATGCATATGATTTGGCTAATGCTGTCGCATGCACAGGCTACCTACCAACGTGTCTAATATGCTCCCTACTATTCACCTCACCTACCAACGTGTCTAATATCTGCCTGAATAGGGGGAAATATCCGTCTCATCACTAGGTATGGAACGCTGTCAGAATGGGTGCATGCATATGATACAGCTAATGCTGTCGCATTCACAGGCCAGAAACCCTACTATTCACGTCACCTACCAACGTGTCTGAAATCCACCTACCAACGTGTCTGATATCGGCCTGAATCGGGGGTGATATCTGTCTTATTTCCAGGTAGGCAACGCTGTCAGAATGATCCATATCGCTGCATGGGTCCATGGGCTAATGCTGTCGCATTCACAGGCCAGAAACCCTACTATTCACGTCACCTACCAACGTGTCTGAAATCCACCTACCAACGTGTCTGATATCGGCCTGAATCGGGGGTGATATCTGTCTTATTTCCAGGTAGGCAACGCTGTCAGAATGATCCATATCGCTGCATGGGTCCATGGGCTAATGCTGTCGCATTCACAGGCCAGAAACCCTACTATTCACGTCACCTACCAACGTGTCTGAAATCCACCTACCAACGTGTCTGATATCGGCCTGAATAGGGGGTGATATCTGTCTTATTTCCAGGTAGGCAACGCTGTCAGAATGATCCATATCGCTGTATGGGTCCATGGGCTAATGCTGTCGCATTCACAGGCCAGAAACCCCTACTATTCACGTCACCTACCAACGTGTCTGATATCGGCCTGAATAGGGGGAAATATCCGTCTCATTGCCAGGTAGGTAACGCTGTCAGCATGATCTTAAATCAGTGTATTGCTGCATTAGCTAATGCTGTCGCATTCATAGGCCAAAAACCCTACTATTCACCTCACCTACCAACGTGTCTGATATCGGCCTGAATAGGGGAAAATATCCGTCTCATTACCAGGTATGGAACGCTGTCAGAATGGGTGCATGCATATGATATAGCTAATGCTGTCGCATGCACAGGCTACCTACCAACGTGTCTGATATGCTCCCTACTATTCAGCTCACCTACCAACGTGTCTGATATCGGTCTAAATGGGGGGTGATATCTGTCTTATTTCCAGGTAGGCAACGCTGTCAGAATGATCCATATCGGTCTATTAGTACGTGTCTGATATGCTCCCCGCTATTCACCTCACCTACTAAACGCCAGGTAGTAGGGGTGATTTCCGACGTAAAAATCTTGAATTTTTACAGGCATTTTCTAGTAATCTAATATAAAGATATAACTATATAACTAAGTATAATATTAGGCTATTTTTATACTTCTAATATTTTAATTAGTATTTTAATAGGCTACTAAGTAACTATTTATAGAATCTAGGTATTAATTATTAGTTATAACTAATATATTAGGAGTTATATTCCTAGTCTATCTATTATCTAATAGTACCTACTTATATCTAATATTCTTTATTATTTAACTAGATATATATTTAGGAGTTTTAGGCCTAATAATATAGAGGTTTTCCTATCTTATTACTTATAATAGAGTTATATATAGCTAATTATAACTAAAAGTAGGCCTAGTTTATAAATTAATACTTATATACTTTATTAATTATCCTTATAATTTATTAATAGTTATAGTAAATACTAGCTAGATATAGTACTACTTATAGATAAAGGGGGTAGGAATCCGCCTATTATTTTCCTTAGATTATATTAGTATCTTAAATAGTATTACCTTCTTACTATTATAAGTACTACTTATAATCTCTCCCTTAAAGATATACTTACTATATCTTATTACTTATAATTATATCTTATTATATAAATATAATAGATTAGAGTTCTTTAGTAGTATAACTATATATCTAACTTAATATATAGCTTATAGAATAGTTATTAGAGTTTATAAAACTTATAAAAGTATTTAAAGGGGAAGAGTTAATTATCTTCTTCTAATATAATATAATTAATACTCTTATATATTATTATATTACTAGGAATACGCGATATTATTTTAGTATTAATACTAGTAATATCTTTATTAGTAATAGTAAGAATAGCTTATTCTTATAGATAATCCCTCTAAGAGATATTTATCTTAAGATTAGTATAGATATTCTTAACTAAATAATTAATAGTATTTCTAGGGGTATAAATATATTTCTAATTTAATACCTCTTTATTAGTAGACTAACTACGAGGAATTAAATTTAGAACCGAATTTATAAAGTTATATAACGCTAAACCTATATAGGATATAAGCTAGTTGTAAGTAGTTTAGTAATTTAAGTTAATACTAAAAATAACCCCTAAGTACTAAAAAAACAGTTAGTCTATTTATTAGTAGTAGGGCTTTTATAGATATTAATACTATTACTAATAGTAAGGAGGTTACTTATAAATAGTCCTATTTTATATTATTAGATTAGGACTATTAAGTTATTTATTACTAGTAAAATTTAAATATATAATCTTATTCTAAAAATAGGCCTTTTAAAGATATAGCTTAATAACCTAGCTACTAGATCCTCTTAGAATAACTAGGAGTATTTATTAGAAGTCCTTATAAAAGTAGACTACCTTACTCTTAAAATAAGCCTAGTTATTATTATAGATATCTTAAAGGTTATAACTAATAGCTTCTATATTATATTAACTCTATATAAGAGACTTTTCTTAAAAGAAAATATAAGCTCGTTTAATTAGCTTGGTAAGATTAGTCCCCTTCTTAATCTTATATAAGGAGGTAGTATTAGAGTCTAGTAGAGGTATTTTAAATTATAAGTAAGTAGTTTAACCTCTCTATAATAGTATTAATATAATATTAGAAGATACTACTATTAAAGTAACTTCTTACTAGGAATATAGCCTTTCTATAATAGTATTTTATACTATTATCTTATTAGTCCTCTTAGTACTATTAAGAAAGAATAGTATACCTAGAGTACTAAATTTATTATTAGTATTAGTATTAATAGTAGTAATAATCTAATTAGTAGTATAGTATTAGTTAGTATTTAACTTATTCTATAAGATCCTAGCCTTATTAGTAGTAATTTAGTATAATATTTCTTCTTATAAGAGTCTATTTAAAATATTATTAAAATTATTAAATAGAATAGTTAAAATAAATAGGCTATATTAGATTAGATTCTTAGTATATTTAAGGATTAATTAATATTCTAAACAGCTATTAATTAGGTAAAGGGCGTACTATTTAGTAAATAACTATTACTTATAATAATTATCTAGTATTTAAAGTATTAAAAAATCTTATTATAAGAGATATAAATAATAATTTAAGATATACTCCTTATACTTATTCTATAAAGTAAGGGTATTAATAGGTTAAAGTTTAACTAATACTAATATAAAAAGACTATATAACTTATAACCTCCTTAAAAATCCTTTCCTTTATTAAGGATCTTATTAGTATATCTATTATTTTTAATTAATCTAAGCTTTATATAAGCCTCCTTCTATTCTATTAACTAACTATCTACTATCTATAAGTTATTAAATAATATAGCTCTATTAATATAATAAAGAAGTAATTAGTAATAATAAAGATCTTTAATTTTAAGACTAATAAAATTAATATACTTAAGAGTCTTACTACTTTTATATATTTTCTAATATATATTTATCTTATTCTATATAAAGACCTTAGGAGAATCTATATATAAATAGTTAAATAGATCTCTTATAATAGTAAGATATTTCCTATTCTATTTTATAAAAGGTAATAGCTAACTATTATTATAAGCTTCTTTAATAAGATAGGTTATATTAAAAAACTCTATTAATATAGTTTTATAAAGCTTATTACTATCTATTAGCTTTTATTTAATAGCCTTATTAATAGCCTAGTTATTAGCTAGCTTAAAAAGGGTATACTATTAATCTAGGAGGTAGATTAATAAATACTTTATATAAGGCTTTATAATACTTATACTAAATAAGAGTATCTTCTAAATAACTTTAATAGACTTAATCTAGTAAGTATATTAAAACTCTATAATCTTATCTACTAAATCCCTTTACTATTATAGCTATTTATTAGAAGTAGGGTTATTATTATTATATATATAATTCCTAGTAAGAGAGATATTAGCCTAATTAGATACTTTATAAATATCTTATATAGATAGAAAATAGACTTAAAAGAGCTATAAATCTTAGTATTAATATAGGTACTATATTTCTCTAATAGGTATAAGTTATAAGAGATAACCTATCTATTATTAATAGAATAATTAGGTTTAAAAGGGCTAATTAGATATTTATAAAAATAATAACTCCTATTAAGTATAAAAGATATCTCTTAGTAAAAATTCTTTAAAAAAGCCTTATTATAATAATTCTTCTCCTAACTAAAATATTAATTACTAGGGACCCTAGTATAGTAATTATAAACTATATACTATAAGACTAACTTATATAGTATATTACCCTACTATTAAAGCGAGATAAATACTTAAATAAGGCTATTAATATTTTTAACTATCTAGATCTAATCTCCTTCTTATATAATAAGGAGAATATTAGTATATAAGAGACCTTACTTCTAAAACTTAATAATATAATAATAGGCTATATAAATACTAAGGATATATTACTTAAGAAGGTCTTTTATTAGCTCCTAGAGCTTTTAATTAAAGATATAAGTAATAAGGTTATAATAATACTCTAATATCTAATTAAATACTAGTAAGCTCTAAATATCAAGCTACTTAAAATTATATATAAAGGTAATAAAAAAGTTAAATTTACCCCTTTTTTAGATTATTATTATAGTATCTTATATTCTTACTTTTATAATATATAAGCTTCGTAGTATTATTAATAGAAGGATAAATAATATCTCCCTTAATAATATAAGAGATTAAATTAAGATATATAAATTCTAGATTTAAATTTACTTTAATATATAGTAAGACGAATTCTAATATTAGGATATAGTATTAGAGGAGGAGTTATAAGAGGTAGTAGTAGTAGAAGGGATAGGCTAGGGAGTAGAAGAGAGATACCTATATATACTAGCCGGAAAGATATAGGATATCCTACGGGATATCCTATATAGGATAGTATAGGACTGTAGGATAGGATAGGTAAATTAGGTCCTAGTCCTATATCTTTATAAAGATATAAGACGGGAATAGAATAGGATTTCCTAATAGAATAGGTTATTCGTAGGACTACTTTATAGGATAGGATATTTTTAGGATATCCTATTATTAGTAAGTATATAACATACTAGTTTCTAAAAAAAATATTCTAGAAATCTCTATTATATAAAAAGTTATAACTAGAAAGCTAACTAGAAAGCTAAAATACTAGCTTTCTAATTAGCTTTCTAGTTATAACTTTTTATATAATAGAGATTTCTAGAATATTTTTTTTAGAAACTAGTATGTTATATGCTTACTAATAATAGTATATTCTAAAAATATCCTATCCTATAAAGCAGTCCTACGAAAATCCCATCCTGTAGGATTATCCCACGAAAACCTATACTATCCCAGAACGAGATAGGACTAAAATAGCTAATCCTATACTATAGTATAGTAGGTAGGCGAGACTAATATCCTATACTATCCTATATCTTTCCGGCTAGTACCTATATAGGGACTAGGAAGCCTAGGGGGAAAGGAACTTAAAGATAAGGGAATATATATTAAGAGGATATTAATAAAGGCTTTAAAAGCTATAATAGCTATATAAGACACGTTAAAGGGTAAAATAATATATAAGATAAAAAGGATAGTAAGGGTAAGACTTAACTATATAAAGGAGTTTATTATAAAGGTAGACTAATAACTTAAGGAGGTATATAAGTTTAAAAAGATAATAAAGAAGTAATTCTAAGGAGGGAGGATATAAGAGTATTAGCAAACTAGGAAGCTAGTATACTATAGAAAAATACATATTTTACTTAAATAACTAGCGCGCTTATATATTAGCCCTAGGGCTAGGATTAATACTATAAGTTACTAAATACGTATTTAGTAATTTTAGAGATATTAGGTAATAGGACTAATAGGGAATAAGTCCTACTATTTAGTTATAATATAATAACTATATAGAGCTAGTACTAACTAGGTAATATAACTAAGTCTTATTAATAATTAATAGTACTAGTACTTAGTAAGAATTAATAGTAGGCGGGATATAGGTATAGAATACTAGGCTAGGCTAGGGGGGAGTCCTCTACGCGTATATGAATTACGTGAATCGACTGTATTTAAAACCTATATTATACTAGCGTTAACGACGTAGCTATTATAACTCTAGCGAGCTTCCCGTTTCTTCCTAGCGCTAGAGGAAAATCACGGATTTAAGGCCTTAAATCCAGATTTTCTATATTTAAGACTTTTAGGCTAGAATAAAAAAACCTATATTTTTCCTATTTATTTCTAGTATATTACCTAGAAAATACGCTTTTAGTAGATTTTCCAGCTTCGAATTTTCTATACTAGTTCCTATTTTACTAATAAGGGTAAAAAGAGCTAGGTATAAATAGCTAGCTAAAGCCTAATAAGTATAAGAATAGGTAATATAAGCTCTAGGAGGTAGATTAACCGCGTCTATTCTATTTAGAACTAAATTTATAATAATTATATAATACTAAACCTATATAAGTAATAAGCTAGCTGTAAGTAGTTTAGCGAGTTAGGTTAATACTTAAAAGGACCTCTAAGTACTAAAAAAACGGTTAGTCTACTAGGGGGATATTAACTATAATACTAATATATAATATTATAAGAAAGAGATCTAGAGTAGTAAATAATAAGAAGGCTAAGACCTTTATAATCTAAGTTAATAATAAAATAGAGAGAGAAGTAGTAAGGGCGCTTATTAAAGAGTACTTAATTAAGAGGTTTAAGATAATTATATTCCTAAGAATATAAGAGATTATAGTGGTAAAGTATTTAATTAAAGGTAATCTAATACTATTTATAATAGAAATAGAGGTAAGGAAGGAGCTAGAGGGGAATAATAATTAGGTAAAGAAGGTATATAAATTAATAAAAATATTAAGATAGACCTTCCTTATTATAATATATAAAGTATTAAAGAAGGTAGTAGATATATTAGAATAAAAGGAGGTAAAAGAGGTAATTATCTAGTAGAATAAAAAGTATATCTTAAGATTAAAGATAGTAATAGTAGCTTAGTTATAAGTAGTTATATAAGAGGGGAGAGAGGGAGAGGTAGTAAAAGAGAGAGCCTTACTACTACTAAAACTCCTTATATTAAAGATAGTAGATAGAGTAATTTAAAAGGGCTTAATAAAGGGATATAACCTCTTAAAGTATAAGAGATAGAAGAGGAATAGGATTATAATATAATACTTTAACTACTAATAATAGAAATATATAATAAGATATTATAAGAGCTTAATATAATATAAAATCTATATTAATAAATATAACTTAAGGGAGTATAAAGTAAAAGAAGGGGAGGTTAAGAGATATAATAATTATAAGGAAAATAGCTATATAATCTAAGAGTAAGGGTATATAATTAAGATAAAGGAATTAAATAAACTCTATTAAAAGATAGTAGAAAATAAGAAAAAGTTATATAAAAGCTTTTTAAGAGAAAATAGATAATAAAATACTTAGAAGTAGCTTTAAAGGAAGTAGATAATAGTAGTAGTAAAAAAGAAGAGGAAGCTTATATTAGGATTTAAAGACCTTAATAAGGTTATAATATAAATAAGTCCTTATAAAGATATAAGAGAGAGGGGAATTATACTACTACTAATAGTAATATTATAAAATAGGCTAGGAAGGCTAATTACTCTCTAAGTAATAAAGATAAGCTAATAAATATTAAAAGATATACTAATATAAGAGGCCCTAACTACTAAGGGAGTAGAGGTTATAAGGGATATTTAATAAAAATCCTTATAAAGGTATAAGAGATAATAAAATTATTGTAATATAATATATAAAGAAAGTAGATTATAATAATAATAATACTATTAAAAGATAAAGAGATATAATAAATAAATATCCTAGTAATCTAGGAATTATTATATATAAAGAGGATAGATTTAATATATAATTTAAATAAAGGAGTATTATACTTAGTATATAAAATAGGGAGGGATATAAGGATATATTTCTTTATAAATAAATACTAGAATATTAATAAATAGAGAGTTAAATTTATATTAGAGAACTTATACTCCCTAGAGATATAAGTTATAAGGAAGGGAGGGGGAGTATTAGTATAACTCTAGATATATAATATATATAACCTTAACCTAGAGTTTAAGACCTTAATAGATAGCCCTTTAATGCTACTAGAGGTAAAGGAATAGTTAAATTAATCTAAGGAATATATATTAATAAAGGACTTTAATATCTATTATCTAAATTAAAATAATAGGGGTAGATATATATATTATAAAATATTATATATATTAATAAATATTATAAAAAAGGGAATAAAGCTTATCTTATTAAAGGATATAATAATTTAAAAGGTAAGGAAAGTAGAAAGTACTATTAATCTAATATTTATAATAAAGGTTATTAAATAAATACTCTTAAAATATTATATTAAGCTAAATCTCTATTATAAGTCTATTTATATCTTAATATATATTAAAGTTAGCTTTAAAGTAGAAGTAGTAGTCTTATACTTATAAAGGGTATAAAAGATAATAGACTTAAAAGAGATAAAAAGGTAAATAGGTATCCTTTAATATTTACTATTAAAAGGAGAGCTAATAATTACAAGATAAATAAATAATTATCTAACTAAGATACTTTAAAGCTTAATACGAATTATAAGAGAGGTAGTATTATAAGTAAAATCCTCTTTAAAGATAAAGTCCTTTTAAAACTTAAATTATATAAAAGTTATAAAGATAATACTAAAGTTTAAAATAAAGTATAATTATAATAAAAGCTAAAGGAATTTAAAGGTATAATAGAAGGCCTAGAAAATTAAAGGAAAGGTATTTAAAAAATAAAAGTACTCTACTTTAAAAAGAGAGTATATAAAGTATCTTAGTTATCTAATAGACTCTAGAAACTAGTTAAATAGAGTTAAGAGAGAAATATACTACCTTAAAAACTCCTAAAGTTCCCTACCCTTAAGAAAGGTAGGGAGGCTTTAAGGTAAGATTATTTTAAAAGAAAGTAGAACCTTTTTAAAAGACCTTTTTCCCTTTACCCTTAAGGGTAGACCTAGGTAATATCTAGGGGTTTTAATATAAAGTACTTCTAATAATAGATATAAAAGTTATTAAAAAAGAAATTTATAAAGTAATTAATAAATTAAAATAGGATAAAATATTAATAATAAATAGGATTTTAAATAGGATTTCTAAAAATAATAGAGAAGGACCTATTATTAAGCTTTATATACTTATTCTAAGCTTACTTAAAGGTTAGATATTATTTAATAGAGTTTAAAAAAGCTATTATAATTATTTTAAAGAAATTATAAAAAGAGGACTATTTAAAATTAAAATTATACTATTTAATTACTCTACTTAATACTTTAAGAAAGGTATTAAAGGTAGTTATTATAAAGAAAATAAGTAACTTTATAAAGAAATATAAACTACTACCCTAGTTATAATAAATAAAGGTAAAGAAGGGAAAGTTAATAATAATATCTCTTAAAATAATAATAAAGGTAGTATATATAATATAATAAGTATATTATTATTAGATATTATAAGGGCCCCTAATAATATCTCTTATAAACGGTTATTATATAATTTAAAGAAGAAAGGGGTCTTAATTCTTATTATATAATAGGTATAAAGCTTTTTAATAAAAAGGATTATAATATTTATACTAGGCTAAGAGATAAATAAAATAGAGATAATAAAAATAAAAATCCCTTAAAGATCTTTAATATTACTTATTCTATTTTTATTTTTTAATTCCCTACTTATAAAAGAATATATAAAGATAAAATCTAAGTATAAACTAATAGCTTTATTAATAATATATACTTAATAATATATAATAAAAGAATTAAAGAGAATTATAAGATCTTAATAAAGGTATATAAGATATACCTTTATTAAGTAAATATATATAAGGTAACCTTTACCTATTATAAGTATAAGCTAGTCTACTTATAAAAGAGCTTAAAGAGGTTTAATATACAGGTAATATTAGACTTTAAAGTAGTAATAATATACTTAAAGGTATTAATAAGAGTCTTTAAACTCTATATTTATTAGTAATTTCTAAAAACCTAGAGGGGTACCTAGGGCTAGCCCTAGGCTACTCTAGGCCCCTAGGGCTATAGTTTAAGAAAGCTTACTCTAGGGTTATAAGGGTTATAGGGGTAACCTACTAAGTACTTAAAGCCTTAAGGGGCGCGTTAAGATTAAGTATTTAAGTACTAAGTAATAGTATTATAGTATACTATTATTAGGCTTCTAGGCGCTTAGGAATAGTATTAAGCTACCTAGAATAGTAATACTATTATATTATTATTACCGTTAGTTAATATAGCTACTACGCTATTAACCCCTACTATAGCCTACTCTAGCGTATTACCCCCGCCTAGAAATCGGCTAAATTAATCGATTCTAGAGTTACTTTTAAGGTAGCGTTAGGGGTAGCTCTAGGGTATACTACCTAAGTCCTCTATTAATTATAGAATATTAAAACTTTTAAAGTTTTACTTAGTAATTAGTTATATAATATAGTTTCACTTAGTAAGTAGTTATATAATTTCCTAGAATCTACTAACTAGTAGATTTTAGAAAGATTACGTAGTTAGTAGTTATATAATACTACCCTTAAATCCTAGAGTAGCCTTAAAGCCTTAGGACGCGTTATAATAGGCCTAGGGCCTACAGGTATAAGGCCTTTACTAAGGGTATAAGGGTAAGTTAAGATCTTACTAATATTAATAATAAATTAAGGTAGAGCCTATATATTAATAAGGTAAAGTTAAGGATAGAGATATAAAAGCTAGCTCTATTAATTATTACTAAATTAATATAAAGTATTATATTTAGTAAGGTAAGATAAATATATAATATAATAGTCTAGCTAGTAATAACTTATATAATAGAGATATAATATAACTTAAAGGAGATATTAGAGGTAAAGAAGGCTAGTATTATAATATTAAAAACTATATAAAATAAATACTTAAAGATAGTACTTAAGGCCTTTAAGTTAATTAATATATAAATATTAAAAGTAGAATTAGAGGTTTTATTAATAAAGATAAGCCTTAATTAGTTAGTATTATATATATTAATAATATAAGAGATCTATCTATTAATTAAAGAAGGGAATATAAGGATCTATTATAAATTAAAAGGGAGGATAGGAAGAGAGAAAAGGATTGTAAAGACCTTAATAGAGGAAAAGTAGTCTTAAATAAGGGGAGCCCTCTAAATAATAATAGGGGAAGGGGATATTAAGATAATAGTTTAAAGCCTTAAAGGTAAGGGAATTATAAAGGGAGGTAACCTAATTCTTAAAGAGATTAAGAGGTAGGTAAAGGAGAAGTAAAAAGAAAGGTAATTAAAATATTAAAAGGATATCTCTAACTATATAAAGATAATAGTATAAAGGGGAGAGATTTAAGAGATAAGAGTTAATCTTTATATAAGGCTTTTTAAGGCTAAGAGCTTTATACGTTTTTAATTATATATAAAGAAAATAGGACTACGCGCCTTCTTATATAAGAGGAGGGTACTAAGGGTTAATAATACTAATTATAAATATAATTAGAAGTATTTATATTTATATTTATATCTATATCTATACTCTACTATCTAGCTACTTAGAGCTAATAAGGGCGTTCTAACTCTAGCTTATTAAGAGGAAACTATAATATATAGAAGAAAACCTCTCTTACCTACTTAATTTATTATAATACTTCTAGGCCTTTAAATATTATATACTATCCTCTCCCTTATACTTTATATTACCTTAGTATTAGATCCTAATATTTATATACTCCTCTCTCTTACTAGGGCTACGCCCCTTTCTTTACTCTTAAAAGGGTTATACTCCTTTAATTACCCTCTTACCCTTCCTTATATATTTTAATTAATATTAATAAGTACCTTTAGCCCTCCTACTAGTCTACTACTATCCTAGCTACTCCTCTCTTATACTATTTAGTATTAAGGTATCCTTTTCTATTTAACTTATAATACTAGGTTACTATTACTACTAGCCTAGTAGAAGGCTTATAATATTTTTATTAAGAATTATTATATATCTTTTTTATAATATATAAGAGGAAGCTATTAGAGTTATTAGAGGGGGTATAAATATACTTTATTACTACTATTATATTACTATTTCCTAGTACTAGGCTATATAGTAATCTACTTATAAGAGAAAGTAGATTATATTAATATCCTACTAGTTATACTTATAATTATAAGGTTACTACTCCTACTCCTACGCGTAGTTATAATCCTCCTACTTAAGAGGGGGTAGCTTTAACCTATTATTCTAACTCTTTTATTTAATATAATACCTTTTATCTCTTAACCTAGAGTCTCTTATATATAAAGCTAGTACTACTAGCGGGAATTAAGGTAGGTATTATTATATATACTAAGGGCGCGCTCGCTACGCGTATAAAAACTCTATATAATAAGCTCTACTATTATATAATATCTTAGTTTTATTCTAAATATATTTAGATTAAAGACCTCTTAGCTCTATTAATAAGTAATAGGTTTATAACTAGTACTATATATAAGTAGATCTTATTACTAGCTAATATTTATATTATTAAGTAATTTATTAATTAATTATATATTAAGCTCTACCTCCTTTTCTAATACTTTAAGTAATAAGTTAATATTAACTAGCTTATATAACTAGTTTAAAGATAGCTAATTATTCTTCCTACTATTATAATAAAGCTATTAACTATCTTCTAAGTTACTATATTTATTTTTCTATAATAGTATACTATAATAGGGGTATATATTATTAATAATATTAAATAATTTATTAACTATTATAAAATACTTCGTATATAACCTAGAATAGAGAGTTCTAATTATCGATTCAAATACCCTAGCTTACCCTTTTAATATATATTATAAGCGTACGGTTCCTAATAATTATATTTAAATCTACCCTCTAGGGCTAGCTCCCCTAGAGGCTAGGGTAGAGTAGACTTACTAATTAGGGGATAGGCCTAGTATTTAATTCCTTTTAAGGGGGAAGACCTATTATTTTTATTAAGAATTTAGTATTTTCATTATAATTTACGCTTTAAGCGACCTAATTACGTGCTTGCAGGCGCCCTAACTAGGGGCCTGCGCCGGCTTTAGTAGCGTATTACGCCTATTATACCCTACTTAGGGGCGGCCTAATTACGCGTTTTAGCGCTAATATACCTTATATAAGGGCGTCTAATTATTCGTACTATAGCTATAACTTCCCTTAAGAGTCCTTATACTAGTAATTCTTACGCGTTTTAACGCCTAGCGTACCTTATACGGGGGCGACTAATTATCTTAGGGGGCTTAAAACCCTCTATTATACGCCTTAATTAGACCTTAATATTATTCTAATATCACCCTAGCGTAGGGGCGTTAGTAGACGACGTCGCCCTAGAATAGGGGCGTTACAGGCTACTAGCCCTAAGATACCGCTCTAGGTATAGCCTGTAGTAGCGCGCTGTTTTACCGCTATTACCCCTAAGCTATTAGGCTAATAGCCTTAAAGGGGGAGATAGTTATTATAAAATACTTCGTATATAACTTAGAATAGGGGGTTCTAATTATTAATCTAAATACCCTAGCTTACCCTTTTAATATATATTACAGGCGTATAGTTCCTAATAATAACCTAGTAAAGCTTTATATATCTTACTATATAAGAACCCTTATATACTTAAAATTATTAGCCTAGTATCTACCTCTAATATATATAACTCTACTATTAATATAAGCCTTATTAGATAGAAGGTTAGTACTTAGTATTATCCTCTATATTAGCCTCCTATTAAGTATATTAGTAATAGGTACTTTAATTATATTTAAAGGGAGGCTAGAAAGCGAATTCTTAAAGCACTTCTTTAAAAGTTAAAGGAGTAGGTTATTAAGTATTCCTTAGTAGAATAACTATTTAAATAATTATATTAGTAAGGGCTATATACTACTAGAAAGTAATACTATTATTAAGGTAGTTATAAAGGTAAGTACTTAATAGTATTTCTCTAGGATAAGGTTATCTTCTTTACTATAATAGAATATCTGTAATTTAGGGCCCTAAGCTTATCGCAGCTTATTAGTTAGTTAATAAGTCCCCTAGATTCCTTTCCTAGACTAGCGCGAATATTAAAAGTCTGATATTTCTTTACATTCTACCTACGTGTACACCTACGCTCTATAATATTTTCTACTTAAATAAAGTTATATAAGACATCTATAGCTATTTAAAACTTTAAAAATTATAAAAATCGGTGTAGTAGTTTAAAAGATATGTCGTTATAGATAAATTTAACTACTAAATTCTATGCGCCTACGGCTAGAATAATTGGATTAATAATAAAAATCCTATTATTATTTACAAATTACCTATTCTACTACCTTACCTACTAACGTATCTAATATCAGTCTGAATAGAGGGAAATATCCGTCTTATTACTAGGTATGTAACGCTATTAGAATAATCTAAATCGGTGTATTAGTATATATAATATAGCTAATACTATCGTATTTACAGGCTACCTACCTACTAACGTGTCTAATATGCTCCCTACTATTCACCTCGCCTACTAACGTGTCTGATATCGGTCTAAATAGGGGGAAATATCAGTCTTATTATTAGGTATGGAACGCTGTTAGAATGGGTGTATATATATAATATAGCTAATGCTGTCTTATATACAGGCTACCTACCTACTAACGTATCTAATATACTCCCTACTATTCACCTCGCCTACTAACGTGTCTAATATCAGTCTAAATAGGAGGAAATATCCGTCTTATTACTAGGTATATAACGCTGTTAGAATTATCTAAATTAATCTATTAGTAATATAACTAATACTATTATATTTATTAGCCGCCTACCTACTAACGTGTCTAATATCGGCCTGAATAGGGGGAAATATCCGTCTTATTACTAGGTAGGTAATACTATTAGAATAGTCTAAATCGGTATATTAGTGTATTAGCTAATGCTGTCGCATTTATAGGCTAAAAATCCTACTATTTACCTTACCTACTAACGTATCTAATATCGGTCTAAATAGCGGGAAATATCCGTCTTATTACTAGGTATAGAACGCTATTAGAACGATCTATATTACTATATAAGTCTATAAGCTAATACTGTCGCGTAAATAGGCTAGCTACCTACCTACGTGCCTTATATACTCCCTACTATTCACCTTACCTACTAACGTGTCTACTATTAGTCTAAATAGGGGGAAATTTCCCGTCTTATTACTAGGTATATAACGCTGTTAGAATTATCTATATCGCTATATAGGTGTATAAGCTAATACTATCGCATTTATAAGCTAATATATCTGATATACTCCCTACTATTCACCTCACCTACTAACGTGTCTAATATCGGTCTGAATAGGGGGAAATATCCGTCTTATTATTAGGTATAGAACGCTATTAGAATTATCTATATCGCTGTATAAGTGTATAGGCTAATACTATCGCATTTATAGGCTAATATATCTGATATACTCCCTACTATTTACCTTACCGTTTAACGTGTCTAATATCGGTTTAAATAGGGGGAAATATCCGTCTTATTATCAGGTATAGAACGCTGTTAGAATAGGTGCATGTATATAATATAGCTAATATTATCTTATATATAAGCTACCTACTAACGTGTCTAATATACTCCCTATTATTTACCTTACCTACTAACGTGTCTACTATTAGTCTAAATAGGGGGAAATATCCGTCTTATTACTAGGTATATAATACTATTAGAATAATCTATATCGGTCTATTAGTATATATATATGATATAGCTAATGCTATCGCATGTATAAGCTACCTACTAACGTGTCTAATATACTCCCTACTATTCACGTCACCTACTAAACGCTAGGTAGTAGGGGTAATTTTCTAACGTAAAAATCTTGAATTTTTACAGGTATTTTCTAGTATTAATATAATATCTTTAGGGCTTATTAATAGGTTCTTAGATTTAAACTAAGCTTTTAAACTAATCTTCTTTAAGTATTTAGTATACCTTATACTATTACTCTTATAAGATCTAGACCTTTAATTAATAGTAATAGAGTCTAGCTTAAAAAGAGCTATATACTTAGAAGTTATAAATAGAGATTTAAAGAGCTATATTTAATAAAAGAAGGATAATAATATATACTTATAAGATAATTAGTATAACTTATTAGACTAACCGTTAAGTCGGGATTTAGTACTAAGATTTAGTACCGACCGAATACTCGGGTCAGGGTCTTAGTACCGACCCGAATACTCGGTACCAGCTATTAGTACCGACTCGCCAAGGCCTCGATACCTTGGCGAATCGGGTTGACCCGACTCGAATCGCCAAGGTATCGCCAAGACGCCAAGCCCCTAATAAAATAGTAAGGAACCCTAAAATTTTTCTACAGTTACCCCTATACTAAAAATAGATTTTTTTTAATTAGAATTTTCTTACCCCCTTTAGTTCCCTAGGGATATGCATTACCTTTTTGCATTACCTTAAAGAATTACCTAGACTAGGCTAAGTAGTAATAATAATAATACTTAGTAATATAGTAGTAAATTATAGATATAATAGTAAATACTACTATAAATAGAAAATATTAGTAATATTATAGTTATTATTTCTATAGGAATAGCTAATTAGCTATTATCTTCTTATATTATCTTATTTACTATTAAGAATTACCTAGTTAGTAGTAATAATAATGCTTAGTAATCTACTAGTAAGTCTTATATATAGTACGAAATATTATTATAAATAAAAAATATTCCTGATTTTATAGTTATTATTTTCCTAGGGATATATATTACCTTCTTACATTACCTTATTTACTTTTAAGAATTCCCTAGTAGGTAATAATAATAATAATAATTAGAAAAAATATAGAAAAAATAGTAAGAAATACTACTAAAAATAGAAAATATTACTAGGTAAAATGTCTTAGCGATTCGAGTTAATACTTCGGTACTAATACTTAGTACCTACCTAGGTATCGACTCGAATACTTAGTACTAACTATTAGTACCGACTCGAATACTTAGTACTAGAAATTAGTATCGAATCGCTAAGACTCGAGTTAGGTACCCGACTCGAGTTCGAAGTACTAACTCGACGCGGTTAGTCTATAACTTATAAGGTATAGATTATAAGAGGAAGGAATAATATCTATACTAAGGTATTAAATAATAAAAATAAGGTAGGAAGAAAAGATTAGATAGGTAGTAGGGATATATTAAGATTTTAGATAGTTAGACTAATATTAGTAGGTAAATCTATGTATTCTAATATATCTTTTAAACTACTATATTAATTTTTATTAATTTTAAAGTATTAAATAGATAAAAATAAGCTATATAACTTTATTTAAATAGAAAATATTATAGAGTATTAGTATATAAGTAGATAGGAAGGGAAGAAATATTAGAGTTCTAATACTTATACTAGTCTAAGAAAGGAATTTAAGTAGACTAACTATTTTTTTAGTACTTAGTACTAGATTTTAGTATTAACTCGACTCGCTAAACTACTTATAGCTAGCTTATTACCTGTATAGGTTTAGCGTTATATAATAATTATAAATTCGGTTTTAAATAGAACTAATATAGTTAGTCTAAATCTAAGGTACTTATAAACTAATTAATAAGTTATAATAAGCTTAAGCTCTTAATTCTAGTATATTCTATTATAGTAAGAAGATTATTCTAAGATATCTTTATATACTATAAGTTAATACTATATATATTAAACGCGATAAGTTTATAATAGCTATATAAAATATATACTTTATAAAATAATTTAATTATAAGATAAAATAAAATAGGATAAACTAATAGAAAGGATTTACTATCTAATATTCTTATCTAGGTATATAAAGTAATCTATATATAAGTATTAACTAGATAATCTAAGAAGATTAAGATTCTTTAAATATACTAAATATATAATAACTACTTTAACTATATTAAACTAACTATTAAGTCGGGATTTAGTACTAAGAATTAGTACTAACTAAATACTTAGTACTAGCTCCAGGTACTAACCTAAATACTTAGTACCTACTTCTAGTACTAACTTACTAAGGCCTTAATACCTTAGTAAATTAGATTAATCTAACTTAAATTACTAAGGTATTACTAAGACGCTAAGCCCCTAATAAAATAGTAAGGGCTACTAAAAAAAATCTAGAATTACCTTTATATTAAAAATAGATTTTTTTTAATTATAATTTTAATATCCCCTTTAGTTTCCTAGGGGTATATATTACCTTTTTATATTACCTTAAAGAATTACCTAGGTTAGGCTAGGTAATAATAATAATAATACTTAGTAATATAATAGTAAATACTACTATATATAAAAGTTATTACTAATATTATAGTTATTATCTCTATAGAAATAGCTAATTAGCTATTATCTTTTTATATTACCTTATTTACTATTAAGACTTACCTAGTTAGTAATAATAATAGTACTTAGTAATATATTAGTAATTCCTATATATAGTATAAAATATTAATATAAATAAAAAATATTCTTAATATTATATTCTTAGTAAAATAATATAAGTAGAACTAGAGTCTTAGTAATTTAAGTTAATACTTTAATACTAATACTTAGTACTACCCTAGGTACTAACTTAAATACTTAGTACTAACTATTAGTACTAACTTAAATACTTAGTACTAGATTTTAGTATTAAATTACTAAGACTTAAGTTAGATATCTAACTTAAGTTTAAAGTACTAACTTAATATAGTTAGTTTAAACTATATATAAATATTTAATAAACCTACTTAGAATAGAGAAAAGATTAAAAGTATAAGTAGTATAAATTCTAATATTTTATATAACTTCCTAGTTTACTAATATATTATATCTAGATAGCTAAGTTTTAGATACTTTAAAATATAATAGTAGTTAATAGTATAATATATAATATATAAATTAGTTATTTACTATATAATTACTATTTCTAATCTACTACTACTTATAAACTATCTAAAGAATCTACTACCTACTACTAAGGTACTAGAGTTATAAGTATATTTAAAGTTTATAAATATATACCTAATTACTTATATATAGCTTATACTTGTTATATCATTTAATAACGGTTCCCTTAGCGTACTCAATGACCGAATTCCATATAAGCCACAAAACCCCGTCGGTTCAGGAGAAATCTTAAGCTGGGATGGTAATATTAGATTATTAGTAACGATCGAATTAGAAGACATGGCAAACATCACCAAGGATTATCGCTAGTGTAGACAGACAAAGCGAATGGAGGAAGAGACTTATAAACCTCACTGAAGTGATTGCAGGACGCCTTTCTTGGCAGGCCGAATAGTTCTTCCTCATACACACACCACCATTCAGACGCAGATGCTGGTAGAAGATCGAGTAAGTTATATAAGACAAGGAGTGCACGTACCGGTCAGGGTTATAAGTATCTTCCCCGAGGTCATCTCCACCGCCTGTTGCCACTAGGAGATTATCGCCAGAGGGAAGGTCAGCACTGGAGGCTGTAAAACACTATGCGTCAACGAAGATCAGTAATGATATCTCTTAATTTCGCCAAGGGATGATGGTACATTGGTCGGCAGTCTTCTGTTCTTCGGTTTCAAAGGCACGGTCTGTCTGCACCCAGCTGAGGAGTGAAATAGAGTGAAATGGCGCGACATACATAGTAGGACGCAATGATCCTGATGATCTCATCCGATAGGTTGAGTTTCCGTAAGCACTACATGAACCGCATGGCGGTACGTATCAGTAGATGAGATGTTATTGGTACTCTTGTGGAGCTGATAGAAGATTATTTATGAGTCGAGGAAAAGGCGAGGACGAGAATCTACCTTTAGATCATCAAACACGTCATCTTCATGCTCGACGTACTTTCGGCCCACGAGCTGACGTTGCCATATCTCATTGAGAAGGCCAATGTCTCGAACAGTCACGTTCTCATCTTGTGGGGCGGTGGACATCGGTAGGACAATGACTGGGTCTATTCAGGTAGCAAGATGTGTCTTCCCGAGAAGGAGTGATGTAAGGTAACGAGCAGAGTGGTGAGCTGGTGCTGGAGAAAATTCGAGAGGGGAAGATTTATTAGAAGCTTATGATGGGGGTGGTGTAGAGTGGGAGGAAAGAGGGGGTGTAAATCCTGCAGGATCAAAAGGCTGATCAGTAAGGTAGTACCGCGTATCGATACCATATATGGTGCCAATTGGTAATCTACGTGAGCCAGTCTACTCTGAGGTATTCAGTCGGCTGCATCAGAAATCATCACAAGGCTAGGAAATTAATTATCCTCTACCCTGCTCTCATATCAACCATGGTTGGGAAGGCGTAATGAGATTAGGAAATTGACCTTATACTAATTCCTCTTGGGTATGATCCTGCTAGCACAATGATTCCGCCAAGCTCCATCTAGATATTTAATAACAGGAACATCAAACATTCCGTCATCATCAATCCTTAACTGTCGTGAAGAGTCATTCTTCCCAGACCACTCATATAAATTCCCTCAACTCCCTCCCACCCTCTCACGTAGATTCCGGAATCCTCTCCTCAGCAGGCGGATTCGGGTACGTCTCCCCCTTATCCCCCCTATTCCCAGCATTCACCCCCTCCTCCTTATCGACCGCCCTCTGCTCCGGCTGCGTATCCGTATCAACCATCTGATTTCCACTCGACTGCCCACTAGCCCCCACGCCCATCAACCCACTTCCCTTCTTCGAGCTCGTATGGCCCCCATCGTGTCTCAACTCGGTGCTCGTCTGTCCCTGGCCTGGATGTCCCATGCCGGTGTGTACATCGCCTGAGGTGGCGCCGCCGAGGGTGTCGGAGGCGCTGGTCTTGGTGGATTCTTTGCCGTGGGAGCGCTCGGTGAGGTCGTTGTTGGCTTGGCCGGGGGTTTCGGCCGTGCTGTTGGGGGCGAAGGTGCGGTCTTTGGGTGCGGAGCCTGCGGGGAGGGTTTTGGCGTGGAATTCGGGGACGGCGTCGTTGCCCACTAGCACGCCGGGTTTGTGCTGTTGGATCGGAAGATTAGTAAGGGTTTTAGATGATGGGTGAGAGGGTCCACTTACACCATGGGTGGTCATAGGCTCATCTCGAGGGATGTGGGACCCGAATTCGCCGTTATTGTTGGCATTAGCATCTGCATTACGTGAGGCAGACATGATGCTTATGATTGAGGTTTTGTATCGTCAGATTATGCTTGCAAGATGGCTTTGGATTCGTGAATAGAGGCAATCGAAGTTGAATATGGCGCTTATCGATTGATCGCCTATCGTGCGAAGTTTGGTATTATAAAGTAAAGTACTTTACGGAGCACGTCATAGATAACGTTGCAGAACGCAATACATCATCGACATGGGTATAAGGTACTAAGCGAGCCCTATCAGCCTTATTCTCAGGGGCATCATTTATGCAAGTCATGCGCTAAAACGAATACCCGTGACGAAGGAAGCTACTACGGTCTCCACTCTCCAGCGAAATAGTTGTTACCGTGACAGGGATTCTTTGGGAGAGGGCTCACCAAAATAATCCCTGCCGCGCTAACAACTATTATTCCGGATACGTAGTAATGAGTGCATCGAAGTTTCGCCCCCAACTACCTTATGTTGGAGTCACTGATCATCCCCAAAACCTACCCACTCTTCCTCCAAAAGATCTTCTTCCACACCACCATCAATATCCCTGACGAATGCAGCCACGAAAAACCCCTGGGTGCCTTTCTCGGTGCCTTTTTCGCATCGAATGCATGCGTCTGCTAATTCCTCGCAGGGTACACTAGCAACTATGTCTTTGCAAGCCTGGACATCTCCCCGAATGCCCCAAGCTTTCATGCCCGATATCTGATTGTCTCTCCGTAGGATACGCCACCCACGCTCTTTCGCGATCGGAGAGTTCAATGCCTTCATCACGACGTGCTCGTTCTCCTCGGCATAGACGGAACAGGTAGAGTAGGTCAATTTGCGTGCCTTGGGATAATGAAAGGCGTGCAGAAGTAGCTTCAGCTGGAACGTAGAAAGTGCTGTGAGTCGAGCGGTTAGTTGATATGACTGCTGTGTCTCGATAAACGGAATCTCTTCCTGTTGCGCCTGGAGAACGGGCCGAGTGCTGATGTTAACCTTTCTCTTTCGCTTCTTTGATCGATCACTTGATGAATTGATGGGCTGCCTGCTCGGAAGGAGAACCCTGAGTACTTGTTCGCGTCTAACTATGCCGCTTCCAGAGCAGCTTGGATCTAGCAGCAAAGATCCTACGTTGCTCCAAGGGCTATCATTGGGATCTGTTCTGAGGAAGTCTTGACCATTCCTGATTGATACCATATCGCCCGCTCCTGCTGTGCGTACCATTTGTTCCAAAGTGGCTGCGCGAAGATTGTCTCGTTCACAGGCGTAGATCTTCGATTCCTCAAGAGTGGCCCTCTTTTTCCCGAGGATCGCAGCAAGGTGTGTGGTCTTGTTACCCGGAGCAGCGCAGGCATCGACAATATTCCCATCAAGAAGATCTGGATCCAACAAGTAAGCTGGAAAACACGACGCTTTGTCTTGAAGTATGATAAGGCCATTGAGGTATGCAGGGGTCTTGGATATGTCGGTGGTAGCTGCAAGTGCTAGCAGGTTCGGTATATTGGTGTCTACATATACCAGCCTACTCTCGGGATTAGAGACACCGCTAAGAACTTGCTCTAAAGAATCAACTCTTGTGTAGCCCTCAAATGTGGTACTAATCTGATCATGCATAGTCGTCTTGAGGGTATTGATTCGCGCCCATCGTGGATGAGCCCACTTGCTTGTTGGGACAGTATAGCTGCTGTCAAGGGCTCTTTCCTTTCCATGGCTATCGCTCGTCCAAGGGTCACCCGTTTCTATACTGGTTCTCAACTCTTCTATCGACACAAACCCCCTCTTCAGCCTAAGCTTTGTCAATCCAGCATGTAAGCGTGCCTTGTGTCTCTCAACAGTAAGCCTCAGAGGATGTGATGCCGGAGCCGAGACCCCTCGTTTTGCGAGGAGAAGGTCGTGAACGAGTAGGAGAGCGAGGTTTGGTGACAGCTACGTTGATCCTCCCTTTTCGTCAGTCAGTACACCTTGAGAGACGAGGATAGGGTTGAGGTGTGCATACCTTGCGCTCTACCTGCAGGAGCTGAGACTTCTCGATCACGTTGACCAGCACTGGACTCCATTTGGAGGCTTCGCTCACCAAAGCGAAAACTTGCTTGGGTGGAGACTTGAGGTCTTTGGAGCTGAAGACCCGTGACTTCAACGAGCAGGCTCCGTCTGATGCTGACACCAAGAGAGGTGCTGCATCATAGTATAAAGACATAGGTTTACGGAGTAAAGAGTTGGTGCATCGTGAAATTGCGGAATTTGACGGACCGTTGGTCTTGGCGTTGAACCTCTGAAGTACCTAAGAAGGAAGGTTTCCCGAATTCACATCGAGTGCCAAAAAGATAGGCATCAATTGACCTTCGATGTACACAACGACCCTCCCGAATACCTTCTCCTCAAGCTCGTCCCGTCTGTCCTCTATACTCCACTGACATCCATTGATCACCACAAGCACCTTCAACTTGCACCTCGCAGCCTCAAACCATCTTGACCAGCGCCTTCAGCAATGGTTTTCGATGGTCAACTCTCAGCTTAAGATCACAACACCGGTCAATTCCTATCAAGGACGACGTGCATGGTCTCCGACTCATGGAAAAAGCTGATAACCCGAATAACAACCCTCTGAACCGCAAAGCTTGTCGTCGTCGGTGGCACTGCCCTTATCATCTTGGTGCTCAAACTTCCGTAGCTCGTACAATGCGACGCGCATTTCGTCACACTGGGTCTAGTTCCTCAAGACTTAGCGTTGTTGACGCAGTAGTTGGAGAGCAGGGAAAGAGCCTGATACGGCAGTTTGCCCTGTGGTGCAAAAACGTAATACGCGTGAACTGGAGGCCTAGGACAAGCTCCTAGGTCCGTGATCATGGCTACAGTGACAGCAGAGATACCCAACATTGCTCTCTGGAGGCAATACTCCTCCCGTTATAGCCATATAGAATAAACAGCCGTGAGTGTTCTAATTTGATCCATGATTGGTACTCTTGGTGCTTTCTGAACTTGTCGAGGCGGTGACCTTGCATCTTCTCGAAGTGAGCCACGTTCAGCTGCTCGTCGGACGCTAGAAAGTATATATATTAAATTCGCACGCAATGATTGAGAAAACAGATAACCTTCCAGGAGTATCAACATACCTTGAGTGAGCCAATGATCCTGCCGAATGCCTTGTTAATGAACCTGAACCGACGGCAATGCTTTCATCGCAATCCCCATCGTTTTCGAGGCCTCTGAGCTTATTCCCACACAATTGCCTGTGAGATGAATTTTCAGTATCTCAAGCACAGGCGATCGGCATCTGAGCGAAGGGGCACTCCTGTCATCGAAGTCCCAGGTATCTTTATGGTCCTGCCGTCGATATGCCCGTGACGTGCTAGATCTGCGAATGCTATATCCCTCAATATGGCGACTCCTACCACAACGATGGCCGCATCTGATGCTGCTCCTGTGCTCCACCATTCGATCTCAGCCCCCGTCAGCTTAGAAACTCTCTCGCCATATTCCTTCCTCTCTGTCCACTGAAGGCATCCAGCTTTACAGCACAGAGCGTAATTTCCATCCCTGCACCTTCGGCATCCCTTCCCTTCGGACTCATATCCACCCTCGGCTGCACCCTTATCCGCCACTGTCCACTTCTAATGATCCATTCGCCAAAGTCATCCAAGCTACCTCTCCGCTTCCTTTTCTTCGTGGGAGGCGGTCTTGCACTGGGCGGGCGTGCTGTAGGATCTGACCATGTAGATACGGTAGGTGTGGCTAGTCGGGAGGATGAGCCGGAGGGAGGATCAGGGTCGATATCGAGGTTATGTTGGTGATCGAGTGTATCATCCTCTCGTATATGGTCTTGACCGTCGAGAATGATGTGTGCATCGGGTCCGATGCGGATCCTGACCCTATCTTCGCTGAGAGGCGTGTTGGCAGGGCTAGCAGGTGCAGCGGACGCGCCACCGGAGGACATCATAAGGCCCAACGGGAGGTTACTGGAAAGGTTCATCTTATCGGCTATGACTTGGAAGAGAGAGGAAATGCGCGCTTTGGTATCACCGTAGAATTCGGCACGCATGCTTCGAAAATCGATTTTCGTTTCTTCATTGTCTATTTCGATAATCGCTTCGTACTTGATCTCGTCCACGAAGGGACGAGAGTAGTGGACCCAGCCTCCGCGGGGGGATCGATCGGAGGGTGATACGTCGCCAACGAAGGAGATCCCCGACTTGTGGAGGTCTTCGAGACGCATCAGGATTTCCGAAGTGCCGCGCTGGGCGTTGTAGTTGATTTTGTGGACGAAAATCTTATGCATCAGGCCCTTCAACCCATAATACTTGCAGTCACTGAGAAGTTCGGCACGGTGGTTCGCGTCTCGTATTGACAAAGGGTACCCTCGGGTCAGGTGGATAAGATCTTCGAATACGGCGGCTGAGCGCATAGGCACGCTTTGAGGCTGTGCTGCTGGTGGTCGCAGTAGGCCTCTACTATCAAGCCCTGGAAAAGCGGCATCGCGCGAACCAAGGAAGCCTGCAAAACCCAGAGAAAAGAAGTTGGAGGAGTTGCCGGGACCAGAGAATGTGTCTCTTGGCAGCTGAAACTGCCTTCCACCTATTGAGACATATATGTCCGAATCGAATAGCTGGGAAATTAAACGTGGTAGACTATAGAATTGTGCATCGGCGTAAAGCTTGACGTAGTGGGCATTGTCGCGAGGCACGACCCAATATCCTATCAGACTTCAGTAGTGACCAGCTAGCTTCACCAGTCGAAGTGGATACCTTATAGATGCTTGCAAATGTCCACAAATGTATCAGGATCTCGGTCAATGTATAGTGTCTGCAACTCGCCAGCGCCTTGTTCGGTGAATCTCATTTGCTCTTCAAAGTGGGTAGAAAAGTAGGAAGGCGCTCTAGGGGTCTCAGCATGTCCCCAGCCCGACTTTCAGCTTAATCCACTTGAGCTTACCATCCGACATGATCGAAGCCCCAGACAACCTGAATAGCCTCCATCCTATCTGTATGGCAAACGATCTCTCTGCGGGTAATGAAGGTTGCCCATCTCGCAAGAATTGAGCATCTCCAGTCCGTAGCACGCCTGGCGTCTTGATGGGACCTTTCCCGTATGATGATGGAGTTTGCTCGCTTGTCACGGTTCGAGAAGTGAAGTCTTCCAGCCCCGATTGTGTTTGCCGAGTCTCATTGAAGAGTATTGAAGTTCCTTGTGCGTCACCATCCAACCATATATCCTGTATATTGTGGTCCACAGAGAACATTGCTTCATGATGTGTCGTTCATGCCAGTGTCCAGCTCTTGCATACAGTCAAAGCAACGGCGTCCGACAATGAGCCTCTTCCAGGAGCCCAGCTGTAGAACCCTTCGGCTGTCTTCCGGATTACGGTAAAGGCCACTTGGCAATGCTTATTTGCTGCTGACGTTCACTGGCAAGGCATCCTCCAACGTAAGCCACGAATTCGGAAAGCGCAAGGACGATCCGATCTGCCCTCTGTCACTTGTTGGCACTGGGTATTCGATTTATGTTAGATGTCGCGGAGTGACTAGGTGTTCAGGTGTGTTGAGGGTGGAAAAGCTCCCGCATTTTGGCCCCTCGTCCAGGGCCAGCCGTCATGCTCAATGTTTCTATCGGTTGTTGACTGCAAACTAAGAAGCTCTGAATTGTCCTAGCAAATCGCGGAAGGCTTTCCGCCTTGATGCTTACTGCTTCAGACGCGATTATATGATACCTATACTTTACATTCTTATACTCAAACGGTAATTGAGACGGGAAGCCGAAGAGCCCCAATTAAAGGCACTCTAATCATTGTACGACGTTGGGAATACTACCGTTATAGGATATGCCTTGTGCAACTCTACTTCGCCAAGATCGGGACCAAAATGCATACTTGATCTGGTTGCTTGTTTAAGAAATAAAGAACGAGGTACAATCAGCCAGAGCGGAATCGGAAACCTGGCATTGCCATATGCTGTTATGCTCATTGCATCAGACGAAACATGTATTCCAAGACCACCCAGCTCTTACAGAGACGGATCGTAAGAGCCTTCAATGTCAACAATCTTCTGCACCGCCTTCTTAAACCCATCAAGTGCTTCAATTCTATCGACATAGGCCCAGAGTTTTGGGTGATTTTCCTTTGAAAAGCCAGACCTGCCCTTTGCCGCTCCCAATGGGAAGCTCATCACGATATCAGCTCCCGTCAGCTCAGCACCACAGAGATACTTTCCATTGTTGGGAGAAGAAGCGATCTGGCCTTCAAGAAAGTCAAAGTGCGTTTTGAAGTTCGGATTGAGGAACTTGGACTCGATGGCACCCGTCAACATTAGTGCGATTGGTTTGATGAAGAACGGTGACTGTGCTTTTATGGCTGTAGACGTTAATTAGCGCGTTTCCAAAGACAGGTTGCAGGGGTTTGGCTGACTGTTGAAGATCAAGGCTATGACCAAAAGAGGCATGAGACTTCCTTCAGCGTAGTGCATGAGGTGCCTGTATCGGGTCCATTCCTCTGTCTCGCCACCCACTTGGCCGTCTTTGCCTTTCTGGTATCTCTCCGGAGCAAGCCGGGTTCCGAAATGGTCGATGAGGTACTCGATGATGAAGCTGGATTCCGCGAGCACCAGTGGCTTGTCCATGGTTTCGGCCTCGATTGTGACAACTGGCGCCTTACCCAGAGGATGTATTCTCTTCAGCTCTTCGGGCGCGAGCTGGTTCTGACGCTTATAAGTCTTGATCTCATAGTCGACTTTGAGCTCCTCAAGAAGCCACAGGATTCTTTGTGAGCGGGATCTATCCAGCCTTGAGTACAATAGGTCAATTAGCGTCATAGAGATTCATTGGTGAAATACTCTTGTTTCGTCTCGATTGAGATATGAAGGCACAGAATGAATTACACGGCCATAGATGCTTTTATCATCAAGAAAGGGGAAAATGCACGACTTCGATGATAATCGCAATGCGTCGATCAATAACAACGTGTTGGAATATACAAGACGAGGAGCGAACGCACCAATACAGTGTAATTTTGGCATCTTGGCCTGTCTTCAATGGAGCCTGCTCCTGCCCTTTGTTCATCGGAGCCATTACCTATGAAGATCAATACCTTTGAGGTGGGGATGGATACAATGTGGAAGATCTGAGAAGAGTCAAGTCGACTTACTTCCCATGGCTGATGGACGAGCGAAACCTCGGAGCCTCGGCCGCGAATTTGACCAATCACAACACTTCGCTTCTTGAGTTCGGAGGAGCTGGTAACATCATGCTAGCTGGGTTCAACTCCGGACAGTCACCTTCCCACAGTCACCTTCTGACTAAGCAAACTAATCAGCATGACAGATACTGTTATAGATGCATACTTATCGCACATAACGTATATAGATCTACGTGGCAATTTAAGGCTCAGTTGATGTATCTACTATGTCGAACTGCTCACTATAGGAAAGCCTTGTGGGAAAGCATAGTCTTGACAGCGGAGCCTACCACTTTCATCACTATTGATCACCTCGCCAGTCGAGGGAGCACGTTAGTGAGCGTCAGAAATAGTTAGGTAAGCGAGCCTTTTCTTGTCATCAACTGATAGAACCTTCTTAGAAGAGGTAGTCACGTTGTAGTAGGTGACTAACAGACTAAAATATGACTGTTAGTGGGAGGACTATTAAGTGAAAGATCAACCAATAGTATAATGATTTGTCAGGAGGTGACTGTGGGAAGGTGACTGTCCGGAGTTGAACCCATGCTGGCTCCTAGAATATCATCTAGATACTATACCATTTGCGAAGCAATGGCACCGGTGCTTTCGTGCGGCCATCTCCAAACGTAGGATAGCAGCAGAGACGATCAGTCTCTATACCACAGAAGATGTAGCTAAACAAGAATTTGAAGCGGTAGAAGAACCGACAGTAAGGGGGGAAATCTAATCTAATCTCTTGGCTGAAGCTCGGTTAAATATCGGCAGCGACTGTTTTAGATTAGCCCTAGAATACTGATCAAGCTCTACCATCACCTTGACTCGCCCACCACACTTCTGTGCTACTTCCCAAAGCGGTTGCGTATTGCGATATTCGAGACCGCTAGAATGGCAGGTCATCACAATGAATGTATGCCTCCCTTTCTACCCTCTGGCTTGTATTTGACTGCTAATTCGTCTGTATTAGCCCTCGCCATGGACCCGGCTTATGTCAAGTATAACAGTACGCTCTCAACTTCTCTACCTTACGTTATCATATCTCAATGCCCGTCGATTATCGAAAGACAACGGTCGCTGAAGCGGATCATTGCACGTCGCGGTCATCGCTAACCCAGGGTTCTCAGACATGGCCGCCAATCGATGGAAGTACTTCCGCTGGACGCCGCGAACAGCCTGGATCTCCTTTGTCTACGTCATTGCAGTGCCATCCGCTATTGGATATATGGGTTTCGTCACAGATGTAGGTTATGGGGTACTATCAATGGATATTCGCAGACCAAACGTTCGGATCGCAAGGCATACTGCGAATGCGTGAGATGGATCGTGGGGCTGATATTTCTCGACTCACTAGGGCAAATATGACTTGAGGGGCAAGAGAAGAGGGGACACGATCGTGGAGTTCTAGATACATGGAAGGAACGGTGCATGTCATCCGGCGTTGGGCGTAGTATGGATCGCATGAGCGGGAACGACCGAGTGTATAGGAAGGGGAGAAGCTGTTAACTGTAGCTAGGAGTCAGAAGGTCAAGACGATATAGGGTTATTGCATCGAAACACGGCCATGAATGTCTTTGTGTTTGAAAGCTTAGCTACCGCATCTGCACTCGGTGCATCACCGATAACTGCTTGTCGTACAGATTCCCGCTTATTGGTCTTTCTTTTGTCTTCCAAAGCACTGGATTACTCGAGAGACGCCTCGAACTGTACGACATTGAGCTTAGGCTACGTTCGATATGTGATGATACTAGTGTCTGCCAAGCCAGTCAACCTAATCTTCCACAGATTGAAATTTCGTAAATATAACACACATCTGAAAAACACTAACAGCATATCCCACATCTGACCAGCACAATCGACATGCTTCTACGGTAAATCACTGCATCTCCACCAGCCCGGTACCACTCCACAATCGCAAAGATGGCCATGCAAACGGCCCCAAACGGTAAAATCGACCGCCAAACAACCGTACCCTTCCACCTCAAGCTCTTCTACCGCACCGGCGCCTTCCACGCGTACACACCCCCCTTCCCCCCTCCCCCAATTTCCAACCTGCCCCAACAAAAGAAAAACACTGACACCCCCGCAGCCCCTCCGACTTCCCCACCAACCCCTCCACCCCTCTCCCACCCCACCTCCAAATCTACACCTGGCCCACCTGCACCCTCCGCGAACTCTCGCACCTCCTCACTACCGCCCTCCCCTCCCTCCTCCCCAGCCCCCAGATCGGCACTCGCCTCTCCTACCGCCTCGTATACCCCGACACGCACAACCCGTCCGCCTCGGCCCCAGGCCGCTACCTGATCAAGGAGCTCGGCTCCGTCGTTGTCGGCGGGGAAGACGCCGCGATGCCGAGCGAGGAGGAGAGCAAAGTTGTGACCTCGGGTGTTATGGCGGGACCGTTGGGAGAGGATGCGGAGAAGACGTTGCAGGAGGCAAGGTTTGTGATTGGGAATTTTATCTCTTGTGCTGTATTTGCGCCGTTGGCGGATGGGGGGGTGGCGCCGTCGGGAGTGGGGAGGGGGGGAAGGGGTGGCGCGGAGTCTGGGAGGGGAAGGGGGTTTGGGGGCGGATGGGAGAATGGGGGTGGGGGTTTTAGAGGGAGGGGGGTGATGAGGGGGCCGGGGGGGTTCAATGGTGGGAGGGTTGGGGATGGGGGTGTGCCGCAGGGGGAGTGGAGGAGGGGGGAGAGGGTGCCGGAGGGGAGGGGTGGGTATGCTAGGGGGAGAGGGAGAGGGTATTAGGAGAGTCGCGAGCGGGTCAAGTGGGAGAGGGTGAATGCTGGGGAACGAGGTGTTTGGAAAGTCCGTTGGTTTGGTGGTATAGGAGAATCCCAGAGTCAGACATGGCACAGCTTGGACCTCATGGTTCGGCCACCCACTCAGATTTGTCTGAGACTTCTTCTCCCATGCTTGAGCCTAGGTAAGGTACTCTTTCGCAGACATGTCCCGCGACAATTTCGCCAAGTACTAGATATCGCCCAGCACGCACAATTCGCTGGCATCCAGCTCGGTCATGTGAGCGCCACAATATAACTGTCAATAACATAGACTCTTCGACGAACAACTCCCACCACCTAGATCTCACAGCTGGCAAATCTAAAGATACATGCATAGCGCATCCATATAAAGATAAAAGAAAGCTTTCGGACCAGTCTCCTATAGAGGAGGTCAAGCTCCGTCTTCTCCAACTGCGTTGATAAGACAGAAGAGGGTTGAGCGGTCTTTTTATCATACCACCGACGGAAGAACCGTTGCGATAAGAGGTCACCGACATTAGCTGACTGCGCCTTCAGATCTTGTCAACACTATAAATCGTTACATATCAATGAACTACAATGGTGCTGGAGGTTTGGAGTTTGGTGGAGGAAATGTCAAGATTGATCCAAGCGTCGCCGCAGGTGAGACGTCACACTCGCCAAGTTCTATATATTCACTGCTAAACAATATCCAGAACTACCAGAAGGCTGTCGAGTGGTATCTACTGAAAGCCATGGCGTCAGTTTCTGGGCCAATACTGGCCGTATTGACGTCGATCTGGCCGACGGGACACCACAATCATTTTTCATCAAGGTCATATCGACAGAGCGTGGCAAGAACATGATGCATGGGGAGTTCGAGTCGATGTCCGCAATCCACGCAATCCTGCCCGACTTCACGCCGAAGCAGATAGCCTGGGGAACGTACGAAACCGTACCGGACACGCACTTCTTCTTGTGCGAATTCCGAGAGATGATCGACAAAATGCCAGACCCGCACAGATTCACCGCCCGGCTGGCAGCGCTCCACCAGAACAGCAAGTCCCCGCAAGACAAGTTCGGCTTCCATGTGACAACATATACCGGCAATTTGCCCCAGGACAATGAGTGGGAAGCAAGCTGGGAGACTTACTTTGCGAAGAGCATGAGGCGCGCTCTCCATCTCGAACTCGAAGCCAAGGGACCGGATCCCCAATTTGATATGCTAGTTCCAGTACTCTTCGATAAAGTCATACCGCGTCTTCTGCGCCCACTTGAGAGCGACGGCCGGTCTTTGAAACCCTCGCTCGTGCACGGCGATCTTTGGCATGCGAATTCGGGGATCGACGTGGGGACGGGGGAATCTCTCATCTTCGATGCATGCAGCTTCTACGCTCATAACGAATGTAAGTGCTGACCTAGACCGATTGACGCAACAGAAATCATTAAGCTCACATGCAGCCGCTTGATGAAGATGAGTTTGGCCAGTGGCGGCCCGTTTGCAATAGGTTCGGCGCCGAATTCCTAGCAGCGTACCATTCTTACAATGAGAAATCTCCGCCTGAAGAGGACTACGACGGACGTTTGGATCTCTACAAGCTGTGAGGATGCCATTTCTATGCCTATCTTGGACCTTTTCCCGAGCCTAACCTGGAACAGAAGATTCAATACGCACGTATCTGCCCTCTTCACCCAAAATCATGCACTCAGAGAACAGTACGAAGTTTTGTGACCCTACAAGGAACGCTGTTGCTGACAAAAATTTATAGAATGCTTGGTGATATGAGGGAGTTAGTACAGAGATATGGATAGCTCCAGAGAGAAGCTCATTGCAAGGAGGTTTTCTTGCATTATATGAAAGACCCACCGTATAACGTCCCAAAGTCCAGCTCCGTCCTCATTGAATATTTTGCCCAGGGTTTCACCGAGAGCATTGCGCAGAAACACTGCCGACTTCAGTGTTTTGCCATCAACTCTTCTCAACCTCATGTCCAGCGGTAGAGACTTGCAATATCCGATCTTGCATCCCCTCTACGACCTCCACAACGACTCCCGCATCCTTCAGCTTCTGCATCCCCACATTCTCCCCGACAAACACCTCTGGCTCCCTGACGCCCACATAAACCACCTTTATCGCGCCATTAAGCCGCAAGATCCTCTCCACACATGTCCGATTCCCACTCAACCGCTTATTGCACGGCTCCATGGTCGTATACAGGACGGTGTTCTTCGGCAGCACTTCCCCAATACGCTCCTCGGGGAGGTCATGCATCTGGGCCACCTTGATGAAGCAGCACTGCTCCGCGTGCGTGCTGCCGGGATCGCCCAGGGAGTCCCGCGGTAGTTCCAAGGAGTAGCCTGTGGAGAGGATGGCGTTCTCGTCCGCGTCGACGAGGACGGCCCCTACGCAGAATTTGGTGGATGCGGGCGGTGAGAGGCGGGCCCGCTCCAGGGCGTATTCCATATATGCTTTGTGATCGCCGGCTGAGATGGTCGGATAGGGCGGTTCGGAAGCCATCGTTGATGCCTAGCAGAGTTGTCAAGAGCTTTTGGACCTGTACTTTTTAAAAATGGAAAGATTGAAATCTCGAAGGACGTGATATTCGATGCGTGCCTACGTCTGCCCCCTACCTTCCAATAATCCCCACACCCTTTTTGATGCTAGTGCGAAAGGACTTCTGCAAAGCGATGCACCCGACTGTTGAACAACATGATTTTGAGCTATGTGCATAATACTCTAAGGAGGTAAGAATAGGTACAAGGTGTTACAAAACAATTTGGTGTGTCCATTGCCAAGCCACTAGTATGGTAGGGCTGACTGCCTCAATTTCCGAATACCTTGTGAAAATCTGTAAGTCAATGTTCTCAGCGACTTTGTAGAACTTGTTTGAAGATTTTGACGTAGCTTTGGCGACGAGGATCAGACGCTTCACAATCTGCGAAACGCCGTTTTCTAGAGGTACTTGATGAGCGCGTTACTCCTTGTGGTTCGGGAACGCTTACGGTCCGACGGATACGGTAAGGATCTATTATATGTGGAAGGTGATTGGTGTGATGGGATGAAGCGCTTGTCGTACCTTCATCCAGCTTTCCTTTTCGTGAGAGCCCATTGGCATAGGTCAAGAAATGTTCAATAGGGAGTACTCCGTAAGGCTTCTTTGGATTGCTGGCATCATCTGAGACAGGATGCCAGGACACTTTGGTAAGTTTGATATCTACTCGGTGAAAGAGCTGAGCTAGAGTGGGGGGGCTTTTTTCTATTCCCAGAAAATTTTCAAGTCTTTGATTTAGTCGTTGGCACGTTTGGCTAGACTGGATCTTACACAGTCGAGTTTGACTTTCCGGCACAAGGATACGGACTTAATTTTTGCCACTACGTTAAGAACCACTACCTCCACCAGCGATGGCGTGGATGACCCAAGAGGATCATTTGGACTGAGCCCCCTCTAGACTCCATCCGAGTCTCTCATCGACTTCAATTTCGTGCATGAGCTTGGCGGTGGTTCGAGGAAGACATGGGGCAAAACAAGCTCAATTACACACTATGAACCGCAGGAATGGCTTCCTAAAGATTCGGCATTCGGGAATATACGAATACATAGCTTCGGGTATGACTCAGACTGGGTCAAGGGCAAGGACAACTGCCTAAACATTTATCACTTCGGCAAGTCTTTACTTGGCGAAAAGAGTACTTCACCATATCTAAGCCAGGCAAATACGGCGATAGTGCTCATCGGGCATAGTAGGGGAGGCCTGGTTATCAAGAAAGCCTACATGCTCGAAAGGCAAGATGCAGCGTACATGGACTTGGCCGAACGCGTCCACACAATCTGCTTTCTTGCGACGCCCCATAGAGGTTCTGACTCGGCCAAGCTCCTGAACAACATTCTGCACTTTGCCTTTCCGTCCCGTGCCTACGTTGCTGACCTTGAACGAGGCTCCGGAGCTGTCTAGTCTATCACTGATGAGTATCGCAACTACTGTGCTGACGTAAACCTCTGGTCGTTCTACGAGACACAAAAGCTCAAAATTGGGATCCTTAGCACGCTCATCGTTGATCCCGACTCGGCCACGCTAGGTTATCGTGGAGAAAAGTAAATACCGATGAATGCTGATCACCGTTCAATTTGCAAATTCGAGACACTAACAGATCCCAACTACGTAGTCATTCGCAACGCGCTTGCGTCTATGGTTCAAACTACCTCCAACCTAGGTAGGGCAAACCATAAAGTTCATGGCGAATGTGCTCAGTATTCAAATAAAGCTGAGATCGAAAGAGAGAACACGGAACATGCAGATCAAGGACCTGGAACAATACCTACAGATACCTGGAAAATCAGCAGCTGACCTCGTCGCCAGCGAAGATGCCCGTATGGCGGGAACCTGCGAGTGTTTTATATCGAAAAAAGCTAGTTGAGATGGAGTACCTTTGCTCTAGAAGCTCCAAGTGTGCTCTGGGTCACTGGAAAATCGGCGGCTGGCGAGTCTGTTCTCGCAGGCTATGCAGTTGGTCATCTACAAGACTTTGACGCAGACTGCAGCTATTTTTTCTTCAAATACGGCGACAAATTTAAGTCGCGGCTTAGTGCCTGTCTTCGATCTCTGGCTTTCCAAATGGCTTGTACCAACACCCAGATGCGAGACACGCTCTTGGAGATGCAGAAAGATGGTATGAGGTTTGACAAGGATAACGAACGCACCATATGGCATGCACTGTTCCTATGTGGCACTTACCAGATGGTTATTCCGGAGCAATACTGCGTTATTGATGCGCTAGATGAATGTACAAATTACGTATAATTTTTCGATTAAATGCTGGCGAAGCTTGACCAGTAAATACCGTTACGAGTTCTGATCACGAGCCGAGAGATTCCTAAATTGGCCAACCATTTCTCAAGTCTCGGCATTTATCGATTGCAGCATGAAAAGATCTCAACAGCAGATACTCTGCCTGACATTAAGCTTCTGGTTGAGGCGAAGGCGAAGTCTCTAATTTTGAAAGACGACAAGGATCGTGCTACACTGGTCAAAAAGATACTGGCGAAATCGGAAGGATCTTTCCTGTGGACATTCTTGGTCATTGGTGATTTGTCCGGTCCTTACGGCGAACAAGAATTGAGCAAAGCTCTCGAGGAGATTCTTAAGGATATGGAACCCTTATACCATAGGACACTAGAATCGATGATGTAAACCCCGAGTGGGAAGAAGCTCGCTAAAGCTATTTTTACCTGGATCATATGTGCAACAAGGCCAATGACAATGAAGGAGGTTGACGGCGCTCTGACATTAGACATCAACGATAAGTTTCCTAAACTTGAGGAGTGTATCTAGGTACTTTATGGCCACTTTGTGAATGTTGATAAGTTCGGCAAGGTGCAGATGGTTCATGGAACGGCCAGAGATTTCCTATTGAGCGATGACTTGGAATCCGACTTCGCTGCCAACAAAACGGAAGCACACACGAGGCTTACTAGAGCATGTCTCACGTATCTCACGGGGAAAGAGATGAGATCTCCTCGGACCGGCAGACGTGGTTCTGCCTTGGACATCGCGGGCAAAAGGGCCAGATTTTCAATCTACGCCTGTAGCGCATTCTCGTATCATCTAGCCAGGGCTAGCCCCTTAGCCAACGATGTCCTCTTTCTTGTCGACAAATTCCTGGAGGCAAATGTCCTGTCATGGATCGAGTTCGTTGCCCGAACACATAATCTCACCCCTTTCATTCGTGCCGCGAAGCATCTTAGGACATATCTCGCCTCATGCGCCACCGAAAGGTCACCGCTTGACCGGTTGGTGCAGACGATCAGTGGCTGGACAACAGACTTTGTCAGCATTGTTGCGAAGTTTGCTGATGCTCTCACAATGTCACCTTCAGCGATTTATTCCCTGATCCTGCCATCCTGTCCTACGAAGTCTGCAATTCACTAGACTGAAAACCATTGACGGAAGCTCTCTGTGGTAGGTCTCTCAAATGCTCAATGGGACGACCGGTTGTCTTGCATCGACTTTCATGAAGGCCAGACCAGCGCCATTTGTCACAGAGATTATTTCTTCGCAGTCGGCTTGACTACTGGAATGGGCCCCTTGTACCATGCGACGTCGTTTCAGGAATACAAGATGATAGATCACGGTGAGTCTGTGAGAACTTCGCGATTCAAGAGCAAGACGGGATTGATGGCATCTTGCGGAATAAAGACGATCCGGATCTGGGATACCTACACGGGTGAAACTATCCACGAGTTCCGTGCCCTTCAACGCTTCATGTATCTCACCTTTGACCAGGACTTCTCTAATAGCTGCGTCATCGAAAAAATACATTGCGTCATGGGATCTCGATAATGCCGGTGCCCAGCAACCTAATAGGCGATGGAGTGACTCAGGTGAGTTCTTGGACACGAGGTTACATCATACACCGTTGCTATATCCATCGCCGTGAGCCACAGAATGATGGCTGTTGCTTATAGCGGTCGACCGATAATTCTCTGAGACCTTGAGGGATATGCATATTACGGTAGGTGCGGCAAGAATTTGGCTACTGGCGAAACGAGTACACATATGGTCACCGCCATCGGTTTCAACCCAGACTCAAATATCGGCGTCATCGCATCATCTTATCTCGATGGTGAACTCGTACTCATTGATTCGTTTGATGATCAGGAGTTGGAGAGCTTCCGCGCAGACTGCCATACGCTCGCTGCCAAGCAATGGACGCTTACTCGCAGGTGGCGCTGGGGGTGGAACAGTCCAGGTCTTTGAATTTGACACGCTGCGATTGCTCTACCGGGTCAAGTCTTCCAACGTCTACATCAAGCAAATAGCTTTTAGCAGAGACAGCCTCCGGTTCTCTGACACTAGAGAGTCACATTGCAATGTCTGGGAACCTGCAGTCCTGCTACGGGACTCTTTGGGTGACTCAAGTAGCGAAGGCACAACAACCTCAGTCGTCGATGTGGTCTCTTCAGATACTAAAGCCAGGATAAGTGCTATGGCTCTACGTCCCGAGGGAGCTGCAGTGTTCTGCGGTAAAGATGATGGCGCTCTTTTCTCCACGAATGATAAATAATTACATCCGCCTGAACGATTATCGCTACTAAAATACTCCCTTGTCAATATTCTCCATTTTTAGTGTCTTAAAGAATGTCACAGGAAGGATTAATCATCGCTTTTAGCTAACTAATATTTCCTATACGACCTTAGTAAGCGGATTACTTAGTAATTTGGAATAATCGACGCTAAGCCCCCTTAGGACTGGACCAGATTTCTGTCTTCTTCTGCTGCCAAGACATTCAGCCCTGCAAAGCTTCAAAACATCCGATTGAGGTTCTCTCTATTTCTCTTGTACATTAGATTACAGCCACCATGGACTTCGCCTCACTAATGTCCGCTGCGATCTCCAAAGATCGTAGCCCGGCATCACCAGTTCCCCCAACCGAATCTAGCACCAAATACCTCAAACGTGCCGAAATCGAAGCCCAGCGCCAACAGGCCTATCTCGACGAACAAGCCGCCATCCAGCGCGAACGCGAAGCCAAGCTCTCCAAGAAGCGAAAGCTCGAAGAAGAGGACGCGGTCCGAAACACCGAGCGAGATGAGAAGCGGAGTCGGTTGGCCGAAGAATCCAAGATACGAAGGGAGGACGAGGAAGCGAGGAAAGAGCGGGGGAGGAGGAAGAGATTGGGATTACCCGACTTGCCCGACCCAACGACCGAAGACGCAGATACTGGCTCCCAAGTCCCCCCCAGCGAAGCCGACATCCCAGCCTCAACCCTCCACCTCAAGCTGCGCGCCCTAAACGAACCCGCCATCCTCTTCGCCGAAACCCACCCCCAACGCCTCCACCGCTACCGCACCCTCACCGCCATCCTCCCCCCAAAACCCACCCTGACAACCGGCCCCATCCCCACAACCCTCACCCTAGTCCCAGAACCCGACATGGCCGTCCCCGCCACCATTCCCGCCTCCCCCGCCGCCAAATCCCTCCTCTACCGCCAACTAGCCTCCTACTTCACCCTCCTCCTCACCGAATGGGCGCACGCCCTCGCCGCTCGCCCCGCCACCGTGCAAACCTCCTCCCAAGGCAAAGTCGCCCACAACGCCATGACACAATCCCTCGTCGCCATGATCCCGCTCTTCCGCCACTTCGAGCGCGGCGACCTCGAAGACTCAATGCTAGCGCCCCTGTTGGAGATCGTGTCGGCGGCGCAGCAGCGACGGTACGTCGATGCCAACGATGGGTATTTAAGGCTGAGTATTGGGAAGGCGGCGTGGCCGATTGGGGTGACGATGGTGGGGATTCATGAGCGGAGCGCGCGGGAGAAGCTGCATGAGAGTGATAAGGGGGCGGCGCATATTATGAGCGATGAGGGGACGAGGAAGTGGTTGCAGAGTATCAAGCGGTGTTTGAGCTTTGCGCAGACGAGGTGGCCGCCGGAGGATATGATGCAGTTGATGGGGTGAATTTGGGGGGGGGGAGAGATCTCGTGGGTTTGGGATGTGAGTGGTGGTTATGGTTTAGGTTTTTTATGGATGCTTGGATGAATGACTTGCGATCAATCGTCTAAAAGGTTGGCAGTACAATAGCGGAGAGACTTGCAATGAGCTGAATGTTCACACTTTTAGAGACTGCCTTAGGTCACGTGGATATCTCTACGCTTGAAATAACAATAATCTGAACGCCATCAGAAAAACGTCCTACCCTTGCGCCTCCCTCCCCAACTTCTCCAGAGCAACACGATACACCTCGCGCTCCTCCTCCTCAAACTCGTACCTCGAATTATCCCTCCCAACCTTCCTACCCAAACCCCGTCCCACATTCTCCGCCCTAGCAATCTCATTCCAGAACCACCTCGCCTCATTATCAGCAACAAGCGTGGTCGCCTTACCCTCCTTTCCAGCGCGGGCAGTACGTCCCACGCGATGGATGTAGCTCGTCAAACTGCTGGGCATGTCGTAATTGATGACGTGGGCGAGGTTGGGAATGTCGAGGCCGCGCGAGGCACGGTCGGATGCTATTAGGATCGAGAGCTTGTTTTGCCGGAAGGCGGATAGTGTTTTTCGACTGGTTTTGCTGGAGAGTTTGGTGAGGGTGGAGATTTGGGAGGTCCAGTTTGGTCGGATTAGGGAGAGGAGGCGTGCGAGCCGTGTTGCGTGTTCGTTTGTTTTGGTGAAGATGAGGGTTCCGTGCGTAGGGTTTGAGGGTGTTGTAGCTTCTGATTTGATTGCTTTGTTGCGTGCGGAAGTAAGTAACGAGGCAAGATCTTGGTCGGACGATGATGTCGATGTTGAGCTGTGGCTCCCGGGACCAGGTGGCTCTGGTACCTTTTCTGAAACTGGGTACGGCGCAGCGTCCAAAATACGAATCAGGTATAGCGGTTTATCGTTGCTATCAGGGATCTTCACTCCAATCTCATGTAACGTTGCAGGGAGTTCGATTCTTTCCCCTGCTTCATGATTGGCTATTTCTGTACCACTAGGTGCCGTTCCCTGCGACTGTTGCCCTTCGAGTACAACCAATCTTGGCTGACTGAGCTTGAGTGCTGTCAATTTGCTCACATCCCTGGTCATGGTTGCGCTCAGTATGATCTTCCGAACGTCCCTTCGCCGTAGCGTGTGAAAAGTATTCAATATACGCTCCTGTATCGGATCTAAAGGTGGCAAATATTCAAGACCTGGTAGTACGATATCGATCCATTGCTGAAAGCTTTCATCAAGTAATCGATCGGCTTCATCAATCACTAACCATTGCACGTGCTCAAGTGTAAACCCTGTGGTGGATTGGATGTGTTCAACCAGTCGACCAGGCGTGCATATGAGTATGTCGATCTTCGATGTGTATTCAATGACGTGATTATACATCAAGTCGAAGTCATCCTGTGGCCCGAAGCGCTTCTCAAAGTCCCAATCCATTAGCTCTTCGTCTTCGTCGATTTCTCTCCCCTGTTTCGCTTTATAGCCCTCTGGATCGTACCTTTGGCATTTCTGAATGATCAAAGCCTGCTCCTCCTTCAGTGGCTTGCTGCCAGTCGCAGTCCCAAGATTGAGCCCACTTCCACCCCCGCAAAGATCAAATGTTTCTTTGACTTGGCTGACAAGCTCTCTGGTAGGAACTACGATCAAACCTCTCAGCCTGGTCACAGGCTTACCCCGAAGGGCTTCAATCATGGGCAAGGCATACGCTAGCGTCTTCCCCGAACCAGTTGCGGCTGAGATACATAGATCGTCTGAGTAGTATTGAGGACCTGGAAGAAGCATTGGGAGGACAGCGGATTGAATAGCAAAAGCCACCTCATAGCCCTTCCATTGCAGTAATGAAAGGGTCTTCTTGTTTATTGGAAGGTCTTTGAAGGGGACGGTATTTGATGAAGATACAAAAGTAGGGGATTGCAGCCACTCTGGTAGGAAAGAAAAAGCAGATACTTCAGGCGCATCCTTCGCCTGCTCTGGTTGTGGTAGGGGCTCTAATCCATGGAATGCAGTAAAGATTTCAGGTTCATGTCCTAAACTTGGAGAACCCTCCGTGGCTGCATCCTCTTTTGGCAATTCTACAGCTTGAGCCTGTTTGTACTTAGATAGAACGGCTTGGTGCCTGCTATGCGAAGGTGGATCTTGGCCATTGTCCACCTTAGTCGAAGATTTTGACGGCAAGGCTTCCGATATATCTGGCTTTGGTCTAGCTTTCTTCTGCTTCTTGGCAGGGCGAGACGCCTCTTCAAAATCCGGAACGATGGGTACTGGCGGTATATACCGGCTGTAGAACTGTGAAGCCATTGTATGTTTGGTGAACAGTGGAAAAAGAGCACCAAACGCTCTGTGATGGAACCCAAGGCGCTAAGCGCGCCAAGCGCGTAACGTCTGCTTTGATTGGTCTCTTGGCTCTCCTACTTTACTTTTCACCAAACATTGGTATTACTTTCTGAATGTCCTGAGTATTGCGTGGGCTCATGATGTGTTTGTTATTAAGGCAGCCGAATTCTGGCCTCTCAAGATGCCGTACCACATCGCCATGGTCAGCGACTTCTTCTTTCCCCAACCCGGCGGCGTTGAAAGCCACATCTACCAACTCTCCACCAAGCTCATCGATCGCGGCCATAAGGTAGTCATCATTACGCATGCCTACGAGGGACGAACAGGTATCCGATATTTAACGAACGGCCTCAAAGTATATCATGTACCATTCTTTGTCATCTATAGAGAAACCACTTTTCCAACAGTCTTCTCCTTTTTTCCGATATTTCGAAACATCATCATCAGGGAAGAGATTGAGATTGTGCACGGCCATGCGAGCCTGAGCAGTCTTTGCCATGAGGCTATCTTGCATGCCAGGACGATGGGTCTGCGGACGGTGTTTACGGATCATTCTTTGTTTGGATTTGCAGATGCTGCGAGCATCTTGACGAACAAATTGTTGAAGTTCACTTTGAGCGATGTGGATCATGTCATCGGCGTCAGTCATACTTGGTAATGACCGAACCACGTTCCTGCCATATCCTCCGCTAAAGTTGGCCGTAGCAAAGAGAACACCGTTCTCAGAGCGTCCCTGGATCCGCTAATGGTCTCCGTCATCCCCAACGCCGTAGTCGCCGAAAACTTCGAACCCTTGGCCGTTCAAAAGTCCACCAGGATCTCCCGCCACGACGCTCGACCACCCCCGCCGCCCCCCCAGCATCTAGGCATCCACGACACCATCACCATCGTCGTAATATCCCGACTCTTCTACAACAAAGGCACCGATCTCCTCATCGCAGCCATCCCCCGCATCCTAGCCAGCGACCCAAACATCCGCTTCATCATCGCCGGCTCCGGACCCAAAGCCATCGACCTCGAGCAAATGCTCGAACGGCGCGTCCTGCAAGATCGAGTCGAACTCCTCGGACCCGTGAGGCATGAGGAGGTGCGAGATGTGATGGTGCGAGGTCATATCTACCTGCATCCCAGTCTCACCGAGGCCTTCGGCACCGTCATCGTCGAAGCTGCGAGTTGTGGCTTGTACGTCGTCTGTACGCGCGTCGGAGGGATTCCGGAAGTCCTGCCGCCGCATATGACGGTGTTTGCGAAGCCGGAGGAGGACGACCTGGTGGCTGCGACGGGGAAGGCGATTTCGGCGCTGAGGGCGAATCGGATCCGGACGGAGGGGTTCCATGATCAAGTGAAGAAGATGTATTCGTGGACCAACGTTGCGGAACGGACGGAGAGGGTCTATGATGGGATCACGGGCGCGATCAGCGAGGAGGAGTTTTACGGCGACGTCTCGGGTGGTGGGTGGTCTGCCACGCGAGGCAGGGCGGGGGTGCAGAGCTTCGCGTTGATCGACCGGCTGAAGAGGTACTATGGCTGCGGTATCTGGGCTGGGAAGCTCTTCTGTCTCTGCGTCATTATCGACTACCTACTTTTCCAATTGCTGGAGATGCTTGCCCCGAGAGCGAACATTGACATCTGCAAGAATTGGCCGAAGAAGAGAGGCACGAGCAGCAAGCTAACGGAGGAAGAGCTGGATGAAGCTACGCCTTTGAAGATTACCAGGAGTCGAGCGTCTTCCCGGGGGAAGGGCAGGATACGGTGACGATTTGGGCTCTAGTCTGTAGGGTCACAGATTCCGCTTTTGATACCCACCGTATACATTCCAAATGAATGAAAGCTCCAGCCGATAGCGCCCCTAATACGGCCATTTTCATCTCACGAAGAACATCATAGATCCAGCTTCCAACGCCCACGCTATGCATGACACAACCATCACCCTCATTTCTTCTTCCCCTCCCTCCTCCTCTTCCCCCCCGCCGCCGGCCCCTCCAACCCCCCCTGCCCACCCTGCAACCCCGGCATCCCGCCCGCCCCCTGCATCTCCTGCACCGCCTCCTTCAAAATATCCCCATTTACCCCGCCCCCACTCAGCGCCGGCGAATGCAACGGCAGTACGGCGTTCATCTTCCAGCCTCTCGGAACGGCGGGCGGCGGCAAGGGACCGGTAGGCGACGGCATGCCTTGCACCCGTAGCCGGAGGGGTGTGGATGGGTTCGTGGGATGGGCTTTTAGGTGCGTGGAGATCAGTTTGTAGAGATGGTGTTCTGTGAGCGTCATCATCAGCGTCAGCAGTCGCATCCAACCAACCAATACTCCTATCCCCTACGTAAAGGAGATTCTTGAAACAAGACAACAGAGAAGAGATGGAATAGGATAAAATATAGTCATTGAGTGCAAATAGGAGTAGAGTAACATACTATTCTTCACCCCCGCCGTCCTCGCCCTCCCATTCTCCTTCACCAACACCCTCACCCGCCCCGGATTACTCCAGTCCTTCGGATGCGTCTTGGCCGGCTCAAACACCGTCTTCAACCCGAGCATCTGCACCGCATCCACAATCTCCCTCGCCAGCGGATTCGCCACCGCTTCCTCCCTCCCCACCCGTCGCCCCTCGGAGCGTGTCCTGCTCGCGTCGAAGTAGAGGGGGTAGATCGCTTGGTAGGACTTGTATTCCGGCGGGTTCTGGACTTGGCTTTGTAGGGGTTGCGGTTGCGGAATGTGCTGTGAGGGGTGGGATTGGGGTCTGTTGTTGTTGTTGTTGTTGTTGTAGGATTGCAGTTCTGAGGGTTGGAGGGCGCCGCGTTGGGTTTGAGCGGTCTTTTGGGAGAGGGCGGGTTGGATGTAGCGTTCTGAGAATTGGGCGGGGTCGACGCCGGTGGGTGGGGGGATGGTGGAGGGGGCGTAGTCGGAGAGGTCGTCTTCGGGGGGGTCGGAGTCGGAGGTGGAGTCTGACAGTTCCTCGATGCGGGCGTGTTGTGCCATTGCTTGTATGTGTATGATGTTTGGTGACTTTGGGTGGTGACTGGTGGAGGAGTGCGAATTTCTCAAGCGAATATCATACAAAACGTGGGTCGGGATTTGAGTGAATTCTACAATTTGGACTCTACTCTTAAACGATTCATTTCACTCCAAGTTCTTTGAAGTTCGAAGATTGCTTTAGATGCTGTTCTATTGTTACATCAGATATGGCATGCCTCTTGCATAGGCCCGCCATATTCTGAGCTGCGCCGATCAAATTGGATGTTGATGCTTCCTATTGTAAAGTGCAATTCCATGGAGTACCTTTTCCAAACACCCCAGCGCCTCGCTAAAATCATTAACAATACGTGTTTTGCCTTTGGAATTGCAAGGGATCCATCCTAGATGTTCCTTATCTCCTCTGCATGGCAAACCGCCCATAGGCTCTCTGCAATGCCCTCTTCTCTTTCCCGTCATTCTCCAGAATAGCGACTACATCCCTCAACTGTATACCAGCACCGGTCTCTTTATCTTCCCGAAACTTGCCAAAGAGTCTGTTCTTAGGTAGCGTGCTCACGATCTCATTCGAGCTGGGAGCTCCGGCATTGGGAGCCTGAGAATTTGCAATTGGTTTTTGGAGAAACGTGTTGACATGTCCTGTGTCGGCGCCTTTAGTCATCCATGACTTTTGTTTGCTTATCCCAAGAGCCATATTCATCGTTTTGGTTGTAGTTGCATGCTGCTGGGTCTCCAGAGCCTTCCTGGCCGTTGCGTCGAGTTTCTCTTTCGCTTTCCCACCCTTTCTCTCCACTTCCGGGGCTACCTCGCCCAAAATCCCTGAAGTACCAGGAGTTCTTATGCCTGACTTATTTCCCTCGCGTCTTTGGCGCTTTCTAAGCCTCTCTTCCTCTTGCGCTCTCTCGATCTTAGAGATGTTCTGTAGGGCTTCGGCAACTGGATTACCGACCTGGATGGTAGGAATTTGAATATTAGCGGAGACTGGAGTGAGCGGCTGATTGGTTTCGGAATAGGAGCCTAGAGCATTGTTAGTGGGGCTATGTAGTACATTTAGGGTTGAGCGTACGCTTCAGAGGGTTGTCCTTCGGCGAAGTGGCACTATTGCCTGGCGTTGGCAATCCTGAGATCGCCTCCAGACCTCCGTCGCCGTTTGCGAGATCAGCCAATTCTGCCGGTACAACCCCATGAGACCCTATTCTTCTGCCCTTGGCCAACGTTGCAGCATCCTCGACGAAGCCCCGGATCCGCTCCTCGGCCGCTAAAGAGATCAGAGCCAGCAAGTCGGCCAGGGGTGCATCGAGCTGGAGAATATCCTCTCCTTGTATGACTCTGAGCACCTCATTTCGGTCAGGTCCGTGAAGAGCTATCTGCCTTGGAGGGTGCCCGGGCTGGCCAGTCAGTAGTCCAGATGTCGGAATAGTGACCTGCATGCTGGAAGCTTGTTTGGTCAGGCGTCGTTTCACGCTTGCTTCCGAGAGAAAAGGGTTGTTAAGATGATAGGAGCGTATTTCCGCTGTCCGTCGAAGTGCTATCCTCCGGGTTGCCGCGGCAATGTCCTCTGCGGACTGATCTGGTGTGGGTTGCTGATTGAAAGTCCCGGCACCATAGAAGGTGTCTCGGTCACCGGGTACGTTGGAACCATAAAGGTTGGTTTTGGGATATTGGTAGCTGGGCCCATGGTTGTCGAGCAGATTCGCTCCGTATCCGGTATCTTGTCTTTGCTGACCGGAGCTGCTGTATGAACCTAGTAGCGCAGCTTCTTCCTCCCGGAGATCGATTCCTGATCCGACCATCACATCCCCCAAATCATTGATATCCGTTGGCTTATCCACTGGTCGTGCTGGAGGACCCATACCACCCACAGGGCTTGATTGAGAAAGAGGGGGCGTTGCCTGTTGCGGGGCGTTCATGGCATTGTAGTTATTGGCTCCGTTGATATTGTGCAAACCGCCGTAGATGTTGTTTGGACTGTATGGTGGGAAACTCTGAGTGTAGGTTGGGTTTCCTTGCGCAAGAGACCGATTCGGATTGCTGGTAGTACTTGAAGGGTTGCCATAGTGGGTGTTTGCGCCATAAGGCGAGGGGTACGTGGGATGACCGTTGGACTGAGAGCCGTAGTGTGGAGTGCTGTACACCATGTTTGGCAACTGAATGTTCTGCATGCCGGGAGAGCTATAGGGAGATTGAGCATTTGGCGATAGCGCTTGCCGCTTGAGAGGAGGAGCGTATGGGGCGGGCGCGCCATGGTGGGGAGGCGCCTGGTGGGGGGAGTTGATACGCGGCAGGGGCGAATATGTGCGCTGAGGTGGTGGATACTGCTGTTGCTGTTGTTGCGTCATCGTGTAGGATAGGTCGTTGTGAGGGTCTTCAAGAGGGCCTGGTGGGGCCAGGACCTGCGAGAGCCTCGCTCTGCGCGTCGACCCGGCTCGCTATATATCGCTGGCATCAGTTATATAAGTAAGCGCGAAGTACAAGCTGTTCTGACTTGACCCCAATATATCGGAGGACCGGCGTGGACTGTGGAGTGAGAGATTGGTGATGGTGTTGCAAGATTGGAAGTTCTGCGGCTCTGCGATTTCTGTCGTCACGTGCTGCCAAGCCATCAATGGGAGATCGGCAACTAGAAAAAGATATCTCTACCTCACTCATCACTTGTAAAACTGCTAATGTTCGCAAGCTCTAGCTCTGCCACCATTCAATTGCTTCCTCTTCTATGATATGTGGAGAATATGTACCCAGCAGCGTTTCCCCTGGTAGTGTTATGGTGACGGCAACACAGTCGCGAACCTCGGAAGCTCTCAAGCGATCCGAATATCCACTCCTCGAATACCTCCACAATGGCAACGAAAAGAAAGCTTTCGGCGATGGCATCGGTGATAGAGGAAAAGGTCGATCCGGCGGACGAACTGATGTTCCTGTGTCTAGGAGGAGGTAATGAGGTGGGAAGATCGTGTCATATCATACAATACAAGGGCAAAACGGTCATGGTAGGCCATCACTACTGGTAGAGTGAATGCCACGGTGACTAAAGATGTTTTGTTGCAGCTCGATGCCGGACAACATCCTGCGTATGATGGTCTTGCAGCTCTACCTTACTTCGACGAATTTGACTTGAGCACCGTAGACGTCCTGCTAATCAGCCAGTAAGTGTCTTCTCTCGTTCTTACAGCACCTCTTCTGGACAACATGAATGGACGTGATGAGAGGAAAGAGCAGTGCTGTGGTCAGAGTATGGAGCGCATTCTCTGTAGCGGTTATCCAACCTACTCCTCCGGCGGACTTGTAAACCTTGACTCGAGCTTCTATTTGTTAACGTATCGACGTCCTGTACTTGCGGTCAATGCTGTACACGAGATATCAATAAAAACCATTTCACCTTGCTCATGTCCCAAATGCCATATTGGCCGCCTCCGTTCCGTGATAAAACTCGAGCCCACGAAACTTGCAGCGTCGCTATCGCCACCAAGAAGACATCATCACCTTCGCCCTGAGCAGAAGTAGGATTCAGACAGACGCTAATTTTTGTGCCTGTAGTTTCCACCTCGATCATGCATCGGCTCTTCCCTACGTCCTTGCCAAAACCAACTTCCGAGGCGAAGTCTATATGACCCATCCCACAAAAGCCATCTACAAATGGCTAATTCAAGATAGTGTTCGAGTACAGTAAGTCAATGCACATCTCCAGTTGGAAGTGGATTTAACACTAGTCTAGGAGCCTATCTTCCTCTTCTGACCAACGGACCACCCTCTATACAGAAAGTGACCACCTGGAAAGCCTCGTCAAGATCAGACCGATCGACTACAATCAGGTCTATTCTGTCAAGTCCATCCGATTCACCCCCTATCCTGCGGGTCACGTCCTGGGAGCAGCGATGTTCTTGATCGAAATCGCGGGCTTGAAGATTCTGTTCACGGGAGATTATTCCAGAGAAGACGATCGCCATCTAGTGTCAGCCGAGGTTCCCCAAGGTATAAAGATTGATGTCCTCATCACCGAAAGCACATATGGTACCGCATCACATGTTCCCCGAGCAGAGCGGGAAACCGCCCTTATGAAGAGCGTCACTGGTATCCTGAATCGCGGAGGTCGGGTGCTAATGCCAGTGTTTGCTCTCGGGCGAGCTCAAGAGCTGCTTCTTATTCTGGACGACTATTGGGCAAGACATCCAGAGTACCAGAAGATTCCTATCTATTATGCATCGAACCTGGCTCGAAGATGTATGGTGGTTTATCAGACATACGTATCGGCAATGAACGACAATATCAAGCGACTCTTCCGAGAACGAATGGCTGAAGCAGAACAGGCGGGTGACGTTGAGAGGGGCGGGCCATGGGACTTTCGGTATGTTAGAAGTCTGAAGAACCTCCAGCGATTCGACGATGTCGGCGGGTGCGTAGTCTTGGCCAGTCCTGGTATGCTGCAAAGTGGCGTGAGCCGAGACCTCCTCGAACGCTGGGCTCCGAGCGATAGGAACGGAGTGGTCATTACGGGATACAGCGTGGAAGGGACCATGGCCAAGCAGCTCATGAATGAGCCGGACAGCATACCCTCCATCATGGGCAATCGAAGTACAGCTGCCATTGGACGAAGAGGGCCAGGGACGGGCGAAACAGAGAAGCCAATGATACCAAGGAGGTGTAGTGTTCAAGAATATAGTTTTGCTGCCCACGTTGATGGGGTCGAAAACCAAGACTTCATCGAGGAAATTGCAGCCCCTGTTGTTGTGAGTCCCAGCTGCGATTTCACAGCATGATGTCGTTGACGATGTGTAGATCCTCGTGCACGGAGAGAAGCACAACATGACGCGGCTAAAGTCGAAGCTTTTGGGGCTCAATGCGCACAAAGAAATTAAAACTAAAATCTTCGCTCCTAATAATACAGAAGAGGTCCGTATTCCGTTCAAGATGGACAAGACTGCTAAAGTGGTTGGGCAGCTCGCCCAATTGCCGCCACCTAACTCTGGGGAGGAGGGAAGACTGATCACTGGAGTATTGGTACAAAATGACTTCAAGATGTCACTGATGGCGCCTGAGGACCTTCGAGAGTACGCCGGGCTTAACACAACTACGATCATGTGCAAGCAGAGACTCACACTGAGTGCAGCTGGCGTTGATCTGGTCAAGTGGGCTTTGGAGGGTACCTTTGGTTCGATTGAGGAGCTAGGGGCCAAAGACAAGTCTTTGTCAAATGGAGCCACAGCAGTCAACGGCAACGGTGCTGATTATGATGATGAGATGGCGGAACAAGGAGTGATTCATCTACCTCATCCGGTGGCCTACCTCGTCATGGGTTGCGTGACAGTTCGATACGAGAACAAGGGCGAGATCATGGTGGAATGGGAAGCGAATACCTTGAACGACGGCATCGCGGACGCTGTACTGGCTGTGCTCTTCACTGTTGAGAGCAGTCCAGCAGCCGTGAAGCGTGGGTAACTCTCCACCACTCGTGACCACATCAGGCTGACTCTGTCCAGAATCGTCCCAAGACCATCGACACCGGCATGGTCCGGCCAAGCGCAATCCACATGCCAACGTAAGCCCAGAGGAACGCTTTTCACGACTTTGCATGTTTCTCGAAGCCCAATTCGGCCCTCTGATCACCCCCATCACCACCCCCAAGATGCCAGTGAAGCTACCCATAGCATCTGTTGACGCCGAAGGAATCAAGAACGAACCGGACGACGAGTATGAGCCCGAGTATGAAGCAGCTGACCTCGAGGCGGAGGAGATGGAGCGGCTTCACAGTATTGGAATACCAGTCCCCGGGGTTGAGATCCGATTCGACAAGCATGTGGCCAAAGTATGGTTAGAGACGTTGGAGGTCGAATGCGCGAGCGCGATCTTGAGGGAACGGGTGAAGGCGGTGGTGGAGCGAGCTGTTGAGACCGTTGCGCCGCTTTGGGGGAAGAATAGGCATTGAGAGGCATTGAGAGGGTTGGGGAGAATTGTGCATTACTTTGGAGATTGGGTTGCATGGGTCTGGGCAAGGCGCAAGAAGGATAGGAGGCGCATCGGACTGTGTTTGAGGATAAAGATACCAAATCAGTCATAGCGATGATTTATGCGAACAACTCGACCGATCAAGGATAACAGTGAAGGCATACGGCTTCGGTTACCATGTCTCAGGCTTGAACGCGCGATGCTCTTGTTGATAGTTGGTTCGATATATGCAAGCAACGTACAACATATGTTTCTACACGTCGACACTTGACAGAATCGACGCATCTTTGCACAGGATGATTGAATGAGCTTTCCACTTCGGATAAAGTTGGGCCCTTTGACTTAGATGACTGCGTTATCGGAATATATCAGATATATATGGACCAACGAGTAGAACCTTAGCTGATGGTCTTTGTATTATCGACCAGCGTCATTAGAGCAGAGGAATTGCCACCAAGGTTCTTCAAATTACGCCGATGTCGGTCTCTATTAGGAAATACCCTCCATGTACAGTAGATGAGCCCAATCATGCTCACCGACCTGAAGGTGCAGTATCAGTGTGAGTGTATGTTCTACCTAGGTAGTAAAGTCATTGTTTTGCTGCACTAGTGCGTCATTTCGCCATCTCCATCTTGCGACCAACGCTAAGCCCGAGCTAGACCCCAATCAGGCTTAGCGGTTTCGTCTCCATCTCAGATTCGGGAACGCTCGACCTCTGACCAGAAACTGTTCGTTTTCTTCTCCCATGCAACAGCGTCAACAGCACCACTTGGTCTGCTCTGTATCCATACTTGGTCTGGTAACATAAAGCAGACGCTCTCAGGTCAGCATATTCTGCTCTTCGTAGATCCCATTGCTGCCTTCCAACCGTGTTGGATCCAACGCCTCAACCCAAATCTCTCGCCCTTCGTCCAAGGCGCGACCGAGACACCTCAACCAAGAGCCACAGTTCGACTCTTCAATCTTCGAAAGACTAAGGGCAATCAAAACCTCAACGTTGTCTCCCTCATCTCTCGGGAAGGAATGGAAAGATCGTAACAACGGCCTCACAGCCCCTCTCCACTCGGGCTTCAGCGTCAAATTCCGACGATCCTCCCCCCCCCCAAAGCCACCGTTTACCTCAAATTCTGTCCACATCCTTCTCCATGAATGATCAATGTCAACACCCTCGACAATGACTGCAACACTCCCACCGCATAGTCCTCATTTCGGTCATCATTCAGCTTACACTACCAACCCTGCCTCGTACGCTGCCAATAATTCACTCCCGGCTGGCTCTTCACGACTCGCTCCTTCCTACAGCTTCCCCAACAATCCACCTGCCTCTAATCCCCGTTACTCTGCTGTCTCCGCATCAAGACCGCCACCTCAATCTAATGCAATGACTACTGCGAAATCTACATCGACATTACAAGCACCGAAGAATAGGGATCGGGGGCCTGACTGGGACGAATTTTACAAGAACGGACTGCCAAAAGAAGTCATTGTCATCGACGACGACTCACCCCCACCTCGACCAAGGAAGGAGAATATTCGCATTGAGCCCCCAAAGCCGGCAATGATGGGAGTGACTGAGCATGCCAATAAGAAAAGACGGACGGGACAAGGAGCGGCATATGACGCTGCCAGGGACCAACAGGCCTCATATTCACACGCACGCACCTACTCAAACGGAAATACCGCGTCCAACACAGACTCCACAGACCGGACCACGTCCCTGCAGACGACGGCACCCACATCGCTGGGCTCACATACGAGCCACGGAAGTACCGGGGCATACGTAGATGATGGGCAAGTCGGTCAGAAGAGAAAGCGCGTGACCCGGCAGCGGATTGCAGACGACAAGAAAAGGCAGGAGATTGAGGTGCAAGGGGATGCATACAGCGCCTACCAACCTCCTCCGAGACCACCAATAAAGGCTAGGGATGTTCATGTGCCGTCGGTCAAAGATGTAAGGCTGGCCCTTCGTACCATGCTTGTCTTTACTGACATCGTATAGACTGTGACGCCTCATGAGAAGATAGATGACGAAGATGGCCACTACATAGTGGTGGAGGACACGCCAATAGGCGACCGATGTAGGTTCAAGATGCGAATCATATTGTCTGAGTTTGCAACGCTAACTTCGCCTAGATCAAGTCAGTCGACTGCTAGGTCAAGGCACGTTTGGCAAGGTGGTCGAAGCCTATGACAAGCGTACGAGGTCCAAATGTGCCATCAAGATCATCCGTTCTGTCCAAAAGTACCGAGACGCCTCTCGAATAGAACTGCGGGTGCTGCAGACCTTGTCTCACAACGATCGATATAATCACAACAAATGTATTCACCTACGGGACTGCTTCGATTTTCGCAACCACATATGTATTGTTACCGATCTTCTTGGACAGAGTGTATTCGACTTCCTCAAAGGCAACCAGTTCGTGCCCTTCCCAAGCAGTCAGATACAGAGTTTTGCACGGCAACTATTCACCAGCGTTGCTTGTAAGTATGCCTCAGCCTCAAGTGGATAACAGCTGATTTCGACCTAGTTCTACACGACCTTAATCTAATTCATACCGATTTGAAGCCGGAGAACATTCTTCTCGTTGGTAATTGCTACCAAACATTCACATATAATCGCAACATACCCTCGTCTTCTACCACCGTACAACGTATCGCGAGGCAGCGGCGAGTCCTACTTGATACAGAGATCAGGTTGATTGATTTCGGATCTGCTACCTTTGACGACGAATACCATTCCTCCGTTGTCTCGACAAGACATTATCGAGCACCGGAGATTATACTGAATCTGGGATGGAGCTATCCTTGTGACATCTGGAGCATCGGCTGTATCCTGGTTGAGTTCTTCACCGGTGACGCACTGTTCCAGACCCACGACAACCTTGAGCATCTAGCCATGATGGAAAGCGTCTGTGGCGGCAAGATCGAGGCGAAAATTGTGCGTCAAGTCCAGAACAGTGGGAGAGCAAACAATCGCAATTCAGCCGCGCAGTAAGTTTCTATCTTGGTGTCCCTGACTGTGCTAATCAATGGCAGATTCTTCACTCGGGGTCTCAAGCTTGACTATCCCAATCAAGAGACAACAAGAGCGTCGAAGAAATACGTCAAGGCGATGAAGGCTTTACATGTGAGAAGAATTCTCATACATCGCATACATCTCGCTGACCAAGCCATAGGAGGTTATCCCTGCAGGTAATGCCTTCAACAAGCAATTCGTCGATCTCCTCCGCCGCATCTTCCAGTACGATCCCAAGCAACGCATCACGGCCAAGCAAGCTCTCAAGCACCCCTGGTTCAAAGAGACGATCACGGACGATGGTAGCGAAGCAGCACGGATAAGGCAGGGCAGGGAGCAGGCGCGGAGTCAAGTGGACCTTGACTACTACGAAGATGGGGGTTGACGTCGGCGAATGTCATTGAGGGCGAGGGCCTGGTTGTTTCTCCTTCGATGACGAAGTCAGAACATTGGCAGCTCGGGATGAAGTTTGGATGGGATGGGCGATTGATAATGAATGACATGCATGAGGGTCGGGCGTATGTAGCTAGGGAAGACATTCTTGTTCGATGAGCAATACGGGTTCATTTGTGAATTTTGCGTGATTTGCATCTTTGACACGGTTTGTGTGCTAACAACGGATATCTTTACTATGCGGCTGGTTCGAAAAGGGGAATCCTATTAATGGTACGCTTTCGCCGTACTACGTTCCAAGTCCTATATCGCTTGCGTTTTATCTCGGAGGGATTTTCATTACTGTTGATGTAGGGAGAGAAGGGGAGGGGGTGGGGATTTTCGCGAGTGGCGGTATGGGATGAGTTTTTCCTCTATGGCTGTGCATTATGGGGCGGGGGAGGGTGGTTGGATTTGGGCTTTGATACTTCGGGGGGCGGGTTGATGGTGGGTGGGGTGGTGAGTGCGTGTTTGTTAGTGCGTGTTGTGACTAATGTAGGAGTATATAAACTCAAAGCATTTCGCTAGAAAAGGAAGATAGTGGGATTTGGAAAGGAAAATGGGATTTGTGATTTGTTGGCGGTTGGGAGTATGGGACTCTGGGAATGAGTATGTTTTTTCTAGAGGATCTAGAGGATATAGAGGATATTAATTACATTCCTAAGATTTGGTGGACTACATAGGGTATAGAGTCTATGTATTACGTGAAAGATGGCTGGTAGGTACGTGGTGGGGTTGTTGAGAGAAGAGGGGGGATGGAATGTTTTTGGTGGTTGAGATGGTTTTGTTGTGTGTGGATTTTGGAGCTGGTAGGTGGTTGTAGTGGTAGTGGTAGTGGTTATGGTCGTAGTTGTGGTTTGGTAATGGTATGGTTTGGTTGGACGGTTAATACAAATTTTGACATCGACATTGACATTGATATAGCATATAGTATACTGTAATGTGGGAGAAAAGAGGGATCGTGGTGTTTTCTTGCGTGCGAGTGGGCTGACGGCTTTTTGGGGGAGGTTTTGTTGCGAGGGGTTTCTTGGGTGGTTGTTTGCCGGTCTGTCATTTCTATGAGGGATGCGGGGGAGGGGGGAGGTCGGGCTTCGGAGTGGAGGTGGTGCGGTTTGGATGTGGTAGGTGGAGGGAAGCGGGCTATATATGGGAGATCGTGATAAGAGATCTTAATAAGGTCTTGATAGGAGATCTTAATAGGAGATCTTGATCTTTAACAAATTCAGTGGGGCGGGGGGAAAATGGATCTTGGTCCGATTACGGGATAGAGATTGCTTTATCACCAGAGTAGAGAGGGTAGGTTTTTGTGATGGTGGTATGTATGGATGTAGTAGGGGTTGTGGAAGAATTTCATTGGTATACTTATGTAATGTTTTGTTGTATGAGATTTTGTCGTGAGGAGAGGTTGTCGCACTCTTGCGAGCTCTTGGGTTTGACAATCCTGGGATATATGTCGTAGCGCGTTTTCATTCATCGCTTTGTTCACTTTGTGAATATAGAGAGAAGTACTATTCGTGTTCTTGGACCTTCTATTTCCTTTAATGATATGAGATGCTTCTGTGTTGATGTTTGTTCGCTGAGGAAAGGGTTTTAGAGCCACTGGGCCGAGAGACTGAGCTGTGAGCGGACCTTTTGTACGGTGGAGAGTGTTTGGTGCAAGGAGTGTATGAACCTAGATTACTCCTTGGTGGAAGGGGTGGAGCTTGATCTCTACATATTCCTGACCTGTCCGTTCGAAGTGTTGGGTAGCTTTGTGCTCCGTGCATGGTCTCCGAGGGTCCTCTGCGGTAAGCTGGGCGTGAGACTTCGGATCGATGATGACTTCGAGCTTGTTATGCGTTAGCTTTGAGAGGACGACAGAGTTTTGTAGTCGACGATTATTCTCGCCACTTGTGACAGTGAATGGGTTATCCGAAGTCCGGTATCACCGGAGTGTTGTATTAACAGCCGCCGTATGCCTTAGATCCTCCGTAATCTTTCTCTCCAGGCCTTTGAGAAAATGTCTCACTTGTCCCGTATCTCTAGTATCGAGGTATTCGACCTCGGTTTTCTTTTTAGGGTTGGGGTTGAGTGAGAGAAACTTATGAGTGATGAAACTCAAGGCTGCGCCGGCGTCGCCATGTGGCCCATCATATTCAGGAAACAGATCGCTGAGGGGTTTCCGCTTAATCTTATCCATGAACAGATCCAATTTGGTGAACAATAGGACTATTCGAGACTTTTCGAAATATTTAGAATTTGGGACAGTTCGGAAGAGACGCAGAGCCTCGTCCATTTGTATCTATTGGACACCGTTATTCCCGTCCCGAGATTTTGGATCGCCCGAACTTGACGAATCGGATACATACCGATGTATAGTCCTCGATCAAGCATTGGTCGTAGCCACTCAAAGGAACAACAAACACCAAACAACCGACGTCGTGGATCAATTTAACCCAGTGTTTACCACCATTACGTACTCCTTCAACATCGAGAACGCTGTAATTGAACTGTTTTAATGTAAAGCGCGATGATCTGAGGCCGACAGTCTGTTCATGTAATTGTAAAATATCGGTATGACTCGGTACGTAGTCTTTTGCGGACAACCGATCGATGTTCCCGACGTAACTGAATTATCCATGAGCCCTCATCGCCAAAGCTCTAGATGTGAATTGGGCGTACTAGGAAAAGGCATCATAAAGTGCTAACTTATTTCCCCTTTTCATAATCTCCTGAAATCCCCCGTCGGACCATAGAGCCTGGATCGCAGGCAGGCATTGTGGAGGAAAGCTATCAACCCAGTCCGTCTCATGGGTGGATTTTATTATTTGTTCGTGCTTCTAGAATATCTTAGTTGGCCGAGCATCCCATTACCTCTGTACAAAAGCTTACGTATGAGCTATCGTTAAAGTAGCGGAGATCTGAAGTTTGGCGCTCGTTGGCTATCATCCGAAACGCAGTCCTCACATTTGAGAAGATGACCCATCGGAAACCCCTACGTTCACTAAGAGAAAGTTCGTTTGAGTAGATGATCTGCATCTGTTTCAAGAAGGTAGTCTTTCCACCCTCTCCAGCGCCTGCAAAGGATTCTGTCAATATACGTTTCCAGAAGAGCTGACTCTTGAAGATGATCTGATTCCAATGACTTACCTAAGAGTAACATATTGATATTAGCGCGCTCCATCAGCGGTATGCGATTTCTCTTGATTCCTGCTGGGCCACTTATATTCCTTTGAACTATGTCACGGTGGTGGTCAAATTGTCTTTCGACCGCTCTCGCTACATCTCTAGCGGAAGGCCCGGAATTAGCGGTAATCCTTATGTTAGAGCCATGAAGACTCTCATGGCGGTAGGGTGGATCGTAGTGATGAGGGTTCCAAATCTCGTAGGGACATAATGGTAGCGAAAGAACAGATATGTTTGATATTTGGGCTAGACTGACACCGGAGAGGAACGACCATCCGGAAGCAGAGCCAGAAGCTGAGGGAAGGGATGATACAGAGTGTCTGTGAAAAGTCCGCAAGTATACCCTCGAGTTGCTCAGCTCGAGGTCCAAATCAGATTTGGCATTCGGCATGTGTGCTTGGGGGGGAGAGTGGCCATCGTTGATATCTCGGCCTAATAGCCTTAATTTCAAGGCTTCATCACTCGATCTCGGTAAGGCTGAAATCTTTGATGTGGCGTATTGACTTGGGGCGGCAAGCGTTTGTTCAATGTTCTCCAATTTGTGCGTCATCTTCTCACTGCTTTCGACAATGGTTTGGACTGTTGTAGCGAGGTTATTCATTGACAGGTGAGCTTCTTCCACGGATGCGCTTGAGTCAGGGCGATCTGCTCAGTTGACATCCTTCACTTCGGCAACTCGTTGCGAGCGGGTCATAGAAGTGCTTACCAGGTCAGAATGGTCAAGATCAGATTCAACGAGCTTTTTGAAGCCCGAATCCGATCCAGAATACCAATGATTGTCGGCTCAGTCCTTGTCCATCGAACCTTGTCAAGCGTAGGCATTGGTTGGTTGAGCTTAAAAGAGTCTAGTATCTTCTCCAGCTCCGATAGGGTCAATACGCAGGACGTATTGACGACGATGACTTGTCCCAGCGAGATCGCCGCTTGTCTTGACTGAGGGGCTTGCTCAGTACCTTGTAAGATCGGAGCAAGCTGAGCGAGGCAGACGCTGAGTGCCGAGACCTCTGCGATGATATTGCGACATGAGGTGGGTGCACCTCGCTCCTTCTGGATGAAGTCTGATAGCACCTGCGTGACTTTGGCGGCCACATTGAGTATTCCTGTGACGGAGGCAAGTACGGACAGCGGATCCATGATCAGACCAAAGGCTGGATGACTGAGACATGATGAAGGATTAAATTCAGGAAATGGAATTATTGAAGCCCTCCCAGCCTTGCTTACAAGCAAGAGGTGCACAGCCGCGCCAGCTATCGCAACTGCTGCCTTTATTAGCGTATGCACAAACCTCTAGTATCCTTGGCGCGGAGAAATTCGCTCCTCTCTTGGTCTTTCATATAAGACTGAGTACACGAGCTTACTCCGCTGTAGAGGATTTGGATGATGTTGGACCTCGCTACATGAAAGCTACGCTCCTTAGAGCTGAGAATATTGAGTACCCACAGGGCGTCTATTGGTAAGGTTCGGCGCGGTGCCCTTGGCGCAGTCAATATAGCCATGTGTGTACGTCTATCAAGACCCATGTCAAGATGGGTAGCGATTTGCAATAATTCCATGTAAGGTTCTCGTCCTAAATCGAGCAATTGGTGCAGCCGGCGTGCAAGGACTGGTCAATCACTCATATCCCTCGATTGAACTCGACTTTCCCATCTTTCCCACCTTTATCCCAGAATCTTTCCTCCAATGACCTCGCTTGCACAGCCTGTCTTTGAGGGAAAGCTGCTAGAGCAAGGGGGAGAGCAAATATCGATGTTGTCAGAATCAGGCCTATATCCTCCCTTAGCTATCAAATTCCCCAAGATCGGGTGACTGCGTACCCAGATTTACGGGCAATGTCATCCTCGGCCTCTCTTTCAACCACTGAGTCTGCTGCAACCGTACCACGATCAGGGGCGGTAGCACCATGATCGGGGTCGAATTTAGAACCCTGCTCAGCGCGGTCTCCCCGACTGCCAATGTAGCAGCCTTCTTACTCTTCCCCAGGCTCTGCACTTCGGACCCATCTTTCTCTTTCTGCGACTTTTCCTCTTCGCTTAGTGTTGGGAAGATGTCGATTCCTTGCCTGATCTCCTCTCCTCGCATCAAGAACACATTGAGCGCACCTGCCGATGCCACGGCTGCGAATGGTACGAGGCGTGTCAAGACTATCTTTGCGTTTGGTGAGAGTCGCTTGAGACGGGGCACAGTTGCGTTCAAGCCTAAGGCGACGGAGCAGGAAGCTGAGACGGCGAGGAGGTAGGATTGAACCATTGTGGATATGGAGAGGGGGGTGGACTTGTTGGCGTTGGCGCTGTTGATTCCAACGTTTAGGGACTGGTTGGTTATCTGCCACAGAAGCGTGCCTGTTGTCTTTCTTTCGTTAGAAAATGCTGGAAGCTGTTCGGGGGGTGGAGTACTTGGAGCCCGGGTGTGAGCATGCCAGCTGTGACTATGAGGTTCGAAATGACGAAGCAAGACATGCGGAAGGGGAGAAAGACTGGCTGTCCGGTATCTATCCCGATCAGGCTTGACCCTTCAACAAAGGTCCCACCATATCGAGGATCGTACCAGGATGCAGGGTCGAGTCCACGATCTTCTTTGCCTGCCATATCTCAGGCGTCATGCCTTGGGCTTGCCCCTGTTTGTACGAAGAGACAAGCTTCTTTGCATTCTCAAGGCCTGATGCAGAGACGAAGAGGGTTCTGCGGATGAACTGTCAGCCTGGGAAGCTCAATGGCTGACAAGGATTGCGGTCTACCTACCACACCAGCAGCTGGTGAGGCGGCTCCCATTACTCGAGCTCACCTCGGATCTGCTATTTCGGCGGATTGCTTCACACGACCCAAGTAGGTATCAAGATTGTACTGAGAGTTGGGGAGGTCACGGTGTCCGGGAAGTGAGGCAGACATGTTGCTTTAAGATACCAATGAAATATAATCAGACGGATTGGAAGCACCTATCGTGCGACACAGCCTCTGCTGAACGCATGAGGCGTCGTGGGCGATTCAATATAGACGAGGTCAATTGTGCAATCAGCTGAGGTACTTTACTCCGCAATCGGCAAGAAATTGCCAAGGCGCGATAGCCTTGGCTTTGCGCTCCTCGCGCTGACTGAAAAGAATGCCTCAACTGTTTACCAGGAATAGGCGCTTGTTACAAGACCTTTCACAAGAGTAGTCATGAACAGGATGAGAACTCAAGAGCTGCCAAGGGCGGTGTTGACCCGTCGCCGCCTCGCCGGGACATGATCGAACCTAGAAACAGTTGCGCGTACCTGTACACCGAACAACAAGGTAGATCCGTCATGTACGATATCTGTCTATTTCATGAGCGCGAAACGTCAGGGGCGACGTAAAGATAGATGCAACGTTTTCCGGAGATTCTATACGAATATGGTATCAAATAGTAAGAATTTTGATAATGATTGGCCGCGTGGCCTAATGGTTAAGGCGTTGGTTTTCGGCACCAAAGATTTGTGCGTTCAAATCGCACCGTGGTCGTATTAATTTTGCCGTTTATTTTGCCTTTTGATTTGCCTTTCCATCTTCTTGTTTTGTAGCTTTTCCATCAATGATCCTTTTTGGAGTTGTTGAGGCATTTGAAGAAGGCACCAGCGAGTGACGGAATTCGTGGGACCTGGATTGTGAATGCATAACTACCAGATGAGTCCATCACAAGCTCTGTACCGAGTATCTATCTATCAACGATAATGCTAATTAATACCACCGACTATACAATGATTTATTTCGCTATCGAAGCATACAGCAGCAACTTCAATACTTCGCTATCCTACCGAAATAAATCCCCCACCGTCCAAACGTTTCCGCACTGGCAATCTATGGAGCTATTGTTTTGATCTAGCAGCCTTTAAGAAAGCTTTGCTTCCTTATTTAAAAAAATTTGTCGTCTGTCCATCACCACAGGCTTGCCCGTTCGCTGTGGTCCAGCTGAAATCGTGTTGTACTGAGAGTGTTTCATGCACTTGTGTATATATACGTATCATATCAAATCACTATATCTTCCAGTACAGATCCTATCCCGCTCCTTCCCACCTCGTACCATTGTTTCGCCAAGGGAGGACATGTCTCGTTGAGGACATCTCCACTAGAATTTCATCCGGAGGGCTGAGTGGCCCACTTTTCCTGACCGTTGAAGCCGTTGAGTCATACATCTATTCATGATTTCTTGCTCTCTCTCCTTGATCTCGTCGATCTCATCTTCCCTTTAGCATGTTTATATTCGAGATATCAGCTCCAATACATTGAAGGCCTCGACGCATTTGCATAACGAAACAAGCCGCTGACAGCATGGCCCCGTTATATCTGAGGGGTCTGGGATGCACGGACAACCCAGCCGTGCTGCACGGCTTTTCTGAGAGCTTGTATGTGATGTGCGATAATACGTTCTCGTACACGACGGGAACGAATGCGATATGCTCGCTTATGACTGTTGCTGTATGCTTGCTAGTGTTGGTTTTGATGGGATCTGTCTGTGGATTGTTGTTTATTCGGACAACCGTTACTCGCGGTGATCGTTCGGATTGGTCACGGGCATGTGAGGAGGCATTCCGGCGCGTGATTTTACGATGCAATTTCAGTGCGCCACGAACCTTGAGAGGGAGAGTGATGAGTAGGAAGAAGCCGAGATTGGATCTTGATGTTCAGGAACCGGACCTTGGCATGATGGCGAGAGAGAAAGGGTTAGTCACGCTTGTCATATGAGGCCCTGGTTCAGGATAGCTGGAACGATAAACATACTGGCTGAGAATGAGGCGCTTACCTCTGAGTAGGCTCCGAAGACAGATACTTGCAACCGCAGACCCGAAGAAGTAACGCTCCCATCGCAGGCTAACTTTCACGACATCGCAGAGAGGAGGTAACGTGGACAACACCTCGAGCCGATGACGCTCGCCGACTGGGCCTTGAATCCACCCAGTGTTCACATGTGTACCTATGCTGCTCACGGCAAATTCGAGGGAATTGATTGAATGCGTAGACCTACACTGGATTCGATGGATGGGGCGATGGGTAGAGCAGGGGCGAACTCCGCCATAGACGTTGGGTATTACAAGAGCGAGGATCACGCTGAGCAGAGCTCATCTGGAGTTCTGTCCTGGGAAGCGGTGCTTGCTAAGCGGCCGTGAGAGGGTAACCGGAATACTGAAGATTTGATGCCATCCATCGACGTTCGAGAGGATACACTCGGCTAGGCTGCTAGTCTACGAGGAGATATCGAGGTATAAGACTTTGAGTTTGATCGCTTGGAGGAGACAAGACTTTGTCTATATGGGCCGTTGTCGTGTACACGTGGAATATCTGGAGGGACTTGGAGATAACCAGCATGATTCGGACTTCGCGAAAGCCACTGAGCAGCCCATGAGGGTTTGCATGGAAGCCGAGCGGGGGGTTACCAGCACACGGTATGTTTCTCTATGTACAACGTATGTTGGAACGTTTCAGACAGCCGTTGAAGATCATGATCCCACTGACAGCCTAATAAAGACTCGCACCATAAGACGCCGATTGCTATGCGAATGTTGAAGCAGAAAATATGTGCAAGAAATCAAGCGCTAATATTGCAAGGGGGACTGGATGGTCTCTATCAAATCAATAGACTCGTCTCAAACGAAGTCCAAGAGAAGTATATAGTATCATGCGCAACAGAGAAATATACAGTAAGGGTCCACGACTTGTCGGATCAAGCAGGCTGCATATCGGCGACAGTGTCTTCCATGATTAATTTCGGTCGCGTCGACCTATCCAGGTGCAGATCCGAGTGCCCGCCAGTGCGGAGACAATTGTCTTGAAAATCCGCGTGCAGGTCGATTGGGGAAGAGGGAGCCGTGGACAAACTCGCAGAGCTCCCTGTGGGCGAGCTCTCCATCGTACCTGGTCTTGACTGACTAGGTCTCATGATCTGCTGCGCAGCAGAAACGCAGCCACCGTAGGCGAAGCGGATGAGTGAATCGCCTGTCAAGCTTCCGATGGCGAAGATGCCTGGAGCAAGTTCTATGCTCCTCTCCGCATTCAACCTTAGAGTCTGTCCGGAGATGAGACTGTAGTTGGGGGGAGGCTGTCCCACAGAGATGTCAATCTCTTCAAGGAGACCTTTGTCAAGGTAATCGAGTGATCCTCGCCTTCCAATTACATAATCCATGCCAGAGATTGTTCTTTCTAGGATGCTTCCGTCACTAGCCTCTAGCGTGAGAAGAGCGTGATCGTTTCTCATTTCAATGGCCTTGATGTGTGTGTTTGGGAGTCCTTCGTAAACCTCGTCCCAGTCTCGATCTTGGAAGAAAGGGTTGGACTTTCTGATCCTCGTAGGAGATGTGACGTTGTGAGTGTCAATGTTCATCGAAGCAAGCTTCATATGGCGGTATATCTTCGCATATTCCGGATATGCGCGCGGATGGCACGCTCTGAGCGGTGACGGGCGGTTTTCGGGGTCCCATTTGAAGATGTGTATGATCTTGTCCCTAGGCGGCGTAGATATGATGACGTCTGCAGCGGTGAAGCCAGATCCGACGACAAGGCGTGGCGCTTCATTGGTATGATTGGCGGATGGAAGAGCGCTCAGCGGCCGTAAGAGCGGTCGTGGAGGAATAAGACGGGAGAAAACGCCCGATGCTAAAACGATGTATTTACAGACAATGTTGTGTGACCCAATGTGGAAGCCCTCATGAGTCCGGAAAATCTCCCCAACCTCAACGTTGGTGTAAATGGAATCTTGGATACTCACTGCGTGAGGGTATGTAGCTAGGTAGTCGGCAACTTCTCGACGTGTGGGCCGGTGAAAGTCCGGGACAAGTTTGCCGTTGCGGTGTCTGTGATGATCCTCAAAAGAATACCCAGGAAGCGACAGCATCTCCGCATAACTCAGAGTCTCAATGTCCCAGCTGGCCGAGACCGGATTATCAGCCCATTGCCCTCCTGCGTCCGCGGTGTTGCCCAGCACGATGTGTGAGACTGCCTTCTCTTCCTCGAAACGCCATTCGACGCATGTTTCGTACTTGCCAGGGTCTGTGTCGGCCAAAGGTCGTACGAGAGTGTCGAGGAGAACGTTGACAGGAAGGGCTTGAGTCGAGTAACACAACCGAGATGCTGCAAAGTGGGCAGTGAGCTCATCGGCATCAATGTCGAGGAGGCATGGCGACTCGGAAAGCTTTGTGTGTAGAATAGGATCTGGATGGGGCCTTGAGGCGTTGTAGTAAGGTACGTGGCCGTGCAGGATGAAGGACAAGATGAGCGCCGAAGGGCCGTTGCCAACAATGACAACGTCCACAGAACTCGGTACTTCCATGGGTTGATCAATCATCGTAGCCATTGAACTAGGCGAGTTTTGAAATCATGGGCAAGCGGATAGTGTAGAACAATGGCTCTGTGGCTTTTCACGGACGTGGTGGGGGTTCCCAGTATCCGCACTGGCCCACGGATCGGTCATGATGAGGCTGTGGTGACGACAGCGATCGTGAGAGTCCTATGCGCATCATTCTGGGGTTGGGAGGGATATTTCTTGCCACTGTGATGTTCGAGAGACGACTTTAGTGCTGTTCCCAAGTACATAGCAGCTCAAGCGTACTGGATCTGAAAGGATGTTGCGGAGAGAGAAACAAAATCTAGGAAGAAAAGTGATTGGTAACCATCGTCTCGATCTGGTAAGCGTCCGATGCTCGCGTCTTGGCACGGAGGGCCGACTCCGGAGATGAAGAAGCGATCAATCCTGGCATATCAAAATTGCCATAAAGCAATCATCTTCCCTCCAGGAACCGATTCCATTTCTGCGAGAGTCGCGAATATTGATACACTTACTTATAATGCGGGTTCGACAATGGTGAAGACTGGCCGCACTGCCACAGTCCGTTTAGCGCTTTTCGGCGGTCTCCTTCATCCATGAAAGCTCAGACCTACACGACATTCGGAACAATGAACGCTTCACCCTGTGGACGTTGGACGTCATAGCATTCTAAGATACGCAGCGTTGGGTCGAGCACAAATGGCTTCCGAATCACGTGTGCACTATATCTTCGACCGACTTTAGAGATGTGTCATGGCGCTGTAAATCGCATATGTAGACTCTGAAGCCTCCGCACCCTCAAGGACATGGAAAAAATTGCACACCAATACAGGCAACGTTATTGTTGGACGTCTACGGTCGCTGCCCAAAGAAATCCATGAGCCCTTTGGCCTCCTCCTGTATATACTTATCCATCATTACTCCAGCCTCCATACCACCGATGTCATCTCTTAAATCGAAGGTCTCGGTGGCACCGATTGCTATGGCACGACCTGCGAATTTACATCAGCCCAGGATCTACGCAGGTGAGGCTAAGGCTAACGCACCACAAATAGAGTCGTCTAATGCACATCGGATCACTGCATCAGACACATCTCGAACGTCGCCCACTGGAAACCCATGTTGCCGACAGGTGTCTGCGAGACCTTTGGACATTGGTGTATCCATAACCCATGGAGCGATGAGATTGACTCGATACCCCAGGTCCTCCATTCGGGATCTGATGGAGCGGAACAATCCCCTGACTGCCCACTTTGAAGCTGTGTAATCAGTAGCGTTCAACGGAAGGTAGCCCGCTAGGGAACTTATGACGACCAGCGATTTCTTTGGGGCTTTCTTGATGGTGTCTGAGGACGCGGGTGGTAGAGCGAAATAATGTTGGGCGAGCTTTGATGTGAAGTACACCCCCTTGATATTCACATCAAGTGTGGGCCCGACATGCCGCGGCTCTGGTGGGTCACTGTGCAACGTTGGGGCCATTTCTTCCGGCGAGATGAAGTCTGCACCTCCTAATCCAGCTGCGGCTACCACGATATCGATGCTGTTACTGCCAGAGAAGGCTATTGCAGACTTGAAAGCCTGTACTTGTGAGGCCCATTGTGTTACATCCGTGGCTACCACATTGACCGATAGACCTCTCAGCTCCATGTCCTTGGCGAAAGCCTTGCCTTGTTGCTCATTGACATCTGCTATCGTGACGCGGGCGCCATGTTCCAAACACGTAGTCGCTATTAAGGCACCAATGCCTGAAGCACCTCCGGTAATCAGCACGCTTCTACCTGTCAGAGCAGACAAATCGAGAGACTTCTTCAAATCTGGCACGTCTCCCATGTTAACTGCCAGAACTCATTTCGCTTCGCAACGTTCACGCAATTCCCAGGGTTTAAGTCTGCAACTCTTTGGTAAGTAAAGTAGAAAGCGGGGCCTTGCGCGGCTACGGCTGCGGCTGCGACGGCAGCGGCAGCTAGTCCAGTCGAAGCTCCTTCCCGATCCGTGGTAGCTTCCGATGCTAAGCGATCCCGACTTTTGTGTTGGTGGCAATAACATTTTCACAACAGTCCACAGAAGTACATCGTAACATACCCGCACTGCTAGGCCACAGGCCTGCAAGTCAAAAGGCTCGGGAAATATCACTGTACTGTGTTCAATCCGTAAAACTACCGTGCCTACCATCGCGCAGTACATTGAACGTCCCGATTGTTCGGTGTCACCGCAACCAAGACGTCATGCAACACGAATCTTTATAGTGGTAAAGCAGCTGTGCGTGGGATACGTCCAAACAGACTATGCAGCGTTACGATACGGATAGTGTACATGAGCCTCTAATCCCAGACGAGGAGCAATATGACTGGCATCATCTGCCTTGCCCACCAAATCCCTATGCTGATCTGCCTGTCTACACTAACATTCACCGAATTCGGCACCAGATTATAGCTGCAATCGATGATCCGTACAGCTTGGAGCAACTTAGAGCGGCTAGGATCAATGTTACGATTGTGAGGCCTTTGGTCCACCGGATATGGGAGAAGCACGATGAGTCAATCATCTATTGCTTACTCGTCAATAAGTTGCAATTTCTCAGGGAACAAGCTTTCAAAGCCCATCAGACCATAAACACCACTCGGGCATTACTTTGCGAGCTTGTCGCTCTGAAAGTGTTACGCCGTACTGACGAAGACAATCCTGGACGTGAAGGGCTGTTACTTCTATCCAATATCCTAGTCGCTGGTTTTGAGCCTTTTCAGAAAGCTCCAGTGGAGGTTGTACGAGATTCGAGTCACGCAATTCACTGGACTCTGCAAAAGGCGGGTGGATACGAGCGCAAATCAACCGCCTTGGAAGTTGCTATCATATCTGAGAGTAAAATGCTGCTGGGCTCCCCAGCTTGCCAAAAGGTCACGGAGGCAATCTACGTGGGACGAATCACTTATACCCCATCATCTTTCATTGACATCATACCGGATCATTACAAGCACAAGCCCATCACACTATATCATCCCAATAGAGCTCTGCTGCTGAATCAGTACCGCCTGCAAGTACCGCGCACGAGGAATCTTATGGATATTGCCCAATTCATCCTGCTATTAGTGTTGTACATACTCACTATGGAGCATCGAGATGCGGAACATTTCACCGTATATGAGCTCATTTTCTGCATCTATGCTTTTGGGTGGGTATTGGATGAATTTGCTTCTATCTTGGAACACGGGTGGCACTGCTATACCCAAAACTTATGGTCATTCCTCGATACTATGTTTGGGTTAATATACGTTGCCTATCTAGTCCTTCGAGTACATAATCTGGCGACAGGGGACCGGACAACGGGTGCACCGGCCTTGGATATTCTGTCCGCCGGAGCTCCTGTCCTGATTCCTCGCCTGGCCTTCAATCTGATGTCTGAGAACATGCTGTTTGTCTCATTGCGAGCGATGATGGCAGACTTTACCGTTTTGACCTTACTCGCTGTCTGGTGTTTTGGTGGCTTCCTCCTTAGCATGATGTGGCTCGGCAACGGTGAACATCCTCCCATTACGATCTCCAAGTGGATGTTATGGGTTTGGTTTGGCCTTGATGGTACTGGGATCCAGAAGTCGCCCGACTTTCATTGGTTCATTGGTCCAACGCTCATGGTCACCTTCGCGTTCTTGGGTAACACGCTATTCCTCACAATCTTGGTCTCAATGCTGAGCAGCACGTACTCGAAGATTGCATCTAATGTCACGTCAGAGATTCAGTTTCGCAGGGCGGTTTTGACATTTGAAGGGGTAAAGAGCGATGCGATATTCTCCTACCAGCCGCCATTCAATATCCTGGCTCTCTTTATTTTGTTGCCGCTAAAGTTCGTCTTGTCGCCACGTTGGTTTCACAAGATTAATGTCACCGCCGTCAGAACTATAAATGCGCCGCTCCTCATCATGATCAGCATGTAAGTGTCGCTAATATCATACAGCATCTCTAAGATCTGTTCATGATGGTCGCTTTTGCTGATGTAAGAGTAGGTATGAACGTCGACATCTTTGGGAAAAGCCAAAAAGCAAGGTTCAGAGCCTCTGGGCTTTTTGGGACTTCTCGCGATTTTCCGTGCACGGTGACACGCAGGCAGTGTTCGAGTTTGAGCCACCTCAATCCTTTCTAGACGAAATAGCAAGGGGTGAGGAGATAGATGGCATCCTTGCGTCCCAAACTCCTAGCCTCAAAGGCCCTGATGCAACAAGGCCCCAACTAAAACGCTCGAACACGAAACGTAAAGATTCAATGACAACAGCTGCTGGCTTTACAGAGCATCTGTCGGAATTCCTTCATGAGCACGGCGCCAGTGACATCGCTGGCAGGCTTGAGGCCTTGGAAGGATCAACTGAGCGAATCGAAAACATTCTGCGCAAGCTGAGCCAAATTTCAGGCGAGGATACGAGTATGAGCGATATGGGGATAGGTGATTCCCGAGGAGCGACGGAGGAGGCGATTGAGGAAGGAGATGACCCATGATCGATATTGAGTTGATCTCCATTCTCTATGATCCAAGCAGTGTAAGGAAAAGCCTACCTATTCATGACTATGCCTGTTCCTCCTGTGGGTTCACGGCAAGGCATCCTTGGTGCCAAGCGAGGACTTACGGGATTAGGAATTTCAACCCAGCCACGTTCACATTCCCAACAGTCTCACCTTTCCAAGCACCTCGATAGCCTCAAGGTCTAGGTGTGTCATTAAGAAAGACAGTAAGTGCCGCACTCATACCTGGTCCACGTAGGGACCCGGCTGGCGCCAGTAGACAACACCAGCCGGGTGGAGTATAGCGAAACGGCCTAGTCAACGGCATTTCTTGTCATACGAGATCGTCGCACAACCGAATCCTCTGTGTGAGCCATGTGCAGCATATGAGCTCCGAAATACGCCCCCACGAGCCTGTTGCATGTTCCATCCTTGGTAGCGTGGGATTGGCCGAGCCTCCAGCCACCACGCGTAGGTCGCACTGCATGCAGCATCTCCCGTACCCAACTCCAATTTGAATCTGTGAACCCATACAAACAAGGGACAGGTTGAAGGTCAAGTAGACGGCAAGCCGAAACAGCGGCTGGCCCCTTGAGGGATGGCCTCGCATCGGCGCAAGTCCAGTCGCGTATCTGCGCTTACGGAAACATCCCTTCCTAAACCTGCCGTGAACCCTCGTGGCTTGACGGATCAAATGTATTCGACGAGGCTATTTCGAGCTTACCATCCACATGTCACTCGGGACTCGCTCTTATGAGCTCCTACATCCCACGAAAATTCTCCATAAATCTTGATTGGAGTGTCGTCATGCATGCTATCCAAAATGGCTCAGAGTCGCCCGGGATTTACTGGGCTTTGTCTGTTGTGCCCAATCCAATCTCCCACGTGGATGGCTGCTCCAGCAAACTACACGAACATCAGCCTCAGCGACCTCCAAAGTGACGAATAGCGATGGGAACAGACATGACGGACCCTGTGGACGGGTGGAACGAAGCTAAGCGGTGAATCTAATGCTGCATAGCATGGTAAATACGATGGTGATGTATCAATCCTTCTCGTCTGTATATATTGATGCCCCTCAGGGCCACTCTTCCAACAGATAGTACAGGAAGGCCCTGGCTGCTCAATATAATTAGCATAAAGTATCGGTCTTGTCCCTCGTTATTGAGACTCATCCATTCCATCCGATCCCGGTATCGACGAGCGTATCCCCAAAGTCCGATGCAAGCCTGTCCTCGAATGCCCGTCTTCTCGCTCTTCCATTTGTTGACCATCGTTTCATACGTTCGCTTACTGGCCGCATCGCCGATATCGCAGCAGCCGGCTCAGCCAAATACTTTGGAGTCGCGACAGTTGAGCAATTGCAGTGACTTGAGGCACAACCTAACTCCAGCATGTTGGAACGTACTCGATGTGACATCCTATTTAGAAGGATGGTGGCAAGCAAATGGCACCTATTGCACCTCCCAAAACATCTCCTTTGTTTCCTGTTATCAACAGCTGGTCGGCTACGAGCAAGAGCAGTGTGACAAAACCGGACCGAATATGTGCGACTACCCCGCGGACTTCGTTTCGAGAGGTTACACTCCTTATGAGACCTACACTCTTTACACTATTTTTGCCATCTGGCAGTGGTATGAATCCATTTATGAAGCCATTCAAAGCGCGGACTTGTCGGCTACTGGGAGGGTTGGCAAGATCGTGACGACCATCAATCCGAAAGTACCAAAGAAAGTGTCGCTAGGCGATTTCTTACAGGCCCTCACTGCAATGACACCACTTATAACATCCCCTGCCTCTTTGGTCGAGGCGTTGGGTAAAGATATAGGCAAATCTTTCGTGGAAACTGCTTTACGGCAGACTCCAGGGGTGATCAAACAATTGAATCCAACGGGAACTTTGGATTCCGAATTTGTTCAGGTCAATGACCTCTACGACGGTCTCAGTACCATGAAGACCACCTATCAACAGAATGTCTCAAATGCGCTGGGTATGATCCAGCAAAACTTCACGACATTCAACATCTTTGCCGCCAACGGCAACTTCATAGCCCCACGAACCTCGCTGGAAGCGAACACTCAAAATCTAACATTGGCCCTCGAAACTTATATCGTCTCCCAGTGCTTGACCGCAAATAACATCATTGTCACTCTCGCTCGTGACACTAATCCGCACGCGCTTGCCCACAACGGCTCTCTGACAACCAGTAGTCTCGTCTCGTGCGACTCCTACGATCAGTATGGAGTGTGCAGTGCGTGGTGGTACGACCCCGGTACCAATGCTGCCTTTGGTCTGTCATCGCTTCAAAATCCGTCCAAAAACTACTACGAGCTCATGCAGACCATGTTCTCTTCGGGATGGACCACGGGCAGTGCCCTGTTCCTCGGTGCCAAAGACTGCGCCGACTACGTTGCCGTGACTGGCGGCGACCATGGACCTGGCTTGGCCACTGAGACTATGACTCCGCGATGTCTCAGCAATATCCAGGTCTGCGTCTGGGACAAAACCTGTGGGCTTACCGACCCGAACTGCGAATTCACCGGCGAGTATGGACGGGAGAAGTGCAAACCACAACATGAGTATCTGCAGAAATCCTGCCAGGAGTCGGGGGACGTTACGTCGGTGGATGTTCCGGCGGCATATCTTGGTGGATTGGATACTACAGAGGTCCCCGCTCTGATTGTCTGTAATCGTGCGATACAGTGAGCACGGGGAGGTATATATAGATTCATCGGACTCACGTCCTGAGCTAATGCTGGTGTTGATGCGATTCTGTGCGTATCAGGCCCCGAATTGAATAGAACAATACCCTTATACTCTCATAGACCACAAGACGTGTTGTCTCGACCCGACTGCCGGACCTGAAATTCGCCCGAGATTGTGAAAAGATGCGCTAATATTTCCCCACCTCGGTCACTCATCACGGAGGAGTGACGAAACGGAAGCGTTGAGCTGGACTCCAGCCCATTCATCGCCGTCTGCCTGTACTCGGCGTCTAATGCCTATCATTTGATATAATAATATCTAGGAAGAAGAAACAACAACAGAGATATACTAGCCTTTGATAGACTTGAGTGCATAACAGACTTGGCGCCAGGACCATCTTTGTGTGCTTGTCTGGAGTATAAAGAAGGGTACGACCGTCAACCACAAGCTGAACATTGGGCAAGCGAGCATTCTCTGTGTTATGCATCCTAGTACACACCCATTATACCCCGTCTTTTCGCCTGCACACCCAAGTACCCATGCTTCTGATCGCACGTTCGACAGTATATCACCCATTTCACAGAGCCCGGCCGATATTCGCGAGCCAATACTAGATCCTGAGTTTGCACTTACGGGCATCACCATGTTTTTGAAAGCTCTAAGTAGACACATGATTTGATCCACACCTTTGAATCGGCACGTTTCACATAGCCACGGCGTTCCAGACGACGGAATCTACCACCTCGCAATATTATGTTTCAATATACTACGGGACCCGGAACTGCAAATTCGCAGGCTAAGCCTCAACGATCCCAGCAAAAGGCTCCTCATTCCAATTCGCACCTGTCATCCATATGCATCACCTGGGCGATCGAATGTAGGGGCAAATTCGCTGTCGAGGCAGCCCGCTGGCATTCTGGGTCACCGAAAGTGCTGTGCCATCATGATAGGCGTGCCATGAAGTGTTACGTTTCGTAGGACAACTCAAAACGATTTGTCGTCGGCTACTTAGATACGTATTATAAGGCATAATCTCGTCAAACAGCTGAAAATTCGTGCTAAGTAGCCGGTCTCACAACATACTGCCTTCAGGAATCTCAACACTCGAAAGCAGAAGGACTTAACAACCAGATATAAACAACCTTTCGTGCGTTCAAAAGATCAAGCTTAAACACACCATTCAAAACATAAGATCGGCGGTAAGAAATGGCGGGCCAAGTTTCACTACAAATCATTAGCAAGCGGAAATCAGTGCGTTATGGAGAGCTGGCGATTATGATCGCAGGACCACATTAACCATACGCTAAGAAGCCAGTCAGTCGTTATACTCATGAAGTCAGCCAGACTTTTACAACACCTGCGCCAGGGTAACGAGGAGTATTCGCCTGGAGCGGAGGATCATCAGGCCATGTTTCATATGCTAGGCGCGAAATGGTGCTTTATATGTCGCTTCTCAATCTCGATATATACGACTGCCGACACATCCGCTGCATAGGTATTCCATGAACGGTTGCATGCATTAGCGACCATGATGCCCGCCTCCCACCTCAATTGATCAACCTTACACACTCTCATCAATATGCTAATACGCCTTCCACATCTTTTTTCCCTCTTCTCCATCCTCGGCTCCGGTCTAACGGTCTCAAATGACTCCGCCCTTGACCACTGGCTCGTTGATAGCATAGAAACGAACCTGACGACCTCCTCATTGGGTATTCCGACGCCACCCGCCGAGTTCCACATAGCTTCCACAGTTGGCGGGCCAAAGCTTCGTATAACATCATGTCTCATGGTCACGGTGGCCGCGCTGAAGACTCTTGCACTTGGAGAGTGGGACGCCAAGATCATTGATGGAACGGAATACAAGCTGGACAGCTACCCAGAAGTGAGCATTCTTGTCAGCACCCCAAAGCGTAAACGAAATATCGAAGCTCGCTTTGTGAACTGGGCTATCACAGTTGGTGTGTATCGAATGATTAGATCGAAGAAGTTTGAGCTTGCTGCGTTCGAGTTGAGATGGAGTAATAGCCTTGTTGGCTGGGTTCACATAGTCAACAATCCTCTTACGCTAGACTCGACGAGCGGCAATCCCATCAATAGAACTGTCTCTGTAGCCAAACGAGCGGCCCCATTACTGGGTGCCGGAAGCATGGGTATGTACCCCTGAACATGCATCTTCGTCTATAGGCTGCAATGCTGACATCATATTTCAATAGTTGATCATACGAAAGCAATGGCAATCAATCATACCGACGTTACTACCGTCATTCTAGTGAACGACGCTGAAGATGAACGTCTCGTGACGACCTTTGTGCCCGACGGCGATAAGACCCTCGGAATCTACGATGTCTTTGTGCCAATCATGGGTGCGCTCTGTGAGATAGCTCCTCATCCAAGCACCTATCGCTCGGACGGTCTGATCGAAGGTCTCCAGGGCTACGCTGGGGCTATCTGCATTCTGCCCGTCTTCCCTCTACGCATGAATCCACCTTACTTGGAATACCGGTGGATCGTCAGAGCAATTGCTCGAATTCCTGCTTATATGCTGGAGCAACGCCGCTTTGGTAATATCAAGTTTGACATGGCTGTTGATGGAGTGCCTATCGCGTTTGGAGCGCTGGATCGTTTGCCAGGGAAGTGTCCTACGCAATAGTGAATATACTTGATCGCAGCCATCAAGTCATCGTTTCAGTACGATTATTCCTAGACTAGAGCGATAAGTGACACACTTTAGCATTGCTGATGGTATGGCATTCATGAAAATTTGGATAGGACTAAGTGGATGATATGCTGAACTATCCTTGCTGAAGGCCATCATACAACGGTCTATCACGTAGTAGTGTGGTATCGAGTTCAACGTACGTGCTCTATGCGACTTCGATTGATGTAGATTGAACCGAGATCTGGCATCGAAGCGGTTGCAGCTACCCTAATTAGCGTAGACAACATTACCTTCTTCTGAGACAGTTGGTAAGAGGTATGTCGTCAGGGATTATATCATTGTCTACCTCTTGGTTGCCATATAATTTTTCTTGTCTTTTTTTACTTCATCAACAACCGTCTCTCCTTGTATTACTCTCACACAAAGAGACTAGCGGCGTTATATGAAGGTCGCACACTGAGATAAGACATTGAACCTACCAAGCTTAGTAGAGGAATTGCACCACCTTCGGACCCAGCAGTGTATTGACCGAGTCATCAATCCTGTCAGCCTAAAAGCATATGAGGAACAGTTGCGTAAAGATTTATCTATCGTGTCTTCTTTTGCAGCACAGTCGATCTGTAAACAGCGTTATGAGAGCACTCGAGGGTTCGCTTCACCACACAACCATAGCTGAAGTCATGGTTCACCTAGCTAAGAATTTTCCCGGCTGCGTTGACAGCGATATTCGCCGTAAGGCAACTAAGAGATCTATAGGTCGCAACACTCTTGAACCAAAGGCCGTCAATTGGGGCTTGTAAGATGGCAGTAGACGCGCATCGATTGGACACGAAGGCACACCCACAACGGTTCCACCCACTGCTCCGTCTCTTGGCTATACTGTTCAACGTCAGCTCTATATCAAGCGTCTTCTGATACTGATACCAAAATAGATTCTCTAGGATTGGAAATAGCTCAAGTTACTCCAAGGCCACGCTGTTCCCCTGGCAGGTATAACTATTTAAGGCTCCTCCACAAAGAACTCCAGTTCTGGTTCAATCTACAACACGTATGAACTCGAGCTTTTGTCCCAAAGACCTCATTTCGACATCTACTCTTACTCAGCGCTTCACTCTTTCACTCCTCGATATCCTGCTTATGCTCACTCTTCAGGAATCTAGATTCCGAGCAAATTTGATCCCAACCTTTGAACCACAAGCGTTGTCTACCACCTGGACAAGCTCGCATCCCTATCAGTCTCCATCTCCTCAACGTCGCCGATCCTTCGCAATGCAATCCGCCGCGACCGTGAACATCCACACGAAGCCTCAACCTTCTCCCTTGATCGAGTTCAAAGATCTTCATACCCCCAACGGGAAAGTTTCCCTCACAGGATTAAGAATACCTACAGACGCGGTATTCGAATACGTCAGACTCGAAGTCTACGTCAACGAATGGTCCTATGCAAATACCTTCGGTTTCGATAATCAACTACACCTCGTTCCCACTTTTCTTGGGAACGTTCCGGCGTGGATGTTCACCTGGGAGAATGGCATGGATGCGGAAAAGGAACCTACTAAAGCCTGGCGTGGCAAATACACCGTCTGGTATCACGAAACTCACGATGGCGAGGAAGAGCTAGGAGACTCGGCACTTTACCTCTTTAAGCAAGGCAAAGATGGGGATAGTGCTGGAGAGCCGGTGCGCCATGGCAACCTGCCGTGGCCTGGCTCCAATGAGAGTCGCTGGTTCGGGAAGGAGATGGACAAGATTAAAAAGGTTTTGGAAGAAGCCAGATCTCACGGGCAATGGAATCCGCCGTTTGGCATGGCTGGGCTGACGGTGACTTGTAACGTGTAAGGCTATAGAAAGAAGGAGCATGTATCTGGAAGGAAATAGTTTGGTAGCTTGGGTGCTGGATGGTCCGACGATGATGAAAGCAACAACGACTATAATCTTCCTCCCGGATTGACATTGGAGCATAGCCTAACGCAAGGCCTGTAACCAACGGCAGAGATGTAGTACAACATACTCTCTTTGAATGAGCGATAGGGTTACGGACAACCTGTTAACTAGTGTGACTGCAATAACGCTAAGGGACTTGAACAATATTGACCTATATCTTGAGAAATACCCATTGACGGTGGGGAACTGCGTCAGAAGCAGATTCAGGTATTGTAGACACTCCGTACTCTCCCGTAATCAAGACTTTTGATGAGCATGTCCGATCTGAACCCCCATTTTATAATGCACACCAGGCACTGCGTCCAATACAACTTTTCTTCTTGACTCGAACATGAGGACGATATCAGAGCCTCCGAATTGGAAATATCCGATCTCCTCGCCTTTACGCAGTGTAACACCCTCTTCCGCAGTCAGGATAACAGAAGATACCACTGACATACCCACTGGCAACACGGCAACCATTCCTATTTCTGTCTCAAGGACTATGAGCCCGCGGCCTTGAACAAATTGGTATCCAGGCTCGTTGGGGGTATAGAACACCCGTCGCTTGCGAAGCGTCTTCTTCTTCTCCTCTTTGATACAAGTCGTGTAGTCGTTCGTGTCTGTTTCCAGGTCCATTGCTTCGATTAGTGCATAGTGTTGTCCTGACATGACCCGTGCTTCCACTACCTTGCCACCAATGGGGGCGTGGGTACGATGATAATCGCTTTCCGCGATGAATCCATGCATCCATGTCCCACCCTGAAAACAGTCTTTGAAAGGACTATCAACCATCAGCTCACTAATACTCCATGTAAGACCTTTTGCGGTAAGGGTCGATGAGGGTGAGATTTCCAATTGTTCATTGAAGGTGAAATCGACAGGACTGACGATTACAGAAGAATCTGCAACCGCTGCGATTGGCCGATACCCCGGTTTGAATTGCCGGGCAAAGAATTCGTTGAAAGATCGCCAGCCGCCGCGAGGTGGTAGATATTCCGTGAGGTGAAACCTCGGATTAGCTTCGAATGTGGCCAGTGACTCTGGTGTGAGCGACGCAGGTGTATCCATAAACGATCCAAATGTGATGTTGAAGCGAATGATCCATTGTGTTACAAAAGAGAACTCTTTGGAGGAGTCTGGAGTAACAGGACTTTGGTATGGAAAGATTGAAGGTTGGTCAAGAACAAAGTAGAGCTTGCTAAACCGATTGAAGATTTTAGTTGCATCAACAGATTCACTGGGGACCCATAGCAGCAATGAGTCAAGGAAGCTGAACCAGTCAGACAAGCAGTGAATGTCGTCCATATCGGTGACACCCTTATTTGTCGCTGTGGAGATGGCTTCGTGGAACCCGGCCCGACGGTCTTGAGCGGCTTCGACCCAGTCGCATAGTTCTTGCACGACAGGGTGGTACAAGGATTCCTCTTGTCTGTCCCCCGTAACTTCTGCCATCTTCGACTCGGATCGTTGAAGGACTGGGAAAGAGAGTCTGAAGAGTGTGTGTGGCTAGATGGACGTTAGAATGTTGCGTATACATACAAAAAGTCCGTAATTTGAGACTATTGTCAACAATCAGGTGACTGCCCACAAGGGCCTAGTGCTTGCCCTGTGTGTTATACGGTTGCGATAGATAACACACAACATTGCCTCACACCGCTACATTGCCTTCCCGATCTGTGTAAGCACGAGGAGGATCCCTAAGATTATGGCAAGTGCCTGTCGTGCCGCATCCTTACATTGATACGATGCCCGGCGTCTCCACCATGTCAATCGATGATTCCAGAGATATCCGCTTGGCTACCTCGATCGGTGAGTGATAATGAGCTAATGAGGGCGATCAGCATCCTTACGATGCTGAAAGGGATAAGGCTACAATAGAAGCCCCGCACAACATAAGGTACCGAGCCCAAGATATACTGTTGCCGAGCGATTAAAACTGCTGTTCGATATACATGCAGCCAACGCGGATGGCGATTTTACCGGGAATGACTTCTCCATACAGGAATAGCGTTTCGCGTCTTGCTGTCCCCACTCGGCTTGTGCTACAAGAGTACATAGGACAGGCACTGAAACATCCTATCCTGATTTATCGATACATGTATGACCTCCCTTTTCATGCTAGATTCTCTATAGCCCCGCTCCATAGCCTCAGCTTCCCACGATCAGCGCTCTAGGATTTAGCCTACCAAGCGTAATCCTTTGATAGTATCGCAAGGCTATGGCGTCACGTACGGGTCATTTGCGGATCATCGTTGGCGCGGGCTCTGTAATCACTTCATAATCATCAAGGAACGTGTGGCCTGAATCACCGCCATAGCCTTCCAGATCGTAGCGAACAGCCTGGTGTGGATGGATCTGAAACGTACACAGTGAAGCACTCCCAGGATGAGGAGAGCTTCCAAGGGATACCTTACTTCGCCCACTGCGAGCGTGTATGACTTTGTTGCGCTGATGACGAGCCCAAGAACGACTTTGAGACCCCAACCTGGCAATCAGCTTATCTGGTATCAGGAGCATCACCACAGGTTTGCTTGCGAACAAGCAGGCACAGGTAACTGTTACACTGGCCTCGACGATATTCCAGTTCCAAAGCGGAACTGCGTCCCCTGTTCCAGTATTAGCAGTCACTATCGCTGGAAACGAAACATTGAGCCTTAACACGTGGGATCCTCAAGTGAGAAGAAGGAATACGAATAACGGACACAGCTGACAATGCAGGTCCTAGAAGAGATCTGATATCAGTAGCTTAGACATCCAGGTAGGCGAAGTGCTTACAGAGCTCCAATGAGGAAAAGACTTCCTAATGCTATCTTATGACGCGTTGTAGTGTGCAATTTCCAAACCATGGGCAAAGGACAGATCAAAATTACGAAATCGGTCAAGATCCACGCGAGTGGCCCAACGATGTTGAAGACATATCTATTACCACAATTGTTAGGAACAGTCGGGTCCCAACTTGATCTGACAGGTTGACAAATAAGAGCACCACCCAAGGCATCATAAAGGCACCAGCAGACCACAATGAACATCAAGATGTTGGCAGTCAGCTGGAATGCTCGAGTGATGAAAATGCGACGCAAAAAGATCAGAACTGATAGTTTTGCAGAGGCCAAAGAGCATGGTTGCAGGATCGAGCCAACGTAATAAACCTGGTATGTAACATTAATGAACGTCAACAACACCGAAGGCAACTAACCTTTTCGTAGGCGATTATCTTATTGAGATCCAGGGACGCCTTATGATGTCCAAGTGCTCCATATCTGGTGACTAGCAGGAGTCAATGGGGAATCAAGGGCGGATTTAGACCAACGTACCCCATATGAAGGAAGCTGCTTCTGCGACCAGCAATACCTAGACCTCCATGAACTAAAACCTAATCCAGTAGAGATGACCGGCTTACAAATGCACAAACGACTAGGTAGTCATCACTTCGGAGAGGTTTGCGAAGAATTCTTTTTGAGGCAAACCGCGAACCGAGACCAACGGCAGCAAGGACAATGAACACTCCAACCACAGTAAGAATTTCGGAGTCTCGATTTTCTGCTGGAGATGGTGTTTTGCGTGAAATGAGTTGAAAAGCCATTGAGAAATCAATCGATCGAAAAGCGAATTGTCTCTTTGATCACCGCTTCGCCAGATGCTAGCCAAGACCATATTGCAATGCAACGCGTCCGAACCCTGGAGCATTCAAGTATGTGCGCCATGAGTCGCTGGTATATGAAAGCAGGGGTCCACCAGGATGCACGCGACAGGGCTTGTGGACCGAGTGGAGGGCTGGCATAGCACGGTGAAGAGGGATAAGCCAACCACGACAGGTCGATCACGGAGGAAGGATGGAGTGGCACACTCTCTAGGCAGGCAATCGAGAATAAATTATCATGTAGGCCATGCCCTCCTGAAAGGAGCACCAATCGCTACTGGCATTTCGAGGGTTTGGGATATTCCCACGGCAAGATTAGCTCGAAACATAACGCCCGCGACAATGTCCAACCATGATATTTGGGATCCACCACGCGGCATGACGTCACGAGCAATGGTCTATAAGGCACAGCAAGCCTCAGCCGGATTGTAATTTATGACATGTATCATGTATGCATGGCGTTATCCAGCTTCGCGAGTTTGACGACGTTACTAACGGAGGACTAAGCCTAATGGGGTGCGGGCTGAATTCCGCGTCTCGCAAGGGATCGGCTCCGACGGCCCGCAGAAAAGCGCTCAGTCTAGCCGCAAACGCGATAGATCTGCTTTCAGGCTGATCCACCACTCGGGGAGAGCGTATCACCTTGATATGACTGGCAGCGCAAGTCATCATGGCGTCCGAAAGGATTCAGGATTCAGGATTCAGGATTAGAAATCAAGGATTAAGGACTCTGTTGTGTGTTGATTCACATGATGTGCGTCGTAGCGTCAATTGGCTTTCTCATGTGTCTGCCTCCTCCCTCCTCCTCTACCCTATTTTCCTGATTTCTAATTCGTATCTAGCCTTGTGTCTCGATCTTCCTGACGTGGACGCTTCTCTATGCTCTCCGATTGGTCGAAATACGTGGACGGGGAGTAGGTGAACTTCCGTCGTTCCATTGCATCCTTCCTATTTAGACGATCAGCCCCAGGCAAGAGGCTGTCGTTCTGCTGTGCTCTCCACCCTCGAATCATATCGGCGAGATGCAGCACCCACGCACTCAATACCTCTCGCTTCATGCTTACAGCCTTGTCAAAGCTGTAATCATAGCCTTCTTCCTTTTCCACTCTTGCAAAGGAGCTTCGCCCGCTGCACTTGAAGGCGATGCAGCGTCTGCGTTAGGGCGCATCCCACGAAGTCAACAGGCGATGTACACGATAAACTTGACCGGGGCATACAACTTCCAACTGTCCTATCAAGTCTCTCCATCTATATCTGATGATCCATTCTACACCGCTCCTGCCAACTCCTCCGGCGCTTCGGCTGGCACACTGCTCAAAGTCGAGAAAGAATCAAACACCTCTCGCTACACATTGCCTCCAAGCCTCTCACTCTCTCGATTCATGTATCAATCCAGAACTTCAAACAACACATTGGTGCCTGTTACCGGCTTTATTCTTTGGCCTTACGCCGCACGACCACATCGAGGAGGCATACCAATTGTAGCTTGGGCTCATGGCACTAGTGGTAGTGCTCCAGAGTGTGCCCCTTCCAACATGCAGAATCTCTGGTATCAATTCCAAGGCCTTTATGAGATTGCTCTCCATGGCTATGCTGTAATCGCAACGGATTTTGCTGGCTTGGGTGTAGCATCAGATGCTTCAGGCAAAGCTATTGTCCATGAATACGCCACAGGCCCAGCACAGGCAAACGATCTATTCTACTCAGTGCCTGCTGCTCGACAAGCTTTTCCAAGTCTTTCCGAAGGCTTCGTCACTATGGGCCACTCGCAGGGAGGTGGGGCAGCATGGGCGTTCGCGGAGAAACTGGCGAAAGAACCAATGGATGGTTATCTTGGAACCGTAGCCTTGTCTCCTTTTACGAGGTATCTTGACCTACCGCCTGAGGAGCCTATCGTTCCAGCGATCGTGCTCTTCTTGATCCCAAATCTGCAATCAAACTACGCGCCGTTTGAGCCTGTAGATGTTCTCACACCGCAGGGAACTCAGAGTCTTGAGTATCTTACTCAGCTACATGGCTGTACAACCGTGGTATACCAACTCGTAGGGCCCGACCTGTTGAAACCGGGATGGCAGAATAATTCCGCCATCCAAAAGCATCAGAATGTTGCGGCCAGCGGCGGGAAACCAATCAGTGGGCCATTCCTAGTCATCCAAGGAGAAGCAGATCCAATCATCTATCCTCCAACTGTGGAAGCTGCTATCAACGACACTGCGCAAAAGTTTCCTGACGCTCAAATCGAATTTCATCTGTTGCCCAATGTGACACACACGCCTACCATGTATGCGGGGTTGCCTATTTACCTTGAATGGATTAATGCAAGATTTGCCGGAGAAGCTGCCAGAGCTGGCTACCATAGATTTGTAGCAACTCTGGCTCGTCCACCCTCTAGTCTTCAGACGGAGTCGGACTGGTTCATACAGAAGCAGCTGGAGCCGTATCAGATGAGTTGAGCGATTGTTGAAGGGTTCCACCGAATGTTCATGTAAGCCGGCAAGTCGGACACAACAAAGATGGGGCGGAAGTCAGTGATACAAGAGGAGTATTGATCAACATCATTCATGGGCCTAATGGCGGTCAGATCTGCTTGTATCAGGGGTGTCTCCGTCACATCACACTCGAAGTCGTGACTCTTTATTGGCCTCCTCAGATGTGAAGTTGCCTTTCTTTAGAATGCATACATAGTGGTGCAACTCTCAAAGGTATGCGAGGCTGTGCATGAAAGCGATGGGCGCTAAAGGTTGATCTACATGCGGCATTTGATTGACTACATGAAGTAGGAATATATGCGAGACCATTCCGCCGTCTAGCACGTATGCAATGTAACGCGGAACTCGGATTTAGCGGGGATCGGCAGGTCGTAGCCGCTATGGGACACACTTTCTATCAATACCGTCTTTTATAAGTATCTACGGTTTCCATCACAGCCGTCGTCATCACCATCTGACCAGCTCCAGTACGTTCGATTTGTCCAAGAGACTTCTCACCTACTAGGACTACCTTCTTGATTTGCTGGATTGCCATGCCGTCTATGTCTGATTTGGTGAAAGATGATATGAGGAACGAGAAAAGCCCGCTAGATGTTGAGACCATGGAGAAAAGCGGCTCCACTACAGTCAACAAGCCACCCGACGGTGGCTTCCAGGCTTGGCTACAGGTTGCTGCCGCCTTTTTCATATTCATGAACACGGCAGGACTCTTCAACTCCTTCGGAGTGTATCAAGGCTATTACACACAAGGGCCGTTGAAAACTGTCTCTGGATCAAACATTTCCTGGATTGGATCTTTACAGGGATGCCTCATGCTCCTAACCTGCCTAGTCACTGGTCCACTCTTCGACTTGGGATATCTGCATTCTATTGTGAACTTCGGAACGTTTGCCATAGTCTTTGGGATGATGATGACGAGCCTATGTCATGAGTATTGGCAGTTTGTCCTCGCACAAGGAGTAATGGTCGGAATTGGCAATGGCCTCTTATTTCTTCCTAGCATTGCTATTGTACCGCAATATTTTTCGAAGAGGAAGGCGCTTGCTTCTGGCATAGTCGCCGCCGGGAGCAGCATTGGTACGTTCTTGGACAGACCTACCCAACAACTGTGTTCCAATACATAACTATTATTGTAGGATCCATCATCTACCCTATCATGTTTGTTCGACTCGAGCCTTCGGTAGGATTTGGGTGGGCCATTCGAATTATTGCATTTGTTATGCTGGGAACTTCGATGGTCTCCGTGGTTGGAATCAGAACACGCATCGAGCCACCTCGCAAGAGAAGGAAATTCTACGACACCAGATCATTCCGTGATCCTTCCTTCATGTACTTCTGCCTCAGCATGTGCTTTGGTTTCATGGGTGTCTATGTTTTGTACTTCTATGTGGAGCTTTATGCGACGCAAGAATGTCACATGAGTGAGGGCCTGGCTCCGTACACGATAGCCATAGCCAACGCGGGAGCTGCACTTGGTCGCTTTGGCCCGAACTATCTTGCCGACAAAGCTGGACCACTGAACGTTCTGATTCCGTTTACTTTCGTGAGCGGGCTGCTGGCGTTCACGTGGACGGCTGTCCATAGCTCGGCAGGTCTCATTGTCTTCTCCATACTCTATGGGTACTTTTCAGCGTCCTTTGTATCGCTGATAGGACCGATTACGGTCGAGATATCAACGGAATCGTCTGACGTGATTGGGACGCGTCTTGGAATGGTCTTAGCATTCGCTGGTGTTGGTTTACTGATTGGAAGTCCCGTTGCGGGAGCATTGTTGACCAGCTATGGCTGGATTGGACAACAGGCATGGTCGGGATCTTTGGTCATGGCATCTGGGATTTGCTTGATCTGTGTTCGAGGCTCCAAGTATGGATGGACGAAAACGACTCGGGCTTAGCACAAACAGAAAACGTATCTTGCGAATACTCAGGAGTAGAGGGTTGTTATAGAAAACGGCGAGCGCTAATATCTTCTTGTATTACTAAATCACATCGACGGACTTGGCTAGGAATAGACTTAATTAGACTATTCCTAAAATATAATATCTATTATTAAAGAATAATATTTTAGTAGATTCTAGATATAAGATAGACTATCTTATATTAAAATCCTTAGTTTAAAGATAGAATATAGAAATATATCTTTAAATTTCAATTTTTAAACCTACTTAAAATTCTAAAAGGAACTCTAGAGGCTTAAGCCTATTTAAGTAGCTTTTAAGTAAAAGAGTAGAAATTATAAAGAGAGATTAAAAAAGATTAGAATTAATAATAGAATAATAAGGTTAATAGTTACTTAATATTAATAAGTAATTAACTAGTAAATAGAGAACTTATTACTTTAAAATAGTTTATTATACTTAAGTTATATATATAAGAAGACTTACTAATATTTAGAAGAATATAAATATATAAATATATAGATAACTCTTATATAACTAGATTAGATAAGGGGTATTAAAGTTAATCTAATATTAATATCTATTAATAAATAGTCTAGACTAGAATAAATAAATAAATAAATAAATAAATAAATAAATAAATAAATAAATAAATATAAATTACTATTTTTAGAAACCTTTATATATATATAACTAATAGTTAATATTAGTAGAAATAGCTAATTATAAGGAAGTAGAAGTATTATAAACTATATAACTTCTAGTAGATTAGAATTAGAGTTAAACTAGAATATCTTTTAAGGGTAATATTAGAGGTAAATAGAGTATATCTTCTTTATTACTAAGTAGTATATACTAGACTAATTATAAGGAATTAAATTTAAAATTAAAATTATAAAGTTATATAATACTAAAAATAAGTCCTAAGTACTAAGAAAATAGTTAGTCTAGTAGGTACCTACCTTACCCCGTCTTTTTAGGGCGGATACTAGCCCCGTAGTAAGGTAGATTCTTAAGGCCTCTACTTACCTACCTTAACCCGCTCTATTTTATAATATAAATAGATATATATATTATAACTAAAAACCTAGATTCTTACTAATTTTTTCTAGTTAAGTATATAATAGTATATAATAACTAGAAAATACCTGTAAAAGTTCAAGATTTTTATATTAGAAAATTACCCCTCCTACCTAGTATTTAGTAGGTTAGGTAAATAGTAGGGAGTATATTAGATATTTTAGCTTATAGATATAATAGTAATAGCTATATTATATATACTAATAGACTAATATAGATTATTCTAATAGTATTAGATACCTAGTAATAAGATAGATATTTCCCTCTATTTAAACTAATATTAGATATATTAGTAGGTAATATAAATAGTAGGAAGTATATTAGATATTTTAATAGGTAGATAGCTTATAAATTCGATATTATTAGCTAATATACTAATAGACTAATATAGATTATTCTAATAGTATTATATACCTAGTAATAAGATAGATATATTATACTATTTAAACTAATAGTAGATATATTAGTAGGTATTATTATAGAATAAGTAAAATATAAATAATATTAGAATTTTTATTATTTGTAATCTATATTCTAGCTATTAGTATATAGAATTTAATAGATATATCTATTTATTTAGATATATCTTTTAAAGTATTATACTAATTTTTATAATTTTTAAAGTATTAAATAGCTATATATAAGTTATATAACTTTATTTAAATAGAAAATATTATAAAGGGTAGGTATATATATAAGTAGAATAGGAAGAATTATTAGACTTTTAATATTTACTATAGTTAGCGCTAGTCCTAAGGAGGTAATTTAGGGGACTTTAGACTAATTAATAAGCTGTAATAAGCTTAGGGTCCTAAATTATATATATTCTATTATAGTAAGAAGATTACTAATATATCTATTCTATATAAAACGTGATATATAAAAGAAAGTCTCTTCTAGGATATACTAAGACCCTGATTTACAATCAGCTGAGGTTAACCCCGACTGAAATCTAATAATAAGTAGGCTAATTCCTAGTCATTCCAATACACTTACAGGACAAACACTCATCATGGATTCTATGTGGGGCGGCGTCAGCCGTAAGATTTTGAAGGAGAATATTACTCTACTTTGGCTGTTGAATGAGGAGCCTGAAAAGCCGGCAGAAAACTCTTTGCCTCAGCATCTCCTGAAAGACACGGAGTCGCCCTCCAGGCAATTGACCATTGAACGCGAACGAGACCTGGTAGACAACTTGGCTTTCCTCTCGGCCTCAAGTGATGATCCACGAAAGGTAATGGCAGTCTGTGTGGAAGAACATCAAGACACACAGGGTTTGACCATTAGAATGGCTTCAAATGCAGGTGATCTGCAACCGGTGAAGGATGCGTTCACAAGAATAGGTACTATATTAGAGCGAGCGGCGGTAAAAGGTTGACTACTTATACTTCACCACGAGTTATGGACTAATCTCCTACCTAACAGACAAGCCGGATAAGGAGAACGGCGCACTTGTTGAAGAGATGATCGCCCTCAATCGCGGTAGAATCTTTTCGCGACTGAGGTCCAGACACGCGAAACGATCTATTAGAAATCATGATAAACCCCCGATAGTAGTCCAGCTGGCTGAGGCAGTCTCAGCAGCATTGGCGCTTAGCACGCCACAACTCATCCCGAGGGTCAATCGGAACGGCATTCACGCAGAAGTGGAAGAGTTGCAGCGCTTGTACAAGCAATTAGAAGCTATGACAGAGGAACAAGCGGGATCTCAGAAAAGTCACAAGATTCTCATAGGCCTTCTGAGGTGTGCTCACTCGCTTGCTTCGCAGAATGACCTCCGGGAGCTCTTCAGTATAATACCTAATTCCGGAAGATTCGGACCAGATACGAGGTCGAGTTTACCGATAGCCATTGGCAAGCTTGGTCGTTACTATTCCACATGTAGCTTTCTCATCGTCGCCGCGCGAAGATTATCGATTTTCAGATCCATCCGAGTAGAGTGCGTGAGAATAACACTACCAGCTTTACTGCCGTTATCGATCACTCACGCTGAACCCTCCCTGTCTGGAACCTTGGATCGGATCCTTGAGCCACAAATAGAGAGACGGACACAAAGATGGGTCAACTCACTCGTATCAGCGGAAGCCAAGTTTCGCAGGCAATTGGTGGGATCTACCCAGAAGTACAAGATTCATGCTGAGATACAGCTCCTTTTTTACTACGAAACGCGCCCCGAACTCAGGCGGCCAAGAGTGATATGCTCTAGCAAGAGTGCGTGCTTTCTCTGCGATCTCTTCATTAAGGTTCATGGGAAGTTTTACGCGGCGAGAACCCATGGAGTTCTCTACGATAAATGGATGCTCCCAAGTCAGGAAATGATTCGTCTCCCGGGGAAGGAAAGTAAGGAAATGACCGGGGTTGTGGAACGCTTCAACGCGACTCTTGAAGAAAGAATCAGATGGACTCTTCCAATGCATAAGATACCACGATTTCACCCGAATGAAAGTGTATTGATAGAACCCGGTCTCTGGACTCCGTCAGCCACTTCTCTGGCTCCCTGTACAACTCCACGAGTCATCGCAGCAACACTCAGTCCAGCAGTATATCTCAACGACCAGTCTGACACGATGGCTAATTTCAAGGCTCTCGTGAGTGATATAGCCCCCTCCACGAGCACAAAGGAGCATGCCGTTAGAAGAGGCGGGAGCTCGCCCGATCGGACATCGTCTGGGCCTACCCTTGATAGCGGTGCGAGCTCTGGTCTACCAACTTCCGCTTTAAGCATAGAAGTACCGGCTATCAATCGCGAGGGTCCATTGGAGCTCAGTAGCCGAGAGGATGGGATCATTGATAGTGAGATTGGGCGCGCCAGCCTTGCGTCACTCTTCGACAGGACAACATGCGCTTCTTTAAAGTCACCCGGATCCACCCCGAAGGATGAACATACATCCAAGAATCATATGATAGAAATTGCGCAAGTGGACTTCTCCTCTCACAAAAACCCGATATCAAGCAAATCCGACCATGATTTACCTTCGTTGTCAATACCGCGTTCTACCGTCATCGTCCCAAATTACCAGCCGCTCATTCGAGGAACGTGGACTGTAAAAGAACTGCTAAGAGACGGACCACCCGTGAAGCTAAGCACAAGACTCATACACATCGTTTTGACCTATGACTGGGCCGAAGTGACGTATCGAATGGCTACTGTAGAGCGGCAACAGAAGGGTCAGGAAAGCTTGAGCTCGAACGGGTGTTGTTTGGTGAAGGTTAAATGGCTGGGACCGGACGAAGAGCCTAAAAGAAGCAGCGAGCATAGAACAAATATTGTAGATCTGGACCACATGGATGAGGGTGTAGACGAGACCTTGAGCCACGGCGCAGCAGTCTCGTCGACGGAACTGTATATCTATCGCCAGATTGATATCGTTGCCATCAAGTTTATGACGAAAGGGTAAGGAGGTGGTAAGTAGGAGCTGGCGTGACGCCGTCAAGAAGTAAGACATCTTGACGTCGTCTCCTTCAGTGGATCCATGACACAGTGTAAATCTATCGTGATCGAGTCTAAAGGTATGGTATTGGTTGCGATACTAATTTACTTCTATCCTCAGCATTATGGATAATCCCGATATCTAACGATGTAGGAACTCGATCGCTCTTATATGATTGGGCTGGGCCAAGCGACCCCCTTTGTCTCCTTTCATGCCCCATCCGCTCCCCTTTTCTATCCCAAGGCAAGGCGTGGCTCCCCAGTCTTGACAAAGGCTCAGTGGTCAAAGGAAGACACAAGGACGTAAGGGTGGCGCAGTTTCTTGACCTGGCCTAAACCCAAAATTACGACAAATTTTGTATACAGAACATCAAGGGACCTACTATTATACCTGTGGAAGCAGTGGAATATTTTAATGTGGGGATTGTCAAGGCATACAGCGAGATTTAGGTTTTGAGCATGAAAAGTGCCTGAAACTTTTTCTTTTCCTGATGATTCGTAAGTCCCCATAGGGACCGCCTACGAGCGACGATTAAGTCCTTGGCCTTCGTTGGCTATCGACATATCTAAGCTCAAACGCGTCCAAACAAATCAAGTCCAGATCATGAAACTTTTCCTTCGGTTGGACTGTTTGGGCCGGTTGAGAATGAAATCCTCCGAGCGTTTACCTTGGAGCGGGCTTCCAATACTGCTTTCGCCAACTCCTTCTCATGCCTATTCTTCTCTAACAGTCCCTGGATACAAACGTGAGAGGTCGGAAAAAGCGCGCTGCCTTGGTGGAGGACCACAGATTCACTGTGTGAGTTGGTTTGGAAAACGACGGGGAAAAGACAAAGCGGTTCAATACCCGTTGTGTCGATCCTTTCATCTGGTGGCATCAAGGCCACCTCCAAACCGCACATATCTTCGGCTCGCCAATTTTCCTTATCGCTCGAATCGGGCTGCTTTACAACAACGAGTTTGACCTCATCCTTCCGTGCGGCATCCCACAAGGTGATTGACTCCGAGATAATGCCGACCAAATCCTCCTTGAGTTCTACCGACTCGGATAGTGTGGTTAACGGTCGAAGAATATCGAGAACTCGTTGAACCGTACACTCTACTTCGCTCGATCGTGTAATAGAATGGCCGAGAGCGCTGATACCACGTAGAGTCAAGACTCTCCATACGCTCTCACTTCGTCCGCCCAGGGTGGAGAGTGACTTGGATACCGCTTTCAAAAATTGATCCATTCCCTGGTGGCTCGGTAGACTATCATGCGGAAAAAACGGTTGCCATATATAATCGCACAGGCAGATAGAAATAATATGTTGGACATTCCTTAACCTGAGGAACTCTGAGATTTGCGTCGGCCAGACCGGCGTTGCGCCAAAGATGGGACTCAACCTAGATAGTTCTGAATGAATAGCTTCTGGGTTCTGTGTTGCCGATGAGCTGGGAGTGATCAAAATGAAGGAATAACGCAGAATTCGACTCACCATCATGGCTTGTTCTGGTAGCTTCTGAAAGTATTTTGACGATACCGCTTTGATAGCATCAGATATTCGCCGGAATCCATGGACACTGAAAGCATGTCAGCATATGGCTGCTATTGCTAAACGGAAGTGAATAGCACGGACTAGTACTCGATTGGTCGTTTCTCGATGGGGAATTCGGCTTTTACTTGCTTCAGCTCCGCAGTCAGCTTCATGTTTTCCTCTTCTAGGCTCCTTTCCACTCGAGCATGCCGTATCTTCTTCATCTCTAGCTTCTCTTCGGCCGCTGATGAACGTTGCTCCAGCTCCTTATTCATTGCTGACAGCTGCTCGTTGTGGTCCTCCACTTTTCGGACTCTGTGTTTGTGTTCTTCTTCAATTTCTGCTTTGATCACTTTCACGTGTTTCTGAAGTTTGGCTTTCTCTTCCTGCAGTTTCCGTTTGTTCTCTTCCTGCCTACTTGCCTCTGCTTCGTCATGCTGAGCTATGAGCTCCTCTTTCATCTCTTGGCATCTCTTTCTTTCCCAGTCACAAGCTTCTTGCCCAGCTTTGAGTTCTGTGTTTTCGTGTCGGAGATTCTCCATTTCTTTGCTCTTGATATGAGTCAATGTCTCTACTGTCTGATTTAATCTTTTTACTTCGTTCTCCTTCTCCATCTCTATCCCATAGGCTCCCTCAACCATATTGATGTCGTGTCCAAATGAGGATTCGAAGTATTGCGCAATGCCTGCAAGGCGCTGTAGGGCCCCATTCGAGGAAGCTAGTACAGCGGCTGGGGTTTGTGGCTGTTCGTTATCGCCGCGGCTGAGGTCGGGACTGTTGAAAGAGCCGAATTGCTGATCTTTCGTTTGATCTGACGGTGTAGTTCTGCGCTTAGATGACCCACCACGGACACCGTTCGTAGGGTTGGGCATCGTTTCTTGACCCTGGAAAGCTCTCCACTTCTTGAGCTACTTTCAGTCTAAGGATTGGAATTTCAACAAAATTAGTCACGTCGAAGGGTCTCGCTTACTACTGCTTGAGCTTGTTCACCACCGAAGAAAGAAGAGTCCGCACGAGTAGAGAGACGGCGGAGGAGACCGTTGAAGGTGGAGTTACTCTTTGAGATGGTGCGTCTACTCTCCGTTGGAAATTTATGATTGGGGATACGTGGACGCATAGAGCCTCTCTTCTGTGCCTAGGATCAATGATCAAAAGGAATTTGGGTAGCAAGACCAAATATAATGTTCGCAAATACGTCAGGCGGCTCCGAGTATTCGGCGAAAACAACGCTATACCAGATTACGTTGAGGTATAGGTGAGGGTCCAATCATGCTAGGCCATATGGTATATCAGTGGATATAATAAGCAGAGCGATTGGTGGTAAGCCGTTCCACCAATAACGTCAGAGTCTACAATGTGCCATCTGCAGCCCATGTAAGAATTGCCACAAAAGGCTGAGATCGTACAGGTGCACTGCTATGTTGGCGTACTCCTACTGGTGAAAGTGCACTGACCGTGTAGGTGTTATCACTGCGGGGTAGGAACGCGATAGCTTAGTGCAATCCTCAGTCTGGCCAACTTTACCTGGTATACACATTGCCTTGATCTTTTACTACCTTGCCATCAGATAACGAATGTCAGTACATTGTAACTCTGTGGCTTTGGGCGTAGCTTGAGAGGTATCTGAGTTTCGAGAGCGTGAAGGGCGTGCGAATTGCTCGGGCAAAATCTTCCTTCTACGACGACATCCTAAGATACTGACGATCTTGGTAGAGTTGTAGAAGGAGAGGCCAGGCCAAAAGCACCAAAGATATACACAAGAGAGTTGATATGGTGGCATCAATCCCAGCTCATCGGTCTTCTTTGCCGCTCTTCCTATCACAACTGAAGCCACTGACCTCCTCAGGTCCATCTGCTGGCATTACAGGTTGAAGTGCGACTGTCTTGCAGATAAAAATTTAGCATCAAGCAGGTAGAGTTCGTGGAGGTTTGGTGGGGGCATATCCGTGTATCTACACAGCCCTCGCGCCCTAGCCTATCCAATAGAATATGGCGCACGGCGTACACTGATACACGAATGAAAACGTGGCCCAATGGTAATCGTAGCTACTACACCCTTTCCCTTCCCTTCCACATCAACGCCGTTCAAGCAGGGTTCAACTCCGGATAGTTACCTTGCCTCAGTCCCTTAGACGTGTTCCAAGCTAGGCGCCAAGCCCCTTTAGGTTAGTGTAGGGGAATATATATACTTTATCAGTATATCCTTCTATAAGTATCCTAGCCTATATAAGAGAAACTAGAGTCTTCTAACCCTTTTCTAGAGTTAAAGGCGGGGCTATTAGTAGAAATATTCTATTATATCTTAAGGGGCGCTAGGTTTAATCCCCTTAGCGCCCTTTATAATCTATAAAAGTTATACCTCTAAGTTATAATTATAAGCTAGACTAATTAGTTTAATAGGCCTTAATAAAAATTAAATAGAATTAGAAGTATATCCTCTTATATCTTATTTTTACTATAACTTTCTTAATAATATAATATAGTTAAATAGCCTTATTATCTTTATATATAAGTCTAAAAGATCTTAATTATATAATTAGTTAAGACTAGTAGTAAATAGATATAAGAGTATATCCTCTTAAGAAAGGGGAGTTATAAGGGAATATATATACTTTATTAATATATTCTTTTATAAGTATCCTAGCTTATATATAAGGAACTAGAGTCTTCTAACTCTTTTCTATTAGTAATACTAGCTTATAACTAGATAGTAATATATCTAAGTATAAACCTTTTTTTATTTTAATATTCTAGAACTTATAATTAATATTAATTAATATTTTATAAGTAACCTTATTCTTTTTAAATTAAATACTATTACTCTCCTTTATTTATTACTTTAATATTAAGTTTATATAATATTAATAACTTAATTTAATATTAGAGATAGTAGTTTACCTCTTTGTCTTTAAGTATTATATCTCTTACTATCTACTACTTTAATAAGCTTTTAGACTTTAGTAGTTAGTTATAAATAGTAATTTTATATAATATATATTTACTACTATATATTAATTATATAGTTAGAAAAGAGAAGTATTATTTTATTAAATCTATTATATATTAGAAGTATTCTAAAAGTTAAGTTAATTAGAAGATAGAATTAAAGATAGAATTAAAGACAGATTATATATTAATCTCTTCTATAAAATTAATTATACTATTTATATTCTTTATATAATCTACTAGTTTATTTAACTTAGCTTATTTCTTAATAATATCTTTATTATCTTTAAGGTATAATTCTATCTTAAAATATTCTATTATATAGTATTAACTATTTAAGAAGTATTATATTACTTAATTATATTATTATATATTCCTCTCTTATATCTTTCCTTCTTTATAATATTTATAATTCTAATTATTAACTTTATATAATATCTTATAATAGCTATCTTCTATATATCTAATTCCTTTAACTTCTTAATTCTTTTTAATACTACTACGTAGCTATTAAATACTTTTATATATAATAGCTTATTATTATTATCCTAGTTATTTACTTATTCTCTACTTATAATTAATTTAAGATTCTAGTTATAAAGACTTATACTAAAGTATTATATTAATTTATCTATCTAATAATATATTTAAGTAATATAATTAGTAATAAATACTTATTATATATTAATAATCTATCTTACTATAATAGATTAAGTATATAAAGGTAGAAAGAGTTAAAAAGAAGATTTTAAGGGGTAATTATACTTATACTTATATTATAATTATATAAAGTATTCTACTTAATATTACTTTATCTTATATTAAAGCTTTTAAATCTTATATTCCTTCTTTTATCTACTATTATATATTTTAAATAACTTTAATTATAACTTATATTAAGTAGACTTATAATATTATTTAGTAATATATTTCTTACTTTATATATTAAGAAGTAGGTAGTATAAATAGTTAATAGAATATTATAACTACTAGCTAAGAATATTAGAGAAGCTAAGCTTATATAAGATAAGAAAGGGAATATATTAATAAGAGGGAAGGGAAAGGTAATATAAATAAGTAATATATAAAAATATAATTAGCTAATACTTTATAATTAGTAGTATTAGTAAGATAAGAGTATAAGATTAACTTAAGTCTTAAAGCTTTAAAGGAGGGAAGATAATACTAAAAAACTATTAATAACTTTATCTTAAAGCTACTATTTAATTATTTTATAAGGGAGGTAATAATAGATATTAAGAGAGTTAGTAAAAGGTTATATTAAATCTAAAGTTTAACTTTAGTAGTAGTATAAGATATTATATAAGTACTAGAAAATACTTATAAAAATTTAAGATTTTTACTTAAGAAAAATATACTTAAAAATATAATTCTTTTATTTATTAGTAAGTAATAATAGTTATAAGGTATATTTAAGCTAGTAATAAGATCTACTTATATATAGTACTAGCTATAAACCTATTACTTATTAATAGAGTTAAGAGGTCTCTAATCTAAATATAATTAGAATAAAACTAGGATATTACGTAGTAGTAGAGCTTATAATATAAAGTCTTTATACGCGTAGTAAATACGCCCTTAGTATATATAATAATACCTACCTTAATTCCTATTAGTAGTATTAGTTTAATATATAAGAGACTCTAGGTTAAGAGATAGAAGGTATACTAAGTAGAAAAGACGGAATAATAGGCTAGGGCTACCCCCCCTAGCTAGGAGAACTATAACTACGTGTAGGAGTAGGAGTAATAACCTTATAACTATAAAGGTATAACCGGCGGGATCTATAATCTACTTTCCCTTATAAGTAGATTATTATATAGTCTAGTATTAGGAAGTAGTAATATAATAGCGGTAATAAAGTATATCTATCCCTCTAATAATTATAATAGCTCCCTCTTATATATTAGGGAAAGATATATAGTAATTCCTAATAAGGGTACTATAAGCCTTCTACTAGGCTACCTAGCTAGGAGGTATAATAGTAATTAAGGCCCTTATATTACAGGTTAAATAGATAAGGATACTATAGTACTAGATAATATAAGAAAGGAGTAGCTAGGGTAGTAGTAACTAGTAGGAGGCTTAAGGGTACTTATATTAGTTAAATTATATAAGTAAGAGTAAGAGGGTAATAGAGGGGGATAGACCTAGGAGGTACTATTAAAAAATAGTATAAAGGAAGGGGTAAGGTCCTAGTAAGAGAAAGAAGTATATAAGTATTAGGATCTAATACTATAATAGTTTAAAGTATAAGGGAGAGGATAGTATATAGTAGTTAAAGGCTTTAAAGTATTATAATAAATAGGGTATATAAGAGAGGTTTTCTTCTATATATTATAGTTTCCTCTTAATTAAACTAGAGTTAGAACGCCTTTATTAGCTCTAAGTAGCTAGATAGTAGAGTATAAATTTAAATATAAAAAAGGTATATTTAAGTCTAAATATAATAAATATATATATAAACTATTATAAATACTAAGATACTTCTTAAGTACTATAAGAGTTATAAGGTAAATATTAGTAAAGATATTAATTTTAAATTAAAGGATTATTTATAATAGTTACCTAGTACTAGAGTATTAATAAATAGTTATTAGGCTTACTTATATTATAACTTTATAATAATATTACTATTTAGAACTAATAGGAATAATTAAGTATATTATTATTATTAAGATAGAAGTATTAAAAGACTAATACTATCTACTAGGTATCTAACTAATTATAAGATATCTAGTATAGTAATATCCTATTCTACTAATTACTTCTATACTATTAAACTATTTAATAAAATTCTTAAATTATTATATCCCTTATATTATAATATATCTTTTACTAGAAAATACTTATAAAAATTTAAGATTTTTACTTAGAAAAAGTATACTTAAAAGTATAATTCTTTTATTTATTAGTAAGTAATAATAGTTATAATATAAATTTAAGTGTAAATATAATAGATATTTATATAAACTTTTATAGATATAAAGACTCCCCTTAAGTATTATAAGAGATATAAGGTAAATATTACTAAAAATATTAATCTTAGATCTAAGAGATTACTTATAATAGTTACCTAGTACTAGAGTATTAATAAATAGTTATTAGGCCTACTTATATTATAACTCTACTATAATATTACTATTTAGAATTAATAGAATATAACTAAGTATACTATTATTAGATAATTTATTATATTAGTTATTATTAAGAAAAGATATTATTATTATTAAGATAGAAGTATTAAAAGATTAATACTATCTACTAAGTATCTAACTAATTATAAGATATCTAGTATAGTAATATTCTATTCTATTAATAACTTCTATACTATTAGACTATTTAATATAATTCTTAAATTATTATATCTCTTATATTATAATATATCTTTTATACTCGTATAATAACTATTAATAGTTATACTAGAATTATTATATTAATATAAAGGAATCTATTAGATATAGGAATTTATCTAACCTAGTATTATTAGTAATTCGGGAGCCTAGCCCTAGTAGCTCTAGTAGCTTATATAGAAGGATATATACTTAGACTAGCTTCTACTAGCCTTAATAGGAAATTTATAAATATTATATTATATATTACTAATAAAATAGCTAAATAGGCTAGATCTAAAGTTTAAGCTTAAATAGACTAAAACTCGCTAAGTTACTAGCTCTTAAAGTTAAAAGTTTTTTCTTCTTAACTTTAAAACTTCTAACTTTAAGAGCTAGTAGCTTAGCGAGTTTTAGTCCGTTTTAGCTTAGACTTTAAATATAGCCTATTTAGCTATTTAATTAGTAATATATAATATAATATTTATATATTTCCTATTAGGGCTAGTACGAGCTAGTCTAAGTATATATCCTTTTATATAAGCTACTAGAACTACTAGGGCTATTAAGTTATAGTCCTTAAATTACTAATATATTTATCTAATCCTTTAAAGTTTAACTAGTAGTATTTAATATATAAATAGTAGAATAGCTTATTTTTATTATTAGAAAGTCTAATATTATAGTCTAATATAAAGATATAATTATATAATTAAGTATAATATTAAGCTATTTTTATACTTTTAATATTATAATTAATATTCTTATAAGCTATTAAGTAGCTATTAATAAGATCTAGGTATTAATAATAAGTTATAATTAATATATTAGAAGTAGTCTACCTATTATCTAATAGTATCTACTTATATATAATATTTTTTATTATTTAACTAGATATATATTTAGGAGTTTTAAGCCTAATAATATAGAGGTTTCTCTATCTTATTACTTATAATAGAGTTATATATAACTAATTATAATTAAAAGTAGGCTTAGTTTATAAGTTAATACTTATATACTTTATTAATTAATCTTATAATTTATTAATAGTTATAGTAAATACTAGTTAGATAGGGTACTACTTATAAATAAAGAGAGTAGAAATCTATCTATTATTTTCTTTATATTATAATAGTATCTTAAATAGTATTACTTTATTATTATTATAAGTACTACTTATAATCTCCCCTTTAAAGATATACTTACTATATCTTATTACTTATAATTAGGTCCTATTATATAGATATAATAGATTAAGGTTCTTTAATAGTATAACTAGTATACCTAGCTTAATATATAACTTATAAGATAGTAGAGAGGATTTATAAAACTTATAAAAGTACTTAAAAGGAAAGAGTTTATTATCTTCTTCTAATAAAGTATAATTAATACTCTAGTATATTATTATATTATTAGGGATATATAATATTATCTTAGTATTAATACTAATAATATCTTTATTTATAATAGTAAGAATAGTATTATAAGTATTTACTTATTATTACTATTATTAAATAGTACTATTTATCTAGTATACCTTCCTTATAAAAAGCTTCTATATCTTATATACTTAAATAGAATTCTTATATATAAAGAAGGTATCTTCTTTCTATATTATAAATTAGTTATAATATATAATAGTAATATTATAAATCTTATTCTAATATTACTAAGTACTATAACTATATTAATAAGGGTTAGGGTTAGGGTTAGGGTTAGGGTTAGGGTTAGGGTTAGGGTTAGGGTTAGGGTTAGGGTTAGGGTTAGGGTTAGGGTTAGGGTTAGGGTTAGGGTTAGGGTTAGGGTTAGGGTTAGGGT